>Ga0316197_10002863_pt1 | contig 12296 bp, 12 predicted proteins | sample OudBiesiAoxic_MG_FD_204939 | JGI IMG/M metagenome (GOLD analysis project Ga0316197, IMG submission 204939) | Coastal sediment microbial communities from Oude Bieten Haven, Netherlands - site A oxic | ecosystem: Environmental > Aquatic > Marine > Coastal > Sediment | place: Netherlands...
ATGATCAGATCACACTCGGCCAACCAAGGACCTGTGCTGGCATGCGCCGTTCCCCCCAAAGCGACAAGTCGGGCTTGAGCATCTGGCAATGGGTCGCTGCCCGACACCGCGAACCCGCCCGCGATCAGGTTCTTGGCGTAGGCGGTGCCCATGATGCCAAGCCCGATAATGCCGACTCGAGGTGTCTTTGCGGTTTGTGACATGGGTTACAGCCGGGTTTGATATGTTGCCGGAACCCAGCGGTAAGTATCTTTGGTTTTTTCGATGTAGCCGATCGATGGGAACGGCATGTGGTGACCGGCCACCAACATGCCATCGGTGTGCACCATATCGAGAACGCGCTTCCGGGTCGCGATGGCCATGTCTTTGTCATCGTCAAAACCCACTTGGCTGTCTGGATGTGCAACGGAATAGACATAGTGGTTTGCCACATCACCCCAGACCAGCGCGCGCTTATCGGCGGATTCGAGATGGTACATCATGTGCCCCAACGAATGCCCGAAAGCCACCATTGCGGTGACGCCTGATGTGACCGGATCGCCGTCTTCCAGATAAGTGAACTGGTCCGCGAATGGCGCGATCAGCTTGAGAAACAGGTCGCGGTTTTCCTTGCGCTGGGGTGGGATGGATGCGCCGCTGCGCCATGCATCAAATTCGCGCCGTCCGATCATCAGACGGGCATTTGGGAACGCCGGTTTGCCGTCTTCAACCAAGCCACCGATGTGATCGGGGTGCATATGTGTGAATGCAACGATGTCCACATCTTCTGGTGCGTATCCTGCCAAAGCGAGGTGCGCGCGCAGATTGCCAGCGCCTTTGTCTCGACCAAGAGCGCCGAAGCCGGTATCAAACAGCACCAGCTCGGTGCCCGTGTTTACAAGCGTCGGAACAAACCCGTTTTCAATTTGTGCCGCAGGCAGATGTGCCGATGCGGAAATAGCGGCGATGTCAGCCGCGTCGCGCCCCAAAAGAAACGGTGGGCTGACCCCCATTTTCAGCGAGCCGTCCAAAACCGTGGTCACTTCGAAATTGCCAAGAACAAAGCGATGGACGGGGTGCTGGTAAGGGCCAAGCAACGGGGCAGACATAGGCGACTCCAATCCAATATACTTGACGACATATGTGGCGCATTCAGGCCCGATCGGCAACGTGAAATCGCGCCAATTGGTTGACCATTATGCCAAAATTCTCGCTATCCCAGATTTTCTGTGTTTTACAATGATGCCTGCATAGCAAGGCTTTAGGACAGGGATTATCGTACATGGCCACTGTAAAAGAAAAACCAATTTGGAAGTTTAAGGTCAACGGATCACAGTTGACGCCGACCAAGTCCTCAGCGGTTGCGCGTGGCAAGGATTATATCGTTGATGAGCCGATCCAGCGTGGCGGAACCGATCTGGGTCCGATGCCTGTCGAATACGTGTTCATGGGGTTGTCGGGCTGCACGCATGTGATTTCCAACAAGTTGGCGGCGGCGAATGGAATCGCATTCTCAGACATGGATATCGACATCGCAGTGACTATGGACAGTCACGGAACGCGCTTGATCAATCCAATTGATATTCCCTTTCCCGAAGTCGTTCTGACGATCACCGCAAACTATGAAGGCCCACGCGAAGGCGCCGTGGAAGTGGTTCGCAAGCTCAAGCATCATTGCGCGGTGTCCAAAATGTTGCAGGAATCGGGCACCCGCGTGATCGAGCACTGGATTCTGAATGGTGAGACGTTTGAAGCAGCGTGATGAGTGATGTGCGCAACCGGTCGGTCGGGCGCGTTCTGTTGTGACGGAACTGCTTGGTATCCTTGGCCCGGTTGTCATTATCACGGCGATCGGGTGGCTTTTCGGGCGGTCTAATGTCGGGCTGCACACCCGGACTTTGAGCACGCTTGTTTTGCTGGTTGCTACGCCTTCGTTGGTGTTTCACACACTGGTGTCGATGGACATCAGCCTTACCACGATGGGTCGAATGGCGTCAGCCGCGCTTGCCTGTGTTGGGGTTGCCGGGTGCATGGGCTTTGTTGCGTTAAAGTTGGCGCGCGCACGTGTCAGGCTGTTCCTGCCCAGCCTCATTTTGCCAAATTCCGGTAATCTGGGTCTTCCATTGGCTGCTTTGGCGTTCGGAGAAGAGGGACTTAAGCTTGGTGTCTCTTATTTCTTTGTGGTGGCCCTGATCCAGTATTCCGCAGGCATGATGATTGCCTCCGGGTCAATGGACCCACGTTCGTTTCTGCGCCAGCCGTTGTTGATTTGCGTTTTGTTGGTGATCGTCGTGACCGGGTTTGACATCACGCTGCCCGCGGTTGTCATGTCGACGACGGAAATCCTGGGCGGGATGATGGTGCCATGTATGCTTATCCTGCTGGGAAGCTCGCTTGCGACTCTGGACGTGTCGGACATGAAGGCGGCGCTGCTGGTTGCGGCAGGTCGATTGGTGCTTGGGCTATGTTCAGCGGTCACCGTTATCTGGCTGTTGGATTTTGACGGTGTGGCGGCCGGTGTGGTCTTTTTGCTTGCGGTCATGCCATCGGCGATCGTGACATACGTCTTTGCGGAACGGTATCAGGAAGACGCGCGCGCCGTGGCTGGTGCCGTGGTTATGTCCACGGTTGTTACCTTTGCCTTTATGCCCGGATTGATCTGGCTCGCGCTGCGCCTCGGCAGCGGTGATTTACCCTGATTCTTGGTCCGGTTTTTTCCCCGATGAAAGCGGTTACACAACCGGAAGGGACAAGTGGTTAACCAATTTTATCGCTAATCTCATAAATTGAGCGCCAATTTCATAAAATAGCTGATAAATTGTTGCCAAATGATCCGTGGGGGTGCAAACTTGTCGCAGGTATGGGAGTCGAATTGGTTAACCAATACGTTGGGGAGGCGAGAAGGCTATGCCGCACATTGAGCCGCTCGAGATTGAGGCGACCGATGAAGCTCAGTCGGATATTGCGTGGCTGGCGTCCGCAACCGGGTTCACTGCGAATTCGATGTTAACGCTGTCTCATCGCCCGGAGATTGCCAAAGCGGCGCTTGAGCTGATCCGTGCGGTAGTGCGCAATCCGGAAGGCACTGTTGATCCGGCGCTGCGTTGGATGGTTGCACATGTAACGTCTCTTTCCAATGGGTGTAGCTATTGTTCGGCGCACACGTTTAAGAACGGTGCCGACAATGGCGTGCCGCAAGACAAGCTGGACGCGATTTGGGAGTTTGAGACCTCTGATCTTTTCTCGCCGGCAGAGCGCGTGGCGCTTCGCGTCGCGATGACGGGTGGGCAATGCCCATCCTATGCCACGCCCGAAGACATGGCAGAGCTGCGCACGCATTTCTCGGATGCACAGGTTGTCGAAATTTGCGCTGTGATTGCGCTGTTTGGATTCAACAACCGCTGGAACGCGCTTATGTCCACCGATGTAGAGCCGACAGTGACCGAATTCCTGAAAGAAAAGAACTACAAAGGATCAAAAGAAGCGCGGGCCAAGGAAACAATCTGAAGCACCGAGCCAAGAAAACGATACAATCCAAAGGGAGAAGAGAATGACCAAAGTTGAGAAGAGCGGCGTCAATCGCCGTGGATTTCTGGCTGGCGCCGCAGGGGTAGCCGGTATGTCTGCGATGCAGATCACAATTCCAGGTTCGGCCTTTGCGCAAAGCTATCCTGGACGCCCCATCACGCTGGTCGTGATGTACGCAGCGGGTGGCGGTACGGACACCGTGATGCGCAAACTGGCCGAAGAAATGGCTGCGGCCAAAGGTTGGACCATCAACGTCACAAACCGCCCCGGTGCGGTCGGCGGTGTTGCCACGCAATTTGTTGGTGCCGCGCGCCCTGATGGGTACACTCTGTTAGGTGGTGCGAACTACAACCGCTTCGTACGCGTGTTGGGTCATGCAGAATTCACGCCATGGGAAGACTGGGTCGCGATGAAAGCAGCCAACGCGCTGGCAAGTTGGTCGGTGCGCCCCGACAGCCCATTTGAGACCATGGAAGACGCAATCGCGGCGGCCAAGGCCAACCCTGGATCGGTGACAATCTCGACCTCTGGTACCGGTGGTGTGTGGCACGAACTTGCGCTGATCGTTGCGAACATCGCAGGGATGGAGCTGAAATATGTTCCGTATCAAGGTGGTAAGCCAGCGACCTTGGCTGGGCTTCAGGGTGAAACTGACATTGCCGGTGGCGGTCTGCATGAGCATATCGACCTGATCCGTGCAGGTGAACTGCGTAACCTGACGCAAACCAGCACCGATGATATCATGCTTGAGGATGGCAAAGTTCTGCGCTCTATCGCGTCGATCCTGCCGGAAAGCCGCAAAATCCTGCCCGTTGGTGCAACGTACAACTTTATGATGCGCCGTGATCTGCCGCCGGAAATCCTGCAGGAACTGGCTGATGGCTTCCGGGCTGCCGCCAATTCTGACGGTTTCAAAGAGATGGTCGACTCCAAGTTCTTCCAGCTTGATGTAAAAGTCGGCGAAGAAGCGGACCGCGAAGGTGCTTTGATGGAGACTGTCACGACAGACATCTTCAACAGGTTCCAGGATCAGATCGGGGCGGAGGTTAAGACCGCAGCGGAATTGGGTCTGCCTGCGCCGGAAGACTTTGAGAGCTGGTGGCCGCCAGAAGGTTATACACCTGCGCCAATCACCTAAGGCTTCTCCCAAGGCCGGCTGCAGGGTTCGCTTTGCGGCCGGTCTGTTTCTTACCCAAAACATCAAAGAGCAGCATCATGAGTCAGGCTGACAACAATAAAGTTGTGTTTGAAGGCGAGGACGGCAACGCAGGATATGCGTCTCCTGCGCTTGACATGATCGCGACGGCATTTCTGCTGGCGCTTTCGGTGCTTGTTCTTGTGGCGTCCTTGCGTTTGCCGGTGCCGGGCAATTTGGCCACTGCCCCTGGTCTTTTGCCTTTCCTGACAGCCGGATCGCTGGCGGTGATGGCAGTACTTCTGGGCATCTCGGCTACGGTGCGTCGGCGTGAAGGCGCAGCGTTGTGGGATGACGAACCGCGCGACAGATCTGAAGATATGCATGCCATCGTTTTGGTGGTTGCCGTGGCTGTCTATATCGGCGCGTTGCAGGGCTTGGCGTTTCAGTATTATTTTAACATCGGCACTGTGCCGATGGTTCTTAGCGCGTTTGAGCCTGTCACCATTGTCGCGCTGGCCGCGATCATTCACATTTTTTGGCGTGGGCCGCTTTGGATCACGGCGTTAGTGTCGATCGGGTGGACGCTGACGCTTTCATTGGTGTTCCAGAAAGTCTTCAATATCCCGCTGCCGGGTGGGTTCTGAACGATGCTGGACATCGCCCAACAACTGCTTTCGCCATGGCTTTTGATCATGACCCTATCGGGCGTCTGCCTTGGCATCATCTGGGGCGCTTTGCCGGGTCTTTCGACGACCATGGCAATGGGGCTTTTGATTGGCCTGTCTGCGGGCATGTCGCAAGACGCATCGATCTGTTTCATGCTGGGCGTTTACACGGGTAGCGTCTTTGGTGGCGCGATTTCTGCGGTGCTGATCAACATTCCTGGCACGCCAGATGCGGTGCCCACAATGATCGAAGGTCACCAGTTGGCTCAACGGGGTGAGGGTGGTCAGGCGCTGGGTATGGCGATTGCCGCGTCTTTTGTGGGTGGCACAGTGGGAATCATCCTTTTGGTCACGCTGATCCCTGTGATCCTGACCTTCGCGCTGAATTTCAAAAGCTGGGAAATGTTCTGGCTGGCGGTGATTGGTATTCTTGTTTCGGGGTCAATGGCTGCCGGAACCATGCCTTTGAAGGGGTGGATTGCCGGTTGGCTTGGCATGCTGGTCGCGTTTGTCGGGCTCGAAACGATCCATGCTGTACCGCGTTTTACCTTTGGCAGCTTCGCCTTATTCGACGGCATTTCCTACGTTGCCGTCCTGATCGGGCTGTTCGGCATGGCCGAGATCTTCCGCACTTTACCGTCCAAGGATGTTGTCGCCATTCCAGACAAGGTCGGTCGCATTGTGCCGCCGTTAAAAATTCTGGCCAAATTCACGCCATCGGCCATTCGCTCTGGTGTGCTAGGCACGTTCATCGGGGCCATTCCCGGCGCGGGTGCCAATGTGGCGTCGTTCCTTGCCTATGACATCGGCAAGCGCCGCGCCAAGCCAGAGGAAAAGGCCAAGTGGGGCAAAGGTAGCTATGAGGCACTGGTCTGCGCCGAAACCGCGAACAACGCGAACATTGGCGGATCCATGTTGCCCACCCTGGCTTTGGGTATTCCCGGCAATGCGGCAGCGGCGGCGTTATTGGCCGCGCTTACGTTGAAAAACGTCGCCGTTGGCCCAACGATCCAGATTGATCATCCGGGCCTGATCTACTTCATCTACGGCGCGCTGTTTATCGCCAATGTGATGATGTATCTGGCGGCGTTTGCGTTGATCGCGCCGTGTGTGAAGCTGTTCAGCTTGCCGCGCGGTATTCTGATGCCACTGATTATCCCAGTCTGTGTGATTGGGGCTTATGCGGTCAAATTGTCGATCTTTGATGTATGGATCATGTTCGCTGCCGGATTGTCGGGGTGGGTGCTTGCGGTGTTCAAGTTTCCCGTCGCGCCGATTGTATTGGGTGTGATCCTTGCCCCGTTGGCAGACGAAAACCTGAGGCGGTCGCTGTTTGTGTTTGACGACAAATCGTGGGGGTTCATCGCCTCGCAGTGGATTGGCACCATCCTTATGCTGTTTGTTCTGTTGGTGGTGATCGAAGGAATTTTACGAGCGATGCGCGCGGGTCGGGCAACCGATACCGCGGTTTCGACAAGGGGAGTTTGACGTGGCGAAACGAGAAAGAAAAGAGATTGGTCTGGCCATCATTGGCTGTGGCACAATCGGGCGGATCAGGGCGGAATTTGCTCGAGCGTATCCCGGAGTAGGCTGGATCGGGCTTTGTGATGTCAAATCCGACCTTGGTCAGTCGCTGAGTGATGATGTGGATGCGGATTTCTTTACCACGGATTACCGCGAGCTGCTCAAGCGGCCAGAGGTGACTGCGACGATCATCGCCACGGACGAGAACTTTCACTTTGACCCGACGATGCTGGCAATTGAACAGGGGCATGACCTGTTTATCGAAAAGCCGCTGGCCACGGATGCCCGCCAATCCGCGCAGATTTTGGCCGCGATTGAGGCCAACAATATTGATGCGGTTGTGGGCTATACTCAGCGGTTTCGACGTCGTTTCCTTGCCATTAAGGAAAAGCTGACAACCGGACAGATCGGCGAAGTGCATTCGGTTGTCACCCGCGCGTTCATGAACCGGATGGTGCCGATTGCCACCGTGCGCCGCACTCAGGACCGCGCGACGCTGACGCCGATGGTGGTGTCGGGCACGCACAGCCTTGATATGTCGATGTGGCTGATGGAAGGCAAAAAGCCGGTGTCGGTCTTTGCACAATCCACCTCCAAAGTTCTGAAAGAGTGGGGCACCAAGGATTCCACTTTTGGCGTCTTCACGATGGAAGACGGCACGATCTGGTCGATGAACATCTCATGGGCGCTGCCCGAGGTATGGCCTGGTGCGGTGTACGGGATCGAGATTGGGATTGTCGGCACAGAGGGCGTGATCGACATCGAAGACACGCATCGCGACGTGGTCTTGGCCAGTAACCATGAACAAGGCGGCGGGTATGTGCCGGAGGGTTATGTCCCGCCACCCCGCCATGTAGACTTCCTGACCAGCTATCCGCCCGGGGACCTGCAAGGTGGACAGCTTTGGGGGCCCATGCGTGAAGAAACCAATTCCTGGTATCAGCGCATCTACACAGGGCAAAGCACCCCGCACGCCACGGCAGCGGATGGGCACCGCAATCTGCTGATGACCATGGCGATGGATGTGTCCGCCAAGCGCGGTGTGCCTGTTGAGCTGCCTGCGGACCCGGATGAATTGATGAAAGAGCTGGTAGGATGACAATAGAAATCACGTTTGGTGGCTATCAGGGTGACAATTCCGTTCATACGCGCGGCGCACGATCATTGGCCGCTGCAGTTGAGCGGTTGTCCGGCGGTGCGGCAAAGATCAATTTCCGCCAGAATATCGTAGCTGATGGGCACAAGGCGTCTGACCTGTTGTCGATGACAGAAAGTGGCGAACTGGACGGATGTTATTTCTCGTCCAGTTACCTTGCCAGTCGCGTGCCGGAACTGGCTTTGTTTGACCAGCACTTCGCAGTGCCGTCTCGGGCGCATGCATATGGTGTACTGGATGGATCTCTGGGCGAGCGGCTCAAGCAGGAGGTTGAGGCAAACACCGGATATGCGGTGCTGGGATATTGGGACAACGGCTTGCGCCATATCTCGTCGCGGGGCGGTCGTCTGAACGACCCGTCCGCCTGCAAGGGATTGAAACTGCGTACGCTGGCCAGCGACGACCACCAACGCGTATTTCGGGCGCTGGGATTTGAACCGATGGCCATCGATGTGCGTGATCTGCCGGACGCTGTGAAGACTGGAAAGGTGGATGCACAAGAAAATCCACTAACGAACATCTACAATTTTGATTTGCACGAAACCCACCGTTCAATAACCCTTACGGGACATTTGCTGGGGGTGGCTTTGGTGTTGTTCAACCGTGAAAAGGTAGAGAGCTGGCCTGTTGAGGTTCAAGAGGCTGTGCGTCAGGCGGTGGCCGAGGCCACGCAGGATCAGCGTCGTTTTGCCGAGGAAGACGATGTCGTCTGCGCCAAGGCGCTGACCGAAGATGGTGTTGATCTGATCGAACTGACAGATGCCGAACGTTCGGCGTTTGCCGCTGCAACCCGGGCTGAGGTGGACACAACACGCAGCCGGTTTAGTGCAGACCTGATCGCGCTTTTCGAAAGTGACATTGCCAAAACCAATGAAGGTGCTGTTTGATCATGGCAGAGCTGCGCAGAACACCAGAGAACTACTTTACACTGACTTGTGCGGTGCTGGGTTTGATTGCATTTTTTTGCATCGGCTGGTTGGTTGCCACGCCTAAGGTGCTGTTTGGTCGGTCCCTTACGGCGATCCCGCCATCCCTTTTCCCGCAACTGGTGCTTGGCACATTGAGCATTTTGTCTTTCGCACTTGCGTGGCGCATTCACCGCAGCCCGCCCGACGAAAGCATTCCGTCGGGCATCTATGGCGTTGGTCGCGGGGCCGCATTTTTTGGCGTGATGACGTTTTATGCGCTGACGATGACGCCGTTTGGGTTCTTTATCTCGTCGGCACTCTCCATGGCGGCAATGTCCGTGTTGACCGGCAATCGCACGATTTGGCAAATCGCCCTTTTGTGCCTGATTGCGCCGCCGCTTCTTTACCTTGCAGCAACGCGACTTCTTGCCGTGTCGCTTCCTGAACTCAACGCGATTGAGCTTTTCTACGCCCGGCTGTTGCCTTGGTGATCTGATGACGACTCAGAATAAACGGACATAGCGGATGATTGAACAGTTCTTCGAAGGCCTATCGATGGCATTGCGCATCGACACGTTTGTTATGATGGCGCTGGGGCTGTTCGGCGGCATGCTTGTCGGCGCATTGCCGGGTTTTACCACGCTGATGGCAATGGCCATCTTGTTGCCAATTTCGTTCTTTCTCGATCCTCTTGTGGGCATTCCTTTCCTTTTGGGCATCTACAAGGGCGGTATGTTCGGAGGGTCTATCCCGGCCATTCTTGTCTCTATGCCAGGCACAGGTGCGGCCGTTGCGACATCACGTGACGGATATGCGCTGACCAAGCAGGGTAAATCGCGCAAGGCGCTGGACATGGCGCTGTTTGCGTCGGTCTTCGGCGACACGGCGAGCGATATTTTCACCATCCTGATGATCTTTCCAATCGCTGTTCTGGTGATGCAATTCGGGCCACCGGAATTGTTCGCCGTGCTGCTCATGAGCCTGATCATTATTGCGGTAACTTCGGGGTCGAACCCTCTGAAAGCCTTGATCATGATGATGCTGGGATTGTGGTTGTCCTTTATCGGAACCGATCCTTTGGGCGGGGTCGAGCGGTTTACCTTTGGTCTTTTTGAACTCAAGTCGGGCATTCCGTTGCTGCCCATGTTGATCGGTGTCTTTGCCATCCCCGAGATTGCATCTGTAGTGATGCGCAATGAAAAGACGCGCCAATTGGCGGCAGTAATGGGCGAACGGTTGACCTTGACTGAACTGCGCCGCTGTTTTCGCACGATCGGGCGGTCCACTGTCATTGGGACATCCATTGGAATTATTCCTGGCTTAGGCCAGGTCGTGGCAGCCATGATGGGCTATTCGGCGGCCAAGAATGCGTCAGAAACGCCAGAGAAGTTCGGTCAGGGCGAGCTTGAAGGTGTTGCTGCTGCGGAAGCCGCCAACAATTCTGTCAACGGGCCGACAATGGTGCCGCTGCTGACCCTTGGTATTCCCGGCGACAACGTGACGGCCATTCTTTTGGGTGCCTTTGTGGCGCAAGGTCTGCGCCCCGGTCCGCAATTGTTCGACGAACAGGGCGCAACAGTCTTCGCTATCCTCATTGCGATGATCTTTGGTAACATAATGTTCTTGGCAATCGGCTATCTTAGTATTCCGCTGTTTTCGCGGATCGTGACGATCAAGGTGTCTGTGTTGATCCCGCTGGTGATCATGTTTGCCTTTGCGGGCGCTTTCGTCTTCCGTTCGGATTCGGTCGATCTGCTTATGCTGGTGGTGTTTGGCATTTTCGGCATCGTGGCCAAGGCGGCGCGGTTTGACGTGATGCCGATGGTGATGGGATTCATCCTTGGGCCACCGCTAGAATACGCGTTTGGCCAGACAGTCGCGATGACCAATGGCGATATGTTCGGCTTTTTCCTTGGAGAGCGTTGGGGCGCGGCCACGGTCTTGGCGCTGTGCCCTGTCTTTGGCTACCTGCTTTGGAAAAGAATGCAGTCCGTTAACACGGCATAACGGACCCAACATGGAGGGATCGCGATGCGCATCGTCCGGTCACCTTCAAGAAAACAACGATGCAAAAAAGGGAGAAGAAAATGTTTGGACTGATGAAAAAGACCCTCACAGGGTTGGTGGGTGCGGGCCTTGCGCTTGGCCTGACCGTTGGGACCGCGCAGGCGGAGTATCCAGAAAAACCGATTACCATGGTGATCCCGTTGGGAGCGGGTGGTAGCCACGACCTGAATGCACGCGTGATTACGTCGATCATTCCGACATATCTGAATCAGGCAATGATCGTGCGTTTGACACCGGGTGCCGGTGGCCAGAAAGGCACGCAGGAAGTGGCAAACGCGGGAGCGGATGGCTACACGTTGCTGTTCACGCACAACTACATCGACCAGCTTCAGCAGCATGTTGAAAGCCTGCCATACAATCCAAACGAAGACTTTGTTCCGGTTGCGCGGATCAACTACGCACCGATTGCAGTCGTCGTGCGGGGCGACAGCCCTTATGAGACGATGGATGATCTGATCGCTGCTTCCAAGGCTGATCCCGGCGGCATCCAGATGGCGCATTCGGGCAACTGGGGTGCGTTGTTTGTGCCAGCCGCGCAGTTCATGAAGGCGCTCGACATGCAGTGGAACCTCGTTCCCTATCAGGGCGGCGGACCAGCAATGCAGGCGCTTTTGTCGGGTGATGCGGATGTGACCATGGGTTTCCCATCGACACTGGCCGGTCAAATCCAAAGCGGGGACGTTCGGGTTCTGGCTACAGCCGGTGCAGAGCGGATCTATGACGACGTACCGACATTCGGCGAAGTTGGCGTTGAAGGCGATGTTGGCTTTATGCACCGTGTTGTTCTGGCCCCTGCCAACACACCAAAAGAGGTCTTGACCAAGTTGGAAGAAGCCTTCGCAGCACTGGCTGAAGACAAAACCTTTACGCGGATGATGGGCCGTCTGGGTGAGAACGTCGATATCATCAATGGCGAAGCTTATCAGGCGATGCGCGATGAGCAGTTTGGCGCGTACAAAGTGCTCGTTGAGCAGCTGACCTCGCAATAATATCCTGCCCCGTGGCGGTCATGTGCCGCCACGGAATATCTAGTGTCGCGGGAGGCTGGATCAGTGCCAGACAGATTTGGACCCAGAGGCGTCATGGCCATCATGATCCCGCAACAGAATTCAAACATGCAGCCCGAATACGAATTGCTACGCCCGGACGGGATCAGCAACCAGACCTACCGTTTCGACATTTCAGTTCAGGACAGAGTGTCCGAAGCTATGGTGGACGTCATGCATCAGGCGCGCGGCTGCTGGCCTGATATGGTGCTCTGTTCGAACTCCGTGGAAATGCGCCTGTGGTCGATTGAAAAGCAGATCGCTTATCGCAAGGCGCTCAAGGAC
>Ga0316197_10002864_pt1 | contig 12292 bp, 11 predicted proteins | sample OudBiesiAoxic_MG_FD_204939 | JGI IMG/M metagenome (GOLD analysis project Ga0316197, IMG submission 204939) | Coastal sediment microbial communities from Oude Bieten Haven, Netherlands - site A oxic | ecosystem: Environmental > Aquatic > Marine > Coastal > Sediment | place: Netherlands...
ATACGTTCAGGATCATTTGCGAAGAAGTTCCAGGCGTCCTGGCATTTGTTGAGGATGTCGCCATAGCTGTCGAAGACGGAGATGGCGAGTTTGTTGGCACGCAAGTAAGCAAGCTTTCCAATGTCTGCTTCTTTAGCCTAAATCAGGTTTTCCGCACACGCAGCGAATGACCGGAATCCGCCCTCAGTTACTTGCCGCGTCTTTCAGCTATGGCCTTTCAGGTAATCCCAATTCAGCTTACCTAAGATATCCGCGTTTGACCTTCCGACCCTGCATCTCGATTAGGGCATCGACCGCATTGCCTTCACTCTCAAACTCCTGACGCAGAACTTGACCACCACGTCCAATTCGTCCCCATTCGCGGATCAAGGTGCAGCCGCCAAAGAGATCAGGCTGCAACGCCAAACAATAAAATCGGCGCATATTTTGCTCTGGATCGATCCTAGTAAGGCGAAGCTTTGATGGGAAGAGTTCTAACTGCACGTTCATGCCTGGTCCTTTCCGTAAGGCCAGCTATTCCAGACAGCTGGTTTTGGAAGTGATTTCAGACTGACACGAAAACCAAATTACAGCCAGTTTCATTTGCAGGCGATCATTTTCGAGTTTGTTGCATCGAACACTCATTCTGTTGAATTCTAATAAGACTGCTTTCCCGGAACAACGCCCCGAACACCTCCGCGCGGACTTTCCACATCCCCTTTTCTTCGAGGGATTAAATGGACGTGGCAGTGAAACACTGTCTGCCCTGCTGCCTCCCCTGAGTTTACGCCCATGTTGAAACCGTCGATGCTCGGATCCTCATCAAGCAGCTTAGATCGGGTCTCGCGCATAAGCGCCTGGATTGCGTTTGACTCTGGCTGAAACAGCTCGAAATAATCAGCCACATGACGCTTTGGGATGATCAGGGAGTGTCCTTGCGTCACTGGAAACCCGTCAAGAATGACAAGCGCCAGCTCGTTCTCACAGACTATACGATCTGATCGGAGTTCGCAGAAAATGCACCCAGCTTCTCGATGCCCTCAACCTTAAAAAGTTCGCCGCAATGGTTACGCTGCATCAGTGACGGTAATCGATGGACGCGTCCCCCCCAAATCGGCAAATGCAAGCTGACGGCATGAGAAGACAAGTATCTGTTGATCGTCAGCGACCCGGTTGAGCGCAGTAAACATTTTCACGATACGAATGTCGTCCGAATACACGAGCGCGTCATCCAGAATAATGGGCATTTGACGGCCCTGTCTGGCAAACAATCGAGCAAACGCCAATCGTGTTAGAATGGCAATCTGCTCCTGCGTACCCCCAGACAGTGTTTCAAGATCTTCTGCCTCTGACCCGCGCGACAACCCATCTGGCAGCATCGTATCTGTGTCAAAACTTAGTGCGGCGTCCTCATGTAATATACGCAAGAGCGGGGCAAGTTCCTCCTGCACCGGCGCGAAATAGGCTTCACGTGCCGCAGATCTTGTTTCGTCGAGCACGTCGCGCAATTGGGTCAATGCCGCAACCTCAAGCGCCAACCGCTCCTCCTGCCCAACCGCACTTTCCAACTCACCGGCAATTTCATCCCGACGTTCCTCAATTCCTCTGTCAGCCTGCGTTTCAATGCTTGCTGAAAGACCGGAACGGCGTTCCGCAAGATCAGACCTGCGTTTGGACGCGGCACTAGCCGCATCTTCCGCCCTTTTGAGATTTGCCTTTGCCGTCAGGAGATCCGGCGCATCTTCCATCAATGCATCAAGTGCCGCACTGGCCACGATCAGCTTTTCCTCCGCCAAAACAACGTCTCGCGCGAGCTTCGCACGTATTGCGTCTTGCTCAGCTTTTGGTCCAAGGCGGCTCTCGGCCTCCGCGACTGAAGCTTCTGCAGCCAGATTGCGGGCGCGGACTCCAGCCGCAGCTTCGCGCGCCGCCGCGCTGCGCGCATCCGCACGTTCCAAGGCTAGGCGCAACTCCTGCTCCTTTTCGTCCGCAGCCGCTATTTGAGCAAAAATTACATCCGGCTCATCTAGATCATCTTTGACAACAGTTTCGGCCAAAGCGCGGGCGTCCGCTTCCTGTTGTTGCAACGCTTCAATCCCATCTGGCGCAGCAGCGGCGAGCAAACCGCCTGCTAACTCTCCAGCCGTTTGGCTTGCAACCCGTGCCCGAGCAGCTTGCCGAACCTCCGATATTGACCGAGCTTCGCACTTTGCCCAAATGTCAACCTGATCTGCCAGTACCAGCCCTAGTTGCGTTTCGATTTCTTCGGCCTCTTCGCTCACGCTTGTGCGAATAGTCATTTTCCCGATGCCAGGAAGATCAATGATTGCATCTTCTGGAAGCACTGTCTCTTCACCATCATCAAGCTCACGCCCTTCGAGCGAAACTCGGGTTTCCGAACTGTATGTCAGTGTAACGGTGGCCGCATGGGCCGAACGAATAGCCTTCAAACGCGCAATTTCACGCTCTGCAGCTTCTGCTTTTTCTAGAAATTCGGGGGTAGCCGGGTTGGTGTTTACGGCAGTTTGCGCCTCGATCTGCATACGCCGTTGCTCTTCAGCTTTCTCCAAAGCTTCTTTCAGCTTGCCCGCATAAACAACTGCCTCTCGTGCCGCCGCGTTTTTGCGAGAAAACTCCAAACGGGCGCGCAGATCAGCAAGTGTATCTTTATGTGCCTGATGAGCCGCTCGGGCCTCCTTCGCAGCAGCAGCAGCTTCTGTCACTTGTGCCTGCGCATCTTCGTCTTCGCTTCGTATCTTGGCTTGAGTTTCGATCGCAGCAGCCAAGGCTTCCTGGGCTTTCAATCTGTCCGCAAGAGATTTTTCCGCGTTCTCATACTCTAGCGTCGCAATGCGCTTGACCTGTTCCGCCGCTTCGACTGTCGCTGCGTATTCGCCGGCAATCTGCGCCTCTTGCCGCGCGTTCTTGATATCTGCATCGCGTTTTGCCCAGGCCTCAGGAGCCTCCAACTTCAACAACTCTTCATCAATTGTGCGGCGCTCTTTGAGTGCTTGTGCCAAGGCAATACATTGAGCATCCAGATCTGCATGTTCCTGTGAAAGCTGTTTGACCTGCTCCTGCGCAACTTTCCATGCACCTGACGGACGACCTGTCGCTGTTGTCAAAGCGCTTAAATCAGCCTGACAGCGGCGCATCACGCGGTCCATTTTGCGTCCTCCCGTCATGGTGTCGATTTCGCCAGCGACAGACGATAAAAGATCGCGCCGAGTTTCCGCCTGATTTTCTCGATCAGTCTTGGCATCCGGTTCCAGTCCAACCATGCCCTGCCGCACCCACAGCAAGCCAGCAGGACCATCGCTGCGCTCTCCGAGCAGGGCAGTTATCCATGCTTCGGCCTCCCCGTCAGATGCAAGCAAGGTTCCCTTGTTTACATCCCGCACGGTTGCACCCTTCTGCGCCAACCAGCGCTTTTCTATCTGAAACAGACCCTCTTTGGTCTCGACCTGCGCCATGACGCGCACCCCTCCCCCTGAGCGCGGCTGCAGCGATTTGATTGAGCGGCCCGAGGCGCCAAACTTTTCAAAGAAAAGCGCGTGAAGCGCATCAAAGAAAGTAGATTTTCCAAATTCATTCGCCTCTGACACCACGGTAATCCCGTCACCGATCTCGGACAAAACCGCTGTGCTGCCTCCGAATTTGCGGACATTCGTCAGGGAAAGAGATCGAAGTTTCATTCGTCCTCCATCGCGTATGTAAAGAGCCGCGACAGTGCTGCTGCAGCAACCTTGCGCTGGACTGGGTCTTCGCTGTTCGTACTGTCAGCGGCCAAAGTCTCTGCGGCGCGACGCAAAGCTCCCGCATCCGAAATCAGATCGAGGTCTGTTGACTCCGACAAAGCCGAGACAGAACTCAAATCACTTTGATGCCACAGGAAGTCAGGCGCGACTCGCGCTATATCCTGCTCGAGTGCAAGGCGATCGCGCAATGTCATCCTGCCGCTCACGACCAGATCGAACATCATATCTTCCCGAGCACTCAATTCTGGCATGAGATCCCCGTGACGCCGCACCGGATCATCGCCTGATAGCAGTTCGAGGGTCTCACGGCGCCACGAAATATTGCCGGTTTCCACCTCGATAACATCCGGGGTTGCGCCACGCGCGGACACTGTAACCATAGTAACACCGGCCGGCAGATGGGGCTTAAAACTATCGGCTTCCGGCGTGCCAGAATACCACGTTGCTGGCCCGACCTTGATCCGACCGTGCCAGTCTCCCAAACCCAAATAATCGAGCGACGCCCGTTCTGCACGATTAGGTGCGATAACTGCGGAACTGCCGTTCTCAGATTGGTTTTCCTGACTGCTGAAATCTCGGACGCCCCCATGTGCGAGACCAATCCGGATGGCGTCGCCCGTCACAGCCTCGTCCATCCATTCGGTCAGGTCCCTGCCGGGATGGCGTACCGTGCAGGGCGCGGGCAGCAACATCGCCGGTCCCAAGTTCATCGGTTCCGCGGCAGTCGCCAGCAAGACATTTGCCGGGCGGTCTGTTGCGAGCACCCGCCAAAGCTCGGAGGCGGCCAGACTGTCGTGGTTTCCCGGCATTAGAACCCAGGTCAGAGCAGGATCTGCCGCCATTGCATTGAGCGCGTGGCGTATCGTTGTGGGCTGCGGGGTTTCGGCATCAAATGTATCACCGGCCAGCAAGATATGGGTCGCACCGCCGTCGCGGGCAGCGGCAGCCAGTCGACCTATGCTATCCTGACGCGCTCGGCGGAGCCTGACGCGCACATCTTCGGGATAGGTCCCAAAGGGTCTACCGAGATGCAGATCAGAGGCATGTACGAACCGGATCATTCAAAACTCCCTTGCTTCATCCGTGTCCCCCAGTCTGTTTACCGAGCTTGTTTTGGTAAAACAGCCTGAGTTGACTGAGGTGTTCATTCTTCATAACACCCATACCTGCAATCTCATCAAGCTGTTGTTCCACGTCCAGCATCGTTGTCCAAGGCACATTCGGATTCTTACTCATCCAGCGATCCCGGATAGCAGCGTGAGCCGCTGTCACGTAGTGATCTGAGACTAGTTCAGGCGCATTCCAATATATCAGGCGCTGACCAAGCTGGCGTAGCCGGTGATCTTCAAGATTGGCGATCAACTCAGCGCGATGGTGCCAGCCAACGTGTTCAAACTTCTGGAGGATATGCTTGTCCGCCGCGCTGTAGAACCCGCTAAAGATCTGTTTCTCGACGTCCTGTGGTTCTTCCCAATCGGCAAAACGATCCGCGAGTGCCTGCCCCACGCGTTCCAGAAAATCCGGGCGTGCGGCAACCAGTTTAGCGGCAGCAACATGCTCAGCTTCTGGGTTTGTAATGGGAAAGACATTGGGCGCCTTATTGATGGAAACAGAACGTATCAACTTCGGCGTGCCAGAAACTGCGTTCCTTAATGCATCACCGTCCGCGTCAACGATCTCAGAGACATTTGCAGCATCCAAGTCAAGGAATCCCATCGCGTTCTTATTCTGCGGATTTGTCCCCGCATAAACCCCGACAAAAGGCCGCGGCGGCGCTGCCCCAAACCGCTCGATCAGCTGCACTGGATGCCCGCTTTGCAGAGTGTCAGCGACTGCATGTTAATCCCGGTTTCGGAGGCATCTCGCCCAGACAGCCGGAGCACGATCGCGAATGAGCGTCGCCACGTGGATGGTGGCTTCGACATCGCCAAGTGCGTCATGCGCGTTGTGCGCCGTAAACCCATTTTTTGGGGCAAGGCGATCCAGCTTGAAGCTTGCCCGTCCCTCGTCATCCAGCGGCCATTCGAGCGCACCTTGGGCTCTATCCCAAACAGCATAGATGACCTTCATCAGGTCAAGGCGGTCATTGTGATTAAACTGGGTCTGGTAGATGTTTGGATGCAGGTTCTGGTAAAAAGACTGCCGGAGGAACTCTTCATCAAAGGCGATGCTGTTGTACCCGGTCCAGATCGCTGGCGCCCATCGTTTTGTCAGTGCGCTGATCTGGTGTGAGAACTCAAACCAGGAAGGCAAGCCGGGGTCTTCCAGTTCTGCTGGTGTCACCCCGGTCACTGCCATAGCCCAAGGCGCCGGCAGGATGTGAGGCGATAGCCTGCACCGGATGTTCACCCGTTCAATCTGATTGAAGTCATCGTCGGTCAGAATGGCCGCGAACTGGATCGGCTGATCGAACGCAGGCGAGGTTCCGGTGGTTTCAAAATCGTAGAATGCAAACATTGCGTTTTAATCTCGCACCAAAATACTGATAAATTCAGTCCAGTTCGGTCCATGGCCACGGTTTGACGTTACTTGCAGCAGTTTGGTATCTAGCCGCTTTCGCAACCCATATTCCCAAGTCTGTTCCAAACTCTGCCAGACGCTCATTTGGTTGTTTGTTGTTCACCAGCATGATTACAAACTGAATAACCGTTGCAACGCCCAGAACCGTTTGCGCGAGCGAGATCATGACGGCGATGACCAGCATGTACACAAGCCGCAAGAGCATATTGTCTGGCAGTTCAGGTTCGAACTGCTCTCCATGCAAGCGGCCTTCGATCTTCGTTTCATCTTCACCCGTAGTTTCATTTCCCATTCAGACAATCCTGCCCCCGCAAACAATCACTTAGGGGACCCGTAAGCAATACGACGACGCCCTTCCAGCATATGGTCAGTTTTCAGGTAATTCCGGTGCGCGACCTACCCGCTCTGCAAGACGTGTTACGGTCAATCCCTGTACAATGATGGAGAAGATCACGACAATATACGTGACCGTCAGGATCAGCGGCTTCCACTCGCTGTCGGGCAAAGACAGCGCAAGTGCGACGGAAATGCCGCCCTTCAGACCACCCCACGTCATGATCGGGATAACTCCCTTGCTGAAGCTTCTGAACGGCTTCAGGATCAGCACGGGGACGGCGACGGCGGCAAGCCTGGCGACAAGCGCAAGTCCGATGGCCATGAAGCCTGAGATCAGGAAGTCGATTTCAAACGCGATAGCGAAGACCTCGAAGCCGATCATCAAAAACAGCACTGCGTTCAGGATCTCATCGACTAATTTCCAGAAGGCTTCGACGTATCGGCGGGTTTCTTCGGACATGCCGTGTTTGGAACCGATGTCGCCAATAAGAAGCCCCGCACAAACAGCCATGATCGGTGCCGAGACATGAAGCCACACAGCCAACTCATAACCACCGAAGGCAAGGCCGAGGGTGATCAGCACTTCCAGAGAGTAATCGTCGATCTGCCGCATGACCCGAAAGGTCAGCCAGCCGAGAACCAAACCCAAGATGGCCCCGCCCAATGCTTCCTGGATGAACAACACCCCGGCATCTGCGAGGCTCGCGCCATGACCGTCCCCTGCGGGAAAAGCAAATCCAACGAGTACTAGGAAAACGACATAGCCGACACCATCGTTGAAGAGGCTTTCCCCTGCAATCTTGGTTTCTAGTGACTTCGGTAGATCCGCCTCCCGCAGCACACCGAGCACTGCAACCGGGTCCGTAGGCGAAATCAGCGCGCCAAAAACCAGTGCAATCATCAACGGCATGCCCGTGATCCAACTGAAGCCGTAACCGACGATAACCGTCGAAACACCGACACCAATTGTAGCCATCAGAAAAATGACCAACCATGCCTTGCGCAAATCCGAAAGTTTGACGTGCAGGGCACCGGCAAACAGCAATAGCCCTAACATGCCTTCCAACAGAGCATCTGAGAACTCCAACTCGAGCACCTGCGCGCGGATCTGTTCCTCGACAGTCAGACTTGGAAACAAGGCATCCGTGGCAATGACTGCGAAAGACGTGGCCAGCGCCACTACAAGGATCCCGATCGCGGATGGCAACTTCAGAAAGAGATAGTTGATTGCCCCAAAGGCCCCGGCCAGCACGATAAGAAGTGATGTAATCTGGAGAATTGACATGCCGGTCCTATCGGAGGTGTGAGCGTTGATAGCACTCGCGACCCGCAGGGCCAATATTGCTAAAAATTCTGTTCTCCGGTCCTATTTCACTAAACGGAGGCAGATCTCTTCGACCTAACTCGCCAGAGCCTCCATCATCTGAAAGGGTACAGAAGCGGATTAGCAGTTGGCTGTTAGTTGTTCGAGAGCCGCCTCCAAGGCTTTCAACTCTTCGGTTTTGGAGAGCACGGCGCTCAGGTTCGTCCGGCCAATACCCTTCACTATGACATGACGCAGTAAAGCACATTATGCGCTGGTCGACTATCAATGAACAGCATTTTTCCATTTGGTTGGAGAAACGTAAACGATGCTGTCATCAACACTAACCATCGCTTCCCCGTCCTGAACATTGACCTGCAGCTTCAAGGCGCGACTTGCCAGTTTTGCCAGTTCGCCGGTGTTTGTATCCGAGAGATTTACGACCTGAAGATTCTCAAACCGAGTGGTGCTGTTTTTGATCTTCTCCCACCACATCTCTGCCGTCCTGCCGCCATAGCAATAGACAATCACCTTGTCGGCTTTGCCACAGGATTGACGCACTACCTTCTCGCTCGGAAGTCCCAACGCCACCCACAATTCAAGTTCGCCACTTAGGCTTTTCCGCCAAATGTCGGGCTCATCATCTGTTGAAAGGCCCTTGGTAAGTTCCAAATTCTCATGGGCATTAAGTGCAAAAGCGAGCATACGCACCATCAACCGTTCGTCCGTCTCTGAAGGATGTTTGGCAACGGTCAGTTTGTGGGTCTCATAATAGTGACGATCCATGTCACAAACGGATAGCTCAACTTTATAAATGGTGGCTTTTTGCGCCATGGTTTGTCCTGAACCAGCAAAGATAGCGATGCCTAATGCGTCTGGTGGCTTTGTGAAAGCAGATAAATAGGATGCTGAAATTCTGGCCAGAACTCGGCGTTCCCCATATCACGGAAAGTCTGGGAAACGGTCTTAAAGCCTTTGTTTGATACGGAGCGCACCAAAGTCTTCTTTCTCGCCATTCGTGAATTTGGAGGTATGGGTCGAGAGGCTGAAATTTTTGGCCCCTTCCAACCATAGCCGATCACTTTGATAGGGAAATCAATTCAACATTCGCGTTTTCAGTATCAAGCCGGAAGCAAAGCTTTTTGAACCGCCTCGTCCCAGCCCAAGTAAAACAAATTATCATCGCGAATGACCGGACGGGTCATCACTTTCGGCTGGGCGGATATCTGCGCTTCTGCCTCAGAATTTTTAAGCCAATCATTCAGCGCCCGATAGTCGTTCGAAGTTCGGTCAACCAAGCGATCTCCGAACTCAACGATCAAATCTGCCAGTTCCTCCTCACTCAAAGGTTCCGCCCGGACATCGCGGAAACTGACTTCCTTCCCCCCTGCCTCCAACGCCTTGAAGCATGATTGACAAACTGCGCAGGTCCTCAATCCATAAATTATCACGTCGAAATCTCCTGTTGCGTAGTCTGAGAAAATCTCCCACATCATCGTTCATTCGGAGCACAACCTCAACGCCACATAAATCTCACCGCCGTTTACCGCGGACCTTTTGTGTCTTATTCCCGCGCGGACCGGTTTCCGTTGGGGTGTTGTCACGGTTTTCTTCGAGAAGCTTCCGCCACCGGTCAAGTCGCGTCGGGTCGAGCATACCGGCCGCAACCGCTGCCTGAACCGCACAGCCCGGTTCGTGCGCGTGGGTGCAATCCCTGAAGCGACACTTGGGTGCAAGGTCGCTGATCTCCGAGAACAGCATATCCAACCCAGCGGCAACATCGCTTATATGCAAGGTACGCATTCCCGGCGTATCAATCACCCAACCGCCGCCTTCGATCGCGTGGAGCGAGCGCGATGTGGTTGTGTGGCGCCCCTTGGCATCCTCCTCCCGAATACCACCGGTGAGTTGAGCTTCCTCAGGCGGCTTAGCCGCCAGCGTGTTCAGCAGTGTTGATTTTCCCACTCCAGATGATCCGATAAGAGCAACAGTCTGTCCGGGGCCGCTCCATGGCGACAGAGCCGCTACCGCTTGATGCGTTTTCGCGTTCAACGAAACAACATCCAGTCCAGATTGAAGATCCGCCGCCTGCCCTTCATAGGACGCCACATCAGATACCTGATCTGCTTTTGTCAGGACGATCACTGGTGTTATTTCTGCTTCATTTGCGAGGGCAAGATACCGCTCTAACCGAGCGGGATTGAAATCGTCATTGCAGGACGTCACGATGAAAAGTGTGTCCAAGTTTGCAGCGATCAGTTGCCGGGTCCGAGCACCCGCAGTGCGGCGCTGCAGAAGGGTACGTCTTTCCAGCCGACGAACAAGCATGCAGGTTTGAGGGTCCACAAGCACCCAGTCCCCAACGGCAAAATCTGTCGTGTTGGATTGGGAAGGAAGGCTAAGCTTTACCGGGCCTACTTCGGATTCAGCTGTCATTCGGGACCGGTGCACGGTCGCAATACGCATCCTTGCACAATCTGTTTCGTCGGGTTTCAATTGGACAGCAAAGAACTCAGACCAGCCGAGGGCGGCCAAAGACCCAGAATCTTGATTGAGTAAATTCGTCACGAAGTTCTAATGCACACGGCATCAGATCGACGCAAGCCTTAGTGTACTCTGTGCCAAAAGGACGTCTTTCGCTCGTGCCGTGCATGTAAAGCGTCCACATAGCTCAGGTGGGACGCAAACGATCCATAGTCGCTGATCTCGTCATCCACTGCGGCACAGTCCATCAGGTGATCAGCCGCATGGCCATAACGGGTGGAGCGGCCCCCATTCAGCGAATAATCGATCATGGCCCGCCAAAGCAAAACCGCAGCCAGAGGGTACCGCTCCCTCAACGCCTCAGCCGCAGGTGTCAGGATGTGGTAGAGATCCCCATCCAGTTCCTCAGAGCGGTTCTCGATCAGGCGGGCGGCACAGGACAAATCCGGCCAATCCAGGAAGAAGAGCAACGCCAGGTGCAGGTCCCCAAAATCCAGTGCCTTGGCCTTTGCTCTCTCCTCGGCTTCAATATCATCAAAGTCTGGCAGGACCTTGAGATAGTCCCGCAGGAGGTCCGGGTTGAGCGTCTCGCTGAAGCGTTCCCAGCGATGGGACTGGGCCTCGTCAACCCGGTCAAGTGCGATCAGACACGCAATATACGCCGCGTCCCACTCCCTATGACCAAACGCGCGTCCACTCAGGTCTGCATCTGTCAAAGTTTTTAGCGCCTCATCGGCCTGTCCTTGCGAGAGCAGCAGTTGTGCGACCTCAGCGGCAATATCAGGACGTTGTAAATCACGTTCTGAATACTGAGCGATATAGGCCGCTGTGTCGCCTTGGGCCTCAGCGATCTCTTGCAGACACATCTTTGTCAGGCGGTCTTTCCGATCGGTGGCGTAGTTGCCACTGTCGCTGCGCAGATCACGCAGAAATATGAGTGCCTCATGGTCATCTGATGTCTCTTCAGCGGGCCTCTTTCCATAGGCCTCCACCAAGCCTTTCAGGTGCTCCAAGCCGTCTTCCCCCAGCGTCTGCGCAAGCAGCCCGATGATCCCATCAAATTCGCCATAGCCGTTGTCGCGCAGGGCATCCCACACGCGAGATGCCAGAGCGGTCGGATCGAGAACTGCACGGGGGCCAATATCTTCAAACCTCAACGCTGCAGACCGAAAGACATCACCGACATCGCCGCGGCTATCGTCCACCCGCTCATAAACAGACGGTGCCAGCTCGATGAACTGCCACAGCAAATCAAAGGCTTCGGTCGGCTCCTCGGGTGCGATCTTGTCAGTGATCATGTCTACTTGGGTGTCGAGGTCTTTGATCAGGGATTTGCGCTTGCGCCACCCCACAAAGCTGGTCGATTTGCGCAGCGATACGAGCCGCTTTCGCACATCGCGTGCAAGTTCTGTCGGGCCAACGTTATGGCTCAGTTCAAGCCGCAGTCGCCGCTTTATGTCGGCACTACCAGTGCTGACCTCGAGCAGCAGATCGGCCAGACGCTCAGCACCCAGCGCCGTCAGGTTATCCTTGTTGAGGGTCTTCTTTGACATGGAGGCTTTGTGCCATCGCCCACGAAGAAAGAAAAGGATGGCTCCGCCAAGGAACCATTCTTTGGTTTATGGCCGCTTTGGGTTTCAGATTTTAGTGGTAGCTACTGACCAAGCGCCGAGAAGAGTCTGGGTAGTCTCCATAGCACATTGCCTTTTTCAGGGTTCCATCGATTTTTTCGATTGCGTGTTGTTGTTTCGATGAGGACGAGCGCAAGGAAGACAGGTGGTGTTTTGCCATGCATGCCCTGGCGCGATCTACGGGTCGCCAAGGAGACGATCTCTTGCGGCAGTGATCTGCGCCGTTAAGGCTGCTGAGCCACCACTGTCCGGATGCAGCCTCTTTATCAGCCGGTGAAAGG
>Ga0316197_10002865_pt1 | contig 12289 bp, 7 predicted proteins | sample OudBiesiAoxic_MG_FD_204939 | JGI IMG/M metagenome (GOLD analysis project Ga0316197, IMG submission 204939) | Coastal sediment microbial communities from Oude Bieten Haven, Netherlands - site A oxic | ecosystem: Environmental > Aquatic > Marine > Coastal > Sediment | place: Netherlands...
CAGTGGCCTGCACGCCTACAATATAAGAACCATCGAAAATTTGCTGGCGTAGGGTGGCTGTTGCATTAACCTGATTTTGTTGACCAAATATAACAGGGAGGAAAGACCCGGGTTCTCCTCCCACAATTTCACCGGGGATAAGTGTTACCGGTTGTTTTAATTGATTTTGGTAGCTAAGATTACCGTCAATTTGAGGTAAACCTGTAGCAATAACCTCCCATTTTTGCTTTTGAGCATCTAGTATTTCTCTATTGGCATTTATTACACTGTAATTATATTCAAGCGCATAAGTGATGGCCTCTTCGAGTGAAAAACTATTGTGTTGTTCCTGGGAAAAGGAACAACTAACAGATATGAATGCTAAAATGGTTAAAAATTGAACTTTCATTTAATCCTGATTTGATTTGATTATATTATTGAGTATTTCCCTCCCTTTTGGCGTGACAATACCCCGGAGATGGTATTCCAAATAGTTGTCCATAAGATTAACCACTGGAAATTTAGCTACAGGGAATAGTCTGCTATCTTTAATACTAGTGATTCCTGAAAAGTAAATTCTTGCGACAAATTCAACGTTCAGATTATCCCTGTAAATTCCTTGAATAATACCTTTTTTTACATTGTTTACAACGCAATCATGCATCATATCAAATTGTTTATTTCGAAGGGTATTAAAAATTCTGGGATAGTATTTTTGAAGCTGATATTGAGGAGAAGTCTTCTCATCGTTTAAATGCTGCATCACGAGTCTTTTGATCTCATAGAGCTCTTCAATAGGATTCTTTTTAAGTAAACATATCTCATCAATTCCGCAGGAAACGGAATCAAAGACATGCATTGTACAGGCCTCCACCAATTTTGTCTTGTTTTCAAAATTGGAATAAATGGTTTTTTTGGAAATACCCATTGCATGAGCAAGGTCATCCATAGTAACGCTCTTAAATCCAAGATTTAAAAAGAGATCCGTTGCTTTGATTAATATTTTTTCTTTCATGATCGAAGGCAAATATAATCAGGAAACTATAAAAACATAAATAGTTTCCTAGGTTTTGCAATTTTTTAACAAACCACCGGTCTAAAGTCATTTTTTTGTTAACAGGAAATTTACATAAATGTTCTGTGGTGAGTGCTTTTAGTGTATTTTTGGAAAAAAATTACAAATGCCGGACATCGAATTCTTTCGGGGATGTTTTAATACCTATCTGGAGAATAGACTAAATACAAAAGAGCCTCATAATTTATACGATCCGATAGTATATATTATGGATTTGGGAGGGAAGAGACTCAGACCAATATTAACCCTTATTAGTGCTGATGTATTTGGCGGAAAACATGAGGATGCCCTGGATGCGGCCCTTGCAATTGAAGTTTTTCATAATTTTTCTTTGGTACATGATGATATCATGGATGCAGCACCACTTAGAAGAGGAGAAAAAACTGTGCATAAAAAATGGGATATTAATACTGGTATTTTGTCTGGAGATGTTATGCTTATTAATTCTTATCAATATTTTGAGAATTATCCGGCTGATTTATTTAAATCCTTGATTAAAGTCTTCAGTACATCAGCAATAGAGGTTTGTGAAGGGCAGCAATATGATATGGACTTTGAAAGAAGTGACCAGGTTACTGTTCCGGATTATCTTAAAATGATTACTTATAAAACCGCTGTTTTGATTGCAGCAGGTATGAAAATGGGAGCAATAATATCCCGGGCTTCAGAGAAATCTCAGGATGCAATTTATGATTATGCCATCAATCTTGGCATTGCCTTTCAATTACAAGATGACTATCTGGATGCCTTCGGCGATCCTGAGAATTTTGGAAAGCAGGTAGGTGGTGATATTATAGAGAATAAAAAAACATTTCTGTATATTAAGGCAATGGAATTAAGTGCCGCGGAGGATAAAAATGAATTAAAAAACCTTTTTTCAATAAAACCAGCTAACCCGAAAGAAAAAATAGAAACCGTTAAAGAGATATTTATTAGAAGCGGTGCTGCGGCAGTAACCAGGGAAGAAATTGAAAAGTATACACGGCGGGCATTTGAATTATTAAACTCTTTGGAAGCACCTGAAAATAAGAAGGAAGTTCTAAAAAATTTTGGCAATAGACTTATGAACAGAGAGGTTTAGAACAACCTGTTAACTAGTGCTTTGATAAAATAGGTTTTGGGACAGCTTGAAATAATCTGAAGATCTTCTTTTATATTGGTTGCTTCATCTAAAAATTTAAAAATGAGTTGGGGGCTACTACCCTTAAAAAGAGACTCAAAAATCCGTCTTCCCTTGCTGTTATCTTTATAGAGGATATCTAATAAGAGCAAATCATAATACCAGTATCGATCTTTTTTATTAAATGAAGAAAGTGGTTTGGTTGTTTTTAGAAAATCGACCAATTCTTTGGTTTTTCTGTTAGTACTCATAAAGGTATATCCCGTGCTGGGTTTGGCCCAACCTCCTGCTATTCCAATGTATAATATGTTATCACTGTTCATTGCAGAAAAATTATAGCAGGTCATCGGAATATTTCCCCTTTCTTTCTCTATTATCTCGTATTTGGTACAATTAAGTTTTTCTTTAATATAATTTTTAATGGCATTTTCATATTCCTCTTCAGCTAAGGTGTCAGCGGAAAACAGCGTATACTCAACCAAGCCTTCGTTTTCTGAAAATGGCAAAACATACATAAAGCGGGTATTGCCTTTTTGAGGGATTGAAAAATCCATAAAAGTTGCCTTTTCCGGATTAAATACGGGCTTGTCAGATTTAATAAACCATCCAATAAAGTGCTGTTGTAAAACTGGGTATTTGTTTTGTTGATAAAGCGACTTATATTCGAAAACACTATTGAATACTTTTCCAGCGCGGTAATTTCCATTTTCTGTAGTTACCTCCACATGGCTTTTATGATCAACCATTCCGGTAACCAGAACATGTGAAAATGTAATATTTGCATAAGCCTGTATACGATTCAAATAGTTACTATAAAAATCGAGCCCACGTAACATCTTATAGGTATAAGGTGCTATTTCACGATCTGTCTTAACGCTTGCTCCTTGAAATTGAATTTTGCTCCAGCTTTTATTTATAATTTTATCAAAATCTCCTGCACTTTTTTCCCAAAAGCACCATGTCCGATCATTGGTCTTTTTGGCATCCTTGTCGACCAATAAAACAGTTTTGTCCTTAAAATAGGGATCGCTTCCAAGGGCTTCAGCTAGCATTAAACCAGCTGCACCTGCACCAATTATAATATAGTCGTACTCTGTGTTCACAAATATGAAAACACCAAAAGTACAAATTACAATACCAATAACCTTGCTCCTTTAATTCAAACGGTAGCGCATACCTATAAACCCTCTCATTCCTTGATTTGGGCCATACACATAAGTGGGGTCAAACGTAAGGCCATATGGGTTGTCTTGTGTAGGGATAGCGTTACCTGAATTGTCGAATTGAACATTTTTATCAAAGGGATCATTGGCCCTTGCAATAATAAAAGGGTTCCCCTTATTGGGCGTCCAATCTAACAAGTTTTTTATACCACCATAAAATTCAAAATTTTTTACACCGGAATAGGTAAATTGAATATTTTGAATACTCCAGGTGGGAGAATATTCCTGTCTGGGATCGAGCTCGCTCAAAAGAGGCAAGCGCATTGGTCCATATAGATTTCCCGTGTAGTCAATAGAAAGATTTAGAGCTCTGAAGGCATATGATATACTCCAGGTTCCGCTAAAACTTTCAGTCAGAATTTGCCGTTGGGTGATACCGTTTTGTGTGCTGCTTACATCCATAAACGTAGCTCCTAAAAGTATTTTCAGCCCGTAAGGGAATGCCATGTCCAGGTTTGCGCTTATGCCTTTGGAAACAGATTTACCATCCAGATTCTTATATATTATCAAGTTGGGATCGGTATCATAATCAGGAAGAATAACATTGTTGAAATAAGTGTAAAAGGCTGAGGCGTCTATACCGATAAATGTCCCATCGTTACTGTATATTTTTTTAAGGTAATTAAGATTTACATTAATGGATCGTTCTGGTTTCAGTTCTTCAGCAATGATTACTTCTCTTGAACCGGTTAGAGCGGCGTGTTCCTCAGTAAAAAGATTTACAACACGGAAGCCGGTGCCAGCATTTAATCGGATTATGTCATTATCTGAAAACTTCCATTTATAAGCTAATCTTGGAGTGAAGATTGAACCATGCCTTTTGTCATAATCGTAACGAATACCGGTAAGTAAGGAGTGCTTTTTGGAAAATTTTATCTCATCCTGAACAAAAAGACTGGGGATCCAAACTATGTCTGCTTCATTCCTGACTAACCCGGAAGTTGCAGGGGTATTGTCATCATAATAATTGTATTTTATTGCGCTTCCAAATAGAAGATCGTGCTTTGCCAAAACCTTATCCCAGGTTAATTGCCCAAAACCAATACGTTGATCTGCAAGATAAGGTACTACGCCGTACACAGAATTTTGACTATGGTCATTGTAAGAAACAGAAAGCAGAATATTTTCTTTAACGGGCAATTGATACTTTCCCAGTATTTCCCACCTTCTTGTGTATATGCTTTCACCATATATTTCGTCTCCGCCTCTGAATTCTGGGGTCCATTGCATTTCACCACCCCATCTGTCTTCATAAAAAAAACGGCCAGCCAATGAAAAAATACGGTTATACTCCCTATTTAAACTCCATTTTTGGAAGAAAGATATGCGATCCTGAAGAGTTAGATCTGTGAAATTATCTCCATTGTCATCGATTGGGTTGTCGTATTTGAAATAGTTTAATCCTAACAATAAGTTGGAATTATTTCCAATTTCAATTTTGGATCCAATATCCAGGTTGTACTCACCCCAGCCACTCATAAAATTGTCTGCGGCAAATGTGGGAGCACTCAGCGCATTTTTAGTAATTATATTAATAAGGCCACCTACAGCTTCGCTCCCATATAAGGTGGAAGCGGGGCCTTTAACAATTTCAATTTGTTCTATGAGGGAATTGGGTATTCCGGACAGGCCATATACAGTGCCTAAACCACTTACAATGGGCATGCCATCTATTAACACAAGTGTGTATGGTCCTTCGAGGCCGTTAATGTGAATATCTCCCGTATTGCAGACATTGCAGTTAATCTGGGGTCGTACGCCATTGACATTCTGAAGGGATTCAAAAATGCTTGAGGTAGGATTCTTTTTAAAAAAAGCGGGCTTATATACTTCTACAGGGACAGGGCTTTCCAATCTTTTTACGGGTTTTAAAGTACCTGTAACTACCATTTCATCTAATTGCTCGGATGAACTTTTAAGTATTACAGTAAGTATCAGTTCCTCATTATTTGCCAAAGTAATTTTTTGGTAGAAACTGTTGTACCCCATGGAAGAAGCTTTGATTTTATAGGTTCCATCGGGAATGTTATTAATAGTAAACTGGCCATTCCTATCTGAAGATGTACCAAGATCTGTTCCTTGAAGGTATATATTAGCAAAAGGAACAGGTAATTTCCCCTCCATAATAATACCTTTTATAGTATTCCGCTGAGAATACATATTGGATATCCCGATTATACTTGCAAACACCAATAGGACTGCTCTTAAAGGAATATGTACGGCAATGTATTTCATATGCCAAATATAATATTTAGACAAATCTAAAAATTTGTTTTTACAAATAAAAATGTATTTTTGTTAAAATGTTTTTTATGACCCATTCTGAGGAGAATTATATAAAGGCCATATTTCATCTGGGCAGCGAAGGGGAAGAAGTTATTTCAACCAATGCCGTGGCAGAAAGGATGGAAACCAAACCGTCTTCAGTAACTGATATGATGAAAAAATTATCAGAAAAGGGGCTGGTTCATTATAAAAAGTATCAAGGGGTATCACTATCCCCCATTGGTACTAAGACTGCCTTATCTATAATTAGAAAACATCGTTTGTGGGAGGTTTTTTTAGTAGAAAAATTAGATTTTACCTGGGATGAAGTACATGAAATAGCTGAACAACTAGAGCATATTAAAAGTGAAAAACTAATTGATAAACTTGATGAATTGCTAAGTTTTCCAAAATTTGATCCTCACGGAGATCCAATTCCCGGTAAAAATGGGGAGTTCATGGAGCGTGATAATCAACTATTAAGTCAAATTCCCATAGGTTCTTCTGCAATATGTGTGGGGGTAAAAGATTCATCTGCCGTATTCTTAAGGTTCCTCGATAAAAACAATATAGCACTTGGAAATAAAATGAAGATTGTTGAAAAAGAAGAGTTTGATAATTCATTACGAATTCATATTGACCAAAGAGAATTAAATCTTTCACAGCAAATAGCTTCTAACTTATACGTTAAAATGATCAAGTTATGATGGAGAATATCATTAGTTATTTTGAATCAATAAATCCCATTTTGGCTGCTTTTTACGCGACCCTTTTTACCTGGGGTCTTACGGCATTAGGTGCCGGTCTGGTCTTTTTTTTTAAGACTATGAACAGGGCCGTACTTGATGGAATGCTGGGCTTTACCGGTGGCGTAATGGTAGCTGCTAGTTTTTGGAGTCTTCTGGCTCCGGGAATAGAAATGAGCCCGGGGGAAGGTTTTGTTAAAGTAATACCGGCGTCGATCGGATTTTTGCTTGGTGCAGTTTTCATTTATGGACTGGACAAGGTTTTACCACACATACATATAAATTTTAAAGAAAGTGAAGGAATAAAAACACCCTGGCACAGAACAACGTTGCTTACTCTGGCAATAACCTTGCATAATATACCAGAAGGTCTTGCAGTGGGAGTCCTCTTTGGAGGAGTTGCCGCCGGTTTTGAAGGGGCCAATATAGGTGGAGCAGTGGCTTTGGCACTTGGGATAGGCCTACAAAACTTTCCCGAAGGTTTTGCAGTGGCCATGCCATTGAGAAGGCAAGGGTTGAGCCGACTTAAAAGTTTTACCTACGGACAAGCATCTGCTATGGTAGAGCCCATAGCTGCAGTTTTGGGCGCATGGGCAGTACTTACTTTCCAGCCTATTCTGCCTTATGCCTTGTCTTTTGCGGCGGGAGCGATGATTTTTGTGGTTGTGGAAGAGGTAATCCCTGAGACACAACAGGATAAATATACTGATATAGCCACAATGGGCTTTATTGGAGGCTTTATTATTATGATGGCCTTAGATGTGGGATTAAGTTAATTTACGCTGCTATAAATTTTTTATGCTTTTCATCATTCGCCCATTAAGGTAAATGCACCCTTTGTTAAAAACTTTGAATCGGCAGGAAAGTCATTTGCATTCTTTATGGAGGTGTACCCATTATATACAGTACTTACTTCCACTTTTACCGGTTTCAAATTATACACTTCCTCTTTTTTAGATTCCAGTAATAGGAGGTATGATGTACCCTCATTGGATACAATTGCCTCCGAAGGAATACTCATGGTCACATTATCTGAAATAATTATAGTTGCGTGGACGAACATTCCTGTCAGAAAATTATGCTTTTCAAGATCTTTAAGATGACCATGTACTTTTACCGTTCTGTTTTCTTCTATGGATGTGCTTATTAAATAAACCTCTGCGGCATATACTTCGGATGATGCTTCCGGTATTTCAAAGGTAATCTCCTGTCCTTTATGAAGCTTCATTATATCTTTTTCAAAAACAGATAATTCTAAATGGATATGGTCATTATCTACAATTTCAATGATAGGTGTTGCAGGCGAAACATACATCCCCAGAGATATATTAACCTGGGTAATGCTGCCACTAATGGGGGCATTTAATGTGGAGGTAGTACTTATAATACCCTTTTCAACATCTGAAGGAGAAATTTTGAGCAGATCTAATTGTTTTCGAAGCCCCTTGTAAGTGGCTTCTGCTTTTTTATAGTCGCTTTCAGCTTTTAAAAAACTTTTTTGTGATGAAATGTTTTCTTTAATCAATATTTGTTGGCGCTTATATTCAGATTTCAAATAGGTCAATTGTTCCTTTATCTCTAAATATTCTTGTTGCAAGGTTACAAAATCCGGATTTTCAATAGTTACCAATGCTTGCCCTTTGGTTACCCGATCTCCGATTAATAAATGCGTATTTTTAATATAGCCCCCCATAGTTGCACTCACTACTGCTCTGTTTGCCGGAGGCACATCAATTAATCCATTGGCCTGAACCAATTCAGGAAAAGATTTTTCTTCCATACTACCAATTGTCATGGCGTTTTCTTCAAATTGTTTATTAGAAAGTTCAATAACGGTATCTTCAGGATTTAGATCCTCCTGAACGTCTGTTCTATGTGCAGGTTCTACATTTTTACAGTTCAAAATACTGATTACAAATATGAATTGAATGAAATAATATAAAATACGTTTCATGACTTAGTTTTTAATAAGTTAGATAGTTAATGGCAATAACGGTTTGATTGTAATCATTTAGGCTATTTAAGTAATCCAGTTTAATCTCATAGGCATTTTCAAGACTAAGGATATACTGGAAATAGTTGATTTCACCGTTTTTGAAACTCAGGGTAGCCGTTTTTAAAATTTCATCAGACATAACTGTGCCCTCTTCTTCATAATATTTTAAAGCCTTTTCCTGCTTAATTAATTTGGCATTAAGGGCCATATATTCATTATTTAATTGGACTTCATACTCCTTTGATTGTTCAACTGCAATATCACGGGCAATGGAGGATGCCTTAATTTTGGAAGATTGACCAAAAAACAACAATGGAATTTTAAGACCCAGATAATAGCCATATAAATTTTGATTCAGATTGCTGTTTGATCCCAGAAAATAGCTCAAACTCAGATCGGGTAATAAAAGTTGTTTTTCATATTTACGTTGATTATCAAAAAGATTTACTCTATTGGAATAATATTCTAATTCTATACTATTTTCCAACCCTACAGGACTCAATGTAACTTTCTTTTGTGCGGCCATTCTAATGTTAATACTGTCCTCAACCTGTACCATTTTAATTATATTTCCATAGGCTAAGACTACATCTTGTTCTGCCTCATCTAATTTAATTTGGATCTGTTTTTGTTTGGACTGAGTGGTTATTTTTTCCAGATAATTGGTTTCTCCAAGTTCAAAACGGCGTTCGGCTATGGTCGCAAAATTTCTAAACAGACTATCCAATTGTTTATAAATAAATTCCTTCTCTTTTGCATATTGATAGTCATAAAATCTGGCTGTTACCTCCTTTTTCAATCTTTTTTTTTGGATTTCATACCCACTGGATTCTAAATTATAACCGGCCATATTTACTTTCTTTTTCGAGAAATAAACTGTTGGGAAAAGAAAATCCTGCTGTACCCCAAAAACGTTTACTGGTTCACCATTTATAGCAAGATTATTTTGGTCATACTCGTAATAAACCTGAGTCTTGTCAAAGCTGAAGGCGCTTGATATCATAGCATCAGATTTGCTAACCTTTAATGAATCTGCTTTGAGGCCTGCATTGTTTTCCAATGCAATTGCCATTAATCCGTCAAGGCTTAAACCACTTTCCTGTGCACTTAAAACGGGTGTAAAAAGAATTGCCGCGATAAGAAGAGCATTAGAATTATTCTTTTTTAGAAGTCTTTTTAGTACAAGTTTTCCTGGTTTACTAAATATGCTATATAAGACCGGGAGCACAATTAGTGTCAAAAAGGTGGCACTTACCAGGCCGCCTATCACAACGGTTGCTAAAGGACGTTGTACTTCAGCTCCGACATTTGTGGATATTGCCATTGGCAGAAATCCCAATGCAGCTGCAGATGCAGTTAGTATTACAGCCCTTAACCGGTCTTTTGTACCCTGAATAATTAGCGCTTCCATGCTTTCAAATTTTTCTAGTTTTAATTCTTTAAAATGTTCTATTAATACAATACCATTGAGAACAGCAATACCAAAAAGGGCAATAAAACCTACTCCTGCAGAAATACTAAAGGGCAGGTCTCTTATCCATAATAATAATACCCCGCCAACAGATGCAAGGGGAATTGCTGTAAAAATCATTAATGTTTCTTTAAAAGATTTAAAAGCGAGATAGAGCAACACAAAAATTAAAACCAAAGCAATAGGTACCGCTACCATTAATCTTGATCTCGCACTTTGAAGATTTTCAAATTGCCCGCCATAACTTATGGTATATCCAGCAGGCAGTGTTATGTGGTCATTTATTAAGTTTTGGACATCATCTACCACCGACTGTAAATCACGGTTACGCACATTAATGCCTACCACTATTCTCCTTTTGGTGTCATCCCGCGATATTTTGGCAGCTCCTTTTTGATAGGAGATATCAGCAAGCTCACTCAGGGGAATCTTACCATTGGAAGGGAGATCAACAAATAAATTCTTAAGATTGTCAATATCCTGTCTGTTATCGTTTGTGAGGCGAACCACTAAATCAAACCGCTTTTCGCCTTCGTAAATACTACCCACTTTTTTCCCGGCAAATCCCATGGCAATCATATCATTCAGTTCCTTGATATTCAGGCCATAACGTGCAATTTTTTCACGTTTGTATTTGACATTCATTTGAGGAAGGCCAACAATTTTTTCGACAGTTATATCAGCAGCCCCGTTCACATTTTCAATTAATGATTTTATCTGATTGCCTATTTTGCTGAGAATTTCCAAATCTTCACCAAAGATTTTTATGGCAATATCTGCCTTAACACCTGTTATTAATTCATTAAACCTCATTTCAATGGGCTGAGTAAATTCTACTTCTATGCCGGGAAGTATTGAAAGTGCCTCTTTGAATTTATTGGCCAGTTCATCTTTAGAGTTAGCCGAAACCCATTCTTTTTTTGAATTTAAAATTATAATGACATCACTTTCTTCCATAGACATTGGGTCGGTAGGAACTTCTGCTGCACCAATCCGAGTAACTACCTGCTTAACTTCCGGAAATTCATTCAGTAGAATTTGCTCAATCTTCGTTGTGGTTTCTACCGTTTTACTAAGCGATGTCCCGGTTTTTAAAACAGGTTGTATTACAAAATCACCCTCATCTAATGTTGGAACAAATTCGCCGCCTAGAGATATAAAAAGGGGTATAGTTAATAATAAGATTAAGGCCGCAAGACTTAACACTATTTTTTTTCTTTTAAATGCCCAGTGGATTACCGGATCAAAAGATTTATTGAGCCAGCGCATTAATTGAACTGAAATGTTCTTTTTAGAAGGATCTGAAGGTTTCAGGAACATTGATGATACTACCGGAACATAGGTAAAACATAAGATCATTGCACCAATAAGGGCGAAACTAAATGTTAATGCCATAGGGCGGAACATTTTACCTTCAACTCCGCTTAATGAAAGAATGGGTATAAAAACAATCAGAATTATTAACTGTCCAAAAATCGCAGAATTCATCATCTTGGAGGCCCCTTGGTAGGTTATTTTATCTGTGAATTTTATTTTTTCAGAATGAGATAGTTTACTCATCTCATCGCGTTTTCCGGTGATTTGAAATGCAATGAATTCAACTATAATTACAGCGCCATCTATAATTATTCCAAAGTCGATGGCACCTAAGCTCATCAAATTTGCATCAACATCAAAAAGGTACATCATAAAAATAGCAAATAGCAGACTGAGCGGAATTACAGAGGCTACCACTAAACCTGAACGTAAATTGCCCAATAGCAGGACCACAACAAAAATTACGATCAGACAGCCAAAAATCAAATTTTCAGTCACCGTAAAAGTTGTTTTATTTATAAGCTCACTTCTATCCAGGAAGGCGTTGATTTGCACCCCTTCAGGTAATGTTTTTGAGATTGTTGAAACTCGTTCTTTAACGGCATCAATAACCTTTTTGGAGTTTGCGTCTTTAAGCATCATTACCTGCCCCAAAACCTTTTCACCCTCGCCATTGGCTGTGATAGCTCCAAAACGTGTGGCACTTCCGAAACCAACTTTAGCTACATCTTTTATGTAGATTGGGATTGAATTCTGATTTTTTACTACAATGTTTTCAATGTCTTCCAAAGAAGTGGCTAAGCCTTCGCCACGAATAAAATAGGCCTGATTTACTTTTTCGATATAACCACCACCTGTAACACTATTGTTCAATTCCAGAGCATTTATAACCTCTTTTGCAGTGATTTTCATCGCGTTTAGTTTTTCCGTACTAATTGCAACTTCATATTGTTTTAAAAATCCTCCCCAGGTATTCACTTCAACAACCCCGGGAATACCTGAGAGTTGTCTTTTTACCACCCAATCCTGAATAGTTCTTAAGTCTACAGTCGAATATTTTCCTTTATATCCGGGTTTTACATCAAGGATATACTGAT
>Ga0316197_10002866_pt1 | contig 12287 bp, 11 predicted proteins | sample OudBiesiAoxic_MG_FD_204939 | JGI IMG/M metagenome (GOLD analysis project Ga0316197, IMG submission 204939) | Coastal sediment microbial communities from Oude Bieten Haven, Netherlands - site A oxic | ecosystem: Environmental > Aquatic > Marine > Coastal > Sediment | place: Netherlands...
CCAGTTCGGTGCGGAGCATGCCGAAGATCGAGGCCGAGTCGGCCTGGTCGATAACCGTGAAACCGTCCTGAAGACCGACGGCGGCGCCGTACTGCCGGAGCAGCCGGTTGGCGACGGCGTGAAACGTGCCGCCCCATACCTTGCCGACCGAGCGATTCGAGATGAGCGCCCCCGATCGCCGCAGCATCTCGGCCGCGGCCCGGCGGGTGAAGGTCAAGAGCAGAATGCGCTCAGCGGGAACGCCCTCGTCGACAAGCCGGGCGACACGACTTGCGAGTGCCCGGGTCTTGCCCGAGCCGGCACCGGCGATCACCAGAAGCGGGCCGTCACCGTAGAGGACAGCGTCACGCTGCCGGTCGTTCAGCCCAGCGAGCCAGGCAGGAACTTCGGGATCGAGTTGGTCGAACATGTGTTCGTCGAGTGTAGGCGCAAAACCGCGTACCCAGGGTTCTCCACCTCGTATGCGGCGCCACCAGCCCGCGGAATGGGAGGATCCGCGTACCCAGGGTTCTCCACCTCGTATGCGGCGCTGTCAGCCCGCGGAATGGGAGGATCCGCTGCTACCGAAGGAGCCGATCAAATGCCGCTCGGAGTTCGGAGTGCAGCGCCGAGATTGCGGCAAGGGGCCATCGATCCGGATCCTCTCGGAGAAACGAAGTGTGATCGGATCGGTTGTCGAACACGGCCACCGGTATCCGCTTGGCCGGTCCATCCCCTTCGACCCAAACCGCATCTCCTCCGCCGCTCTCGATGAGCCATGGCAAGTCGTCGCTCCCGTAGTCGCCGAGCATCACTGATTCGGGGACACCATGGTGGAGGATCGAAGCGTCACCCGCTCGGCCCGGGCGGGCTCGCTCGTCGTTCCGCCTCCGGCTCTCCTCGGGGGTGACCCAGACGTAGAGGATCGATGAGCGAGCGAGGATCTCCCCGGAGAGCTGACTGAGGGAGTACGCGTAGCCGCGGGGCGGAGTCAGCGGCATCGCCGCACCATCGGGACCGCCGCGGGCGAACTCGATCACGACTGTGTCACCGTCGGACCAAGCTTCGACCGAATTGGCCAAATCGGCCCACAACTCGAGGGCCTCATCCTCGAGCGTCGCGACAAGCCGGTCTCGAGTTTCGTCATCGAGCAGGCTGAGTGCTGGGACTGCGCCAACCGCCAGACGTGCCCGATCGAGGCGCTCGAACAACCAAAGGGCCGCAGACTCCGGACGCTCGAGCCTGGTGCCCAAGAGCTTGTAGTCCTCATTCAGCAACTGGACGAGCGTGCCCCAATCCCGCGGTTCGGCGAAAGAGGACGCATCGTTCGCGAAGAACACCGGGTCGCCGTCGATCAGCGTGAGTTCCTGAGCGATCCGCCTCATCATGTGCACGTACGGGTAGTCGTCGAGTTGCACGGTCGGACCGAGATGGAGATCCTCGCCGGCAACCTGCGGCTCAAGATGAGCGAGGTAGCGACGAAGCTCCGACTTTCCGGAGGCGGGCAGGGCAAGAAGCAGCAAGGTGTCAATCGTTTGGGTCATGGCAAAAACGTTAGCCAAAGAGCGCCTGCGGCCGACCATCGAATTAGATATCCGTCCTGCAACACTGATTGCACCAAAGAAGGGAACCTGTGGAGCAGCGGAAAGGGACCTGGCTTGCCGTCTCCGCGTTCGCCTTCTGGGGTCTCGCGCCGCTGTTCTGGAACCTGCTCTCGTCGGTTCCGGCTCTCGAGATACTAGGTCACCGAATCATCTGGTCGCTCCCGCTGCTTATGGCGATCATTGCCGGGCGGGGACGGCTCGGGTTGCTCCGTGGGTTGTTCCGCAGCCCAAGCACCGCCGCAACCGCTCTCGCCGGCGGCATCCTCCTGGCGATCAACTGGGGTGTCTTCGTCTGGGCGGTCACGACCGACCACATTGTTGAAGCATCGCTCGGCTACTTCATCAACCCACTGGTTTCGGTTGCACTCGGTGTTGTCGTGCTGCGGGAACGGCTCAAGCCGGCTCAGAGTGTTGCCGTTGCCATTGCGGCAATCGGGGTTGTCGGCATGACGTTCTTCGTCGGCGTTGTGCCGTGGATCTCACTCACGCTCGCATTCTCGTTCGGGACCTACGGTCTGCTGAAGAAGCGGCCGGACGCCGCTCCGCCGTTCGAGGGCTTGTTCATGGAGACTGCGTTCGTAGCGGCGCCTGCGCTCATCTACTTGGCCGTGCTGGCAGGCGACGGTGAAGGCGCTTTCGGATCGTCCCCGAATACCACCCTTCTCCTCGTCGCAGGTGGTGCGGTCACGATCACTCCCTTGGTGCTCTTCGCCGGCGCGGTTCAGCGGATCCCGCTTTCGATGGTCGGGATCCTCCAGTACATCACACCGACGATGCATTTCCTGATCGGAGTCCTCGTCTTCAGCGAAGCCGTATCCGGCGGCGAGTGGTTCGCATTTGTGATGGTGTGGATCGCGCTGATCATCTACACCGTCGACACGTACCGCGCCCCTTCAGCCATTCCGCGGGCTGACAGCGCCGCATACGAGGTGGAGAACCCTGGGTTCGCTGATTAGCTTGCTGTCCTCGCTGGGTGACGCGCACGCTACCGGTGGTGAATCCTGATCTAGCCGCCTGCGGTGACAGCCGAGGGGTCGGTGTAGCTTCTGGCCGATTGCTCCCGGATGTGTCGGGTCACGACGAAGCTCGAGACCGCCGCCCACACGCACCACAGCGAGATGAACCCGGCAGATAGCAGCGTTGCGAGCCCCAGCACGATCGGGACATTGATCACCCCGAACGCCACCAGCCGGCGGTGCGACGAGAGCAGCAGAGGAACGCAGACTGCAACCACATAGGCGGCGCCGATAGCCCCTCCCGCCGGCAGCGTCGTTTCGTAGGCGATATACCGCCCACCGATGGTCGCCCCGTAGGGTCCAATCGCCAGGGAGAAGAGCAGCACCACCGAGACGACGGCGCCAAGTACTGCGAACGGAACGATCAACCGCGCGCGGGTAGGGTCGCGCTCCGTTCTCATCACCGCATAGGGAACGAGAGCCGGCACGACTCCCATGGCAATAACGAGGTACGCACTGATCGCCAGGGTGCCGGCCATTTCAGGCACACGATCCTGCAAACCCCACCATCCGACCGCTTCGATCAGTTGGTGCGCGGCGAGAACGAGTGGGACCGCAGCGAGCGCTAGATCGCGTCGGTCATCAACGTGGCGCAGTGCGTCGATTCCGGCGGCTCCAACGACCAGGCCGGCGACAAGATCAGCTTCCGGCGAGTAACACATGTCAGCACTCCGGTTCGATCGGCCACCATCGTGCGACAGACTCCAGGGGTCGACAAGTGACGAAAGTCCCGTCCTCAGCCCAGGAGTTCGAGTGCCCGTCCCGCGAGTTCGACCGACCGAATTGTGATCGGATCGAGCACAAGCTGGAGATGATCCACACCGGCGTCGGCATAGGCACGAAACGCCTCGGAGAGCTCGTCCGGCGAGCCCGCCTGAGGATCGGCACTATGGCGTGCCGTGTCTCCCTGCCGCCGACCGCCACCACCCTCGAATTGCCAGTAGAGCGCCGCGGTCCGCCCGATCTCCGACGGGTCCCGGCCAACCGAGCGAGCCGCCACATCGATCGTGGCGTTGAGCTCCTCGAACCCATCCGGAGTGTTGCCGAACCAGGCGTGCCAGGTGTTCCAGGAATCGACGTAGGGAAGCGTCGCCGCCAGCACGCGCGGTCCAATCGATCCGATCATGATCGGCGGGCCCTCCGGTCGACTGCGCGGCACCAGATGGCAGTCCCGGGCGGTGTAGTAGGTCCCTTCGAAATCGATCTCTCCGTCGCGCAGCAGGGTCCGGATGATGGTGAAAGCTTCCTCAAATCGGCTCGCCCGATGGTCGAACGGGAATCCGTACGCGCGGTATTCGACCTCGTTCCAGCCGGCGCCGAGACCGAGAATGAGGCGTCCGCCGGAGATCTCGTCGACCGTGGTCGCCTTCTTGGCGAGCATGGCCGGACTGTGGAAGCTGGTGGCTGCGACGAGAGGACCGAGTTGGACCTGCGTGGTGATCGCTGCCAACGCGGCAAGGAGGGACCAGGCTTCCCAAGGCCCGACGGGTCCTTCCGGAGTCTCGTACAGCAAATGATCGCCGACCCAGATCGAATCGAACCCGAAATCCTCGATCGCGAGCCCCATATCCCTCAGCTCCGGCCAACGGACCGGTCGTTCGATCTCTGGGAGTTGGACGCCGACGGCGAGAGGTCGATTGGCAGTGCTCATGAGCACGATCGTACCTGCTCGCAGGCTGTGCCCCCTCACCGCCGCCGGTTCCCAGAGCTCCCCACCACCAGGGACGATTGGTCGCAGCACTAGCCTCGCCGTCATGCATATCGGCGTCTCCATCTTCGCGACCGACACAACCCTTCAACCAGTAGCCCTAGGCAGGGCCGTGGAAGAGCGCGGGTTCGAGTCCCTCTGGCTTCCCGAACACAGCCACATCCCGAGTTCGCGCGCCACGCCGTGGGGAGGTGTTGCAGGCGCGGCACCGCTGCCCGAGATGTACTGGCGGACCCACGACCAGTTCCTCGCTCTCGCGGCCGTCGCCGCAACAACTGAGACCCTCATCCTCGGCACCGGGATCACCCTCGTGGCGCAACGAGACCCGATCTGGCTTGCGAAACAGGTGGCTTCCCTGGACGTGATCTCGGACGGGCGAGTCATCTTCGGGATCGGGTACGGCTGGAACAAGGAAGAGATGGCGAACCATGGCGTCGCCTACCTCGAACGGCGAGCAATTCTGCGCGAGAACATCCTCGCCATGAAGGAGATCTGGGCAAACGAGGAAGCATCGTTCGCCGGCGACTACGTGAAGATCGAACCCTCGTGGTCGTGGCCGAAGCCGATCCAGCGACCGCACCCGCCGATCGTGCTCGGCGGCGGTGCCGGCCCGAAGACGTTCGGTGACATTGCCGAATTCTGCGATGGGTGGATGCCGATCGCCGGCCGTCACGAATTCACGTCGAAGGTCGAATCGCTCCACGAGGCGGCCCGTGCTGCCGGACGCGACCCAGCCTCGTTGAGTCTCGGCATCTTCGGCGCTCCAGCCGACGCAGACCAACTGCGTGATTTCGCCGCTGCCGGCGTCACCCGAGCGGTCCTGCCTGTGCCCTCGAGGTCACCAGACGAGGTCCTTGCGAGGCTCGACGCGTACGCTCCGCTTGTTGCCGAACTCAGAGACGCCTAAAGCACTCGGGATCACCAATCCCGGCACCACAGGTACGGCTGCGGCTTCCGAGGACACTCCCGAGGCGGTAGCGTTGCGACGTGATCACACGAGTGAACCCGAACGAGCCGGTCCCCAAGATCGAGACCACGCTCGTCCAGCTTGTCCTCTTCGTCCGGATCCTCGGCTTCGTCTGGATGACACTGCTGGTCGTCGTCACCTGGTTCACCGATTCCGACGCCAATCTCGTGGTCGTCGCCCTTGCCGAAATTGCGGCAGCGGCGTGGACGGTCGTCACGATCGTGGCCTCGCGAAACCCGGCCACTATGCGAACGTGGCAGTTTGTCATCCTCGACGGAGCCGTTGCCCTCTTTGTGGCCAGCGCCTCATTCCTTGCAGGGGCAAGCGAGCTCTTCCACGGCGGATACCCGATCTCCTGGCTCGCCGTTGCAGCCTTCGCCGGAGGCATGCGCCTGGCGGTGGCCGCTGCTGTGGTGTTGGCGCTCGACCAAATCGTCGGATTCATGCTGACCGATCGCTCGCTCGTCGCGACAACCGGAGCATTCGTGTTCATCGTCTATGCCGTGATCTTCGGATGGACGATCGACACACTCCGCCGCAACGACGCGCGCCGTCGGGCTGCCGAGCATGCGCTCGAGACCGAACGGACCGAGCGTGCGTTGGAGGCAGAACGCCTGGCGCTCGCCAATGAACTTCACGATTCAGTGCTCCAAACGCTGCAAGTGATTCGCACCGACGCAGACGATGCCGACCGCGTGCGCTATCTCGTCCGGAGCGAAGAGCGATCTATCGATCGGATGATCAACCGCTACCGCCACCCGGGGCCGGCGGGGTTCGAGGCAGCGATTCTCGCTGTTCGCGACGAGATCGAGGATCTTCACGGTGTGGAGATTCGCACGGTTATCCGGGACGATGTTCCGCTCACTCCCCCCGTTGCTGTGGCCGTCGATGCAACCAGGGAAGCGCTCACCAACGCGGCGCGTCACTCCGGGGCCCAGATCGTCAATCTGTACTCCGAGGCACACGACGACAGCGTCCGGGTCTTCGTCCGCGACCGCGGCGTCGGGTTCGACCCGATCACCGTCGAAGAGGGGCGGGGCATGCGCCATTCCCTCCGTGAGCGGATGGAGGATGCGGGCGGAACGCTTCAGATCACCAGCACCCCGGGCCTCGGCACCGAGGTTGAGATCTGCTCCGGGAGCGTGTCATGACGGAGCGCTTGCGTGTCTTCCTGGTCGACGACCACGATGTGGCGCGTGCGGGCGCCCGGCACTATCTGGAAGACCGATTCGACATCGTCGGCGAAGCCGATAACGCCATTGATGCCGCAGAGATGATCTCCAACCGCAAGCCAGACCTTGTCCTCTTGGATGTGCGTCTTCCCGGTGGAGGCGGCGCCTACGTCGTCGAGCAGGTCCGGCGCTACGACCCATCCGTCCGCTTCCTGGCGTTCACGGTTTCCGCTGAGCGACACGATGTCCTCCGCCTCCTTCAAGCCGGCGTCGACGGGTACGTCACCAAGGCAACGTTCGGCCCCGACCTTCCGGACCTCGTTGAAGCCGCCGCCTCGGGACAACGGCCGGTCTCGGCCGACGTCGCCGGATACTTGCTCGACATCGACGAGGACATCATCGAGGCGGCCGGAATCGAGAAGCTGACCCCGCGAGAGCGCGACGTCGTAAACCTCATCGCACGCGGCTACACCTACCGCGAAACCGCCGCTCGCATGGAGATATCGGTGAAGACACTCGAAACGCATATGCGCCACATCTTCGACAAGCTTGGGGTCGCCAGTCGGCACGAACTGTCGAGGTTGGCATATGACACCGGGTTCGTGCGACCGGACGAGGAACCGAGCTATCGGGGAGAACCCCGATAGCGGATGCCGGCCCGATGCCCGACCATGATCTCGAGCGAGAGCCGCAGCCGGTTGCCGACGACTCGAAGCCGCGCGGACCCGGGGTTTCCCGGGAACGGGGGGAGCGGACGGCGAGTCCTCAGCCGGCAGGCATGAACTCTCCGGATCAGGCGGGGTGACGATTCGTCACCCCGCCATCTGCGTCCGGACGAGACCGGTTTCGCTGTATCCGGCACCGGGGTACCGTGTCCGCCTTCGCGACGAAGTGAGGACCAATGAGCGAAACCAACTCGATTCCGGACGGCCGTGATCTCATCCGAACGATGGGTTGGATTTCGCTACCGTATTCGTGCACCGGTGTCATCCGCAAGACAGCGGTCTCCGGGCGCAACACCGTGTGGTCCTGGCTGATCCTGATCCCCTGGGCATCTGATTCCAAACCCTGGGTCGACGGAACCGAAGTGTTCCCTGCTTCGACCAAATCCGAGGACCAGGAGCGGGAGGAAGTCGTCGGCCGCCTGCGCGAACTCCTTGATCAACGCTATGGCGAGACGGTCGGGAATCGCGCCGTCGACGATCTACTCCGAAGCATCCTCGAAGAGGAGTAGTCCGACTCCGACCCGCCCTCAGGCACTCGTCACTTAGAGGCCCGAACCAAGACCACGACTGATCGTGATCCGATTCGATTCGTTGGGCGGTCGACGACCTCACCAAACAGGTCCTCGGCGATGTCGTGGGGTGCTTCGCGTGCTGTGTCGATTACGCGCCGCCACTCCCCCGGCTCGCCATCCTGGATGGTGAAGTCGAGCGACTCCTTCCACGCGTTGATCATGACGTAGAGGTCGTCGTCCTGTTCGGAAACACCGCGCAACACGTAGGCGATGCTGTGCGAGTTCGCGCTGAGGTCGGGTGAACCATCCGTGCCAAACCAGGTGACATCCTCCCGCCAGAAGGTGCTCCGTCCGATCGAGGGGTGCGCACCTCGGAATGCGATCATCAAACGGAAGAACCGATGAACGCATGCGAACCTCTCCAACCGGTCCCAATCGATCCACGTGGTGTCGTTGTCCTGGTTGTAGGGGTTGTTGTTGCCGTCCTGGGTCGCGAGGAACTCATCGCCCATACGAAACATGGGAACGCCGTTCGACAACATGAGGATCGCCGCGAAGTTCTTCGCCTGGCGCCGGCGAAGTGCGAGCACCTCGTCGGGCACTCCGACATCACCCTCCCAACCGCAGTTCCAGGAGAGGTTGTAGTCAGATCCGTCCGTGTTGTCGTGACCGTTCGCCTGGTTATGTTTGCGATTGTATGCCACGAGGTCGTAGAGCGTGAACCCATCGTGGGAAGTGACGAAGTTCACACCCTGATACGGACGGTACGAATCCTGGAGAGTGTCAGGAAAGAGGTCGTCGCTCCCGTACAGTCGCCGCATGAGGGACGGAACCTGGCCCTCATCGCCGCGGACAAAACCCCGGACGTCATCCCGAAACGCCCCGTTCCATTGGGTCCAGTAGGTGCCGGGGAATGCACGGCCGAGCTGGTAGCTACCGAGATCCCAGGCCTCAGCGATGAGCCGGATGTCGCGCAACGTCGGGTCCGCCCGGATAGCCGAGATGAGCGGCGGATCACCAAGGTCGATCGTCCCGTCGGCCCTCCTCGTGAAAATCGACGCCAGGTCGAAACGGAATCCGTCCACGTGCATCTCGTTCACCCAGTACCGCAGGCTGTCGAGGATGAAAGTTCGCACGAACCGGTTGTCAGCCCTGATGATGTTGCCGGTCCCGGCATCGTTGCGGTAGAGGCTGCGATCCTCTTCGAGCAGATAGTACGTGGTGTTGTCGATGCCTCGCTGTGAGTATGTCGGGCCGGTGTGGTCACCTTCCGTGGTGTGATTGAACACAACGTCCAGGATCACTTCGATGTCGGCCTCATGAAGCGCCGCGACGAGATCGTGGAACTCGTCGAGTTGCTCCCCCGCGACGGCTGATCGTGCGTATTGGCCGTGGAGAGCGAAGAACCCGAGCGTCATGTAGCCCCACGCCGAACCCTCCTGCGGGTCGGCCTGGAAGACCGGCATGAGTTCGACGGCCGTCACGCCAAGGTCCTTCAGGTAGGGAATCTTCTCTGCGAATCCGGCGTACGTGCCTCTTCGGTCCGGGTCGATGCCCGACGAGGGACCTCGGGTGAAACCGCGAACGTGGGCCTCGTAGATGACCAGGTTGTGGCCGTGCATGCGCGGTGTGCGATCGGTCTTGTGCCGACTGCCGGAGTCGGTGCAGCACATCACCCCGAGCGGTGCCTGTCCCGCGTTCGATCCCGGCTGGCAAGCCGCTTCCCGGTCGAAATCGGGTGGGAAGTAGACGGCCTTGGCATAGGGATCGAGAAGAACTTTGTCGGGATCGAATCGATATCCCTTGGCAGGACCGCTCGGCCCGTCGACGGTGTAGGAGTAGTAGACGGCATCACGGGCTGATGACTCCGGAATCATGCAGTGCCAGATGCGGCCGGTCTTGTTCCTGAGCGGGTCGAAGTCGTAGGTGAAGAACGGCTCGACAACCGCTCCCGCTCGATAGAGGTTGAGCCGAACAGACGTAGCGTGCTTGGAGTAAATCGCGAAGTTGTAGGCGTTGAGCCGGGCCACATAGGTCGCCCCTCCACGACCCGGGTAGCCCTCCCTCGCGATCCAGTCCTCCAACTGTGCGCTCCTTCGAGAACGTACATCGCACCCTACCGGCACCCCGGGCTGGGTTCCTCGGATCAATCGATCGTTGCCCGGAATCGCGGCCAAGGAGCCCCAATGTACGAGGCCGGGTCGTCGAGTCTCGCCTTGAAGGACCGTCGCGTCGAGACCGTGGTGTCCATCGCGGCAAATAGTCCTGGACACCCGCATCGTCCGGCGCGACGATACGCGAAGACGGCAGAACCCCTGCGGCGCACAGCATCGGGTCCATAGACTCGCACCCACTGGGTGAACAGAAACAAGCGCCCTCCAGGGGTTCTGCTGCGCTCGGTTGACCAAATAGCGGGGCGACGCGATACCTTGACGGTGAACAACCGGAGGAGCACATCGTGCGTCGCATCACCATCCTCATCGCCGTGATCGCCCTCACTATCGCCGCCTGTGGAGGCGGAGACGACACTGCCGACGTGGCATCGATCGAAGACACGGCGGACGCGCCGGCGACCGACACCACACAGGGGCTCTCCGATGAAGAAGCGCTGATCGAATTCGCTGCCTGTATGCGCGATCAGGGCATGGACTTCCCTGACCCAACCGTCGATGAGAACGGCTATCCGCGGTTCGACTTCGACGATCCCGAGTCGATCGATCAGGACGCCATGTTCGAGGCCGGCGAGGAATGCCGCTATCTCATCGACGGTGTGGTGTTGAACCTCTTGGACTTCGACACCGCCGAATTCGACGACACGTTCCTGGAGTACGCGGCTTGTATGCGAGAGCAAGGCATCGAGGACATCCCGGACAGCATTGATCTCACGTCGATCATCCAAGATGGCAATCTGCCATTCGACCCGGACGACCCTGCCTTCATTGCGGCAGACGAGCAGTGCAGGGATATCTTCGCTGAGTTTGCCGAACGCTTCGGCGGCTGATCACGGCGAGGATCAAGCCGGGTGACCTCACGGGCGGCGGGTGGCCGCTACGGCCCGACGGAACATGTCAACGCCCCGTCGAGCCACGCCCGCACCTCGTCGATCTCCCTTCGATTGGACGGCAGGTCGAGCTGATCCCTGAGGTCGTCGATCGAGGCGTCTGAGAGGCTCCACCCAAGTGGCGCCTGCACACCGGGGTGAGCGCGAGTCGTGATGCGAACGTAGCGGTCATCCAGCGCCGTCCCGTCCGCGGTATGGATGGTGACCTGCAACCCGCCGGCGGAGAGTGGTCGCGAGAACTCCAGCGCTTCGGACTGCCGGGCGTTGGCGTAGCGACCGAACTGCCCACCCGCCAGAGCGCGCACCGGTAGCAGCAGTTCCCCGGGGTCGGGATCGGCAGCGGCAGGAGCGGGCTCCTCGTACCCGTTGTCGATGTGGATCAGCACAGGCACGATGCAAGGCTCCGAGGTTGCTGTTGTGTTGTGCCGTGCGACCTGCTCCTCGAGAGTGCTCCATATCTCGACCACCGTGCTCGAGGCGGATCCCTCGAGATACCCGCCATCCACCACGTATGCGACGCGGCCCTCCGATCCGCAATCAACGAGATCGGCGCCAACACGCCCTGACGCTGCGATAACTGGGAAACGCGCGGCGAGATGAACGGCCGTCGATAGGCGCATGTCCTGGCTGGCGCAGAGATAGTCGGCCAGATCCTCGGTGGCCGCGAGCACCCTCCCGTCTGCCGGTGTTTCACCGGTTTCGTAGACCGAAAGGTCCATGCATGAGGATCCCGGCGGTTGGGCGTTCGACTCGAAGACCGACGCGTTGAAGCGGCAACTGTCGCCCACACTCGTGCCGTTGAACACGACGGGAGGTAGCTCAGGCTCGTTGTGCCACAGGTCGAAAACGCCGCGCCCGAGCGCCCCTCCGTCATCCCACGGCGCTTCCCACGCCCATTCGGTGACGGCGGCTCGATCAGGAATCCCAGATCCGTAGCCGATCAGCGCCCGTGGCAGGTCGACGTACATCAGCCACGCCATTGCCGGCGAGAGAGAGTCGGTGCCCATCTTGTCCTTGACCCAGTCCTCCCCGGCCGCATCCGCGGGATCGGCCAGGTATGACGAATATCCCGCGATCCCGAGACCACCTCCGGACACGCCGCTCATCAGAGCAATCGTGCTGGATCGGCTTCCCGTCGGCTCGCGGTGGTCGCCGCACGACGTCTCATCTTCCGCTTCCCGTTCGAAGAGACAATCGAGCACATAGGAGGTCCACACGCTTGCCCGTGCCCCTCCTCCAGAACTCGAGACGAGCACCATCGGTATTGCGCCTCGCTCGACCGCGGAAGAACCTTCGAGTGCGGCCGCATTACGTTCGAGCCAGCGCTCCCAGATGTTGTCGATCGAAGCACCGGCCGCGAGCCGATCGAACTCAGGGTTGGATGATTCGACAAGCTGGACGTTGTTCCCGGTCGTGACGATTGATCCACCGACGAGCAGCCATAAGCCGAGGATGACGAACATCGGTGTCCGATTGACGCCGAACGCGGCGAGGACTCGCGGCGACTCGGTTCGCTCGGAGAACCGCACCATGCCAGCGCCGA
>Ga0316197_10002867_pt1 | contig 12283 bp, 9 predicted proteins | sample OudBiesiAoxic_MG_FD_204939 | JGI IMG/M metagenome (GOLD analysis project Ga0316197, IMG submission 204939) | Coastal sediment microbial communities from Oude Bieten Haven, Netherlands - site A oxic | ecosystem: Environmental > Aquatic > Marine > Coastal > Sediment | place: Netherlands...
CGGCCAGGGACACCCCTCGCGTCACGCCATAGCTCGAAGTTCAGCATCGTCCAGAGAACTTTTCGGTGGTTTCGCTTTCCTGTGCGGTGCTCCTTGATCAGTCGCTGCACGCAAGTCGCGTCGAAATATCCTGCGGCCTTCGTGCGTGGCACCGACAACAGGTCGTTCACCATCTCTTCGAGCGGGCCTTTGAGCCAAGCCGCTACCGGCATGCCGAAACCCTTCTTAGGCCTGTTCACCACTTCGTTTGGCAAGCGGTCACCCATGGCGGCTTTGAGAATCGCCTTGCCTCGTCCAGGGAACCTCAATTTCTGGGAGGCAGGCAGGGCCGCGACGAACTCGACGAGCGCACGATCCAAGAATGGAGAACGCGCTTCCAGTGATACCGCCATGCTTGCGCGGTCCACTTTGTGCAAAATGTCTTCCGCAAGGTATGTCCGGCAGTACTGATAGGACAAACGCTGCAGATCAGACCGCGTGTCGGGCGCATCATACTCGGCGGCCGCAAACGACAGCACCGACTCCACGGGGAAGTTTTTGCGGATTTCGGGGTGCAAAGGGTCATCCGCAGAACCAGGAATCGCACTTCCCAGCCAGAGTGGGTGACGCCATGACGGCGGTGCATCGGCCGCTCGCAAGAAGGCGTTGACCTTGAAATCGAAGCTGAGGTTCTTGGTGCTGACCGGAAGGGCCCGACCCAGTTGGCCAATCCCGCGGCGAACTGGCCGAGGTAGTTGCGCAAAAGCCTTTGCGAACGACTCGGCGAAAAACGTCGGGTACCCCAGAAGAAGCTCGTCACTTCCGTCGCCGCCGAGGGCCACCGTGACCTGCTCGCGAGCGAAGGCACTGAGCAGGTACGTCGGGAGCAGACTCGCGTCTCCAAAGGGTTCGTCGAGAACCGACACGACTTCGGGGAGCACGTCTTTCATTGCTTCAGCGGTAAATACACGTTCGTGATGTTCGGTGCCGAGGTGTTGTGCGACCAGGCGCGCCATCGAGGACTCGTCGTAGCTCTTTTCTTGGAAGCCGATCGAGAAGGTCTTCACGTTTGTAGCGGTGCGCTGTCGCACGACCGAAGCCGCCACGGAGCTCGAATCGATGCCGCCCGACAAAAACACACCCAGCGGCACGTCAGCCATGAGTCGGCGTTCGACTGCTTCGTCGAACAGTTCGGTAAACCGCGGCACTGCGTTCTTGGGGGAAGGGGCGTCCTTGATCGGTATGTGCCAATAGGAAGACCGGTCTACGTGGCCGCGTTCGAAGCTCAACCATGCCCCGGGGAGCAGCTTGCGAACGCCTCTCACCATCGAGAGCTCGCCCGGCAGGTACTCGAACGTCAGATACGCGGCTAGTCCCTCTTCATCGATGGCGGGTTGGATGTCTGGATGGACAAGCAGGGCTTTCACCTCCGACGCGAACGCCAAACCTCCGCCGCTCAGCTGAGAGTAGAAGAGCGGCTTCTGGCCCATTCGATCCCGTGCGAGCAGTAAGCGCCGTGCGGCACTATCCCAAATCCCGAACGCGAACATGCCGTCGATGCGGTCCAACAACTTGGCGACTCCCCATTCGAGATAACCGTGGACCAGTACCTCGGTGTCGCAGACCGAGCGGAAGGTACGACCGCACGACTCGAGCTCAGAGCGCAAATCGCGGTGATTGTAGATCTCCCCGTTGTACGTGACCCAAACCGTCCCCTTGGGATTTGACATCGGTTGTGCTCCGTCCGCGAGGTCGATAACTTTGAGCCGACGATGCCCCAGCGAGACGCCGCTGCCCTGATGATAACCTTCCGCGTCGGGGCCACGGTGCGTCAGCGCCGTGGTCATCGCTCGGATTATCTCGCGTGGTACCGGCTTTGCGTTGGGAGTCCCGGCGTCGGGATGAACGATGCCTGCGATCCCGCACATCTCAAGTGGCCGGTCTTCGAAAAAGGTACTCGTTGTTGCGAAGGCTATTCGTGGAGATCACGTTCTCCAACGTGTAGCCGAAACGCTCGTGAACGAAATTAAAGACTTCCTCAACGGACGCGTACTCGTACGGCCAGCCGCCGAGCCAATCGCGAATGTCCACCAACCACGACATGCCGCGGTTCTGCTTGTGCTGCTGGATTTCGCGGATCGGGTTGCGTCCGGAAAAGAGGTACGCGGTCACCATGCCCGTCGCTGCGATGTAGTCCATCGCGCGTTGCCCCATTTTTGGCAGGCGATTGTAGAAGGCTTTTTCTCGTTCCCAGAAACGTGAGGACCCAACACGTCCGTCGGAGTAGAGCCCTATCCCATCAGCACGATTGTAGATGGCGATCCACATCAAACCGCCCGGTTTGATGAGACCTGCGGCGTTCTCGATCGCGTGCCACATCTCGCCGGTGTGGTGCAGGACACCCCACGAATAGACGATGTCAAACTCGCCAAGCGCCCGCATCGCCTCATCGTCGAGTACCGAGGCTTCCAGTACCTCCCAGTTCGTTGGCTCACCCTCGTCGACACGGAGCTGCTTACAGCAGGCCACCGAGTTCGGGTTGACATCAAAGCTCACGATTCGCTTCGCACCGAGCTTGTATGCCGCCCACGAGAAGAGCCCGCTTCCACAACCGATATCGACAAACGTTGCACCTTCGAGCGAATTCCGCCGTAAGAACGTGGGCAGTGAGTCGAGTGCCTCTTGTCGCCGTTCATCGGTCAAGTGGTGATCGATGAACGAGCGCCAGTTCAATCCGAAGTTATACCCCTCACTAGTCGTCCGCATTAAGACGGCCAGTCTGGCAAATGAGACCCTGCGAGGCAACCGGTGCTCCGGCGATTGCTATTTTCGAACGAAGAGCTGCCACGGAGCTCGTCGACCCCTTGCATTTACCTCTTTTCGGTTGGCCACGTGTCGAAAGCCCTCTGACCTGAGTCGCGCGGCGGCCTGGTCGGCACACTTGGGGTCGACAACAGCGTAATCGGCGCCCTCGAGGGATGCATCGTCCGTGTTGTCCGTCTCCAGAGCGATCGGCTCCGGGAAGTCGAGGCGGTCGGGACCAAACGCGGGCACGGTCATCTCAGGCAGCGGGTAGAGGCCGGACGCATAGAGATCGTCACAACCAAAGAACGCGACGTTGCCGTAGGGAACGTCCGGCGGAGGCTCATCAGACATTCGAGCCACCCAGTGCCCACTGACCTTTTTGCGATCGACTGCGTGTCGAAACGCGAAATCGAAGAACACGAGGTCCCCCGCCACCGAGTCGAACGCCTTGGATACCCGATCTTGCCATACGATGTGCGTCACACCGAGGTCGCGGAGCAGGTCCCACATGGCACGTGGCGACTCGAGACGCCCGTAGCTCATGCCGTATTGCCAGGTAGGCCAATCCGAGGTGGTTCGGCGGGACAGGCCGAGGTGAACGTGGTTGTCGTGCAACAAGACGTGGGCGTCTTCGGGTAGAGCGTCGCGCAGTGCAACCCATCCTGAGAACACCTTGAGCCGCTCGTCGTATTTCCGTTTGTGTCCTTGGGCCAACAGGTCTGCGACTCGTTTGACAGGTGACCGAATCATGGCGTGACTTTGGATGAAGTAGACGTCAGCTCCGATGAGCACTTGCGCGACGATTAGGATGGCGACCGCGACCCTAGAGAGACGGTTGGTCCGCCAGATGCAAATAATGATGGCGGCTGTAACGGCTGCCATCCAGGGGACGATGGTCTGGAGGTAACGGTCCTGGTGATGGACGGAATACCAAGTGAAGATCGCGACCAAGGTGAGGGCGACGAGACCCCAGATCCGCCTCGTGTTCTTCAGAAACGGCAGACACAGGATGAGCAGTGTGAAGAGGGAGCCGAACACGGGAACCTTGCCGTGATGGCGACCGTAGTCGTTGGGAATGAACGAGAAGGTGAAGAGCGCTTTCAATGACTCGCGGACTCCGGACCAACTGCGCTCGGGTCTCCAGAACTGAAGCTCCTTGTAGCCCCACTCGAAGAGGACTGCGGAGTCTTCGGTCCATGGTCGCAACGTAAGGTATTCGTGCAAGGATGGATAGACTGGGTCCCCGTACCAAATCCAGTTTCGCCCCCAAAAGAACGCTGTCGCAATGAGGGCCGTGACCGTGGCGGCCGCAGGGCCTTTCCAAAGTAGTCGGTGTTGTCGAGCACCTTGCCACAGAACGACGGCAGCGACCGTAAGTACAGCCCCCGGAACCAAAATGAGGCCCGCGGTCACTTTGGTCATCGCAGCACCGGCCATCATCAGCGCCAGCAGTGCGCAGCGTCCGGGCGGCAGGAGCGGCACTGCACGCACTAGAGTGATGAAGATCGGCAAAGCAAAGAGCGCCCCAATGTGGTCGGCGCCGCCGGCCAAGCTGGAATCGTAGAGCAGCACGCCGGGAAACAGGAAGCGAGCGACCCACGACAAAGAAGCCCTCGAGCCGGGCACGAGGAGCCGGACGGCCGGTGGGATGGTTGCGATCGTCCACAGAAAGCATGTGAACTCCAGATGCGCCGAAAGCGCCACCTGATCGAAGAGTTCTCCGGTTGGTATCAGAAATGCCCAGGTATACAGAATCGCCGCCAGGTGGGGATTGGTCGCAACGGTCCAACCCTCGCCGAAGCGGGGAATGAACCCCAAGTGTGCGTACTGTTCGGCGAGAGGGAGGTGCTGCCAGCGTGCGTCGAACTGCGCATTCTCGGGGGTGAGGATCTTGAAATAGATCATGGCAAGGACCAGCAGCCCAAACGCCAGGATGATCGCGTGCAAAGGCGTCCACGCGGGTCTCGGCCGCGAGGAATTGCAAACGCGGCGCGTATAGCGTCGAACCAAACGTGCGAGCGGAACTGCGCCCGCGGCCGCCATCAGGAGCGGGAGCGCGAAAAAGGTCGGCCATCGCAGCGCGCCGAATGCTCCCAGAACGTTTATTGCCAAGTAGAAGACCACAACCCCGGAAGCGAAACTAAGGCAGAGCGTTTCCGTAAAGGGTAAAGGGCGCCCACGTAGCTTTCGGACGATCACATACCCGGTGCTTGCGCACCCCAAGCTCCAAAACGTACAAGCGGCCCAATACGATGCGTACCTCCAGAAGAGCCACTCGCCGACGGGGTAGAAACGGTTGTAGAAGACCAAGAAAGCGGCAGCCGACAAGAGCAGCACCAGCGGTAGCGCGGCACGCTGAACCGTCTGCCACAGTCCTGCCCGGGGAGTCATAGGCGCTCCCATAGCATCCGAAGCTCGAAGAACTAGCGATTTCGTGTACGTGAGCCCGCGTGGTGCCAAACATGCACACGCGCATGACCACGCCTACGGGTCGCCGGTTGATTCGCGCACGGGGAGGTTCTCACGGGCGTCTTTGCGATGGTATTGGAAAGTCATGAACTCTCCGAGCAGGCCAATGGAGAAGGACTGCGCGCCGACGAGGATCAAGAGCACGCCCAACAGGAGCAAGGGTCGTGTACCAATGCCTTCGCCCGAGAACCAGAGCACAGCCAAGTAGCCGCAAATCAGTACCCCAAGCGCGCTGAAGAGTAGGCCTAAGAGACCGAAGAGGTGCATCGGTTTTCGCGAGTACTTGGTGAGAAACGATACGCTCAGGAGGTCGAAGAAGCCGCGGAGAATTCGTTCGAGCCCGTAGCGTGATCGCCCGAACTGCCGGGCTCGGTGGTTCACCGGCACTTCGCCGACGCGGAAGCCCTGCCACGCCGCGAGCACGGGAATGAAGCGAAACAGATCTCCGTAGATGGGAATCGAATCCAAGACCTCGCTCCGGTATGCTTTGAACCCGCAGTTCATGTCGTGAAGGTGCACGCCTGTCACGAGCCCGACGGTCTTGTTGAAGATGAAAGAGAAGATTCTTCTATTCAGTGGATCGTGTCGTTCTACCTTCCAGCCGACGACCACATCGAGCCCCTCATCGGTTTTTCTAAGCATCTTGGGCAAGTCGGCGGGGTCGTCTTGGAGATCTGCGTCCATCATGACCACGATGTCAGCCCGGGCGCGCTCGAAGCCCGCCGCCAGCGCCATCGCCTTGCCGAAGTTTGCGCGCAGCTGCACACCGCGGACTGCCGGGTCGGCTTCGTGCAGGTCGTTGATGACCTGCCAGCTGTCATCTGTGCTTCCGTCGTCGACGAAGATCAGCTCGTAGGGGGTGTCCGGAAGCGCTTCCTTGATCTGCGCAGCGAGCAACGGCAGACTTTCCGCTTCATTGAGCCCCGGCACGACCAGGGTTACGGCAGGCTCTGGCAACGCCAGCGCCCGGCCTTCCAAGGCCCCTCTCAGTTGCTCAGCCACGGTCATCAAGCCACCACCTTCGCGGCCCTTTCTAGGCTGCCCAGAGACAAGGCACAAGCCAGCGTGACCCCTTGGCTCGAATTGGCGATCTGGAGGAACGTCGGAAATGATTCGTTTGTGGGGAGCGCAAGGCAGGCCTTGACCATGCGAAGCCTAAAGTTCGAAGTAGAAATTGCGAAGGCCGAGGCTGCCATCCCGGAAGGCCTCGACTCGAAGGTTGCGGAGGAGCTGCAGCAGAGCGCACCGCTAGCACGCCGACGTACGGTCACGACTTGCGCAACACCGCGACCAAGAAGCCCCCAAAGTACCGAAGCGGGGAGCGCGCTGCGAGGCGCTCGGCTCCGCTCAAGCCGCGCGCCAACCACGGGATGCGGTGGGCTGCAGCAACGGGCGTGAGCACGCGAACTCCGTAGTAGTCGATCAGCTCGACGCCGGGGGGTACGAGCTTTCGAATCCCCAAAGGCGAGTCCCAGCGGGTCGGGATGTCCGCCTCGGTGCGATCGTCGCCGATCGGTTGAGGCCCGGCGACCTTCTTTGCGAGATAGCGAAGGCTCCACGGGTTGTAGAACTCCAACAACAGATGCCCACCGGGCCGCGTGACGCGTGCGGCCTCTCGAAGGGCGGCGTCGATGTCCGGGATGTGCGCAAGCACTTTGAAGCTGTAGGTGAGGTCGAATTCGTCATCGTCGAACGGCAGGTCGCAGACGCTTCCGATGCGCACGTCGAGGCCGCGTTCTCGTGCGTGTTGCGCCATTCCTTCGGACAGGTCGATCCCGACCGCCTTGTCTGCGATTTCTGCGACTTGCGCGAGGATCAAACCGGTCCCGCAGCCGAGCTCGAGCACGCGCGCGCCCCGGGCGTAGGGCGCCGTGACCTGAAGCTCTAGGTCGTCGATCATTTGATGATAGCCGTGGCCTCGCTCTCGTTCGTACGATTGGCTGAAGTCGTCGTAGTATTGCCGCGCCTGTTGTTCCGATGGTTCACCCATGGATTTCCTCATAAAGCACTTCGTATGCTTCTGCGACCACCTGCGGCGAGAACCGCGATGTCACCAGAGCGCGCGCCTTCGATCCGACCGCCCGGATGGCGGCTCGATCGCCGCTGAGACGCTCGATCGCCTCGGCCAAGGCTTCGCCGCTGGCCTCGACGGCGACCGCGCCACCGGCCTCGGCAAGCTCGGCCGAAGGGGTTGCTTTCCCAAGCAGCACCGGGCGTGCGAGGCACATCGATTCGAGCGCCACCAGCGGGTAGTCCATTTTGGCGTAGGCCGCGGGGTTGACCATGACCACGAAGTCGCTCGCGGCAAGCAGCTCGTGAATGTGCTGGGTTTCACCGAGCCAGACGACCTGCGCATCGATACCCCACTGCTTTGCTTTCGCGTGAAGCTCGGAGAGCGCTTGGTCCGCTTGCGCGGTTTTCCGGCGGCAGGCCATCAAGAGCATCGCGTCCGGTCGGTTCCAGGCTGCAAAACCTTCCAATGCGATCTCGGCTCCGCCGCCGAACTCCAAGTCCCCAGGGTAGATCCAAATGGTCGCAGCCTCGGGAAGCTCGTGCTTCTTGCGGAGCTGGGCGCGTTCAAGCAAAGTCGGTTCTGCGAGAGGCGGAACGGACGGCGGAATGACACGCAGGGCAAGTTCGCTGACCCCCTCTCCAACAAATCGATCGTAGGCGGACCGTGACAGTGCGACGGTCGCATTTGCAAAGAGCAGCTTCGTCACGTCGACGCCTTCAGCCGGCACACTGCAGACGGTGTGGACGCTCGGCGCTCTTCGAATCGCGGTCGCCAGGCGGCCGGCGGCCGAGCTCCTGGGGTTGGGTGCGAAAAAGAAGTGCCAAAGATCGCTCGAGCGACCCAACAGCAAATGGCGCAAAACCCCCAGGTTCTCTCTGGCGCTGGGTGCAAAGCCACCGGAGGACGCGGCGCGGTAGACCGGCTCGACCCGCCCCTGGCCGAGCGGGTTCGGTTGACCGGCGTGCCCCATCAAAACGGGAGAGTGGCGCCGGAGATGCCCTGCGATGTCTCGGACTAGATTCTTGCTGCTGTCGTTCCAAGGCGGGGCGACCGGCTTGGACACGAAGAGGACTTCAGCCATTCGCCGAGGTGTTACGCGGTGCAACGGTGCATCGCAAGCGCTTGACCTGCGGACCAGTAGGCGATAACCAGTCGCTCGATGTCGGAGCTCAATGGCCTTCCAGTAAGGAACGATGCTCGCCGGTAAGCGAATCGTCGTCGTGATGCCGGCCTACAACGAAGCGAAGCTCATCACGGGGGCGCTCGACGGCATTCCGCGCTTCGTCGATCACATCATCGTGGTCGATGACGCTAGCCTCGATGCCACTTCCAAGATCGTCCGGGCGTTTCCGCGGCCGATCGAGCTCACGGAGCATGCCGTCAATCAGGGTGTGGGCGCAGCAATCGCGACGGGTTGTAGGCATGCCCTCTCGCTGGGCGCAGACCTCACGGCGGTGATGGCGGCAGACGGGCAAATGGACCCGGCGGATTTGCCCGCCCTCCTAGCGCCTCTGATCGCAGGCGAGGCCGACTACACGCATGGCAATCGCCTCGGCTGGCCAGCGGGAAAAGAAGCGATGCCTTTGCACCGCTGGCTCGGGAACCACTTCTTTTCTCTGATGACCAGATACGCCGTTGGTGTTGAAGTCCAGGATTCGCAGTGCGGCTACGCGGCGATGAATCGACGCACGCAGCAAGCGCTCGATTGGGACGGGCTGTGGAAGGGCTACGGCTATCCAAACGATCTACTGAGCGCGTTGTCGCTTTGCGGGCTCTGCGTGCGAGAAGTCCCAGTGCGTCCAGTGTACGGGGCGGAGCAGAGCGGGATACGACTTCGGCACGTGCTGTTCATCATCCCGTTCGTGATTGCACGCGCGTGGCTCCGAAGACGCACGCGGCGACGAGAGCTCGCCCCACATGCTCGTGCGGTTGCACGGGACAATCTCAGCGACTAAAGGGCGTTCGAGCCGGCAGGGGCTGGTTGCCGGGAGGAGATCCAATGAAAAAAATGCTCGTACGCGGTTTGATGTGCATGTCCGTGTTGCTCGCGCTGAGCAGCTGTAAGAAGGACGGTTCTTCGGCGACAGCCGCGGATGCGAATGCCGATCCGGTGCTTCTGCTCGACGCGGGCGCCGAACCGCAGATGCTGCTTCGTTACAAGATCGCGGAAGGGACCACGACCAAGTCCAATATGGACTTCACCATCGCGACCTTGGCGAAGACCTCCGAATCTGCCTCGCTTTCGGTCGTGCCGGGCGTCCGGCTTCACATCGTTTCGGGGCCTGCCGTGGCGACCGAGCGAGGGGTGAAGTTCGAAGTCAGAATCGCGAAGGCCGAGGCGGCCATTCCACAAGGCCTGGACCCGGAGGTCGCCAAGGAGCTGCAGGAGAGCGCCGCCATTCTCGACGACGTCGGAGGCACGGTCGAGATGAACGACCGTGGTGTTTCCTTGTCGACGGAGCTCAACGACAGGGCGAAGAGCCCCGACATTCCGCTGCGCCTCTTGATGATGATCGTCAATGCGCGCACCACGCTGTCTCGCGTCGTTTTGCCGGCCGAGGCCGTAGGACTCGGGGCGCGCTGGGAGGCTCGCAAGGAGCTCCAGCTCTACGGCTTCACGGTGCAGCAGGTGGACACGTACACGCTGGTCGAGCGCGTGGGTGACGAAATCAAGCTGAACGTCGTGGTCACGCAGAACGCGCTGCCGCAGACGGTCGACTTCCCGGACGAGGGCATTGCGATCTCGGTCGAGCAGATGTCGGCGAACGCGAACGGCGAAATCATTCTCAATTTGAATGCCCTGGAGTCCGATGCGGCTGCTTCAGGCGCCGCCACGGACACGCTCTCGGTGACTGCGCCGGAAGGCAGCGAGAAAATCGAGGTCGACGAGGCCTTCGAGATTCGGATGACGAACACGACCGCCTTCGAGTAGAACAGCGAGGCGGTGAGCGAGCACCGAGAGACCTTCGATGTGGTGGTGATCGGCTCGGGCCCGAACGGCCTGAGCGCCGCCGTGGCCCTGGCGCAGACTGGCGCGTCGGTCTTGGTACTCGAGGCGACCGCGCAGATCGGCGGCGGGACGCGGACGGCCGAGCTGACCCTGCCGGGGTTTCAACACGACGTTTGCTCGGCGGTGCACACGACCGGGATTCTTTCGCCCTTCTTTCGGTCTCTTCCGCTCGAAGACCACGGCCTTCGCTGGGTCTCGCCCCGGGCTTCCGTCGCGCACCCGCTCGACGATCAGCCTGCCGTCATCATGTGGCGCTCGCTCGAAGAGACCGCTTCGGGCCTCGGTGCTGACGCAAGTAGCTACCGCAACCTCATTGCGCCTTTTCTGGAGAACGCGCACGGGTTCTTCGGCGATGCGCTCGGGCCGCTCGGTGTGCCTCGTCACCCGGGGCCTTTCTTGCGGTTTGGGCTCAATGCGATGTGGCCGGCGATCGCGTTTGCCAATTGGCGGTTTCAGCAGTCGCGGGCCAAGGCGCTGTTCGCAGGTTGCGCGGGGCACAGCATCCTGCCGCTCGACAAGATGTTTACGGCGGCCCTCGGGCTCATCTTTTCGATCGCAGGCCACGTCGAGCCCTGGCCGATCGCGTCCGGTGGCTCGCAGGCGATTCCCCGCGCGCTAGCCAGTCTGTTGAAGGAACTCGGCGGCGAGATCCGAACCGGCGTGCACGTGAGGTCGCCCGCGGAGCTTCCAGCCGCCCGGGTCTACCTGTTTGACACCAGTCCGGACCAGCTGGCTTCGATCGCCGAGGCCGCTCTTCCGAGTGGCTACCGGCGGCGACTGGGTCGATATCGGTATGGCCCCGGCGCGTTCAAGCTCGACTGGGCGCTCGACGGGCCGATTCCCTGGCGCGACCCCAATTGCCTGGAGGCGTCAACGGTGCACCTCGGTGGCACGCTCGAAGAAATCGCAGCCGAGGAAGCAGCGGTGTTCCGAGGAAAGCATCCCAAACGACCCTATGTGCTGCTCTGCCAGCAGAGCCAATTCGACGCGAGTCGGGCGCCCGAAGGGAAGCACACCGGATACGCTTACTGCCACGTTCCGGGCGGCTCCACGGTGGACATGACCGAAGCGGTCGAAAACCAAGTTGAGCGTTTTGCGCCTGGCTTCAAAGATCGAATTCTCAGCCGGCACGTCATGAACACGCACGACTTTCATCGGTATAACCCAAACTTCGTCGGGGGCGCGATCACGGGCGGCGTCGCCGATGCGTTCCAGCTCTTCACGAGGCCTGTCGCACGGCTCGACCCCTACACGACCCCGAATCCCCGTGTGTTCATCTGCTCCGCATCGACGCCACCGGGCGGCGGCGTGCATGGAATGTGCGGCTTTCATTCGGCAAAGAGCGCACTGCGTCGGTTGGAACGCTTCGAGCCAATGCCGCTGGACAGCTGACGCTGTCGAGGGGCCGGCGGCCGCTAACGGACGCGGTGCCGAGACGGATCCGTGGCTTGAACCATAGAAGACGTCGTTGTACAAGGCTCGCTGCCGCTTGGTAGGCTGGGAGCGACTCATGCAACGTCCTGCGCTGTCACTCATCATTCCCGTCTACAACGAGGAAGAAATCATCGCGGAGCTCGACCGTCGTCTCAAGGCGTTCTTTCGCGAGATCGATGAGTCCTGGGAGGTGGTGTTTGTCGACGACGGTTCATATGACGATACGCCAGCAGCACTGAAGGAGCTCGCGGCGGCGGAGCCGCGCTACAAGGTGATTTCGTTTTCGCGCAACTTCGGGCACCAGGCAGCAATCACAGCGGGCATGGACCGGGCCGAAGGGGATGCCGTAGTGATCATGGATGGCGACCTTCAGGATCCACCCGAGGTTGTCGCCGCGATGATTCAGAAGTGGCGCGAGGGATACGACGTCGTGTACGGGCAGAGATCCCTTCACCATGGAGAGGGCGTATTCAAGCGAGCGACCGCCGCCGCATTTTACCGCTTGTTGCGTGCGCTGATGCCAATCGAGATGCCTCTTGATACGGGGGATTTTCGGCTGATGAGTCGGAGCG
>Ga0316197_10002869_pt1 | contig 12266 bp, 13 predicted proteins | sample OudBiesiAoxic_MG_FD_204939 | JGI IMG/M metagenome (GOLD analysis project Ga0316197, IMG submission 204939) | Coastal sediment microbial communities from Oude Bieten Haven, Netherlands - site A oxic | ecosystem: Environmental > Aquatic > Marine > Coastal > Sediment | place: Netherlands...
CCTATGGCCTCGCGGGTTATGTGCAGAGTGAGGACATTGATCACGCCCGCAAGGTAGCGGCGCGGATCCGGGCCGGGAACGTGCATATCAATGGCGCGGCCGGCGGCTTTGACGTGCCTTTCGGCGGTTACAAGCAGTCGGGTAACGGGCGCGAGTGGGGTGCTCATGGCTTCACTGACTTCCTTGAAATCAAGGCGGTTGAAGGCTACGGCGAGTAAGGCTGGAACAGCGCTGTGGCCGCTTTTGTACTGGCCATCGATCAGGGTACGACAGGAAGCACTGTCGCCCTGATGGACGCCCGCGGTAAAGTGCGGGCCAGCGTGAATTACGAGTTTCCCCAGGTCTTTCCCAAGCCCGGCTGGGTAGAGCACCGCCCGGACGAAATCTGGTCCTCGGTAGGCAAGGGGATCAGGGCTATTCTGCGCAGGAAATTGTGCAAGCCCGGAGACATTGCCGCTATCGGCATCACCAACCAGCGCGAAACGGCCCTGTTATGGGACCGACGCACTGGCGAGCCCCTCAACAACGCTATCGTCTGGCAGTGTCGCAGGACCACAGAGTTTTGTGAGTCGCTGCGCCAGGCGGGGCACGAAGCCGCAATCAAGCGTAAGTCCGGCCTGGTGCTGGACCCCTATTTCTCGGCCAGCAAATACCGTTGGCTACTCAAAAACAGCAAGGGTGTTGCCCGACTGTTGAGAGCAGGCCATGTGGCGGCCGGCACCGTGGACAGTTTCCTGATCTGGCAACTCACCGGCGGTGACACCCATGTCACTGACATATCGAACGCCTCACGCACCTCGCTTATGAATATCGACAGCGGTGAGTGGGACCCCCAACTGTTGGAACTGTTCGAGGTACCAGCCGATATCCTGCCGCGGATCCGGCCCTGCAGCGGCGTGCTGGGATATACCCGGGGTGTTCCCGGGCTGCCCGATGGTATCCCCATCAGTGGTGTTGCGGGCGATCAGCAGGCCGCGCTGTTTGGCCAGGCCTGTTTTTCTACCGGGGATGCCAAGTGCACCTTTGGTACCGGGTCATTCATCATGATGAACACCGGCCCCCGCAGTGTGCAATCCGACACGGGGTTGCTCACGACCGTCGCCTGGCAATTGGGCGAGGGCAGCAAGCCGGTCTACGCCCTTGAAGGCGGAGCCTTTGTCTGCGGTGCGGCAGTGCAGTGGCTGCGCGACGGTCTCGGTATTATCAGGCGGGCTTCCGATATTGAAGCCCTGGCGCTGGAGGTAGCGGATCACGCCGGCGTGGAATTCGTGCCGGCACTGGCAGGCCTGGGTGCGCCGCACTGGGCACCCGATGCGCGGGGCACTATTACCGGCATGACGCGCGGTACCGGACGACCCCACATTGCCAGGGCGACACTGGATGCGATGGCATTACAGAACGCCGATATCCTGCGTGCGATGGAGCAGGACCTGGGCAAGCGTATGCGGCCCCTGCGCGTCGATGGTGGCGCCGCGGCCAACAATCTGCTGATGCAAATCCAGTCGGATGTGCTGGGTCGCAAACTGATCAGGCCGCGCGTTATCGAGACCACCGTGGCCGGTGCCTGTTACCTCGCCGGCCTGGGGGTCGGGCTGTGGCGCAGCCAGGCCGAGGTGCGCCGTATTTGGCAGTCAGAGCGACAGTTTGCGCCGGCAATGAACGCTGCGTCTCGCCGGCGGCGCCATGCGTCCTGGCAGGCGGCGCTGCGACAAACGTTGCTGGTTGGTTGAGCCGGAGTGGGCGAGATTGTCCCCTTTCGAAAGCCTTCGCTGAAGGAGCGACACAAGGGAAATACCCTGTGCCGGCACGGCCATCACAAGTGGGTTATCGACAAGGACAAACAGTTTGACGTCAAGCAGGGGAAGTTGGTCACCCTGCTGCGCTGCAGTCGCTGTGGCAAGCAAAAAACCCAGGTCCGATAGCGGACCCGGGCAGGGCCGGGCCTACTCCAGTCCCCCCATCAACATATACTTGATTTCGACGTAGTCCTCTATCCCGTACTTGGAACCCTCGCGACCTGAACCTGATTCCTTGACCCCGCCAAAGGGCGCCATCTCGTTGGAAATGATGCCCTCGTTGATGCCAACGATGCCGTATTCCAGCGCCTCTGCGACACGCCACACCCGGCCTATGTCGCGGGTGTAGAAGTACGAGGCCAGGCCGAACTCGGTGTCATTGGCCATGGCGATAACTTCTTCCTCTGTGGAGAAGCGTGCTACCGGGGCGACAGGGCCAAAGATTTCGTTGCGAAAAACCGCCATCTCGGATGTCACCCCGGTCAGTACCGTGGGCTGGTAGAAACAGCCGCCCAATTCATGGGGACCCCCGCCGAGTGCGAGCTGGGCGCCGGATTCAATGGACGCCTGAACGAGCTCGTCCACGTCGGCCACGGCCTTGGTATTGACGAGCGGGCCTATCGTAATCCCATCGGCCATACCGTCCCCGACATTGAGCGCGGCAGTGGCCTTGACCAGCTTTTCCACGAACGCGTCATACACGCCATCCTGCACGAACAGGCGGTTGGAGCAGACGCAGGTCTGGCCCGAATTGCGGTATTTGGAAATCATCGCGCCCTGTATGGCCGCGTCCAGGTCGGCATCATCGAATACGATGAAGGGCGCGTTGCCGCCCAGCTCCATAGAGGTCTTCTTCATGCTTTCGGCGCAGGCTGCCTGGAGCATCTTGCCGACCGGTGTCGAGCCGGTGAAGGTGAGTTTGCGTACCAGAGGGTTGGAGGTGAGTTCTTTGCCGATCTCCCCCGAGCTTCCGGCCACAACATTGATGACGCCGGCCGGGACGCCCGCACGCTCTGCCAGCTCCGCCATCGCAAATGCTGAGAGGGGGGTCTCACTGGCTGGCTTGATAACGATAGTGCAGCCTGCCGCGAGCGCCGGGGCTGCCTTGCGTGCGATCATGGCATTGGGGAAGTTCCAGGGGGTAATAGCGGCAACTACGCCTACCGGCTGCTTGATACAGACGATACGTTTGTCGGGGGAGGGGCCCGGGATGACGTCTCCATCAATGCGCTTGGCCTGTTCTCCGAACCACTCGACAAATGCGGCGCCATAGGCGATCTCGCCACGGGATTCCGCCAGTACCTTGCCCTGTTCGGCGGTCATCAGAATGGCCAGGTCCTCCTGGTTCTGCATCATCAGGTCGAACCATTTACGTAATATACCCGCGCGAGCCTTGGCGGGCTTGCGCGCCCACTGCGCCATCGCGGCTGAAGCTGCGGCGACGGCCCTGTTGGTTTCGGCCGTCCCCGCCCTGGCCACCGCGGTGATCAGCTCACCGTTGGCGGGGTTGGTAACGTCAAAAGTGGCGCCGTTGTCGGCGTCGACCCACTGGCCATCGATATACGCCTGGTTTTTCAGCAGGCTGGGGTCGGATAGCTTGAGCTGCATGTCCTGATTCCTTTTTCTATAAGTGTTGCGACGGGCGTGAATTATTGCAGAAATTTGGAAAGATAGCTGTTTCTAGGCGGACAATTGTTATGCGAGACGGGGCCGTCTCGCCAGCTTGTGTTTGCGCACCAGCCCGCGCAGCTGGTCATAGCTCAAGCCCAGGGCTTCGGCGGTCCTACGCTGGTTCTGTGCGTGTTGCGCCAGCGCCTCCTGCAACAACTGTTTTTCGATCAACGCCATGCGCTGCGTGAAGCTAGTGTCATCGACCGGTGCTGCAGGTGTCGCCGCTGGCGTAGCCGCAGCGGCCGGCCGCGTTGTGTAGCTTGTTTCCTCAAACGGTGAGCGGAAAGGGTCGGTGACGATCTGGGCGACGGGTTCCAGGGGGTCGCCCCAACGGTGCAGTGAGCGCTCTACCGCATTTTTCAGCTCCCTCACGTTACCGGGCCAGCTGTGCTGAATGAGCTGGCTCATGGCATCTTCGGTGAACCCGGCAAACAGTTCCCAGCCAAGTTCGGCGCACATCTGCACCGCAAAGTGCTGGGCCAGTTCAGGAATGTCATCCCTGCGCTGGCGCAGGGCGGGGAGGTGGACCACGTCAAAACTGAGGCGATCGAGCAGGTCACTGCGGAAAAGTCCCCGTTCGGCTTCCTGCTGAAGATCGGCATTGGTTGCCGCGACCACCCGGACGTCAACCTGCAGGGTCTGCTGCCCCCCGAGGCGTTCAAACTCCCCGTATTCGACCACGCGCAACAGTTTTTCCTGCAATCGCGATGACATGGTGGCCACTTCATCGAGAAAAAGACTGCCATTGTCGGCGCGCTCGAAACAGCCCTGGCGCGCTCGTGTCGCGCCGGTGAAAGCGCCGGCTTCATGGCCGAACAACTCTGACTCCAGCAGGCTCTCCGCCATCGCTGCGCAGTTGACCTTGAGTAGCGGTGCTTCCCAGCGACGAGACAGGTAGTGCAGGCGCTCAGCCACCAGCTCCTTGCCTGTGCCTCGCTCGCCCAATACCAGGATAGGTCGGTTCACCGGAGCCAGGCGGGAGACGTGATCCAGGGTGCTTGAGAGGGCGGCTGAATTTCCGATAATACTGACTTGGGTTCTCATAGGTTAAATATACCAATTTAGAAGGTAAAAATAACCTTAAAGATGGTCAAAATAGCCTTAAATGTGGCTGATCAATGACGCTCAATCAGCGCTAATGAGCAATATAGTCAATAAAATCAATGAGATAAAAAAGCTGGCATGAATCCTGATATAGAAACGGTAACTACACAACCGGACAAGCCGGAGCCACACAGGCTCCAGTGAACACACTGACAGGAGAAGTACCATGGGCATATTTTCCCGCATGACGGACATCATCAACTCGAACATTAATTCCATGCTGGACCAGGCCGAAGACCCGGAAAAGATGATTCGGCTGATTATCCAGGAGATGGAAGACACCCTGGTCGAGGTGCGCAGTTCCTCGGCCCGGGTGTTGGCAGATCGCAAGACCGCTGCCCGCCGCCTGGAGCAGGTGCGGGCCGAGGCGGACAGTTGGGAGGATAAGGCCCGACTGGCGATCAGTAAGGAACGAGAGGACCTGGCGCGGGCGGCACTGCAGGAAAAGGCCGCCATCGAAGAGGAACTTGTCGCTGTAGAAGATGAGCTGAAGGCAACTGATGAGCATATCGAACAGTTGAACGAGGAGGTCGGCCAGCTGCAGCAAAAACTGAGCGACGCCAAGGCGAAACAGAAGGCCATGCTCATGCGTACCAAGACAGTTGAGTCGCGAATAAAGGTCAAGCGACAGATTCACCGGGAAGCGCTGGACAGTGCGTTTGAGCGCTTTGAACATTTCGAGCGCCGGATGGATAACCTCGAGGGCCAGTTGGACGGGATGGACCTGGGGCGGGATGTGGCCCCCGACCTCGCGGCAGAGATCGATTCGCTGCAGGAAGATGCCCGTATCACCGACGAGTTGGAGCGACTGAAGTCGGAAATGGATGGCAAATAAGCCCTGGCGCCTTTCAGCGCCGGTGAATGAGAGTGTATTAGCCAAGCAGTCCCAACAATGGCAGCATGGTTTTGATAGAGAAGCTGCCCAAGGAATGAATCAATGGAATTCTGGAAATTCATGTTTGTCCCGACCATTCTGTTTTTGGTCATCGTCGCCCCGATGTGGCTGACCATGCATTACCGCAGCGTGAACCGGGCATCGCGTGGGCTGACCCGTGAGGACAGGGAATCGATTGAGCACATGTTGGTGACCGTCGATAAACTGACCGACAGGATAGAGGCATTGGAATCCATCCTGGATGCCGATCACCGGGAATGGCGCCAGCAAGTCGATCGCCAGGGCCGGGAGTCAGCCGGGAGCGAGGAGTAATTTATGAGTAGACAACGCAGGTATGAACGCAGTCATCGCAACCGGGATTACGGTCGAAACAGTGGTGGCTTTAATGAACGCAAGCGAGCGGGCTGGGGAATGAATCTCTACCGCAACACCCGCGACGGCAAGATAGCCGGCATCTGTGCCGGGCTTGCTGATCACTGGGATATCGCCCATTGGGTAGTACGCCTCATGTGGGTCGCCGCTTTCCTGTTTACCGGCACCCTGGCTCTATGGGTTTACGTGGCGGGGTGGATCCTGATGGCGCCCCGGCCCAGTCGCTGGAATACCGACGGAATCTCCGCTTCTGACGCAGAATACGAGGAGGGTGTGATCGAAATGGAATACGACGAGCGCCATCATGACTACAGGCCACGTAAGGTCTTTCGTTACAACGACAGCAGCAGTGTCAGACTCAAGCGGGCCAGGGACAGGCTGGATGCCGCGCTTGAGCGAGTTCAGGCAATGGAGTCGTACGTGACCTCGCGCCAATACAAGCTGAACAAGGAGTTTTCAAAGTTGTAGCCCACCCGGGAGGGGGTTCCACCGGCTGGAAATATTGGCTATGCTCATGTCACAAGTTTGAATACGGGTAGACATATGGGTTTTGGCAGGACGCGGCGCGAATCAGACCAGGCGTGGGCAGCATGACCGCCGGCGCGGAGCCGATGATCCCGCCTCCCAGTATGCTCCTGTCCCTGACAGAGGCGCATCGCGCCGTACTGGAGATCCTCTCCCTCAATATCAGCCACAAGCGTCTGCGCAAAATTGCGCCTTTGGGCGATGGTCACCCGGTGATGGTATTGCCCGGGTTCATGGGAGATGACGGCTACAACGCCGCCATGCGGCGCTTCCTGGGCGGGCTCAATTATACCGTGCACGGTTGGGGCCTGGGCCGTAACCTGGGACCTCGCGGCGGTGTGCTGGAGGGCCTGAGGGACCGTATCTTCGAACTTCATGAGCGGCACGAGCAACCCGTATCCCTGGTGGGGCACAGTCTGGGAGGTATATTTGCCCGGGAACTGGCCAGGGAGTATCCCGATATGGTCCGGCAGGTGATTTCCCTGGGCAGCCCCTTCGGCCGCGGTCGTATGACCGCCTCGGTGCCCGCCCGCCTGTTTAATGCGCTGAATCCGCCTACGGAACTGCCGGTGGACCAGGATGTGTTACACCAGGCGCCGCCGGTGCCGACTACGGCGATCTATTCAAAGGGCGATGGCATTGTTAACTGGCAGACCACGCTACAGCACGATGGCCATCACCAGAGTGAGAACATCAGGGTGCGCGGCAGTCACTGCGGCATGACTCTTAACCCCGTGATCTGGTTCCTTGTCGCGGAGCGCCTCGCCACTCATCCAGAACAGTGGCAGCCATTCCAGCGTATGAACTGGCGCAATCTGTTTTTCCCTTCGACGGGCGACTGATACTCCCGCTGCGGGCCCTTTCTCAGAATAATTCGAATTGATTGCCCGCCTGCCCGGGGCCGGCGTGATTTCTGGTGGGTGCGACGAAAAGGTCGGTACGGTCGGCACCGCCTTCGCCTCGTGACAGCCCCAGTCTTTTGCAGCTCACCCGGAAGCGCTGGTCGAGCAGTTCGGCAAATGCGCCTGTGCCGCGCATTCTGTGGCCGAAGCGCGCGTCGTAGTCAGCGCCACCGCGACTCTGGCGCAACACGCTGATGACATGGCGCGCTCGCAGTGGGTAGTGCTGCTGCAGCCATTCAAAGAAGAGGTCACGGACTTCCCCGGGTAGCCGCAACAGGATATAGGCTGCCGCGGTCGCGCCTGCTGCCTGTGATGCCTGCAGTATGCGCTCCATTTCATTATCGTTGAGAGCCGGAATCACAGGTGCGAGTAAAGTGGTCACGGGAATACCCGCAGCGCTCAGTGCCTCGATTGCAGCCAGCCTGGCCCGCCCCGACGCGGCGCGTGGTTCCAGGCAGCGCTTGAGTTTGTCGTCCAGGGTTGTGATGCTGATGGCGACCGAACACAGTCCGTCGGTCGCCATCTCGGCCAGGATGTCGATGTCTCGCGTCACCAGCGCGCCCTTGGTGATAACTGCCACCGGATGGCGCTGGCGTTGCAGAACTTCGAGCAGTTGTCGGGTGACGCGCAGCTCCCTTTCTACAGGTTGGTAGGGATCGGTATTGGCGCCCAGCGTAATGCTGCTGCACCGGTAACCGGGCTTTCCCAGCTCCCTTTGCAGTAGCTGGGCGGCGTTGCGCTTGTAGGTCAGGCGAGTTTCGAAGTCGATCCCGGGTGACAGGTCCAGGTAAGCGTGGGTGGGCCTGGCATAGCAGTAAACACACCCATGTTCACAACCCTGGTACGGGTTGATGGACTGCTTGAAGGGAATGTCCGGCGAGTTGTTGCGAGCAATAATACTGCGTGCATCGACCGCACGGCACTCAGTGACCGGGCTGGGCCCGTCGACGCCGTCATCCCACTCTACCCGGGTGGGTTGATAGCGGGAACTCCGGTTGCTGAGCGCGCCGCGACCCTTGCGCACGCTGCGCTGCTGCACGATGATGTTGCTTCGCTGGACCATGCGCCTCGGCTTACGATTACTACTGTATAAAAAAACAGTATACGCCCGACTTGGGTCGATGCAAGGTTTTGCTTTAGTCTGCGTGCATCTAACGCGCGCTTCAGGGGACATGATGCTGCATCGCATCTGGCTGGGTTTGTTTGTCGTTGCGTTTATCAGCGCACTCTACCAGTGGCTGGGTCTTGGGGACGCCGCAGTTTTCCAGCGTATGGTGACCTCCCTGTTTGACATGGCAGGACTGTCGGTAGAATTGGCTATCGGCCTGATCGGGTTGATGGCGCTGTGGCTGGGAATAGTTGCCATCGGGGAGGCGAGTGGCCTGGTGGACAAGCTGGCCAGGTTGCTGTCGCCCCTGTTCACCCGGCTGATGCCGGAGGTGCCGGCCGGTCACCCCGCGATATCCTCCATGACGCTCAATCTCGCCGCCAATATCCTGGGCCTGGACAATGCCGCCACCCCGCTGGGCATCAAGGCAATGAAAGATCTGCAGTTGCTTAACCCGACCCCCGCGGTGGCAACGAATGCGCAGATCCTGTTCCTGGTGCTCAATACCTCGGCTGTCACACTGTTTCCGGTCACCATTTTACTCTACCGCGCGCAACTGGGTGCACCGGATCCGGCCGCGGTTTTTATACCCATCCTGATAGCGACGTCCTGTTCGACCCTGGTCGGGCTTTTGGTGACTGCATGGGTACAGCGTATCAGCTTGAGCGATACGGTGGTGCTCGCGTTCCTGGGCGGCTGTTTCGCATTCCTGCTGGCGCTGGTCGGCTGGTTCGCGACGCTCAGTGCAGACCAGCTGCAGCGCCAGTCCAGTTTGCTCAGCAATCTGCTTATAATCTCTCTGATTATGGTGTTCCTGCTGGTGGCACACCGTCGCCGCGTAAATGTTTACGACACGTTCATAGAGGGCGCGAAGCAGGGCTTCGAAACGGCTATCAGCATTATTCCCTACCTGCTGGCGATGCTCGCGGCGATAGGTGTTTTCCGGGCCAGTGGAGCCATGGACATTGCCATGTCGGTATTACGGGACCTGGTGGCGCTGGGTGGCTGGGATGCCCGCTGGGTCGATGCGATGCCAACAGGCCTCATGAAGCCGCTCTCCGGCTCTGGTGCCCGGGCCATGATGATAGACACCATGAATACCTTTGGAGTCGACTCTTTCCAGGGCCGCCTCGCCGCCACGATGCAGGGCTCCACCGAGACGACGTTTTATGTACTGGCGGTCTATTTTGGCGCGGTGGGTATTCGCCACACCCGCTATGCCCTGGCTTGCGGTTTGGCCGCGGACGTTGCCGGCATAGTGGCGGCGATTGGCGTTGCCTATTGGTTTTACGGCTAGCGCCTTTAGCGCCGGTATTGGTAGCCGCTCAAGCCTCAATAAGCACCCTGTGAATACGTTAACTCATAGCTGTGTGAATACACTTCAAAAATCAGACCAAAAGGATCTTCTACGTAACACATTCTGTAGGGCTTCTCGCCTGGATAATACTCGCGGATCGGCATTCTTTGTTTGCCGCCGTGAGCCACGATTTTTTCTACAAGTCCTTCTATATCGGGGTCCTGCACGCAAAAATGGAATGTACTGGTTTTCCAGTATTCGAAGTCTTTGGGCGTTTCATTGTTTTTGAACTCAAACATTTCTACGCCGATTTTGTCTCCAGTAGACATATGCGCTATTTTGAAGGAGCCCCAGCCGCTGCCAAACACGTCGATGCACATTTGTCCGATTGCCGTGTCCGACTCCTCGTTAATAGTGGTTGGTTCCATGATGTGGTACCAGCCCATAACATCACTGTAAAATTTTGCCGCTTTTTCTACATCCGGAACCGAGATTCCAATGTGTGAGAATGTTCTGGGGTATGTGCTCATGTTGGTTCTCTCGATGAAAGTTAAAAGTAGCTTGGTTGTGATTTCGTCTGCGCGCTAGTCAGAGTCTCATGTCCCTATGGGCAACTGGAGGGCAAGCTATGACTATGGCAGCTTACGGCGCCGGGGGTGTTTTTGCGCAATCATAACGACAAACCAGGCTCAACAGTAACACGCAATGGGTCACCTCTTGCTACGCACCTGGGGTGAGATCCGGGAGTTTTTCGCGATCGCGGCTCTGAAACCCGCATGAAAATGCTATATTCAAGGCTTTCCGGCCAAGAGCGCCTGCACAGATGACAAACAGCATTTCACAAGACAACTCCATCCTGGGCAGCTTTATAGTTCCCGTGGCGCAGGCGTTGCGCCAGCTGGGTATCGATCCGCTGGAGGTCGTGCCGCTGGCGGGCATTGACCTGGCCAAGGGCGCCAACCCGGAGTGGCGAGTAAGTCAAAAGAAGTTTAGCCATTTGCTGGAGCTTTGCGTCGAAGTCAGCGCAGACGAGGCGTTTGGTCTGCTTGCGTCTGAACAGCTGCAACCTCAGGTGCTGCACAGCCTGGGCCTTGCCTGGCTGGCCAGCGACACGGTTTACGACGGCCTGCAGCGCTTGCAACGTTTTGGGCGCCTGGTCAGTACGGGTATCCATCTGTCGCTGGAAGAGGAGGGCGAAAGCATCCACCTGAATGTAGGCAGGGAGTCCGGAATCGATAGCATTGTGCCCGCCAGCCGCGATTATGCCGTGGGAATTATCACTCGCATGTGCCGCCTCACGCTGGGCGAGTTTCTGGCCCCTCTGGCGATTCGTATGGACAGGCCGAGCCCGGCTGCGCCGGAGCGTTGGGAGTACCTGTTGGCCAGCCGGGTTGAATTCCAGGCCGAGACAACACGTATCACCTGGCTGCGGGCGGATATCATGGAACCCCTGGTAACCGGCGATCCCTTGTTGGCAAGAATCAATGATGAATACAGTCTCGCCTACCTCGAAAATTTTCTGCCGCGATCGACGTCCAGGGATGTGGTAGACAAGATTATCGAGCGACTGCCGGATGGTGCTCCAGGTCAGCAGCAGATAGCGTCCGCACTGAACGTCAGCAATCGGACCTTGCAACGCAAACTGCGGGAGGAGGGCACCAGCTTCAAAGCGCTGCTGCAGGATACCCGGCTGCAGTTGGCGAGCAAATACCTGCTGAGCCCCGGCCGTTCGGTGGTAGAGACTGCCTACCTGTTGGGGTTTTCCGAGCCCAGCACTTTCTCCCGTGCTTTCAAACGATGGACCGGGGTTTCCCCGGCGGACTATCGCGCAACTGCAGGGTGATGGCTGCCGCTGCGGCGCCCCTCTCCACAGTGGCGCGCGCGGTCATGCAGACGGCGTCAACGGCCATGTCGGCACTGCCGGTGAATCGCTATGGTATCTACAGGCCCATAAAGGAGTGCATGCCATGTCCAGCCCCGTCGTTGCGATTACTGACAAAGTTACCCAAATGATCAAGTCCATGGTCTACCTGGCCATGCGGGTCTATTACCGTCGAGGTGCCACCGCCCAGGAGCTGTCGAGCTTTCTGGAAGACTGGACGCCCTCTGAATCGAGTATGTATCACGAAGGCATCGTGGAGCGGGTGCTGTTTGATCTGCGTAACGAGGGCAAGGTGACCCATGCGGGTGCGCGCTGGTACCCGGTGGGGCTTGCTAGCTGATCCTTTTTACTTACTGAATACCGCGTGATTGATCTGAGGCACTGGCTGGATTGATCCCAGCCCGTATAATCCCCTGAGGCATTGAACACCTCCGGGGATTTTTTTATGGCAAGAATTTTGATTATTGCGGACATTGAGGATCATTGCTCCGCCACCCCCCGGGGACTGGACCTCGCCGCGAGGCTGGGGTTCAGTGTTGATGTCGTGGCATTTACCTACAGCTCCATGAGAGGTCTCGATGTCGCAGCCCAGGAGAAGACCTTGTTGCGCAAGCGCATGCTGCAACAGCGCGAGGACGCGGTGCAAGCCCGCATCGACAAGTACAAGAAAGAGGGTCAGAAAGTCTCCCTGAAGACTGTCTGGGCGAAGGATCT
>Ga0316197_10002870_pt1 | contig 12263 bp, 10 predicted proteins | sample OudBiesiAoxic_MG_FD_204939 | JGI IMG/M metagenome (GOLD analysis project Ga0316197, IMG submission 204939) | Coastal sediment microbial communities from Oude Bieten Haven, Netherlands - site A oxic | ecosystem: Environmental > Aquatic > Marine > Coastal > Sediment | place: Netherlands...
GCTGGTGACCCGACTCGCTACGCCGCGCTGGCGGCTCTGCTGGCGCTGCTGGTGGCCGGCTACTGCTTCATCGCATGGGCGCTGCGGCTGGGCTTCGTCGCTGATCTGCTCAGCCGGCCGGTGCTGGTGGGGTACCTGACAGGGGTGGCGCTCACCATGATCGTCGGCCAGCTCGGCACCGTCACCGGCGTCGAGGTGTCCGGTGGCTCGGTCAGCGAGCGTCTGACCAGCTTCGTGTCGGGCATCTCGACGATCGACCCCGTGACGACGGTGCTCTCGACCGTCGTGCTCATGGCGCTTCTGCTGATCGCGCACTTCTTCCCTCGGGCGCCCGGCCCGCTCATCGTGGTGCTCGCTGCGTCGGCGACTGTCGCGGTGCTGGGCCTGACCGACCAGGTCGCCGTGGTGGGCGACGTCCCGTTCGGGCTGCCCAGTCTCGTGCTGCCCGACGTGGCGACGTCCGACATCGGGCTGCTGGCCCTACCTGCGCTGGGACTCATGATCGTGGGCTACACCGACAACGTGCTCACCGCCAGGTCGTTTGCGAACCGTCGTCGCGAGGAGATCGACTCGAACACCGAGCTGCTCGCGCTCGGCGCGTCCAACCTCGGTGCCGGGCTCACCCAGGGTTTGCCTGTCAGCAGCAGCGGGTCGCGCACAGCGCTGGGCAGCGCCGCAGGCAGCCGCACGCAGGTCTACTCGCTGGTGATGCTCGCAGCCATCGTCGTCACGCTGCTGGTGCTGCGGCCGGTGCTGGAGTACTTCCCGCTGGCTGCGCTCGGTGCCCTCGTCGTCTACGCGGCGCTCCGGCTCATCGACCTGCCGGCATTCGGGCAGCTGTGGCGGTTTCGGGCGGCCGAGCTGGCGCTGGCGCTGGCGACGACCGTCGCCGTGCTGGCGCTGGACATCCTCACGGGGGTCCTGGTCGCCGTCGGCCTGTCGGTGGTCGAGCTGCTCTACCGGGTGGCCCGTCCGCACGACGCCATCGAGGGGCTGGTGCCCGGACTGGCGGGCATGCACGACGTCGACGACTACCCCGAGGCCGAGACCGTGCCCGGTCTTGTCGTGTACCGCTACGACTCGCCGCTCTTCTTCGCCAACGCCGCCGACTTCCGGCGCCGAGCCGTCGCGGCTGTCGACGAGGTAGAGCGCACGGACGGCCCGGTGCGATGGTTGCTGCTCAACGTCGAGTCGAACGTCGAGATCGACAGCACAGCGGTGGCCGCTCTCGAGGAGCTGCGCCACCAGCTGGACGACCGCGGTGTTCACCTGGCGCTGGCGCGGGTCAAGCAGGACCTCGCGGTTCAGCTCGCACGCGCGGGGTTCCTGCAGAAGATCGGCACGGCCCGGGTCTTCCCGACCCTGCCAACCGCGCTGGAGGGCTACCGGGAGTGGGCGGGCAGGTTACCGTCGAGTGATGCTTCGCCTGAATGACACGCTGAGCTGTTCCGACGACGGGTGGCGGCTGGTCGAGACCGGCTGGGATGCCGACCGGGCACTGGCCGTGGGGTCGAACCTGATGGTCGGCAACGGCTACCTGGGCTATCGGGGCACCTCACCGGAGCAGCGGGCGGCCGACTACGTCGCGGTGGTGGTGAGCGACACCTACGACATGGCCGACGGCCGATGGCGCGAGCTGTGCACGGTGCCCAACCCGTTGTTCGTGGCGGCGACAGTCAACGGGGTCGAGGTCGGCGTGGCGAGTGCAGACGAGGTTCGGACCACCTTCGACCTGCGCACCGCCGAGTTCGGGCTGCGCCTGGTTCAACGCGTGGGCACGGCGCGGGTACAGGTCGACGTCCGCCGCGTCGCCAGCATGCTGGACCTGCACCTGCTCGCCCAGTCGTGGACCCTGAGCGCCGACCGGCCGGTGGACGTCGAGGCGGTCACCGACGTCGACACCGAGGTGTGGAGCCTCAACGGCGACCACTTCGCCGACATGGCGACCAGCGAGGTGGGTCCACGTCAGCGTGCGGTCGGCCGGACCGTCGAGCGCGCCCTCACGGTCGTGGTGGAGCGGGAAGCGAGCACCAGCGCATCGTCTCGCGTCACGCCCGACGCGCCACTGACCATCGAGACGATGGCGGCGATCGTCTCGTCCAACGACACCGACACGCCGCAGGAGCGAGCCGAGCAGTCCGTCGCCGCCGCTTCGTCGCAGGGCTACGGCGCCGTGGCTGAGGCGAGTGCGCAGCAGTGGGCGAGCATCTGGTCGCGGATGGATGTCGTGATCGAAGGGTCCCCGGTCGACCAGGCCTCGCTGCGGTTCTGTGCCTTCCACAACCGCATCGCGACACCAGCGCACACCGACCACCTGCCCATCGGAGCGCGGGGGCTGTCGTGCCAGGCCTACCAGGGTGCGGCGTTCTGGGACCAGGAGGTCTACAACCTGCCGGCGTTCCTGCTGACCGAGCCGGAGATCGCCCGTCGACTGCTCGTGTACCGACACAAGACGCTCGACGGTGCCCGCCGAAAGGCAGCGAGGCTCGGCTACGAGGGGGCCTTCTACGCGTGGATCTCAGGCGACACCGGCGACGAGCTATGTCCCGACGTGTTCTTCGCCGACGTGCTCACCGGGCGGCCCATCCGCAACCACTTCAACACCTGGCAGATCCACGTCGCACCCAACGTCGTGACCACTCTCGACCGCTACTGGCAGGTGACCGGGGACGACCGCCTCGTTGTCGAGCATGGGGCCGAGGTCGCCTTCGAGGTCGCCCGGTTCCTACGCAGCCGCGTTCTGCTGGACGAGCGGCACGGCACCTACCACTGCATCCGGCTGCTGGGGCCGGACGAGTGGCACGAGAACGTCGACGACAACGCCTTCACCAACGTCCAGGTGCGAGCCGCGCTCGACGTCGCGGTCAGGATCCACGGCTGGATGGCCGTGCATGCGCCCGACGCCCTCGCCGCACTGACCTCCGCGATCGGGCTGGAGAGCGAGGAAGTCGCGGCCTGGGCACGGGTGCGCGACCACGTCTACGTACCGCAGCCCGACCCCGACACCCGGCTGATCGAGCAGTTCGACGGCTTCTTCGACCTTGAGGACGTCAGCCCCGACGAGCTGCGCACCCGGCTGCTGCACCCGCAGGAGTACTGGGGTTGGCCGAACGGCATCGCGGTACGCACCCAGGTCTCGAAGCAGGCCGACATCCCGGTGCTGCTGTGGCTGCACGGCCACGAGTACGACGACGCCGTCGTGGAGGCCAACTACCGCTACTACGAGCGTCGCTGCGCCCACGGCTCCACCTTGAGCCACCCCCCGTTCGGGTTTGCCGCGATCCGCGTGGGCGACCTGGGAAGGGCCCTGGAGCACTTCCGTGAGACGGCCACCGTCGACCTGCTGACGACCGCGCACGCGGTGGTCGGGGGCACGTTCATCGGCGGCATCCACACGGCTGCCTGCGCCGGTGCCTACCAGCTGGCGGTGGCGGGCTTCGGCGGCCTGGACGTCGTGGACGGCGAGCTGTGCGTGGATCCCTCGCTGCCACCACAGTGGTCGTCGCTGACCTACCCCGTGTCGTTCCGTGGGCGCTCCCTGCGGGTCACGGTGACCAGCGACGACGTCGACGTCGAACTGCTCGGCGGCGAGCCGATCGACGTCACCATCCGAGGCGAGCGGCGACCAGCTCGGTCATGACCTCGGTAGCGCCGCCACCGATACCCAGGATGCGGGCGTCCCGATAGTGTCTCTCGACCTCGTTGCCGCGCATGTAGCCGAGGCCGCCGAAGAGCTGGACGGCCTCGTCCACGACGTGGTCGCACGCGCCCACTGCGGTGTTCTTGGCCAGGGCAGCCTCGGCCACCACCTCCTCACCGGCGGCGTGGCGCAGCACCACGTCGCGGGTGTAGGTGCGGGCGACGTCGATCTGGCGATGCATCTCGACAAGGCGGTGCCGCACCAGCTGGCGGCTGGCTAGGGGGCGGCCGAACGTCTCGCGCGAGCGCACCCAGTGGATCGTGAGGTCGAGGCAGCGCTGGGCGGTGGCGTAGGCCTGCACGGCCAGGCCGATCCGCTCGTCCACGAACTGGGTAGCGACCTGCGCGAAGCCGGAGCCTTCCGTGCCGACGAGGTTGCGGGCGGGCACCCGGACGTCGCTGAAGGCGATCTCGGCCGTGTCGGAGCAGTGCCAGCCCATCTTCGGCAACGACCGTCGCGACACACCAGCGGCATCGACCGGGATGACGAGCAGCGACAGCCCGGCGTAGCCGTCGCCACCGGTGCGCACCGCGGTGGTGAAGAAGTCGGCGCGCATCCCTGAGGTGATGTAGGTCTTCGAGCCGTTCACCACGTAGACGTCGCCGTCGCGGGTCGCTCTGGTGCGCAGCGCGGCGACGTCGGAGCCGCCGTCGGGCTCGGTCACCGCCAAGGCCGCGATCGCCTCGCCCGCCAGCACCGGGCGCACGAATGCCTCGATCTGCTCGGTGTCCGCGGCGGCCACCAGGTGCGGAAGCGCGATCCCGTGGGTGAGCAGCGCCGCGACAAGCCCGCCGGAACCACCCGAGGCCAGCATCTGCTCGGTGAGCACGACGGTGTCGAGCACGTCGCCGCCGCTGCCGCCGACCGTCTCGTCGAACCCGATGCCGAGCAGGCCGGCGTCGGCCGCCTTGCGGTGCAGCGAACGCGGAACCTCGCCGCCGTCCTCCCAGGCATCGAGGTGGTCGAGCACGTCACGTGTCATGAACGCCCGCACGCTCTCGCGCAGCGCGCGACGTTCGGGCGTGCAGAACGGGTCGTGGACGTCGGTCTGGGGAGCCACGTCGGCATCCTGCCGTCAGGGTCGACACGGCATCGAGCCGGGGTCGAGCCAGGGTCGAACCAGGGTTCGTCCCCGATGACGAGTCGGTCGCTCGGCCATAGCGTCGGGACATGACCACAACCCCGCAGATCGCCGGACTTGTCCGCCCTCGCAACGACCGCGTCATCGCCGGGGTGTGTGCCGGCATCGCCCAGCGCTATGGATGGTCGTCCACAACGGTGCGGCTGCTGTTCGTCCTGTCCCTCGTGCTCCCCGGCACGCAGGTGCTGGTGTACTTGCTCCTATGGCTGCTGATGCCGGACGAGCCCTGGGGCTGACCTTCGAGGTCGTGGCGGTTGCCAAGCCGGACGATGTGAACGTGATCATCGGTCAGGCCCACTTCGTCAAGACCGTGGACGACCTGCACGAGGCTCTCGTCGGAACCAGCCCCGCCCTGAGGTTCGGACTGGCGTTCTGCGAGGCGTCCGGACCTAGGCTGGTGCGACGCTCGGGCAACGACGACGTGCTGGTTGACCTCGCGGTGCGCAACGCGCTGGCGATCGGGGCCGGGCACAGCTTCGTGGTGTTCCTCGACCACGGTTTTCCGCTGAACGTGCTGAACGCGATCAAGGCCGTGCCCGAGGTGTGCGGCATCTTCTGCGCGACGGCGAATCCCGTCGAGGTCGTCGTCGCGGTGACCGAGCAAGGACGCGGCATCACCGGCGTGATCGACGGCGCTCCGCCGGTGGGCATCGAGACCCCCGACGACGTAGCCGACCGACGCGAGCTGTTGCGGGTGATCGGCTACAAGTTGTGAGCGTGTGGGCCACGCTGGACCCTCCTGCGCAGGACGCGTCGGTTTCCGACGTCGCCGCGGCCCTGGGACTGCCGGGCATCATCGACATCCATGTCCACCTGCTTCCCCCGCGGCTGCAGACCGCCATCTGGGCGTACTTCGACGACGCAGGCCCGATGCTCGGACGCGAGTGGCCGATCCGGTACCGCTGGCCCGTACCCGCCCTTGTCGCGCACCTTCGCTCGATGAGCGTTCGCAGGTTCTCCACGATGCCCTACGCCCACAAGCCGGGGATGGCCGCCGACCTGTGCCAGTACTCGCTCGACCTCGCAGCCGAGAACCCAGACGTGCTGGCAACGTTGACGTTCTACCCCGAACCGGAGGCCCCCCGCTACGTCGAGCGGGCGTTGGCTGCCGGGGCGCGCGTGGGGAAGGTCCACCTGCAGGTGGGTGACTTCGACCCGCGAGTGCCTGCGCTGCAGCCGGTCTGGGCTCTGCTGGCCGAGGCCGGCATCCCCGTGGTCGTCCACGCGGGGTCGGGGCCGATGCCGGGTCGGTTCACGGGTGTCGGGCCGATCGCCGATGTGCTCGACCGCTTCCCCGGTCTGGTGGCGGTGATTGCGCACCTCGGAGCGCCCGAGACCAGTGGCTTCCTCGACCTGGTGGAGCGGCGCGACGCCACCTACGTGGACACGACCATGTCGTTCACTGACTTCACGAACGAGATGCGGCCGGTCACCGACGACGAGCTGAGCCGGTTGGCCGGGCTCGGTGACCGCGTGCTCTTCGGCAGCGACTACCCGAGCATCCCGTACCCCTACGCTCATGCGGTGGCGTCTCTGACCCGACTCGGAATGGACGACGACTGGTTGCGTGCCGTCCTGTGGGGGAACGCCGAGCGTCTTCTGGGCGGTCCGCGATGATCACGGAGGGCCTGGCCGTCGACATCGGTGTCGCCGAGCACGACGAGCTCGACCGGGTGAGCACCCTGGTGGTTGACACCTACGTCAACGCAGGTTTCGTCGATCCCGACAGCCCGTACCTGCACCAGCTGCGCGACGTGCAGGTCCGCTGGCGCCAGACTGACCTGCTCGTCGCGCGGGTGGGCGGCCTCGTCGTCGGCACGGTGACGTTCTGCCTGGCTGGTAGCCGGTGGGCGAACATCGCCCGACCTGGTGAGGCCGAGTTCCGGATGCTCGCGGTCGACCCGCCCGCGCAGGGCCGGGGCCTCGGACGGCTGCTCGTGCGCGAGTGCCTCAGGCGTGCCGCGGCAGCGGGAGCCACCACGGTGGTCATCTCCACCGAGCCGGAGATGGTCGTCGCCCACCGGATGTACGAACGGATGGGGTTCGTCCGCTCCCCAGGGCGTGACTGGGCGCCCCGACCGGGGATCGACCTGCTCACGTATCGCCACGAGGTCGCACCGTGAGGCGACGCATCGAGATCAGCCTGCCGGCCTGGTTGGACGAGGCGCTCGACGACTCGCCGGTGCTGGGGCCGACGCCGGAGGACCGGATGGCGTTCGCGGTCTCGCTCGCCGCACGCAACGCCACGCAGGGCACGGGTGGGCCGTTCGGTGCGGCCGTGGTCGAGGTCGAGACGGGTCGCGTCCTGGGAGCCGGGGTGAACGTGGTCGTTGCCAGTCGCGACTGCACGGCACACGCCGAGATGCTGGCCATCGAGGTGGCCGAAGCGGCCCGCGGGTCCTACGACCTCGCGGCCGCCGACCAGCCGGGTCTCGAGCTGGTGACGAGCGTCGAGCCGTGCGCGATGTGCCTGGGCGCGGTCGTCTGGTCGGGGATCGCTCGCCTCGTGTGCGGTGCGCGCAGCAGCGAGGCCGCACGCATCGGCTTCGACGAGGGGCCGCGAGCGCAGGACTGGGTTGCCCAGCTCGAGTGCCGAGGCGTGCAGGTCGTGCGGGACGTGCTCCCGGAGGCGGCGGGCAGGGTGCTGAGCACGTATGCAGCCGGCGGCGGCACGATCTACAACCCTGGGCGCTGACAGCAGGCGGCCCTACATGACCAGTAGGCCGCGCTCGCGAAAGATGTCTCCGGCGGCCTTCACCTCGGCCTTCGATGGTGGCTCGACTCCTGCAAGGGGGTAGTCCCAGTCGAGTGCCTCGTACTTCTGCTCGCCGAAGTCGTGGTACGGGCTGATCTCGACCCTGTCGATCGTGCGGAGCGTCGCGGCGAAGTCGGCGACAGCGGCGATGTTGTCCGGGGCGTCGGTCAGCCCAGGCACCAGGACATAGCGCAGCCAGATGCGAGTCCCGTGGTCGGAGACCCGGCGCGCGAAGTCCAGGGTGGGCGACAGCTCCCACGACGTCACCTTGCGGTAGGTCTCGGGCTGTCCGGACTTGATGTCGAGGAGCACCAGGTCGGTGACGTCGAGAAGGTCGTCGCCGGCGCGCTCGCCGAGCGACCCGGCCGTGTCGAGGGCCGTGTGCATGCCGAAGCGTTCCTTGACGCCGCGGAAGATCTCGGTGACGAAACGGGGCTGCAGCAACGGTTCGCCGCCGGAGATGGTCAGCCCGCCGCCGGAGACGGAGATGAACCGGGCGTACTTGCCGATGTCGCGCAGCACGGTCTCGACGTCGAGGTGCTCGCCCATCCGCATGTTCCAGGTGTCCGGGTTGTGGCAGTACAGGCAGCGCAGGGGACAGCCGGAGAGGTAGATCGTGTAGCGCACGCCCGGTCCGTTGACCGACCCCACGGTCTCGGTCGAGTGCAGATAGCCCTTGACGGCGCCATCGGCCTGGGGCGCGTCCTCGTGGTCGAGGACGGACGCCGGCTGCAGGATGCGCGCGTCGAGCTCGGGATCGGTCACGCCGCTGTCCTGCGGCCTCGCTCGCTCCGGCGCCCGCCGCAGCATGCAGGACGATGGAGCCGGCCGTCCGGCCGGATTGCGTGCCTCGTCATAGGTTCATGTGGAACGTGCGGCTGATGACGTCCTTCTGCTGCTCCTTGGTGAGGCGGACGAAGTTGACCGCGTAGCCGGACACTCGGACCGTGAGCTGGGGGTAGTTCTCCGGGTGCTCCATGGCGTCGAGCAGGGTGTCTCGGTTGAGGACGTTGACATTCATGTGGAAGCCCTCGGAGGACATGTACCCGTCCATGATGCCCACCATGGTGGCAGTCTTCTCGGCGGTCGTCTTGCCCAGCACGCTGGGCATGAGTGATGCCGTGAGCGAGATGCCGTCCTCGGAGTCCTCGTAGGGCAGCTTCGCCACCGAGAGCGCCGCGGCGACGAGGCCCTTCTTGTCGCGACCGTGCATCGGGTTGGCGCCTGGCGCGAACGGCTCGCCCTTGCGACGGCCGTCCGGGGTGTTACCCGTCTTCTTGCCGTAGACGACGTTGGAGGTGATGGTCAGCACCGACTGGGTGTGCGTGGCGTTGCGGTAGGCCGGGTGCTGGCGCACCTTCTCCATGAATCCCTCGACGATCCGCACGGCGATCGTGTCGACGTCGTCGTCGTTGTTGCCGAAGCACGGGAAGTCGCCTTCGGTCTCGAAGTCGACGATCAGGCCGGTCTCGTCGCGGACCGGACGGACTGTGGCGTACTTGATCGCCGAGAGGCTGTCAGCCACGACGGACAAGCCCGCGATGCCGCATGCCAGCGTCCGCGCCGGTGCGTAGTCGTGCAGCGCCATCTCGACCCGCTCATAGGCGTACTTGTCGTGCATGTAGTGGATGACGTTGAGGGCGTTGACGTAGGTGCCGGCAAGCCAGTCGACCGTGGCGTTGAGCTTGTCGACCACCTCGTCGAACTCGAGGACGTCGCCGCTCACCGGCTCGGCCTCGGGTGCGATCTGCGCGCCGGAGATCTCGTCGCGTCCGCCGTTGAGCGCGTAGAGGAGCGCCTTGGCCAGATTCACCCGGGCGCCGAAGAACTGCATCTGCTTGCCCACAGGCATGGCTGAGACGCAGCAGGCGATGGCCGTGTCGTCGCCGAATCGCGGGCGCATCAGCTCGTCGTTCTCGTACTGGATCGAGGACGTGTCGATCGATACCTGCGCCGCGAACTCCTTGAAGCCCTCCGGCAGCGACGGCGACCAGAACACCGTGAGGTTCGGCTCAGGGGCGGGGCCGAGGTTGTAGAGGGTCTGCAGGAACCGGAAGGACGTCTTGGTGACCAGCGGACGGCCGTCCTCACCCATGCCGCCGATCGCCTCGGTGACCCAGGTGGGGTCGCCGGAGAACAGCTCGTCGTACTCCGGCGTGCGAAGGAATCGCACGATCCGCAGCTTGATGACGAAGTCGTCGACGAGCTCCTGGGCGAACTCCTCGGTGATGTGTCCCGCCTCGAGGTCGCGCTGGATGTAGATGTCGAGGAACGTCGACACCCGTCCGAGCGACATGGCTGCACCGTTCTGCTCCTTCACCGCGGCCAGGTAGGCCATGTAGAGCCACTGCACCGCCTCGTGCGCGGTCGCGGCCGGTCGAGTGACGTCGCAGCCGTAGGTCGCGGCCATCTCGACCAGCTCACCGAGGGCGCGAATCTGCTCGGAGAGCTCCTCGCGATCACGGATGACGTCGTCGGTGGAAGCCAGGAAGGCAAGCGCGTCCTTCTCCTGCTTCTTGCGCTCGAGCAGCCGGTCGACGCCGTAGAGGGCGACCCGGCGGTAGTCGCCGATGATGCGTCCGCGTCCGTAAGCGTCGGGCAGACCGGTGACGATCCCGGAGCGGCGTGCCGCCATGATGTCGGGGGTGTAGGCGTCGAAGACGCCGTCGTTGTGGGTCTTGCGGTACTTGGTGAAGATCTCGGTGACCGCCGGGTCGGGCTCGTAGCCGTAGGCCTTCAACCCCGCCTCGACCATCCGGTACCCGCCGTTGGGCATGATCGCCCGCTTCAGTGGCGCGTCGGTCTGCAGGCCGACGATGAGCTCGTTGTCCTCGTCTATGTATCCGGGGGCATGGCTGGTGATGGATGCCGGCGTGTGCACATCGACGTCGAGGATGCCCTTCTGCACCTCGATGACCATCAGCTCGCTGAGCTTCTTCCAGATGCCCGAGGTGCGTTCGGTCGCATCGGTGAGGAACGCGGAGTCGCCGAGGAAGGGCTCGTAGTTGGCCTGGATGAAGTCGCGGACGTCGACGGTGATTCTCCACTGCGTGCCGACGAATCCGCGCCAGGCGTCGAGGTCGGTCGTGGTAGGGGTAGTGGCGGTGTCGGTCACGTGTTCCTCGCGGGTCTCGACGGCGGTTGCTGACAACGTGAGGAGTGCTCAACCTAGGGGTGACACCCTCAGACCCAAGGATGCCCCATCGGTGGGCGATTCATGCCTGCCAATGGTCAGGTCTTTCGGACCAAGTACCCGCCTAAATGGTAATGATTCTCATGTCCAACGACTCTGACGAACGGCCAGCAGCCAGCGTGTACTGGAGGTGACGACGATCGGAGGACGAGATGGGCACCAGGATCGTGGTGGGTATCGACGGCTCGCCAGACAGCAAGCAGGCGCTGCGATGGGCGGTGGCACAAGCCGAGCGCGCTGACGCCGAGGTGGAGGCGATCACAGCGTGGGAGGTGCCGATGACGATCTTGCTGCTGCCCACGGCGAACGAGCAGGACTACGCCGACCGTGCGGCCAGAGTGCTCGCCCAGACCCTGGACGAGGTTCTCGGTGACGAGCCGCCGGTCCGGGTGCACGCCCGCGCCATGGAGGGGCGGGCGGCACAGGTGCTGACGAGGCAGGCGCGCGACGCCGGCATGCTCGTCGTCGGGACCCACGGTCGCGGCGAGCTGCCCGGCATGCACCTTGGTTCGGTGGCGACCTACTGTGTCCACCACGCGCCCTGCCCGGTCGTGGTGCTGCGTGGGGCCGCCGCGTGACAGAGTGAGCGGTGTGAAGTCAGGCATCGATCTGCGCTACGTCGACCACACCGTCCGTCCTCAGGATGACCTGTTCCGCCACGTCAACGGACGATGGCTGGACGAGGCCGAGATTCCTGCGGACAAGGCCCGCTTCGGGGAGTTCATCCGGCTCCGCGACGAGGCCGAGCAGCACCTGCACGCGATTGTCGATCGGCTTGCCGGCAGCACGTGGCCTCCAGGCAGCGACGAGCAGAAGATCTCCGACCTGTTCGCCGACTTCATGGACACCGAGCGTGTCGAGGAGCTCGGCGCGTCCCCTCTTGAGCCGGTGCTGGCGCGAGTGGACGCGGTCACCGACCTGGAGGGTTTCGTCGCCGTGGTCGCTGACCTGGAACGGCTCGGCAGCCCGGGGCTCTTCGGGGGGTTCGTCGACACCGACAACGGCGACTCAACCCGCTACCTGCTCTACCTCAACCAGGGTGGCTTGAGCCTGCCCGATGAGTCCTACTACTCCGACGAGCGGTTCGCTCAGATCCGCGCCGACTACGTCGAGCACCTGACTCGCATGCTCGGTCTCGCCGGCTGCGGGGGAGCCGACGACGCGCACACCGTCATGGCCGTCGAGACCCGCCTCGCCACGGCCCACTGGAATCGCGTGGCCACTCGAGACGCGACCGCCACCTACAACCTGATGACCCGAGCGGATCTGGCCGACCTCGCGCCGAACCTGCCCTGGGACGTGTGGGCGAACCGGGTCGGTGCGTCCGACGCCGTGCTGGACGAGGTGGTGGTGCGTCAGCCGAGCTTCTTCACCGGTCTGTCCGACGAACTCGACGCGGTCGACCTAGACGGGTGGAAGACGTGGCTGCGCTGGAAGGTCGTGCACGCTGCCGCCCCCTACCTGAGCCAGGCCT
>Ga0316197_10002871_pt1 | contig 12262 bp, 6 predicted proteins | sample OudBiesiAoxic_MG_FD_204939 | JGI IMG/M metagenome (GOLD analysis project Ga0316197, IMG submission 204939) | Coastal sediment microbial communities from Oude Bieten Haven, Netherlands - site A oxic | ecosystem: Environmental > Aquatic > Marine > Coastal > Sediment | place: Netherlands...
CGAAAGAGTTTGATGGCGACCTTCTGCTCGAACTGGCCATCGGCGCGTTCGGCCAGGTAGACCTCCCCCATCCCTCCGCGACCGATCACCGAACACAACCGGTACGGTCCGGCGCGTTCCGGGGCGGCGACCGGTTCGGCATCCTCCCCGATCCACGCCTCCACCGGCGCCTCCAGGAAATCGTCGGCGCCGTCGGCCGCCTTCAGCAGGCGCTCGACCTGCCGCCGCAGCGCCTCGTCGATTCCGCACTCCCGGTCGAGGACGGCCGACCGCTCCTCCGGTGGGGCGTCCAGCGCCAGGTCCAGGATCGCCTCGACACGCTCCCAAGCCGTCGCGTCGAATTCCATCAGGGCGACCCGCGACCCGCGGGACCGTCTTCGAGGGCGGCCAGCAGATAGGCGCGGGCCTTGATCCAGTCCCGGCGTACCGTCCGCTCGCTGACCCCGATCACCGACGCGACTTCGTCTTCCGACAGGCCGGCGAAGAATCGCAACTCGACCACGCGCGCTAGGCGCTCGCTGAGTTTCGCGAGTTCGCTCAGGGCGTCGTCCAGTTCGAGTAGATCGACCGACCGACCGACCACCAGCAGGCGGGACTCCTTCAGTTCGGTGTGCTCCAGCCCACCGCCTCGCTTCAGAGCCCGGCGACGCCGGACGTGATCGACGACGATCTGCCGCATCGCACGTGCCGAGACGGCGAAGAAGTGGTCGCGATCGCGCCAGTCCACCTGCTCGCCGTCCACCATCTTGAGGTACGCCTCGTGGACCAGGGCCGTGGTGTCCAGAACGACCCGGGTGCCGCCTCCCCGGAGCTGTCCACGGGAAATCCGGCGCAGGCGGTCGTACACCAGGGCGAACAGGCGGTCCAACGCCTGCTGGTCTCCCTCCCGGCAGGCGATCAGTTGCCCGGTGATCTCTCCCGTCGTCATGGCTCCCCCGAGGCCGAATCCGCCCCCTTCCTTCATTGTTTACCGCACCCGCGGCCGGGAATCCACTTTCTTCGCTCACCGTGTCCGGTTTCGCACGTGGAATCCGTGTACTTCGGTGACGGGGAGCTTTTCCCCATCCTCGGTCCGGCACCATTCCAGAAATGAATGTCAGGAGGAACGCCATGTTCCACACAGCTCGATTCGTTGCTTGCCTGGTCACCTTGCTGCTGCTCGCATCCGCCGGCGGAGCCTTCGCACAGAACCCCGGAGATTCAGTCGACCTGAATCTCGAGAAGGACCAGCAGGGTGGTGCCGACCTGCAGTGGACCGGCGGCGCACCGACCTTCGAGATTTACCGGTCGGCGAAACCCTCGGCCGTGCTCGGGCCGGACACTCTGCTCGCCAGAACCCTCGACCCGAGATACATCGACTACGACGTGCCGCCCCCGGGGGTGGCCTACTACTACCACATCGATTCGGCGTCGAACTGCTTCGAAGCCACAGCCGACGCTTACAGCACCAGCCTCGAGCCGGACTTTCCGTCGGGCGACAAGCCCACGCTGGTGGTAGGAAACGTCCAGGCGGAAGGTCGCGCGTACCTCCGCTTCCAACTGGACACCATTCCGCCGGGTTCGACGATCAACGGCGCGACCCTGTGGGTCGAGCAGTCCTCCTCGGCTTACGGAGATTCGTACGTCACGTTGCGACGACCGCTCGGACCGTGGGCGGAGAACACCCTGAGTTACAACACCGAGCCGGGGCCGGACGCCGAATACGGCACCCCACTGCAACCGGCAGGCGCCGGGCGGAGAAGCTGGAATGCCACAGTGCTGGTCCAGGAATGGTCCAGCGGTCTCATTCCCGAATTCGGCCTTGTGCTCGAAGCGAGTCCCAACTGGGGATCGGCCGAGGTGACCTACGTGTCTCGCGAGGGAGGGCCGAACACGGTGCCGAGGCTGTGCGTCGACTGGACCGACCCGCTGGCCACCCTGGGAGACATGATCTGGGAGGATTCCAATACGACCCCGGTGATGCACTTCGAGGGCGACATGCTCGCCACGCTCGAGGTGGAGATCCCGGTGGTGGCAACCGACCCGGTGGACGCCGGACTGGAGTTCCTGAACAGGTACCGGGGACTGTACGACCTGACCGACCCTTACGAGCAACTGTTTCTCGACCGCCTCGTGGTGGACGGGACGAGTTGGAGCGTGACCTTCGGTGTCCGAAGAGACAACCACCGGGTCCGGGGCGAGCAGATCCTCGTGGTCTACGACAACGGGGTCGTGAGACGGACGTCCACCTTCGCCCGGCCCGACAAGTACGCCGAGGGAGGCGTCGTCCAGTCTCCGCAGAAAGCAGAGGCGGTGGCTCTGGGAGCGCTTTCGGAGCTGCAGAACGGTGGCGTGATGGGCGTGCCGTCGCTTGAGTGGTTCCACACCAACCTGTACGGCGACCCGGACCCGTTCCCCTTCGCCCCGGAGCCGTCGCGGTTGGCCTACCGCGTGACGGTCCACGGGATGCGGAACGGAGAGGCGACTTTCTGGACCGTGCACGTCGACGCGGAGACCGGCGACGTGCTTCGCATATTCCTGGTGGATCAGACCGGCGATCGACCGGATGAGAACATCCGAATCATGGACGTCGGCACGACCCAGAGCAACACCTGCTGGTGGCTTCCCTGGGAGAACGACGATGTCGAGTGGTTCGACGAGAACGGAGCGACCGGTTACCCGGGCGCCGGCAGTGACTCGTTCTCCGACGGGATCACTGCCTCCAACGCCGTCCACGACACCTACCACTACCTCTACGACAACCTGGGCCGGAGATCATGGCATGGCGAGGGTGGAGCGATACGGGTGTTCACCCACGTTGGCGTGGATTGGAACAACGCTCGCTACCTCGACTTCTGCGGACAGATCCAGTTCGGCAACGGCTGGGTGACGCGGGACATTCTCGCCCACGAGTTCGGCCACGGGGTCGTCAGCAACACGGCCGACCTGGTCTACGAGTTCCAGTCCGGGGCCTTGAACGAGAGCTTTGCCGACTGGCTCGGAGCTCTCGTGGACGGGAACTTCGTCATGGGAGAAGACATCGAGGGCGGTACCTGGGGCGCGATCCGGGACATGTCCAATCCTCCGGCAAAAGGGGACCCCGACCACGTCGATCCGGCGATCAGCGGAGACGGTGTGGGTCTGCGCACCGCCACGTACTCGCAGTGTGACAGCAGCGAACCCGACTATAACGACTGCGCATTCGTTCACAGCAACAGTGGCATTCCGAACAAGGTCGCGTACCTGATCATCCACGGCGGGATCCACAACGGCATCCTCGTCAACTCGATCACGGAGACGAAGGCGGCGAGGTTGTACTACGACACGCTGCGCCTGCGGCTGCACTCGTCGTCCAACTTCATGCACCACCGGAACGAGACGATCTCCGTGGCCCAGGACCATTGGCTCGCCGGGCGTCTAGGCTTCACGGAGACCGACGTCTGCAACGTGATCAACGCGTTCTACTCCGTCGGACTGGGGGATCCCGACACCGATTGCGACGGGTACCCCAATCCCCCGACGAGCGACGGAGACGGCGACGGGCGCCCCGACGGCACCGACAATTGCCCGTTCCGCGGAAACCCCTGGCAGACGGACAGCGACGCGGACGGTCGCGGGGATGCCTGCGACGACGACATGGACGGCGACGGATTCGTGAACACGGGGGACAACTGCCCGAGCGTGTTCAACCCCGACCAGTTCGATACCGACCGCGACGGCGTCGGGGACGAGTGCGACGACGACGACGGTGACCGGATTCTGGACCGGGACGACAACTGTCCCGACGTCCGCAACTCGTACCAGGAGGACCTGGACGGGGACGGCGACGGAGACGTCTGCGACGACGACGATGACGACGACGGACTCTACGATCTCGTCGATAACTGCCCGCGGGCTGTCAACTACTCTCAGACCGACAACGACGGCGACGGCTTCGGCAACGCCTGTGACAACTGCCCGATCGACTTCAACGGCACCCAGGTCGACACCGACGCGGACGGCACCGGAGATGCCTGCGACGACGACATCGACGGCGACGGACTCGCCAACACCGAGGACAACTGCGACCGCAGCTTCAACCCAGATCAGTTGGACCCGGACGGCAACGGCAAGGGTCTTCTGTGCGACTTCGAGGAGCGGAGCAACCTGGACGGCCTGCGCCTCGCCGCGGAACTGGAGCTGATCTTCATGCACGAGGACATCGGAACGCCGATCCGCGTTCCAATCTTCCCCTGCATGGACGACACCTGCCCCGATCGGCTGCCCACGGTCCTTGACGTGTCAGTCGGCGTGGAGATTTCTCCCGCCTACTACATGCGGATCATCGACGACACGGGCAAGGTGCTCGACCAGTTGACACCCGACCCGGACGGTACCGGTAGCCTGCGATTCCCGACCGACCACGACTTTTTCTACAAGGACGGCATCACCGGGACGACGTTCAAGGGTCGCCAGTACTTCCTGGAGCTGATGGCGCCCCCGAACACGCCGGCCGGAATGGTCAACGGGTTCATCCGGGTGCAGAGTTCGGAGGAACAGTGACGTGAGGGTCGTCGGGAACGGCCGGGTTCGATGTCGATCGCCCGAACGCTGCCTCGGGTCCGAAACGCATCGGTGTTCTACTCCTCTTCTACTGCGCCGCCGGGCGATCGGCGAGGGTGGCCGGCCAATCGGTGACGACCACGAAGCGGTCGCGACTGATCTCGTGGTCGCCTTTGCCGATCATGATCAGCTCGTCGGTCGTCGGGTCGTAACTCCACCCGAGCCGGTCGGCCTGGGCGATGAAGCTGCCGCGGAACAACTCCCGCGGTCGCTCGGCGATGAGCTCGTCGCCCGTGATGCGCATCGACGCCGCCAGGACCGCGTCGCCGCGGCGAAAAAACAGCTCGCGACCGTCGCGGGACCACAACGGGTAGCGACCACCGTCGATCGAGACCCGGTAATCGAGGGTGCCGTCGGGAAAGCCTCGCACCAGTACTTCGGTCTGGCCCGAGATCTCGGTATCGAAAGCGATCCAGCGTGAGTCGGGCGATATCGAAACGCCATCGCTCTGGGGCAAGAGGTTCATCGGGGTTCGGTCGCCGAGAAGATCCATCGCACGGGTCTCCGAATAGGACTCCTGCCAGACGAGAAACCGACCATCGGGAGACCAGGCCAGCGGAACCTGATCGGGGATGCCCTCCACGACCACTTCCGGCTTCGCCGTACCATCGACCTTGAAGCGATAGATGTCCCACGGGCCCTTGAGAGCCGTGTCAAAAACGATCTCGCTGCCGTCCGGGTTCCACAGCGGATAGCCATTCGTCGCGTCCAGCGGCAATCGGGTATCGATACCGCGAGAGAGATCGCGAATCCACACGTTTGTTTCGCCGTTTTCGAACCGGGTCGTGGCCAATCGTTTGCCGTCGGGAGACATGGCCACGTGGAGGTAGGCCCCCGGCTCGATGTCCAGCGGCTCGGCGACTCCCTGACGCGAAACGCGCGAGATCGTTCGCCGCGTGGACCAGAGCCCCCCCGATAGGTAGGCCAGCGCGCCGTTGCCGGAGACGGCCCACGTACTGCCACCGTTGTCCCACGTCTGCTCGATACCATCGACGACCACGGCCGGGCTACCCGAGATCTCCAGGCTGTCCGGATCGAAGGGCACGACGTAGATCGCTCCCGCCCGAGTGAACAGCAGGCGGTTCGGCGGCACGAAGCGGGCGAACGAGGCGCGCGGTACCAGGTCGCGTATCTCACCGGTGTCGAGGGACGCGACAGCAACGGTCATGTCGTTGAGCGCGGTTCGCCATCGCGAGATCAACACGTGCCGTCCGTCGGGCAACACGTCGGGAAACCAGTGGCCGATCTCCCCGTCCGCCTCGTCCAGATGGGTCGCCGGTGCGGGCTCGCCGCCCTCGGCGGAGACGAGAGATAGCGAGCTGATCCAGCCGTCGTTGAACACGATCGTGCCGTCGCTACTCCAGGAGATTCCCGCACCCTCGTTCGCCTCGCAGAGGTCGATCGCGTGACGGCCACCGAGATCGAATCGTCGCAATTTGTTGTTGGCGAAAAAGGCAATCGATTGACCGTCGGGCGAAAAGGCCACCCGGTTCGCGCCGTCGGTATCGGGAAGTCGCAGCGTTTCGAGCCCATCGATCTCGCGGAGATGGATCGCCCGATGCGCGCCTTCGATCACGATCCATGCGATACGTCGCCCATCCGGTGAGATCGCCAGCGACCAGGGATCGATGAGCGTCTCTCCGGTCGCTCCGACGACTTCGAAACGAGCCGGCACGCCTGGGGCCGCCGGAGGCGGCGCGAGCCAGAACCATGCGGCGATCATCGCCAGAACAGCTCCCCCCAGCGCCCAGAGGACCGAGGTCCATCGACCCCGCGTTGCCGATGCCGGTGAGGCGGAGCCCTCTGCGATCGTCTCGGACTCACCCGAGCCGGCCAACCCTTCGTCGATCTCCAGGCGAACGTCCCCGGCGTCGCGGAGTCTCCTCGTCGGGTCCTTTTCGAGAGCGCGCCGCAGCACTCGTCGAACCGACGCCGATGTTTGCGAAGGCAGCGATTCCCAGTCAGGCTCGGCGCGCACCACGGAAGCCAGCGTGTCGGTGACCGTCTCGCCCTTGAACGCGGCACTGCCCGTCAACATCTCGAAGAGCAAGCAACCCAGCGCCCAGATGTCCGCGCGGCGGTCGACCGGTTTGCCGCGTGCCTGCTCCGGGCTCATGTAAGCGGCGGTACCCAGGATCATTCCGGCCTGTGTTCCGGCGCTGGTCATCGTTGGCGAGAGCGAGGCGCTCACTCCCGATCCCGACGCCGGGGCGCCGACCAACGCCTTGGCCAGGCCGAAATCGAGCACCTTGACCTTGCCCTCGGGGGTCAGCATGACGTTGGCTGGCTTGAGGTCGCGATGGACCACACCTGCATCGTGGGCCGCCACGAAGGCCTCGCAGACCTGGCCGGCCACTTCGAGCGCGTCCTCGACCGGCAGCCTACCGCGGGCCATCCGCACGCTCAGGTCTTCGCCTTGCACCAGTTCCATGGCGAGGAAACGTGTTCCGTCACACTCGTGCAGGCCGTAGATGGCTGCGATGCAAGGATGGTTCAGCGAGGCCAGCAGCCGCGCTTCGCGCTCGAAGCGGGTCAACCGGTCGGCGTCGCCCGCGAAGCCTTCGGGCAGGAACTTGATCGCGACCTCTCGACCGAGGTCGGTGTCGACGGCCTTCCAGACCATACCCATCCCGCCCTCACCGATTTTCTCGATCAGGCGGTAGTGGAGTAGTTGTTGTCCGGACTCGATAGCCATTCTCGCGCTCCGTTCAGAAATCAAAGACCCGCCAGATTCTTACGGTGGAGTCCTGGCTTGCGCTGGCGAGGAACTTTCCGTCCGCGCTGTAGGCGACGCTACTGACATCGTCCGAATGTTCATTCATCGACTGTAGCAGTTCACCAGATTCGACGTCCCAGATCCTTAGCGTGACCCCGTTGGCCGAGCCCGTGTAGCCGAAGTGGTATTGAAGGAATTCGCCCAGCACTTTCTTGTCCCTGCTCCCACTGATCAGAGTAGTGCCGTCCGGGCCAAAAGCGACCCCATAGACGCACTCCGACTCGCCGGTCAATGTCCTGGTGACGCTCCAATCGCGAGTGTCCCAGAGTTTGATCGTCTTGTCGTCGCTGCCACTGGCGAGCATGGTCCCGTCGGGGTTGTAGGCCACCGACACGATGGCTTCCGAGTGCTCATCAAGGCTCCGGATCACGTCGCCCGACGACACATCCCAGATCTTGATGAGGTGATCATGCCCGGCACTCACCAAGGTCTCTCCGTCGGGGCTGAACGCCAGCGACCAGACATCGCCTTCCCGGTGACCTGCCAACGACTTCACTTCGCCACTGGAAACATTCCAGAGCCGAACCGCGCCGTGAACGCTACCGCTCGCCACCATCCGGCCGTCCGGACTGAACGTCAGGCCCCAGACCGTACCGTCATGGGCAGGTGCGATCGCGATCAACTGCCCATCCGTGACGTCCCACAGCCTGACGATCCCGTCATAACTGCCCGTTGCGATACGCTCACCGTCGGGGCTGAAGGCCAGAGCGGGCACACCAACCTGATGTTGAAACGATCGCACTTCGATTCCGTCAGACCGCTGCCACACTCTGACCACAGAATCGATTCCGGCGCTGGCGACAACGTCGCTCGATGGGCTGAACCGAACCGTCCAGACGCCCAGGTCATGCCCCGCAAACGTCAGATGCGGCGTGGCCATACTGCCGCTCCTGGGTGCAGCGCCGGTAAACAATTGCTCGACGGACCATGCCGCGAGTATGGCGATCACGAGAAGCCCGAGCAACATTCGGAACTTCCTGGCTCTTGGCGAGGTCACTCGCAAATCGGGGTCGAGCCGACACAGGCGAAGACCGCACCGAGCACCGACAGATCATCCCCATCGACACAACCGTCAAGAGTGTAGTCCACGGGATACCACCACTGCGCGGCCGGATCGGCACTGCAACTGCCGAACGCTCGCCCGACCCAGGCCAGCTCGATTCCATCGACCCGCCCGAGGCCGGCGGCCTCGTAACGATCGCACTGATCGTCGTCGGCCGTGCCGCTACAGCTGTTGTCCTCGCCGTCGCACAGGTCGGGTGCGCCGGGGAAGGTGTCGGCGGCGATGTCGTCACAGTCACCTTCGGCGATCGTGACTCCGTCGCCGTCCTGGTCGGCGTTCCCGCCATCGAAGCACACCTCGAACACGCCATTGAACAGGTCGACGTAGGTCAGGCAACCCGCCGGAGAGACGATCATGTCGACGACGCCTCCTGCATCGGCCATGAACAGTTGCACGTCCGCCAATTCGTTGTTCGCCGTGACTCGGCCGCGGTAGATCCATCCACCGCCGTAGTCGGAAAAGTAGTAATTGCCGCGGAAGCCCTCGGGAAACTGGGTCGCTCGATAGACCGGCCCGCCGGTGACCGAGTAACCCTGCAGCGGCGGAGTCTGGTTGCCGTGCCCGAAGACCAGGATCGGATCGGTCACGCTACCCGCGGGGGGCGCGGGATCGCAGGTGCGAAACGGCGCGGACCCCTCGAAGCAGGGATAGCCGTAATCGGCCCCGGCGACCCCGGCGTAGATCGCCTCCCAGGTCCCCTCCCCGACGTCACCGATGAACGGCACACCCGTCGCGCTATCGATCGAGAAGCGATACGGGTTTCGCAATCCCCAGGCCCAGATCTCCGGCAGCACGCCGGCCTGCCCCACGAACGGGTTGTCCGCCGGGGCCGTTCCGTCGGCGTTGACCCGTAGCAGCTTGCCTCGCGGGTCGCTCTTCTCACGCGAGAGCGGATTGGGATCGGCGTCGGTGTCGTTGTCGCCGATCGAGATAAAGAGCGTCCCGTCGGGGGCGAAACGAATCGTGCCGCCGTTGTGGTTCGTGCGCGTACTCAGGTAAGGCGACTCGAAGATCACGTCTTCGCCCGACAGGCCACCGCCGCTCTCGAGGAAGCGCGAGACCCAGATCTTCGTGCCCGCGGCCTGGCCCGCGATGCTGCACGAGCCGCCGCCGGTCGCGATGCGCCTTGTATAAAAGATGTAGACGTGACGGGTCGAAGGTCCCGTGAGGTAGTCGGGGGAGAACGCGATGCCGAGCAGGCCGCGCTCTCCGCGGCTATCCACGCAGTCCATGACGTGGGATGTCCGCGCGGTCCCGGTACCGGCGTCGCGCACCCTCACCCGCACAGACCCCAACTCCGTCCGGGGTCCCTGCTCGAGGACCCACAGGTCTCCGGTGCCCGGTTCGTAGGCCACTCCGGTCGGTCGCACGGCTCCGTTGGCCGACGAATCGTCCATCAACAGGCTCTCGACGAAACCGGGAGGGGGTGTCCCCGCCTCGAGCAAACCGCCCGTCGCCAGGAACGCACACAGAATCATCGCCACACGAATTCGCATGTTGCACCAGCCCACCGTTCGAACTCTCTACGAAGCGAATCTTAACCCATCCCGCTCGACAGGCAACCTGACCGACCCTGGGGTGGGGAGGTCTGGTACGCTAGCCCCATGAAAGAGATCTACTTCCTTCTTTATGTCAGCGATCAGCGCAGTAGCGCCGACTTCTACAAAAAGGTGTTAGAACTGGACCCGATTGTCGACGTGGCCGGGATCACGGAGTTCCGGTTGAGAGAAGGCACGGTGCTGGCGGTGATGCCTATGGAATCCGCCAGCAGGCTTATCGGGGCCGAACATTTCCAGGCACCGGACACGCCGCGCTCCCCGAAGGCCGAGGTTTACCTGGTCTTGGATGACCCTGCCGCCTTCCACCAGCGCGCGCTAGATTTCGGGGGCACCGAGTTGAGCCCGATGCAAGTGAGGAACTGGGGGCACCGCGCCGCCTACAGCATGGACCCCGACGGCCACGTCCTCGCTTTCGCGGAGAAGATCTCGACGGAACCCACCGTCTGACGCTGCCCTGCCCGGCGTTTACATCTTTTTACCAATAAACCGGACCCGGCCTGCCAACCGAACGGACCTCGGTGACGTACTAGTCATTGACGAGCACGCAGATTCGACGGCAGGGTCAAGTGCATCCGTTACGGTCCGACGCATCGATCAAACGCAAGGCACCGCCGTTCGCTGCGGTTGGCGCGGCTCTTCTTGCGTTCGCCGCCGCGATCGCAGGGCAGGCACCGGCCACGCTTGTGCCGCTGAACCACGACGTGCCCCGCTTGTCGTCAGAGATCAACATTGACGGATCGCTCGATGAAGCGGCCTGGGAATCGGCGCTCGCGCTGGAATTGAACTACGAGGTCCAACCTGGCGAGAACGTGCCGCCGCCGGTGCGCACCGTATGCATGGTGGCCTACGACGATCGTTTCGTCTATTTCGGTTTCAAAGCCTACGACCCCGATCCCTCGCAGATTCGCGCGCGCTTCTCGGATCGCGATCAGGCCTGGAACGACGACTGGGTCGGCGTCGTGCTCGACACCTTCAACGACCAGCGCCGCGCGTACGAGATGTTGAGCAACCCGCTCGGTGTGCAGATCGACGCCGTCAACGACGACGTCGGCGGCAACTACGACGCTTCGTGGAACGCGATCTGGAAGTCTCGGGGGCGGATCACCGAGTCCGGCTACGAGGTCGAGATGGCGATCCCGTTCAATCAGATCCGCTTCCAGTCGGCCGGCGGCGAGCAGACCTGGGGCTTCGACGCGATCCGCAGCTACCCCAGGGGAGACCGTCACCACATCGGCCTGTTCCCGAGAGATAGAGGAAACAACAGCTACCTCAGCCAGACTCAAAAGATCACCGGGATGTCGGATGCCAGCGCGGGCAGCAACCTCGAGATCGTTCCCACGCTGACCGCCACGTCGAGCGGCTCGAGGGAGGTCTACCCCGACGGAGAGTTCGTACCCGAGAACCCGATTCCGGAGATCGGCGTGAGCGTTCGCTGGGGCATCACGCCGAACATCAGCCTGAACGGCGCGCTGAATCCCGAATTCTCCACCGTCGAGGCGGACATCCTGCGCCTGAACATCAACCAACAGTTCGCGCTGTACTTCCCGGAAACCCGTCCGTTCTTCCTCGAAGGTGCCGACTACTTCAACACCCCGCTCGACCTGGTTTACACCCGCAGCGTCACCGCTCCGATCGGCGCGGCGAAGCTCACCGGAAAGCAGGGTTCGAATACGACCGGCTTCTTCGCCGCGGTGGATGACTTCACCACGATGCTCTACCCCGGGGCGGAGATGTCGGCGAGCCAGAAGTTCGAGGACCTGAAGACCTCGGCCGCGGTGGCGCGCTACCGCCGAGACTTCGGTCGCAGTTCCACCGTCGGGGCAACGGTGACCGACCGGCGCGGCGAGGACGGCGAATACTTCAACACGGTCATCAGCGCGGACAGCATCCTCCGGCCGAGTTCCGCCGACGAGATCGTGATGAGCGTCGCCGCCTCGAGGTCGCAGTACGCGCCCGTGATGATCGAACGTCAGGTCGAGGCCGGCCTGCGCGAGGACGAGATCTTCACCGACACCTTCGACGACCACGCATTTCGGCTGGTCTACATGCACCAGGAACGCGGGTGGTGGACCCGGGCGTCCTACAGCGACACCGGCGCCGGGTTTCGCAGCGACCTGGGGTGGCGGCCCCAGGTCAACTACCGCGGCTGGGTCGCCGGCGCGGCCAAGATCTGGTGGAGCGACGGAGAGAAGTTCTACAACCGCATGGCCTGGGGTGGCGACGTCGACCAGACCGTGACGCAGAGCGGCGAGTTACTCGAGGAAGAGATCGAGACCTGGTGGA
>Ga0316197_10002872_pt1 | contig 12254 bp, 9 predicted proteins | sample OudBiesiAoxic_MG_FD_204939 | JGI IMG/M metagenome (GOLD analysis project Ga0316197, IMG submission 204939) | Coastal sediment microbial communities from Oude Bieten Haven, Netherlands - site A oxic | ecosystem: Environmental > Aquatic > Marine > Coastal > Sediment | place: Netherlands...
GTGCCCCTTTATTACCTCCCACTTCGTAGTTAATTATTTCCTCCTTCGTACCTTATTTTTTCCTCCAGGGTTAACTCCCCCGATAGTTATCGGGGTCGTTGTTCCTTTGGAACCTCTCCTGAAAATACAAAACCACCCTGCCTTTGGCAGGCGTTTCTTGTCATTAGCCCCTTAGAAAATTGCATTTTCACGGTTTCTAAAAACAAGAAACCCACTCTAGTGAGTGGGTTTTGCGCTTTAAGTGGTACCTCCAGGAATCGAACCAGGGACACACGGATTTTCAGTCCGTTGCTCTACCAACTGAGCTAAGGTACCTTATTTAGTTAGGGTCTGCACCCTCCGAAGCACAAGCAATAGCGCAGTGCGTAGGAGGGGGCAAATATACTTTCAAATTTAGGAACTACAAACAAAAAAGAAAAAAAAGCCTGCTGTTTTTTTTCATTTTATAATCTTTGTATTATGAACCTTATTGTAGATGCCGGAAATACCTATGTAAAGCTTGCTGTTTTTAACGAGTTCAAGCTTTTATGGCAACAAAAATTTGAAAAAGAGGACTTTCCAAAGTTGGTAAAAAAAGTATTTAAAAAATATCCTGAGATTCAAACAGCAATTGTTTCTTCAGTAGGTGTTTTAGACAAAAAATACATTTCGGCATTAGCTGTGTTTGTTGAAGTACATTTATTGAGTCATAATACTAAGATCCCCTTTAAAAATTCCTATGCCACGCCTCAGACATTAGGAATGGACAGGGTAGCACTGGCTACAGCCGCCTTCTATCATAATCCTGATGCCAATACACTGGTCATTGACGCAGGTACTTGTATAACTTATGATATGATAAATGACTATGGGGAGTATCTGGGAGGTGCAATTTCTCCCGGTTTACGTATGCGTTATAAGGCACTGCACGAGCATACTTCAAAGTTACCTTTGCTAGAACCAAAGAATTTCTATGATATAATAGGAAATTCTACAGATTCAAGTATCCATAGCGGTGTTTTAAATGGCATTTGTACAGAGATAGATGGGGTCATAGGTCAATACCAATCGCGTTTTGAAGATTTAACAGTTATTTTAACAGGCGGTGACGCTCAATTTTTGTCTAAACGATTAAAAAATACCATATTTGCGCATTCTAATTTTCTCCTAAAGGGCTTGAATTATTTGCTGGAATACAACAAACGCTAGATGGTAAAGAAAATCGTATTGCTAATACTCTGCTTAACGGCAATGGCATCATACTCCCAGAGTGGTAACGGAACGGTATCACCTTATTCATTTGGTGGAATAGGAGATTTCAGACCACAGGCCACAATAGAAAATCAGGCTATGGGAGGGTTAAGCATGTATACAGATAGTATTCATGTCAACTTAAATAACCCTGCCGCCTACGGGAAAATCAGGTTAGTGACTTTTTCCGCAGCCGGGGGGCATAAAGAGGTAAAATTGAAAGATTTTACGGAGGCACAAAGTTCTTCGGTCACTTCTCTTGAATATATTGCGCTGGCATTTCCAATAACACCAAAATTTGCTATGGGAATAGGAATTCTTCCTTATACAGCAGTGGGTTATAATGTTTTTTCTGAAACTACCAATGCCACCCAGGATATTGTGTTGAATCAGTTCTCGGGGGATGGGGGATTAAATAAGGCATTTTTATCGGCAGGATATGAAATTACCAAGAATCTGCATGTTGGGGCAACAGTAAATTTTAGCTTCGGGAATTTACGATACCAGAGCATTCAAAGTATTGACGGAGTTCAGTATGGAACAATAGACATCCGTGAATCTGAGATTAGCGGCTATGATTTTAATTATGGCGCAACTTATACTCCCAGGATTAAAAAAAAATACACTTTATTTAGCTCAGTTACTGTGAATACACAGGCCAATCTGGTATCTTCAAATACCGAAAGATTAGGTTCATTTTCTTTGAGTACTGGCGAAGAAATTGAAGTAAGGGATGTAAACTTAGAACCTTCAAACCTCAGAAACACAGAACTGAAAATTCCAACCACTACCACTTTTGGGCTTGGATTTGGCCGGGACAAAAAATGGTTTTTAGGGGCAGAATATAGTTTGCAGGGCGTGAGTTCATTTAGAAATGACTTTATTGACCCGGAAAATATCGCATATGAAGATGCCAATACCATTAGGGTAGGTGGATATTTTATCCCTGATTATGCTTCATTTACCAGTTATTTGAAAAGAATCACATATAGGGCAGGGGGACGTACTTCCAAAACGGGCTTGATGGTCAATGATACATCAATACACGATTTTGGCATAACTTTTGGACTAGGTTTACCAGTTGGTGGAGGTTTTTCCAATATGAATATTGGTTTTGAATACGGTAAAAGAGGTACCACAGTAGCCGATTTAATAGAGGAAACATATTTCAAAGTCAGTGTAGGACTGTCATTCAACGATAAATGGTTCCAAAAAAGGAAAATAAATTGATAAAAATTTAGTACATTAACCACTTTAAAATTAATACAAGATGAAAAAGGAATTTTACTGTATGATGATCGGGTTACTGGCAATAACAGGAACGGCAAATGCACAAGGCCAAAACCCTGAATGTATGACCAATCTTTCTATTTATGCTGAACATGCAAAAGTAAAAAACTACGATGCGGCATATACGCCATGGTTAATGGTATATGAAACATGTCCGTCTATTAACAAAGCAAATTTTTCGTTGGGGGAAAAAATTCTGTCTTATAAGATAGATAATAGTTCCGGTGCGGAAAAAGATGGTTATATAAGTGACTTGCTTGCAATGTATGACAATAGTTTAAAAGTTTTCCCGGATAAATTTCCCAAAGCGGTTGTTGCCATAGATAAGGCTTTGCTATTATATGATAATAAGATGGCTTCTGATGAAGAGCTTTATAATATGCTTCATGATGCCTTTGAACAGGACGCTTCAAATTTTAAAAACCCAAAAGCTCTTTATCTTTATTTTTCAAGTCTTGTAGACCTTTATAATGAAGGGAAAAAGGATCTTCAGACAGTCTTTGATACCTATGATGACGTTAATGAAAAAATAGAAGAAGAGAATGAAAAACTCACAGACATAATTAGTAAATTGCTTCCTAAGGAAGAAGCGGGAACCCTTACTACAAAGGAAAAGAGAAGATTAAAAGTGGCAACCACTAATTCTGAATCTTATGGTAAGATTGCCGGAAGTGTGGATTCTAAATTAGGTGCTCTTGCAGATTGCGAAAATCTTATTCCTCTTTATCAAAAGAGTTTTGATTCCAAAAAAAATGACGTTACCTGGGTAAAAAGAGCAGTAGGAAGAATGTTTAGTAAAGATTGCATCGATGACCCTATGTTTCAAAAATTATTTGAGGCACAATTAGCATTGGATCCTTCGGCGGATGCTTATGTTTATGGAGGAACTTTAAAGAAAAAAGCAGGAGATAACAAAGGAGCAATAGCAGACTTTAATAAAGCTCTTGAATTGGAGACAGATTCCAAAAAGAAATCAAATATTGCTTACAAAATAGCAACAAGTTATAGAAGAACGAGTAAATCAACTGCAAGAAAATATGCTCAGGCGGCGATTGATGCAAATCCGTCTAATGGCAGAGCCTACCTTCTTATTGCAAATTTATATGCAACAAGTGCTAATGATTGTGGTAGTACACCATTTGAAAAAAGAGCTATCTATTGGAAAGCGGCAGATATGGCCAGAAAGGCTGGTAGAGTAGATCCTTCATTGAGTAGCAATGCAAATCAATCTGCGGCCAGTTATAGTGCCAAAGCACCCTCAAAAACAGATATCTTTAATTCTGGAATGGCTGGTAAAACCATCAGCTTTAGTTGTTGGGTTGGAGGCAGCGTCACAGTGCCTAATCTATAATAATGAACAATCCTTGCGGAGATAAATTTATTAACATTGCCATAGTATTTGCTGTGGCATTGTTGTTTTATGGCTGTAAGGATAATTATAAAAGAGTAGGGGAAGAAGCACAGCAAACAATATATCCTGTGGGGGTTGCTCAAAATTTTGTGCTTACTTATACAGAAACTCCTGAAAAAATGGGAAGCGAGGAGACCAAAGATTCCAGGGTCATAGCCGTTTTAAAAAGCCCGTTGAGTGAAGATTATGACAATATGAGATTTCAGTTTAGAACTTTTCCAAATGGTTTGGAGGTGGATTTGTTTGATGCTGAAAACAATAAAAGTACGATTAAGGCCGACTATGGGATAATTTATTCCGGCACTAATTTAATAGACCTGCAGGGTAATGTGGTAATCGAATCTCATGACGGTAAAAAGCTTGAAGCCCCTCAGCTTTTTTATGATCAGACAAATGAGTGGATTTTTACGCAGCGTAAATTTAAATTTACCAATCCTGAAGATGGGACAATTATGGATGGTGAGGGAATGGATTTTAATAAGGATTTTAGTTTCTTCAATGCCCATAAGACTTATGGTTTAATTACAATTAAGGAAGATCAAACATGATTAAAATTTTAAAATATACGGAATACTTATACCTGCTCGTTGCAATTATATCAGTATATAAAATAATTGAACTTTGGAATATAGACAGAGAGGGTACTTACATCTTTATATTCTTTGCCCTTGTCTCTATAGGAATGTTTATTTTTAGACGTAACTACAGAAAACGTTTCGAAAAGCGAAAACGGGATAATCAGCAATAGCCTTGGACTCTACTATACTTATTATTTGTATTTGTTTGTTGCTATCCGCATTCTTTTCCGGAATGGAGATTGCCTTTATTTCGGCTAATAAGATTCATATAGAAATTGAAAAGAAGCAGGAAGGTCTGTTGGCACAAATACTTACCCGACTGACAAAAAAACCCTCTAAGTTTATTGCTACCATGCTCATTGGTAACAATATTGCATTAGTGGTTTATGGGTTGTATATGGGAGAGTTATTGATGAATTGGTTCCAAACCAAATTACCTTCAGACAATAGGTTTATTCATCTTATGCTTACAGATTTTAGCCTCTTAACACAGACGTTAATATCCACAATTATTATTTTGCTTACAGCAGAATTTTTACCCAAGGTGCTTTTTCAGATATATTCTAACAAACTACTTAAATTTTTCGCGATTCCGGCTTATTTTTTTTACTTGTTGTTCTCCGTTATTTCTGATTTTGTAATTAAAGTTTCCGATGTACTTCTCAAAACCTTTTTTAAGACAGACGGTGATGAAGTACAACTGGCTTTTAGCAAAATTGAATTAGGGGATTATATTACGGAACAAATGGAAACTGTGATGGAAGAGGATGATGTAGATTCTGAGATTCAGATCTTTCAGAATGCACTGGATTTTTCTGCAGTAAAAGCAAGGGAAGTTATGGTTCCCAGGACTGAGATTATAGCAGTGGAATTACATGAAACTCCAAAAAACCTCGCTAAACTTTTTACCGAAACCGGCTTATCAAAAATATTAGTTTTTAAAGACACAATAGATAATATTATTGGGTACATCCATTCTTACGAGCTATTTAAGAAGCCTAAAATAATTAAAAGTATACTCCTGCCAGTAGAGTTTGTGCCGGAAACCATGTTAATTCAGGATATTCTCAATGTGTTGACAAAAAAGCGAAAAAGTATTGCACTAGTGCTTGATGAATATGGAGGTACTTCGGGAATAATGACTGTTGAGGATATTGTAGAGGAACTTTTTGGAGAAATAGAGGATGAACATGATTCAACAGATTTACTGGAAGAACAACTAAATAATAACACCTATAAATTTTCTGCCAGGTTGGAAGTAGATTACCTCAATGAACAATACAAGCTGGAACTTCCTGAAAGTGAGGAATACGAAACACTTGGAGGACTAATCGTGAATGAAACAGGTGAGATCCCTGACCAGAATTCTGAAATACGTATAGCGCATTTTTTGTTTACAATCCTTGAAGTTTCCAACACAAAAATAGATTTAGTGTCAGTTCAGGTCCTGGAAAAGGATTAGCCCCATAAAAATGAGCCAGATAGCAAGCCTTAAGTTTTTATTTCTTAATGTAAAATACTAATTTCGCCAACTGATTTTAAATAAACAAAAAATGGCAATTCTAGAAAATATTAGAAAACAAACAACTATCTTAATCTTGATCATTGGGATGGCCTTATTTGCGTTCGTAGTATCTGGAATATTTACCAGCAATGGTTTTTCTGGTGGAAAAGTTGGGTCTTCTGTAGGCGAAATTAATGGAGATGAAATTTCTATTGACGACTTTAGACGAAAAATTGAGAGAGCATCAAGAAGGTCTGGACCAACAACTTCATCCATGCAATTAGTAAATTCTGTCTGGAACCAGGTAGAACGAAATACTATTTTAGGGCAACAGATAGAAGATCTTGGTATTTCTGTTGAGCAAGACCAGATAATAAATGTTATTAAATCTAGCCCCGGGATAGCTCAGAATCCTCAATTTTCTGATGAGAATGGAAACTTTGATGAAACAAAATTTCGGGATTTTATCGCTGAATTGAAAATTAATGCCCCTGCTCAATATGACGATTGGTTGCAGGACGAGGAGGCTATTATTCAAAGTTCAAAGGAACAGTCGTATTTTAATTTAATAAGAGCAGGAGTTGGTGCCACTTTGAAGGAAGGCGAATTGGACTATAAATTAACTACCGATAAAGTAGATATAAGATATGTAAGAGTTCCTTACACTTCCATTCCTGACAGTACATTTATTATTACTAAAAAGGAAATTTCGGACTATATTAGTGCTCACGAGGACGAATACAAGCAGCAAAGTTCCAGAGATATTCAATTTGTATATTTTGAAGATAAAGCCTCTATTGAAGATGAGACTACCATAAAGGATCAAATAACAAAACTTCTTGGTGATACCGTGGAATATTTTGAAGAACGCGATGAAACGGATACCATTCCGGGCTTTAGAAATACAAAAGACAACGCTGCTTTTCTTGATAGAAATTCTGATAGCAAATTCGACACTATTTTTAAGTCGAAAAATGAACTTCCGATAAAATTTGCGGATACGCTAATGGCCCTTGATATAGGGGAGCTTTTTGGACCTTATAAGGACGGTGAGAGCTTTAAAATCACCAAAATGGTTAATAAAAAACCTAATGGATCTGTAAAGGCTAGTCATATACTGATTACGTGGGAAGGAGCTGAAAGAGGAAACCCTGAAATTAAGAGAACCAAAGAAGAGGCGGAGGCCAAGGCAAACGATTTACTTAAACAAGCCAAATCCGAAGGAGCTGTTTTTGCCCAACTGGCAAGGGATAATTCTGACGGGCCATCAGCCCCAAGAGGTGGTGACCTGGGCTACTTTCAGGAAGGGGTAATGACACCAAAGTTCAATGATTTTGCCTTTGGAAATGCAGTGGGCCATATTGGATTGGTTGAAACAGAATTTGGTTATCATATAGTTCGTGTGGATGATAAGCAAGATCTTGTTCAGCTGGCAACTCTAAGCAGGGAAATTGAGGCTTCAGAGGAAACATTAAATACACTATTTACTGATGCGACTAAATTTGAAATGGCAGCAACCTCATCAGAAAAGCCTTTCTCCGATTTGGCAAAAGAAAATGAATATTTAATAAGACCTGTTAATAAAATAAACGCATTGGACGAAAACCTTCCAGGACTTTCTAACCAACGATCAATTGTTCAATGGGCATTTAATGCCGAAACAGAAATAGGTGATATTAAGCGGTTTGGAATTAGCAATGGTTATGCCGTTGTACAGCTAACGGCGAAGTATGAAGAAGGTTTAATGTCTGTTGAAGATGCTTCAGCTAATGTCCTTCCAAAAATCCGAAAAGTAAAAAAAGCTGCAAAGATTGTTTCTCAAAACCAGGGGAAATCTATGGAGGATTTAGCTTCAGGCAATAATACTAATATATCTACAGCCTCTTCATTAACAGTTAAAACTCCCACGATACCGGGCGCCGGCAGAGAACCTTTGGTTGTGGGAACGGCATTCGCTTTGGCTCAGGGGAACGTTTCTGATCTTATTGAAGGTGAAACCGGAGTTTTTAAAATTGAAGTAACCAAAAAAGAAGAAGGTCCTAAGCTTGAAAATTATACCACATTTGCAAATTCTCTGCAGAATACAAACGGGACCCGAGTAAATGCCAGTGTGTTCAATGCCTTAAAGGAAAATTCAGAGATTAAGGATAATAGAGCAACTTTCTACTAAGAATAATATCGTTTACCGGTAAATACCTTTTAGAAAAGGTCTCTGAATTACAATATAAAAGCTTCTCTTATGAGAGGCTTTTTTTATAATATCATTTCTGCAAATGGAATGACAATCTTATATCCTTTGTTAATGAAGTATTCAGGGGTGTTTTTATCGCCTATGGCAAGGACAAAATCTCCTCCCCAGGCCCCTAAACTTTTTATTGCCCCTTCGAAGTCGGGAAATAGATTTTTCTTTACTGGTGGCAGATTAAGAATGCCTGCTAAAAGTAATTCATGAGTGTTCATCAATTCCTTAAATCTAGTTATCTCAGTGCAAGAAATACATTCTTCTGTCAGTTCTGAAATTTTATTTATTAAACTTACCTTATCGAATTCCTGGCCTTTATATCTGGTAATCCCTTCTCTGCTGTTTTGCTTTCTGTTGAGATGTACAAAAAACATATCGTCTTTAAACGGAGGGTTAAATTCAATTTCTTGTATAAATGGGTTCCCATGTTTAATTTGATAAACTATTGGACGATTATGCTGTGCGCAGGCAATATCGTATCCACTTCCATTAAATGTTTTGGATAAAAGAGCAAATGGATCTACGTTTGCCCATTGTGCAATATTATTAATTAGTGTAGAGGAAGACCCGAGTCCCCAATCTCTTGGAAAGCTCAGATTTGTATGTACCTCATATCCCATTTCCCCATTTAAAAAATTTGGATTCAGCCTATTTGCCTCCAGCAGAATTTTGGATAGCATTTTGGCTACCTTATCAGTAGATGTCAATAGGTTATTTTCCACTTCAATTGGAATTTTCACATCTGAATTCCTGAAAAATTCTAATTGCAGCGAGGTACGAAACCATATTTCACCTTTTTCATCCAGGCTTGTCCATAAGATCATTGAAGAATCCAATTCTTTTACAGTTAAGGTTTGCCCGTATTTAGTGGGCAGGGCAAGGGATAGTGCGCCGTCAAGAACTGCATACTCACCGGTAAGCAACAACTTTCCATTGCTGTAGAACTGTTGCGTCATAGATTGTTCCGTAAATTTTGAAGTGCTTCAACAACTGCACTATGAGTGGCGGCATTCTTTTTAAAATAGGCAACCAATGTTTTCTTTTCATCATCTGAAGCACTCATTTGATTAAGAATATTTAGCAAATGCATTTTCATGTGACCCTCTTGAATCCCTGTTGTGACTAATGATCTGACAGCGGCAAAATTTTGAGCCAATCCGGCCACTGCAACAATTTGCATTAATTCACGGGCTGATGGTTTTTGTAAAATCTCCAAAGCGAGATTTACTAAGGGATGTAACCTGGTAAGCCCTCCAACGGTTCCCAGGGCCAGAGGCACTTCTATCCAAAATTTAAATATACCATCATCCACAGAGGCATGTGTAAGGCTTCGATAAGATCCGTCTTTTGCTGCATAGGCATGTATTCCGGCTTCTACTGCCCTGAAATCGTTACCCGTAGCCAGGACAACAGCATCTACTCCATTCATTATTCCTTTATTATGGGTAACCGCTCTGTAAGGTTCAACGTTGGCAATATTAACTGCCCTAATCATCTTTTCTGCGAATTCTTTTGGAGAAACAGACTGTTCCACCTCTAAATGATCAATTGGGCAACTTACCTCTGCCCGCACAAGGCATTCCGGCACATAGTTAGAAAGAATACTCATTACCACTTCTAATTGCCGTTCATCTTTGTTAAACAACAGATAGGTTTGGGCTTCTCTTTTCAAACTGCTAGCCAATTGCTCTAAACAGGAGTTGATAAAATTTGCACCCATAGCATCTAGGGTTTCAAATTTACAATGTAACTGATAGTAATTATCAAGTTTATGTGACTGATCTCGCAGTTCTATAGATGTTATTCCACCCCCGCGTTTTTCCATATTTCGGGTGATGGACTTAGTATCATTAATTAAGGTGGGTTTTATTTGATCAACAAAAATTTGCAATTTCTCTGAAGAACCGTTGAAGATAAAATGTACCTGTCCTATCTTTTGGGTACCTAGTACCCTGGTCTTAAATCCACCCTTATCCAGCCAGAATTTGGCAGCTTTACTTGCGGCTGCAACAACAGAACTCTCCTCAATAGCCATTGGAATGGCATATAGCTTATCGTTAATAAGAAAATTAGGAGCAATTCCAAAAGGAAGGTAGTAGTTGCTGATGGTATTCTCTATGAATTCGTCATGGAGCTTTTGTAACCCGTTATCTTCATTCCAGTATTTTTTAAGTATTTGTATTGTGGTATCCGAATTATCAGTATAATTATCGGCAATCCATTTGATTTTTTCATCTTTGGAAAGTTTGGAAAACCCCTGGATCGGTGTTGTCATAAGCTACGGTTCTATAATGGCAAAGATAGTGATTACGCAATTATGCTAAAGGGTTTCATCATTCAGGAATTAAGGAATAAAGTTGCAATATTTTAAGATTAAAGTTATTTTTTTCGCCAAAATATTAGTAATCTTGGTAGTTTATAATCAATTTTTTAGATTTTATGAATAAATCTTTCGTTCTTATTTTTCTTGCCTTTTGCTTTTTAAATTACCTGCCTGCTCAACAAAAAAAGATTTCCCTTGAAGAGCTTTGGTCAGGAGCCTATGGTACCGAGGCCATGGAAGCTATTTATCCTTTAAAAAATGGCAAACACTACACAGTCCTAAATACAGATATAACCAAGGGTATTGTCAGTATTGATAAGTACGATTATAATACATTGGAGAAGATAGAAACTTTGGTCTCTTCAAAGGATTTAACCTCAAAAGCGGCATTTAGTTCATATACTTTTAGCAAAGACGAATCAAAAATATTACTTGCAACAGAAGAGGTTCCAATCTACAGGCGTTCTAAAGTAGGGATATATTACATTTATGATGTAGTGACCAAAAGGATAACTCAAATAGCAGACACATGGATTCAGGAGCCCACTTTTTCACCAGATGGAAAAAAGGTAGCTTTTGCTAACAATAACAATATGTACTTTTTTAATATAGCGGATGGAAAAATATTTAAAATTACCTCAGACGGGGAGAGGAATAAGATTATTAATGGTATTGCAGATTGGGTATACGAAGAGGAATTTAAAATTGTCAGGGCCTTTGAATGGAGCTCAGATGGAACAAAAATTGCATTTTTAAGATTTGATGAAACTGCTGTTCCTGAATTTGCAATGGATGTTTATGGAACAGACTTATATCCTTTTCAATATATTTTTAAGTATCCCAAAGCCGGGGAAAATAATTCTGTAGTTACCTTGCATACTTATGATATTGAATCAGAGAAAATTATACAAATTTCACTCCCGGATGCCTATTACATACCCAGGATAACTCAGATGAACAATCCAAATTATATAAGTGTTCAAACATTAAACAGACACCAGAATAAATTAAATTTATATGCTGTAGACCTGCAAAATAATTCGGTATCTCTATTACTTGAGGAAAAAGATGAGGCTTATGTAGATATTACAGATAACCTCACTTTTTTGGCCGATGATAGCTTTATCTGGACCAGTGAAAAGGATGGATATAATCACATATACCTACATTCTGCAAGCGGAAATTTAATAAACCAGATTACCAAGGGAGACTGGGAAGTAACCAATTACTATGGATATGATCCAAAGGAGAATAGAATCTATTACCAGTCCACAGAGAATGGATCAATAAACAGAGATGTCTATCGTATTCAAAGTAGCGGTAAGAATAAGAAGAGACTTTCTTCAAAAGAAGGAACCAATTCTGCTAAGTTTAGTGCAGATTTTACGTATTTCATAAATGAGTTTTCCAATTCCACTAGACCTCCTGAATTCACGCTGCATAAGGCGGCATCAGGAGATAAATTAAAGGATATTTTAAACAATAATAGCCTTGTTAGCAAATTAGAGCAATATGAGTTAAGCCCTAAGGAATTTTCTACACTATCTATCAACGGAAACGAATTGAATATGTGGATGGTGAAACCAAAAGATTTTGATCCTTCCAAAAAATATCCCTTGTTAATGTTTCAATACAGCGGGCCGGGATCTCAGGAAGTCGCTAATACATGGTTGGAA
>Ga0316197_10002873_pt1 | contig 12254 bp, 14 predicted proteins | sample OudBiesiAoxic_MG_FD_204939 | JGI IMG/M metagenome (GOLD analysis project Ga0316197, IMG submission 204939) | Coastal sediment microbial communities from Oude Bieten Haven, Netherlands - site A oxic | ecosystem: Environmental > Aquatic > Marine > Coastal > Sediment | place: Netherlands...
TCCACATATCCACAGCTATCCACAGGGGGTTGTGCACAACCACTGTCGACAAGTATCTCAAGAGGACTTTTCGCGATGTGAGAACCCCATCGCCACCAGCTGGCGAAACGACAATTCGACCACCTGATAGACCGCCCCTACGGCCTCGTCGATCGCCTGGCTGGAGAGCCGGTCGAGATGGATGCGGCCCCGCACATAGATGTCGCCCTGGTCATCGACGGCGATGGCGGCCGGCCAGGAGCGGTAGTTGCGGGCGAGGCAGTGCCGGTACACGTCCCGTTGACCGTGCGGTGGATTTGGCAGCAGGTAGGCCTCGTAGCCGACGGTGAGTTCACCGACCGAGAACCACATGGTGGTGGCATCCCTGCATTGCTGACGCATCCGGATTCCCCAGCGACCTTCGTAGGCTCCTGCCCAAACGACATCTGAATCCGGGTCGGCAACCCAGGCCTCGGTTACCTCCTCGAGGAGCGCGGCCGCATCCGCAGGATTCATTTGCCGGTGATCCCCGAGTACAGCTCGAGCAGCCGGTCGGCGGTCGACGGCCATGAGAACTGGGAGGCGAACTCGACGGCCCCAGCCGAGAGGTGGGCGGCCAGGGCGGGATCCTCGAGGACCTTGGCCAGGGCGCCGGCATACGCGGCCGGGTTCTGTCCGTCGACCAGCAAGCCCGAGACCCCATCCGACACGACATACGGCAAGCCACCGACCGCACCCGCCACCACCGGCAGCCCGCAGGCCTGAGCCTCGGCTGCTACCAGCCCAAACGACTCCGTTCGCGATGGCATGACCAGAACGTCGGCGGCCTGGTAGAACGCCGCCAGTTGGGCGTGGGGCTGTGGGGCGAGGCAGTGGACTCGGTCGGTGATGCCGAGATCTCCCGCCGCTTGACGTACCCGAAGCAGTTCAGCGTCGCCATCGGGTCCGCTGGGTCCGCCGACGATCAGCAGATGAGGAGGGGATGGCTCGATCGACTCGAGTTGGGCGACGGCCGCGACCGCGATGTCGGGCCCCTTGAGCGGCTGGATGCGACCGGCGAACAGAACGATGGGCTCCGGCCCCAAGCCGAGCCATTGTCTGGCTTCGTCGCGATCGCCGGGGCGGAACACGCGGTGGTCGATGCCGGGCGGGGAGGTGCAGAGCCGTTCCGGGGTGGCTCCGTAGTGCTCGGCGAGGTCATCGAACTCGTACGGTGTCGAAGCGATCACGCAGTCGGACTGGGCAATGACCTCTTCCTCGGTGAGGGTGCGCGTTCGACTCGAAGGAGCCTCGTCGGAGCGGCGGGTCAGGTCCTTGATCCGCCCGAGTGTGTGAAACGAGTTGGCCAGCGGGACCTCGAGCACTTCCTTGATCAAAACGCCGGACCAGCCCGACAACCAGTAGTGGCTGTGGACGAGGTCGAAGCGAGCTTGGTTGCGGGCCATCCAGCCGAGTACCCCTTCGGTGAACTCCGGGACGATGGCGGGCATCATCGCCATGGGCAGTTCATGGGTTGGCCCCGCAGTGATGTGCACCACGCGGTAGCCGGGCCGGGGCGATAGCACCGTTGGGCGGTTCGGATCGGTGCGACGAGTGAACACGACGACCTCGATGCCCCTCCGGGCCATGGTCTGGGCCAACTCGTCGATGTAGACGTTCATCCCGCCCGCGGAGCCGCGTCCCGGCTGGAGGAGTGGTGAGGTGTGCATCGACAGGTAGGCAACGCTGCTGATCACGATCCGGCTCCGAGCGCTACGTCGATCCTGTACAAGGGCCGAGGTTTGGCGCCGTGCTGGTACTTGTAGGGCTCGTCTCCCTTGAGAAAGTCGAGCGTGGCGCAGCCTTCGGCAAAGGCGCGAGCGATGAGGCTCGACAGCAGCACGATCCCCGGTGAGGCGTCTCGCATGTCTGGATCGTACGCCGAGTTGTACAGGTAGTACGTTGTGTCGTCCTCGAAGCCGAACGCCGCGGCAGCCGGTTCTGGCCCGCTGCCGTACAACACATCGATCACGGCGCCGGCGTGAGTGTGCAGGTCGGCGAAGAACTCCTCCATCTCCCGGGTCATGAACCCACCCTTGTCTCCATAGGCGCGGCGGTGCATAGCGGCGAAGCCGGCGACGGCGTCTGGGCCGTTGGCGCGTTCGAGTCGGGCCGGACCGAGCAAGGCCTCAAACCGCCTTCCCTTGCGACGGACCTCGTGGCGAGTCTTCTTGCCAAGTCCGGTCAGCCAGTCGTCGAAGCTGTCGGGGAGGGTCAGGATCGCGGCAACTTCGTGCTGACGCGGCGTCACCTCGACGTCGGCCGCAGCGAGGCCGGCCACGATCGTCGCAGCAGCGGAGGCCGGGAGGCTATCGAGAACCAATCTTGTGCCGGGCGGGAGATCCTCCACCAATTCGGGCAGAGCCGCCACGTCGCCGAGTGGCGAGTGGTAGTCGGTTACGTCCTCATTGCCGACAAAGGCGACCACGTCGTCGGCCCGCAGCAGTGGGAGCAGTCCCGAGGCGAACTCGACCAACATGAGGTCGGCATCGCCGCGGTGGTGGCGCCACCAGGTCTCGAGGAAGGCGCGCCGCGGAAACGGCCCCGTTGCGGATGCGACGGGTTCGAGCTCAAACCCGGCTGTCGACCAGTCCTGGTGGATGTGCACTAGGGCTCAGCCGCCGAGCACCGGTTGGATGGAGCCGACCCGGTGGCTGCCGCCGAGCACCGGTGGCGCGGCGACGTCGGCCAGCGCGTCGTAGGCGGCGTCGGAGAGCAAGCCGAGCCTGCGCGCGATGGCGATGAGTGCGATCACCGAGGCGCCACGATCACCGCTGCGGCTCTTGGCGGCGAGTCCGATGCCGTGACGTCCGGCGCCGATCAGGCCCTGGGCGCCAACCTTGAGCGGCCCATCCCACCAGGCACCGAGTTGCCCGTCGGGTCGGTTGTTGTCGGCGACGAGCGACGGAAAACGACTGATGGCTGTCGCCACCGCCGCGTAGCGGGGAGCGACCGTCAGCCGGGAGAACGCCCTGGCTAGTTCGCGGATGGAGCCGCGGGGCGTGGGGGCGCCGCAGCCGTCGACCCCAATCCTCGACTCTGCGGCAAGGGCCGAGTTGTCGGCGACCACGTTGGCGACGGCGGCGAGCACCCGTTGTTGCAGCGGGTGCTCCGGGGCAAGGTACGACGTGATCGGCCATCCGGCGGCAACGCACGCTCGCAGCCATCCGGCGTGCTTCCCCGAGCAATTGTGATAGATCGGCCGAGGTTGCCGGTGGCCGGCGGCCATCAGCCCATCGCGGGCGCTCTGACCGAGTGGCCACGACGGAGGGGTCTGCAATGCGGATTCGTCGAGGCCGACCTCATCCAGCATGGCGCGGACGATGGCGACGTGGATGGGGAAGCCGCCGTGGCTAGCGGAGGCGATCGCCATCTGCTCTGGCTTCAAGGAGGCTCCACATTCCTGAGCGACGGTCGCCTGGATGGGCTTGATCGCCGAACGGTAGAAGAGTGATTCGTCGGGATTGCCCCACGCGGCGAGGACTCTGCCGGAGGCGTCGAGTGCAATGGCCGCTCCGTCGAACGTCGACTCGATGAGGTCGGAGCGGACCGTGCGGGCAAGCGTGCTCATCTGGCTCGCTCGGCAAACCCGAGACCAGTGCGAACGGACCAGGTCACGGTCACTCAGTCGTGAGAGAGCAACTCGTCGACGTCGGCCAAGCCCTCTTGGTAGCGCCGGGTGATCTCTTCGAGGATGACCTCCATGGCCTCGTACACGACGCTCCGCTGCCTCGAGATGTCCTCCTCGGTGGAGGTGAGCATCTCTTGGATCTCGTCGAGCTCGGTGTTGTCGATCGTGGGGAGATGGGTGAGGAAGTCGTCACCCAGGACCCGATCGATGGCGCGCCTGCCTTCGCCCGGGTCGGGGGGTTCAATCGGAAGGGGCTTGGCGACCTCGGTGCGCAGCGGCGTTCCAATGTCACTTCCGGCCAGGATCTCGGGCAGGGCCTCGATGAGGCTTCTGGTTTCCTCGCCGGTGCGGCGGCGCTGCTCAAACGCCAATAGATCCATCCGACCGTGGAGCAAACGGCGGTAGTAGGAGAACTCGGTGTCGAGTTCGGCGCAGAGGTCGCGGCGCGCCCGCAATTCCTCGAGCGACTCCGCGGCGAGGTTCGCGGTGAACTCGGGATCCTTGACGATGTCGATGCGACGACGGGTCGGTTCCAGGGCTAATCCCTTTCTACGGGAGCTGATGCCGAGATGCAGGGTACCAAGCCCGGAGACGGTCTGGGGCCAAGTGGCGTCACCCGCAGTAGTACCTGACGGTTGGGTACGGATTCACCGGAGCGCCGCCACCGGGGTGAACCTGGAAATGGAGGTGCGGTGAGGTCCCGATTGCGTTGCCGGTATTGCCGACGTATCCGATGGTCTGACCGGTTGAGACCCGTTGCCCGGACTTGATCCCGGGGGCGTAGCCGTCCATGTGGGCGTAGTAGAAAGAGAAGCCGTAGTCGGTGTTGACCCTGGCGACGGTTCCGCCGAGATTGTTGGTGTAGAGCCGGACCGATCCGTTGCCGACGGCGACGAGCGGTGTACCCCGGGCCGCGAACATGTCGGTGCCTTTGTGGGTGCGGCCTCCAGAGCGGGGGAAACCCCAGTCGTTGATGAATCCGACCTGTCCCTTGACCGGGCACACAAAGCCGGGCGTCGCGGCGGGGGAGAGTCCACCCCCGGCTCCTTGGCGGCGGGTCAGTTCTGCCAGCTTGCGGCGCCGTTCTGCGGCTTGCCAGGCGGTGTATGCCTCGCGCGCTTCGCGGTCTGCCGTGGCGTACGCGGTCGAGGCTGCGGCCTGCGCCGCGTCGAGCCGATCGACGACGGCTTGCGCCTCGTCGCGCAGCGACTCGACCTCCGCCTGGTTCCGTGCCAGTTGCTCGGAGAGCCTGCCCATCTCGCGGCTGACCGCCTCGAGCCGATCCAGATCGACGATGTCGTGTTCGGTTGCTCGGCTGATGAGTACCTGGCTGGTGAGCACTTCCTGGATGGACCCAGCTTCCAGGGCGACGTTCATGAGTTCTGCGCCGCCGTTCACGTAAGCATCGATCACCAGTGAGCGAGCGCGATCTTCGAGGTCGGTGGCTTCAGCCTCATATTCTCCGACACGGTCGTAAAGGACGGTGATGCGCCAATTGAGGTCTTCGAGCCTGCTGTTGATCTCTTGATACTCGACAACGGCTTCGTCGAGTTCCTCGTTGATGGCGACGAGCGCGGCCGCAGCCTCGTCTCGGGCCTTTTCGGTGCGCTCGACATCATCCCGGGTCTGTGCTCCGGCAGAGATGGGAATCGCGACCAAGAGCGCAAAGAGCAGGAGGATGGTGAGCGCGCGAAGACTTAGCATCGGGCTCATATCGGTCGGCATGCTACCACTCACTCGGTCCTGGCTCATCGGCCCAGCCTTCATACGCTGGGGAAACGGTGCTGCGGGCGGCCGGCAGCGGTCGGGAGGAACGTCCATCCATGGTTCTGTCATCGGCGCAACCTGGGGTGGGGTTCAGCAACTCCTGTAAAGAGATTTTTCGCGTTCTGGTCGGAGGAATCGTCCCACGAATGGATCTTGGGGGGTGACCCCTACGCAAAGACCGTGATCGCAGCCCAGAAGAGAGGAACCGCTACGACGGCTCCGTCGAACATCGTCAGGACCCCGGGGGCTCGCATGGTGTGAACAACAGGCCCGGAACGGACCATGGAGCCGAGGGTGCGGCCGGCGATGTAACCGCCACCGACTGCAACGGCGGCGAGCATCACTGTGGCCAAGGGCAGGGTGTCGGTGGTCAGCGCCGCCACGAGGCCGGCGAGCAGGGCGCCGGCGATCGCGGCCAGATTTGGGTCCATCATGGCGGTGTCTGGGGCAAACCTCTGGGCGGCCCAGGCGGCGAGACCGGTGACGGCGATGATCGCCAGCATCATCATGACCACCTCGCCGTCGTCGCGCAGTCGCAAGAGGACGATGCTGCCGGTGGCGAGAGCGGCGGTGCTGCCGAGCACCAGGGTCACGGCGACGCTATCGAGCGAGCGCAGCCGGTCATCGAACACTGTCCAAGCCAGGACTACGCAGATGCCGACGGCGAGCCCCCCGGCAAAACCGTCATTGCCCCATGCATAGGCACCGTTGCCGGCGGCGGCTGCTGCCAGAAAGGCGGGGATGGCACCGATGGCCAGGCGGCGCATGACCAACACGTCGCGCACATCCCAAATCCACGCGAGGGCGACGACAACCACCACGAAGGTGAGGAGTTCGACCGACACGACATTGGCGACGACCACCGAGATCAACAAGGCGATGACCAGCAGCGCCTGCATGGTCTCCTGCGAGGTTGCGACGGCGGTGGTTCCCCCTGAGACCGGTGGGATGAGAGCGATCTCGTCCTTGTCGTCGACGACGGTGCTGTCGGTGGCGGGTTCGCCGTTCACCCACACCTTGGCGACCCGCAAGCCGCGCTCGAAGGTGGGTCCATACTCGGCGACGGCCGCGGAGACTACGGCGCCGACGGTCTCACCGGGAAGGTCGACAGTCGACGTACCCGCGGACTCACGAAGGTTTGCAAACAGGCGGAGCTTTGCCATCGCCAGGACGTTACTACTGGTTTCGGTGGATATCCGCGCACCACATTGCGCTCAGGTCCCCCACAACGGGGGTGGGGTGGCTGGAGGCCACCGAACGCAGCACCGTGGCGCGGACCCGGCGCAGGGTGACCGCGGCGATGGTGTGGTGCCGCCAGGTGAGACCGGCCCGGCCGAGGCGGAAGGTGGCGGGATCGATCTCTTCGAGAACGGCAACCAGGGCCGCCTCAGAAGCATGGTCGGCGGCGAGAGCGGCGGCTCCCACCATGTTGAGGATTCCGGGACGATCTGCGGTGCGCATCACATGATCGAGGCCCCAGGCGACGAAGGGCCCGCCGGTGCGCGCGGAGTCGCTGATGAACCGAGCCGCAACCACGGGGTCCTGGGCGGGCCCCGTTGCGACGTCGACCAAGGTGGCCATCGGCATCGCAAAAGCGGTGGTTGCCTCGGCACTGCTTGCCAACCCAGGTCGAGCGGCAAGGACGATCCGGGCGGCCGGCTCCATCGCCGCCGAGAACGCGTGCAGCGCGGTGACGGCCGCGCCGAGGTCGCCGTCTACAACGACGGTGATCGGCCACGGGGCCTCGGTGGCGGCCATCGTCGCCACCAGCTCCCCGGACAACTCGATGAGCCGAGAGGCGGGGCAGAGGAAGGTTCCCAGCACCGGCGCAGCGGCGGCGGCACGAGCAGATCGGTAGCCGGCGACGGCGTCGCTCAACGACGGCTGATTCACGCCGAGCATGCTGGCATCGTCGATCAGCGATCCCAACAGGTCTCGGCTCGCGTTTGGTAGCGGCAGAGGGTTGGACATGAACGACTCCTGGGATGGCCGGCGCGCCGGTGGCGAGGTGATGCGTACGGTACCGAAGAACGGGGGCATGACGCAGGTTGAACCAGTGACTAGCCCAATTGGCACTGGTCACAAACCTCTTTGCCCCTTCGGGTAGTCACAGATACGGTGATGGAGGTGCAGGGACAACACCCTTGGTGGGTGGGGCGGCCGTTGGGCACGGTCAACCCTTTATGGGGAGGTAGACGTGGAGATCACGAGCAGGCACACGGGGACGACATGCCCCGTTTTGGATAGGGCGCCGGCAGCATGACAACGCAGGCCCGCTCCGCCACAAATGTGACTCTGCCATTGCATGCGCTCTTCGAGGCCATGTCCGACGGCGTCTTGATCGTCGACGCCGCCGGCGTCCGCACTTACGCCAACCCGGCCCTGACTGAGCTCATAGGCTGTGATCCGCGTGAGCCGTTGGGTTCGAGCGAGGTACCCCCCTGGATTCCCGAGGAACAGCGCACCCGCTATCTCGACTACGTCGGTGACGGATCCCGCGCCGTGCGCAGTGCCACGATCGCCCTCGAATGGGCAGTCATCGACGCCGAAGGCGAGCGTATCCCTGTTGTGTTGCGGCTGCTACCGGTGCGAGCTTCGATGGGTTCGCCGGCCGCCACGCTGTGGATGGTGCAGCCCGAAGCTCCAGTATCTCCGGCGACGGAAGCCGTCGCAGGCCGGGTCCACCTCCTCGAAAAGGGGCTGGAGCGGATCGCCGCAGACCTCGCCAGGCTTGGTTTTGCCGGCAACGGCGCTCCTCGGTCCACGGCGGGGTTCCCCGGTGCGGAGCGCCTGTCGCCCCGCGAGTTGGAGATCGTCGGACTCCTGCTCGAGGGTCATCGAGTTGTGTCGATCTCCACCGAGCTTTGTGTCAGCGAGCACACCGTGCGCAACCACCTCAAATCCGTCTTCAGGAAACTCGGTGTGCACTCTCAGGCAGAACTGGTGCGAAGGGCTCGCAACGGTTCCAGCTGAACCGGGCGCCGAGCTGCCAAACTGCGGTTGATGAGCCGTCGGGTCACCATTGTCGAGTCGGGGCCGCGCGACGGTCTCCAGAGTGAGCAGCAAGTTCTGCCAACTGCCGACAAGGTTGAACTCATCACCCGAATGGTGGCCGCCGGGGTCGGCAGGATCGAGGTTGCCTCGTTTGTGCATCCCCGCCTGGTGCCCCAGATGGCCGACGCCGAAGCTGTGCTCGCGGCATTGGGTCCGGCTCCCACCGGAGCGTCGTATTCGGGGCTCGTGCTGAACCGGCGCGGGTTGGAGCGGGCCCTGGCAACGACGGTCGACGAGATCGGGTTCGTGGTTGCCGCCGCCGAGGGATACAACCAGGCGAATCAGCGCGCCCCGGTCGACCGCACCATGGCGGAGATCGAGGTGATGATCCCGGAAGCTCACGACGCCGGCCGATTTGCCAGTGTGACCATCAGCGTCGCTTGGGGAGACCCCTACGACGGTGAGGTTCCCGGTTCCGCCGTCATTGAACTGGCGGAACGTGCCGCAGCCGCCGGCGTCGACGAGGTAGCGCTCGGCGACACCATCGGCGTCGCCGTACCTGCGACGGTGACGGCGATTCTCGGCTCCATGCAGCGGGTTGTTCCGCACCTGGCGCTGCGCTGCCACTTTCACAACACCCGGCAGACCGGGCTGGCCAATGTCGTTGCTGCGCTCGATGCCGGAGTCACCGTGTTCGATACTTCCGTCGGCGGCATCGGCGGGTCACCGTTTGCTCCCAATGCCGGCGGCAACGTGGCTACCGAAGATCTGCTGTTTCTCGCCTCGCGCAGCGACCTGGAAACCGGCGTCGACTACGAGGCCACGGTGGACACCGCCCGCTGGCTCGGCGGAAGGCTCGGCCACGAGCTGCCGGGCTCGGGTCATCGTCTCGACCCGTGGCCGTGACGGCACCCCACAGCCCCGCTTGATTTGGCATACTGGAGTTACCGGACCGAGGAGCGCCGATGGTCGAACTCGAGTGGCAACCGATAGCGGGTGGCTACGAGAGCGGGCTCTATCGGATCGAGCCGCTCGGCGATGGCTCCCGCCACAATTGGCGGCTCATCACGGCGGACCAGTCGGTCATGGCCTCCGATTTCAAGACGCAGAGCGTCGCGCGTCGGGCGGCGGTGGAGTTGGAGCGGGCTCGCATTCGCCGGTCCCGGGTCGTGACGCACCTGGCCGTCGGGGTGATCGCGTCGCTGGTGGCCGTCGGTGCGGGAGCAGCCACGAACAACCTGCCGACATTCATCGTCATGATGGTCGCGGTCTGGCTGGCCTTGCGGTCCTTTGTCGGAGCGATGTCCGAACACCTTGGCGACGCTTGGAGCTGGAACCGTGCTCCCGGAACCCCGCGACGGATCACGACAATCGATCGAGCCTGGGCCGGCGTGGTTGATGCGAGCAAGGCCAAGGTTGTCGCCCGAATCAGCGTGGTCGACCCGGTTCCCTCGGGGGCTGATGTCGAACCCAGGATTCGGATTCTCCCCCCGGAGTAACCTCCCGGTCTATGAGTTCAGTTCCAGTCTCCTTCTTGTCCGACTTCGGGCACGCCGACGAGTTCGTCGGAGTGGTGCACGGTGTCGTCGCCCGCATCGCCCCCGAGGTTCGTGTCATCGACGTAACCCATGGCATCCCGCGCGGCGACATCCGAGCCGGAGCGCTCGCGCTGCTACGGGCCATCCAATACCTGCCCGGTGGCGTGGCTCTTGCCGTGGTCGATCCCGGCGTGGGTGCCGGGCGGCGCGGCATCGCGGCCCGTACCGAGTGGGGATACTTCGTTGGCCCCGACAATGGTCTGCTGGCGCCGGCCGTGGCGATGGTGGGCGGCGCCGACATGATCGTTTCGCTGGAGAATCCCGAGCTGCGTCTTCCCGCCGAGGGTGCCACCTTCGACGGCAGGGATCTGTTCGGCCCCGCCGCGGCCGTCCTCGCCTCGGGGCAGGCGGCTTTCGACGACCTCGGCCCGGCAGTGGCGCTCGAGACGGTCATGCCGCTCATGATCCCGTTGGTCGATGTCGCCTCCGGTCGGGTCGAGGGCCGGGTGCTGTGGGTCGATCACTTCGGCAACGCCCAAACCAACATCGCTCCCCAAGACCTCGCCGCAGCCGGGTTTGCCAGAGGCGACGAACTCGTGCTGCGGATCGGGGCGATGGAGTTCCCGATCGGCTGGGTCGATGCCTACGGCGACGTCGAATCAGGCGAAGGGCTGCTCCACATCGACTCGTACGGTCAGCTGGCTGTTGCGGTTCGCGAGGGACGCGCCGATGACAAGTACCCGCTGGAGGCAAACCTCGTGGTGACCGTCAAGTCGTCTCCGGCCGAGCCCAGCCGGGTCGACATTCAGGGCGTTGCCCCGGCCAAGTAGAGCTGCCAGAGGAAGGCGCCGACAATGAGCACCAGGAGCCCGACGATGACGGCAGCGGTGACAGGTCGCATGGGCCGTGGACGATAGCGGCGCCGGCTCCCCAGCCGGCCACCACGACCTCACCTTCCTCACCAGGCAAGGGTGTCCGATCTGCGACGAGGCCCTGGAACTCGTCCAGCGCTATGCCCGCGGCTCGGTCGATGTGGTCGACGTCGACCTCGACCTCGACTTGCTGGAGCGCTACAACGAACTTGTTCCGGTCGTGCTCGACACAACGGGGCGAGTGCTTTCGACCGGGCCCCTCAGCTCCGGGAAGGCAAAGCGTCTGGCCCGCAGGATCGACCGCTGAATCTGGCGGGGCGACCCCCCACTATCCTCCAGAAACGTGAAGACGAGCATTCCCAAGGCGACCATTGCCAGGCTGCCGCTCTACCTGCGGTGCCTCAGCGTCCTCGCTCCGGCACAGATGACCTGCTCGTCCGATGAGTTGGCTGCCAACGCCGGGGTCAACTCCGCCCAGGTGCGCAAGGACCTGTCCTATTTGGACGTCAGCGGGGTGCGCGGGGTGGGCTACTCCGTGATCGAATTGCGCCATCAGTTGTCCACTGCCCTTGGTTTGAACCAGGGCTATGCGGTGGCGATCGTCGGCGCCGGCAATCTGGGGACGGCGCTTGGCAATTACGGCGGGTTTGCTGCATGGGGCTTCACCGTGGCAGGTGTGTTCGACATCGACGAGACAAAGGTCGGCACCGAGGTCGGCGGCCACCTGGTGCGCTCGCTGGTCGACCTGGAGCAGATCGTGCGGCAGCGCAACATCGCCATCGGCATTGTCGCCACGCCGGCAACCGCCGCCCAACAGGTCGCGGACAGGTTCATCGCTGCCGGGTTGCGGTCAATCCTCAACTTTGCCCCAACGGTGCTGCAGGTGCCCGACAACGTGTCGGTACGGCGAGTGGATCTCTCGACCGAATTGCAGATTCTCACGTTCCATCTTCAGCAGGACGCGGGCTGACCGTCTGCTCGTTGGGAGGGGGGTGCCGCTTCGGTTGGAGCTGAGCCGCCCGCTCAGGCGGACTCTTCCGCCTCGTTCTCGTAGCGGTCGAGCGCGGCGACGAACATCAGGAACAGGATCAGCGAGCCGAGGGTGAGCGCAATCGACGGCACCCGGATTTGGAAGGCGTTCAGCCCTTCGATATTGGAGGGCCGCAGCCCGCGCGGGGCGTAGACCACGAACAGGGCGCTGCCGATGACCAGCCAACCGAATGTGGCAGCACCGGTGACGAGGAAGGCGAGGCGGGCGCCGAGGTTGGTGTAGAGCAGCAGGTAGCCGCTGCCGATGAAGGCGATGATCGAGGCCACGGTGATGAGGACACCTCGGGTCGCAATCGAGAACGAGGTGACCTCTCCGGTGTCGGGGTCAACTTGCTTGAAGATGGCGTCGTAGATGTCCCCGAATAGTCCCCGCACCGGGGGAAT
>Ga0316197_10002874_pt1 | contig 12249 bp, 9 predicted proteins | sample OudBiesiAoxic_MG_FD_204939 | JGI IMG/M metagenome (GOLD analysis project Ga0316197, IMG submission 204939) | Coastal sediment microbial communities from Oude Bieten Haven, Netherlands - site A oxic | ecosystem: Environmental > Aquatic > Marine > Coastal > Sediment | place: Netherlands...
GTGATTTGCGTAAATGTCCGCAGGTCGTTACCCAGGGCATCATCCTGTCGGTAGCGAGTTTGCCTGCTCTGGCGGTGGTTGCCTACTACGTGAGTCAGTTGTTCGAGATCATGGGTCACGATCCGGTGATGGTCATTCTGGAGCGGCAGTATTACTTCGTGTTGATGGCAGGCGCTGTGTTCGCGCTCATAAAGACCTGTATTGCCTGTTACTTTTCGGGGATCGGAGTTACCAGGGTTGTCATGATAAGCGACCTGATCGGCGTAGCCCTAAATATTCCCCTCAGCTATGTGCTGATTTTCGGAGTTGCTGGCGCCCCTGAAATGGGCATTCAGGGGGCGGCAATAGGTACGGTAGTCGCCACAGTATTCTCCATTGGTGTGTACCTGTTGTTCTACTTCAACCGGGTTCACCGGGAGCGTTTTCACGTGCTGGCGTCATTTCGATTAAACCCCGGCATTATGCGGCGTTATGTCAGGTTAGGTTTCCCCTCAGGCTTTGAGGTCTTTATTGGCGCCGGTACATTTAACCTCTTTCTGCTGATGTTCCAGGCCTATGGCGTAGCCGAAGGTGCCGCCATGGCCATTGTCTTCAACTGGGACATGTTGTCTTTTGTGCCCCTGATGGGGATCAATATAGCTGTTATGAGTCTCATTGGGCGCTATGTCGGTGCCGGTGATATGTCTCGTGCCAATCAGGTCATCTCTTCGGGGTTTATCATTGCCCTTGCTTACTCCGGTGTCATGGGTGTGATCTTTATTGTCTTTCGGTATGAACTGCTGGAGGTTTTCGCGACGCCGGGGCAGGATTTCACGGCTATTCGAGAACTTGGTGGCAAGATGATGATTGGCCTCACCACCTACGTTATGGCAGATGCCATGATATTGATTTGTACCGCTACGCTGCGAGGCGCAGGGGATACGCGCTGGCTGATGACCACCTCCATTGTGCTGCACCTGTTGATGGTGCTGGTCCAATACTTCGTGATAATGGTATGGAAGTACGAGCCGATCGTAAGTTGGTGGGTATTTGTTGCGACCTTGCTGGCGCTTGCGCTGGTCTACTCTGCGCGTGTTTTTGGTGGCACCTGGCGACAGGCTGATCGCCTCGCCAGGGTCATGCAGGAGTAGCGCCTACAACGATAAAATTCTGCGTAGCAAACCATCGCCCCGTCGCGTTTGTTCCCGCAGCAACAGCAACTCGGCCAGTTGCTCTTCTATTTGCTCGGCGACTTCACCCCGAATACGTTTCAGCTGCGCCGAGGTCATTTTCTTGCCTTTGTATTTGGCCAGGCTGATGGGTTCGCCAAAGCCAACGTAGCACGGCTGAGGTTTGGGAAATAATGTGCCGAGCGCGCCCAGCGGTATGGGCGGTATCGTATCTGTGCGGGTATTGTCATCAAGCAGGCCGAGCTTTCTAAGTATCTGGCCAAGCGCTGAATCAGGCAGCTCATCGCCTTCGAGATAGTGGGCGTAGAACTCGTCGGGGCCGACCATACCGAAAGGCATAATTGTGTAGCCGTTTTCTGCAGCGAGTTTTACGAAGCCGTAGCGCTCTTTCCACTGCAATTGGTACATCTCACTAGCCCGTTTAACAGCCTCGTGGGCGCCGCCCGGGAAAACCAGAATGTCCTGGCCATCTGCCATCAGAGCCTTGCATACCTCGGGATGTCCCATGGTGGCACCACGGCTCATGACAAAATTTGCGACCCCTTCATTGGCGAACAGGAACTTGTCGCCCATAGCACGCAAGAACCGCCCGTACTTCACCAGCATCAGTGGATTCAGTACCAACCCATCCAGCGCGAACAAAGAGTGATTGCCGATAAAGAGGCAGGGGCGGTCCGGAATGTTTTCTACACCCAGAACAGTGGGTTTGAAAAGCCGCTGAACAATGCGGTAAGTAATATCCATCTCGACACCGACAGGGGCTTGTGTGGCGAGAACCCGGTCAATATGTGCCTGCAATAGCTCATGCTCTTCCAGTGGATTACTGTCTTTATCAAAAGTACTCATAGTCATCTTTCACAGAATTCGATCGCCGATTATATCAAGTCTGATGCGCTAAGGCCTGCAGGCTTTCAGCAGCACGCTATTTCAGCTAGAGTGCCTCTTCGCTGGAACGCAGGAGCAAGAAAATGCACGGCAAGCACGTTGTGATTACCGGACCGACCGCAGGCATCGGCCGTTGCAGTGCACTGGCGCTGGCGGCCCAGGGTGCTGACCTGACATTGTTGTGTCGCAATCCAGACAAGGCCCGCGACCTCTGTCAGGATATCGTTGCCGCTGGTGGCAGCCAACCCTCGGTAGTGTTGATGGATATGGCCGCGCTGGCTGATGTGCGCCGCGCCGCTCAGGAAGTGCTCGCTCAGGGCAAGCCTATCGATGTACTGCTCAACAATGCCGGCATCGTCAATGTTAAAAGGGAAGAGACTGTCGACGGCTTTGAGGAAACCCTGGCCGTAAACCACTATGCGGTATTTCTCTTGACGGGCCTTCTGCTACCGGCGCTGCAGCAAGCGTCCCACGCCCGTATCGTCAATGTTGCTTCCCACGCGCACACGTTTGTGCGTGATATGGGCTTTGACGATATGCAGGCGCTTAAGAAGTACAGTACCTTTCATGAATACGGGCGATCCAAGCTGGCGAATATCCTGTTCACCCGCGAGTTGGCCCGCCGTTTGGAGCCCCAAGAGATTACTGTGAACAGCCTGCACCCCGGGGCAGTGTCGACCTCGCTGGGCCAGCAAAACGGCGGTTTACTGAGCAAGATCCTGCCACTGGTTCTCAAGCCTTTTTTCCGGACCCCGGAAAAGGGTGCGCAGACGTCGATTTACCTTTGTGAAAGTGCTGAGGTTGCCGGTGTCACCGGTGAGTATTTTTACAACTGTCGCCCGCATTCGACCAAACCCTGGGCCCAGGACGACGACGCTGGTCAGCGGTTATGGGTATTGACGGAAGAAGCGACGCAATTGCGCTATCCCGTATAAAACATACATAAGCAAATGGAGTCATTATCATGGCAGAAACAGGTTTACAGTTACGCTCTCTGATCAAGGAAGATAACACCCTTGAACTGTCGCTGGTGGAGCTCCCAATACCGCAGCCGGGTGACGATGAGGTGGTGGTTCGCGTCGACGCGACGCCGATAAATCCGTCCGACCTTGCACTACTTGTTGGCCCTGCAGATATGACGACAGCCTCTGTTTCAGGTACAGCACAAAGGCCGGTGATTACAGCGACGATTCCCGACTCGCTAATGAAGATGGTGGCTCCCAGAATCGGGCAGTCTCTGGCGGTTGGTAATGAAGGCGCTGGCGTGGTTATAGCGGCGGGTGCCTCGGATGCTGCCCAGGCACTGCTGGGAAAAACCGTGGGCATGATCGGCGGCGAAATGTATAGCCAATATCGCTGCGTCAATGTGTCCCAATGCCTGCCTCTTATGGAGGGGACAACGCCCGAGCAGGCAGCCTCTTGCTTCGTCAATCCGATGACTGCACTGGGCATGGTAGAGACCATGCGGATGGAAAACCACACGGCATTGGTGCATACCGCGGCTGCTTCTAATCTGGGGCAGATGCTCAATCGAGTCTGTCAGCAAGATGGCATAGACCTGGTAAACATTGTCCGCAAGCCTGAGCAGGAAGAGATATTGAAGAATCTGGGTGCCCGTTACATCGTAAACTCCAGTGCCGATAGTTTCTACGATGACCTCACCGAGGCCCTGGTGGCGACTGGCGCGACCCTGGCGTTTGATGCCACCGGTGGCGGCAAGCTGGCCAGCGATATTCTTGCCTGTATGGAGAGCGCCGCCAGTCGAGATCTCGAAACCTACAATCGCTATGGCTCTGACGTCTTCAAGCAGGTTTACATTTATGGTGGACTGGATCGCAGTCCTACCGTCCTCAACCGCAGCTTCGGCCTTGCCTGGGGGGTAGGTGGCTGGTTGTTGACTTTCTTTATGCAACGGGCCGGTATGGAGAAGATTGTCGAGATGCGTCAACGGGTTGCCGCACAGATCGGTACCACTTTCGCCAGCCACTATACCGACAGGGTGTCACTGTCGGAGGCGCTGAGTCTTGAGGCTATTGCTGTGTATGGCAAGCAGGCCACCGGACAGAAGTATCTGATAGTTCCGCAGGCTTGAGTATTTATTGACCCAGCGCAAGGCAAGCTTTGCGCGCCTGAGTATCGTAGGTCTACATAATAATGCTTAACGGTAAGCGGCATGTCGGCCTACGTCATCATGGATGTAGAAATTTTCGATATCGGGCAGTACATGCAGTTTATGCAGCGTGTAAGGCCGTTGATTGAACAGTGGGGCGGCCGTTATTTGGCCCGCGGTGGTGAATTTCGCGTTTACGAGGGCGACTACGAGCCCCGCAGGTTGGTGGTTCTGGAGTTTCCGTCACTGGATGAGTGGGATCAATTCTACCTCAGCGACGAGTACCAGACGCTTAAGCCATTGCGCGATCAGTGCAGCCACTCAAGATTGGTTGCGGTAAACGGCTGTGAAGCGCAAATTCTGAAAACCTAGAAAAGAGCAACACCTGCAATCCACCGATGCACGTAGATAAGAACGCCTACCACCACGATGGTGACGCCCGCTGAGGCCAGTTCGGTGCCCCAGCCGGGTACTTCTTCCTTGACCCATGCGCCTTCACGACGGTTGATCACCAGTATTTCCAGTACGCTCCAGAGAGCCAGCGTGCCAAACAGGGCGAGTGAGCGTGAGTCGCCGTTGAGTAGCAGGTGGGCCACAGCCCAGACCAGTACGCCGGTCAGCTGTGGATGGCGCAATAGCCGGCGCAAACGCGACTTTCGGCCACTGACAACAAACAGCAGGAATGCGACAGCCATAAGCAGCAGTGACACTGGCCCGAAAGAGAGCACCGGCGCGTAAACAAACTGTGGGGTTGCACTGCGCCAGCCGAGAATGATTAACGCTATTGAGCTGAGGATGAGTAGCGAAAACAGCCCCTTATAGCCACCTTCACCCAATTTATCCCATAAGCGTTGTCGCAGCTCTGGCGCGACACCACGGAGCAGATGAACTACGGCAAACAGGGCGACACCCGTCACGAGGAGTAACATTGGCGGTCTCCATCACAGCTAAACGAATTGTCAGCTTAGCAGCTTGTTGCCCGTGCTGTCAGGAGGCTCGCGCGGTCGCCGAATAGGGCAGGGCTGCCATCCTGGATTTGCCCAGATGCTCGCAGTACTGATGTTCAAGGTCACTGCAGGCCTGGCGAACCGAGCCAATAGTGTCGGGATCGATAGGCGGCAGGACGGTAACCCTTATGGTAGTCGCCCTGATCAGCAAGCCACCTTTGGGCAGAGCATCCTTCACGTTATGCAGGATGATTGGTACGATCGGCACCCGGGCTTTTCTGGCCAGGAAGAACGCGCCGTGCTTGAACGGCTGGATGTCGCCCAGGGTGCTGCGTGTGCCCTCCGGGGCAATGGCCAGCGAGCGCCCACTGTCCAGCACCGCTTTGGCTTGCTGTAATACTGCGCCCTGGTTCTTGTCGCTACGGTCCACAAAAATAGTCTCGACCTGGCGCATCAGTGGGCCAACCAGTGGGTTGGCGGCGATCTCCTTCTTACAAAAGCCCACCACGTCTCCGCGCAATAAATGAGCCAGCACCATGCCATCCAGCAGACTCTGGTGATTGAAAATAAAAATGGCGGGGCGCGTTTTTTTGAGGTGCTCCAATCCGTCGACTTCAAACTCGAGCCCGGCAACACCGCTGCCGACATCGCCCAGGAAGCGGGTGAGCCTGTTGGCATTGGCATAGTTTGCCGAACCCAGGCGCTTGCCGATACCGCCAAAGACAGCGGTAGCTGCAACTGTTTGTGCGGTCAGTACGGTGCGCGCCAATGATTCGATATCCGGCATACCCCGGCTCGCGAACCGGAGCTGCGGCCAGCGAGCAGAGCGTGCATGGGCTCCCAGGCGATCAGACTGGTTCACAGTAACCGGGTGCCCAACATCTCTTAGTAGCGGCAGGTCGGCACTGGAGTCGCTGTAGAACCAGCATTGCTTCAGGGTGGTCTTCAGGCGCTTGGCGATGCGCCGTGCCGCCATGGTTTTGCCCTCGCCATAGCACATTGGCATGCGGACCTTGCCGTTAAAGCGTCCGTCTACCACCTCCAGTTCAGTGCAGCAGATCTCATCGATTCCCAGTACCCGGGCAATGGGTTCTGCCTGGTAGCGGGTGGCCGCTGTGACCATCACCAGGTGGTGTCCGGCGGCGCGGTGTGCTTCAACCAGCGCAATAGCTTCGGGATAGAGGCTCCTGGCCAGTGTATTTTGATAAGCCTGCTGCCCCAGTGCCAGCAGTGACTCTTCTGACACCCCGTTCAGCGCATGGGACAGTCGGCGTACGAGACGGTGATAATTGCCACCACTGCGGCGGGCCTTATGCCGCAATACGTCCTTTACCAGCTTGGCCGACTGCTTCAACTGGCCTTTACCAGCGCCTTTTTTCGCGGTTTCCAGGGCTAATGCAAGTATTGAGTAGCCTGCGATCAGGGTGCCATCCAGATCGAAGAAAGCGACGGTAGGCGCTTCGGTGTCGCCATGGTGTGTGATCGTTTCCAGATGGCGTTCGACAGCAGTTAAGCCCATGATTGCCTCCAGCTGGCAGGGCCTGCCAGAATTCTATTGCCTGTGAGATGACTTGTACGGGGGATATAGCAAGATCCCTGCCAAGTCGGTGTGATTACTCTAACCGTCGTCTGTGACAGGGGTATTACAGGGAATTGGGGTTATTAGTGGGTCACCTATCGCGCAGTGGGCTCCCACCATGCACCACTGTAGTGCATTCAGGCCCCGAATAACTTACCCGTAGAGGGTAGCTGTACGAATAGCCAGCCATCTCAGGCTCGGCTACTATGGCGCCATGTTGCCTGCTGAAATTGATCACCTGCCCATCTACGAGGTTTTGGACGAACTGACGGCCAGCCTGGCAGCTTGCGATCAGGTGGTGCTGCAGGCGCCGCCCGGCGCTGGGAAGACGACGGTGGTGCCTTTGGCACTGCTTGATCAACCCTGGCTCCAGGGCCGCAAAATTCTGATGCTCGAGCCCAGGCGTATGGCCGCCCGCGCTTCGGCCGCCCGCATGGCCCAGTTGCTGGGTGAGAAGGTTGGTGACACGGTCGGCTACCGTATCCGCATGGACACCGCAGTCTCCAAGCGTACCCGTATCGAGGTAATCACCGAGGGGGTACTGACCCGCCAGTTACAGCGTGACCCGTCTCTGGAAGGCGTTGGGTTGATTATCTTCGACGAGTTTCATGAGCGTAACCTGGATTCAGATCTGGGCCTGGCGCTGACGCTGCAGGCCAGAGAGCTTTTTCGCGATGGAGTGCCGCTCAAGCTGTTGGTGATGTCCGCAACGCTAGACGGTGAGCGGGTAGCCGATTTGCTGTCCGGTGCGCCGCTGGTGACGTCCCGGGGTCGACAGTTTCCTGTTGATATGCGTTACGGTCAGGCCCTTCAACTGCGTGACCCCATTGTCCCCAGAGTGGTCCATGCTGTACTACAGGCCCTGAGCGAAACCACCGGCAGTATTTTGGTGTTTCTTCCGGGGCAGGGTGAGATCAACAGGGTTGGACGGGATCTGGCGCCACTTGTCGGTGAAGCCAGTACCGAACCCGTTCGTCTGTCACCGCTTTATGGGGGACTGCCGTTGCAGCAACAGGAGCTGGCCATCAAGGCCGCGGCTGCCGGTACTCGTAAAGTCGTATTGGCGACCAATATTGCCGAGACCAGTTTGACCATCGAGGGTGTCGATGCGGTTGTGGATAGCGGACTGGTTCGAGAGGCGGTCTTTGACCCCGCCACCGGCATGACCCGATTAAGTACCCGACGTATTTCGCGGGCATCGGCGGAGCAGCGCGCCGGACGGGCAGGGCGTCTCGGTCCCGGCTACTGTTACCGGCTGTGGAGCGAGGAGCAGCAACGTCGGTTGGTCGCTCATGGCACGCCGGAAATTCTGCAGACTGACCTGGCACCACTGGCGCTGCAGTTGTTGGCCTGGGGTGTCGATAACCCCGCCGATCTCGATTGGCTCGACCTGCCACCAGCTGGCCCCTTTGCCCAGGCTGTGGCTGTGCTGGAAGCATGCGGCGCTGCATTTCGAGGGGTTTCCGATCAGTGGCAGCTGACCCCGCACGGTGTCAGGCTGGCCCAGATACCACTGCATCCACGACTCTCCCATATGCTGTTGGTGGGCTGTGACCTCGATGCAACAGAGACCGCCTGTTTATTGGCGGCGGTTCTATCGGAGCGTAACCCGATGGCCGACCGGGGCGTTGACCTCGCTATTACCATAGCCCTGTTGATGGGCGATCTACCCTGTCCGAAGCAACTCGAGGGTTGGTTCAAGCGAACCTGGACCCAGGCCCGGCGGTTTGCTCGCATCGCTACCGAGGTCCACAAGCCCCGCCGGTTTGCGCTGGCTGTGGCGGAGCGCGACGTGCTGGGGGTATTGCTGGCCAGTGCCTATCCCGATCGCATCGCCAGGATGCGGACCCCCGGGGATGGCACTGAGTACCAGCTCAGTAATGGCCGCAGTGCCCTGTTGCCCGCCGAGGATCGCCTCGCAGGGGATGGCTGGCTGGTGGTGGCGGAAATCGGTGGCCACACCGGTGAGTCAGCTGATCGGATATTTTCAGCGACAGCGCTGAACCCGGCATGTTTTGGCGAGGTTCTGTCGCCGCTGGTAAAACTCGAAGACTGTGTTGAATGGGATGAGCGCAAGGGCCAGTTCATCACGGAGCGGCGCAGCATGGTGGGGCGCCTGCTGTTAGCCAGTGAGCCACTGGACGTTATCCCTGAAGACGCCCGCGATGAGGCCTTGCTTGGCGTGGTACGAAATCGTGGGCTGGATCTGCTGCCCTGGACGCCGGCGCTGGAACAATGGCGCAGTCGGGTGAATCTGTTGCACACACTCGAGGCGGGCGGTGAGCAAAACCGCTGGCCAGACCTTTCTGACAAGGCCCTGATGGAGTCGCTGGAAGACTGGTTATTGCCTTACCTTGGGCAGGTGCGCCGGTTGGAAGACTTCAAGGCTCTGGATTTAAAAAGCATTTTTCTGGCGCTACTGCCGTGGCCATTGCCCTTGGAACTGGAGCGTCTTGCGCCGGAGAAACTCGCGGTACCGTCGGGATCAAGTATCTCCGTTGATTACAGCAATAACCCACCGGTGTTGGCGGTTAAGCTACAGGAAATGTTTGGCTGCGTGGATACCCCGACTATCGCCGACGGCAGGGTTGGCCTGCTGATACACCTGTTGTCTCCGGCCGGCAGGCCGTTGCAGATTACCCAGGATCTCGCCGGTTTCTGGCGCGACAGCTATCTCGAGGTTCGCAAGGAAATGCGCGGGCGCTACCCCAAGCATCCGTGGCCACTGAACCCGGCCGAGAGCGAAGCAACAGCGCAGGTCAAGCGACGAATCCCCAGCTAAGCCCTTGCTGGTAGACCCTCGCTGGTCGAGTCAGGGGTTCAAGTCGAACCGTTGACGCAGGAAGCGGGCAATACCGTCAGCATCATGGTGGCCTATCACCGCATCTGCCGCCGCTTTCACTTCTGCCTTGGCGTTCTCCGGGGCATAGGCCTCGTCGGCCAGGGCGAACATGCTCAGGTCATTGTCGCTGTCACCGAAACAGATAACCCGCTTTACCCCAAGGTCCTGCTTGAGACTGGCCACGGCGCTGCCCTTGTTGCCGTCCGCATGGTGGAGGTCCAGCCAGCGCAAATCCTCACCTTCTAGCGCGACACCCATATAGGCCACCAGTCCCGGTTCGTCGTCTACGAGGCTTGCGACCGCTTCGATGGCCTGTTGGGATCCCAGGGCGCTGATGTTGGTGATGTCCGCGTCGCCGGGTAATTCAGACAACGGCAAGACGGGGAGTTCGCGTTCCTCGCTGAACGCTTTTACCAGTCGTCTCTCTGTGTCGTTTAGCAACGGTGAGTGGTAGACCGCGTGGCGGTCGCCCGGCTCCAGGGTAAAGAGAAAGGGAGTCAGCTGCTGCTCGATGAAAGCGTGCAAAAGGTGCCTGATCTCTCCTTGTGTGAGCAGGTGGCTCTGGCTGTAACGGCCATGCTCGGGACTCCATATCACCACGCCGTTTTTGTAGATGTGCGGCAGGTGAAAGCCGTGGCCTTCCAGCAGAGTGCTAGCTGCATGCAGCGCTCTGCCAGTGGCGACGGTATAGGCGACACCGTTCTCCTGAAGCAATTGCAGCGTATCGCGCGTGTAATCCGAGATGACAGACTGCTTGTTGAGCAGCGTGCCGTCCAGATCAAAGACCACGAGGTCCATAGGCGGGCCTGACCCGTTGTCGCAATCCTGGCTCAGTGAACCTGCGTGGCGCTGAGATCAGCCACTAGCGCCTGTCGAACAGCGTCTTCAACGACGTGGCTGCTGACGGGGTAGGCGGGGTGATCAATACCTGCGCTGATCGGCTCACCACGATGGGCAGCAGAGATCATGTCCGGACTGAGTTCGAAGCGCATGAAGTGCACCGAGGATGTTTTCACATCATTGGAGCGGTCCAGGTCTTCATCGGCTATCGCGTAAATGCGTTCGCTGTCGCCCACTTGCAGCCATACCTTGTCCTCGATACCGATCATCTCGGCGAGGCGTAGGGCGCGTTCATCTGCGTCTTCGTACTCGATCATGAAGGTGGCTTTCCAGTTGTGCCCATCGGGGATCAGCGGATTGTAGGCTTCCAGCTCCTCGTTGATGCCGGCGGCCTCAAACACCTTCTCGATACGTAGCATCTCCTGAATCTGGTATTTGATGGTCAACGCGTCCTCAAAATAGAGGCGGGCGTGTTCGCCCAGTGGCAGTTGCCGCGACTTTTTGTGGGCCAGCACGCGAGCGCGGAACTCTGATCGTTGCTCGGCGTATTCTTCCAGCGACCATAGGTCACTGCGTGACAATTGAGACATCATGCAAACTCCTTACTGATTTCTAAAGGCCATAAGCCATGCGCAGCAGCGTCATGGGATGTTCAGCCTTATCAACTTTTTCGGAAAGATCAGCGATCTGGGTAGCGGCCATCGGGCAGTCGCTGGTGAAGTGATCCGGCTCCTGCTGGTCTACCTTTCTTACCACTGGACGGGCAATCTTTACTGACTTGGCGCGGGTTTCGGTCTTGATGGCATAGGTGCCGTCATGACCCGAGCAGCGCTCCTGCGCGGTAACTTCTGTCTCCGGGATCAGGTTAAGCACGTCCCTGGTCTTGAGCCCGATATTCTGCACCCGCTGGTGGCAGGCAACCTGGTAGGCGATGTCGCCCATGGCCTGCGGGAACTCGGTTTTCAGTGCGTCGCCGCGATGGCGCTTCCACAAGTACTCAAAAGGATCAAAGAAGGCGGCTTTGACTTTCTGTACGTCTTCGTCATCCGGGTACATCAGGGGCAGTTCCTGCTTGTACATCAGGACACAGGAGGGGATCGGTGCGATCAAGTCGTAGCCCTCGTCTACCAGTTTGGCCAGAACCGGGATGTTGGCTTCCTTGAGCTTGTTAACTGCCTCCAGATCGCCCAGTTCCAGCTTGGGCATGCCGCAACATTTCTCCTTGGGAACGAGATCGATGTGGATCCCGTTGTGCTGGAATACCTTGATGAAGTCGTCCCCGATTTCCGGGCTGTTGTAGTTGCCGTAGCAGGTCGCGTAGAGGGCAACCTTGCCGGTGGTGTCGCCCACTGGTGTCGGTGTAATGTCCTTTATCAGCGGCTTGGCCCGCTTGCGCAGCGTCTTGCTGTGGAATTGTGGTACCGGTGCTTCGTGGTGAATGCCCAGGGTCGATTCGAACATTTTGCGCATGGTGCTGCTTTTATTCACGGCATTGACCGTGATATCTACCAGCGGGATAGAGGTAAGCCCGAACACAGTATCGGTGCTGGTCAGTACCTTGTCTCTTAATTTGGCCCCGTTCTCTTTAAAGTTAACGGCCTTGGCGCGCAGCATCAGGTGTGGAAAATCGACATTCCATTCGTGCGGCGGGACATAGGGGCATTTGGTCATGTAGCAGAGGTCGCAGAGGTAGCATTGTTCCACGACCTTGTTGTAGTCCGCCTTATCGACACCATCAACTTCCATGGTCTCGGATTCGTCGACCAGGTCGAACAGCGTAGGGAATGAATCGCACAGGCTGACACAGCGACGACAGCCATGACAGATGTCGTAAACTCGCTCAAGCTCTGCTTCCAGCGATTCCCGGTTCCAGAAAT
>Ga0316197_10002875_pt1 | contig 12244 bp, 10 predicted proteins | sample OudBiesiAoxic_MG_FD_204939 | JGI IMG/M metagenome (GOLD analysis project Ga0316197, IMG submission 204939) | Coastal sediment microbial communities from Oude Bieten Haven, Netherlands - site A oxic | ecosystem: Environmental > Aquatic > Marine > Coastal > Sediment | place: Netherlands...
AACTTTAATACTGTTCTTCATAACTCACAGCTTTTCTTAATCGCCAAATTTTGATATTAAATCTTATAATAAAGAAAAACAACATCGTATACATGTTGAATACCATAGCCCAATAAAAAGAGAAATCATAAAGTAAGAGGAATGCCAAAAGTAAGATCCCATAATTCAAATACATGGCCCATACCAAAGATTCCAGTCGAATTTTGGCAATTAATTCATCCTCGTCCTTTTCCTTGGAAAATGCCACCATAATGCCTCCTAGGATGACCAAAATACCCAGTATTTCATTTAAGATATTATTTTCGACCATGCCAATAAATTGATTGTTCCCCGAAAGGTCTTCAATAAATATTCCTAATACATTCGCATCAAAAAATGCAGGCTCCCAATCTGTAAAAAGTGTATATAACCCTAAAATCAATGAAGGAATAAGAATTATCAAACCTATCCTCTTAAATTTTGACGAAAGTAAATAATTTGTTTCCATGATTAAATTTTAAATCAAATGTAAAGTTTTCTTTACATTTAGACAAATTATTTTTACTTTTTATGCACATATGGGATTCGAATAGCCAGTTATTCAGGTAAAATTCACTAGCATATTTATTTTAATCGCTAGCCTTTGAGCCAGGCTCTCCTAAGTTCCGATTGAGGGGTGTTTTCCAAATCATCCAAGGGTACAATGGTGGAAACCTTAACAGTTGGTGTCCCTACTTTGCCTTGGAGTACTAATTCTTCCTCGCCTCGCTGAACGACCATAGTAATTTTCCTATTGGATGTCCATCGAAAACTCTGTCCGATAATAGGTCGGATAGATTCTAATGAAATAGGCATGCCGTCTATGCTCATTATTGTATCTCCTCCCTGCGCCCCAAGATCTGTAAAGAAAGTATTTAGTTCTATATCACTTCTAATAAATATTGCATCATTATTCGTTTGATCAATATCTATAAATGGTATTTCTCCATCCAAAAAATAACCACTCCGCTCTTGTATATCTGTAATCCTCAATCCAACAGACGCCAAAATATCATCATAATTTAATGGTGTATTGCCTATGACATGAGTATCAAAAAATGATTTTATTTCAGGATAAGTCAGATCTACAATTTCTCCGATAATTTCATCGTCTTCAAATGGGGTGTCATTGTTATATTTCTTAGAAAGCTCCTTCATTAACCATAGTACTCCTTTTTCTCCATTACTCAAATCTCTAAGCATAATATCCAAACTCATATTTATTAAGGCTCCTTTTTCATATACATTGGCATAATTACCTTTATATGGATCTTCTAATACATTTCTGCTCATTGTAGTAAATGACATTGCATCGTCATATAACTTGGAATTATATATTTTATCTATGATTCGTTTATAAAAATCGGCCTCATCAATTAAACCCTGTTGAATCTGAAACAAGTTGGCGAAATATTCGGTAGTACCTTCATACATCCATAGGTGTTCAGACATTTTTGGATCGTTATAATCAAAATATTGAATTTCCTTTGAGTGCACATTCAAGGGTGTAACAATATGAAAAAATTCATGTGAAACAACATCTATCATTGCTTTTTCCAGAATTTCCAAAGGCATTTGCTCCGGTAGTACCACAAGAGTGGAAGTATGATGTTCCAAAGCTCCGAAACCGGAAGCATCATTTTCGTCTAATGTAGACAGATACAATAATATATTATATTCCTTAGTTCCATCAATCTCGCCAAGAAATGCTTTTTGGGCCCTCATCATGAGTTCCATGCTTTCTTTTAGATCTGCCGCAGAATAAACATCATTAGGAGAATAAACACTTAAATTAACCGTAATATTATTGATGTCAAAAGAAGCTAAGTTTGGTTTCGCATAAAGAATTGGATTATCTACCACTTCAAAATATCTTGAAGCAATAAAGGTATCGGTCGTAGTATTAGTATCATCCTGCTTTTTAATTAATGATGTTGTGGGAACCAGGTTTGAAGGAGAAGAAACAATTATCTCATAGGGTATTTCCTTTAATCCCTCAAAATAACCTACAAAGCCATGAAGATTCAATACAAAATTTTTGTCCTTTAAAATATTAGTTCCCGAAGGAGAAAAAACAGGATCGCTTAATTCACCTTCATTATCATAAGTGTCTGTTGCGTAATAAGTTATCTTATCTAATTTTGTCGCATTGGAAATATTCCATTCATTGGTTCCGATAGAAGTAACCAAAAGTTCATTGCCCTGATAATCAATAGCCTTGAGGTCTTGTATATACTGGCCATAGTCATCTTCACTATAGGTCCCCGGAACCGTTTTTGGAATAAAAAAGGAAATTTTTTGATTACTAAATGACCCTGGGTTGATTGTTACACTTACTCTGTCATTAGTGACATTTACCAAATCTATTGTTGTTACAACAACTGCTTTGTCTGCTGATAAAACAGATTTTGAAGTGCCACAGCCATATAGGAAAGCAAGGAAAACGTAAAGGAAAAATAATTTTTTCATTTATAATTGAGATAGAATAATTAAAAAACAAGATTATTGAAATTAATTTAGATCATACAGGTTATTAGGAAATAATTAAGATGAACATTAAACCTATTAACGAAGAGTTCTCATAAATATTTTTGACTATTTTTGTTTCCAAATCAGCTTAAGAGAATATGTTATACAAACGAATACTTCTTAAACTCAGTGGTGAAGCACTAATGGGCAGCAAGCAATATGGGATAGATGCGATGAGACTGGCAGCTTATGCAGAAGAGATTAAGGAAGTAGTAGAACTAGGTGTTGAAGTGGCAATTGTCATTGGAGGAGGAAATATCTTTAGAGGTCTGGCCGGGGCAAGTAATGGCATGGACAGGGTTCAGGCAGATCATATGGGCATGCTGGCAACAGTGATCAACGGTCTTGCGTTACAGAGTGCTTTGGAACTCAAAGGTGTACAAACAAGATTACAATCTGCTATAAAAATCAACGAAGTTGCGGAACCTTTTATCAGAAGAAGGGCAATGCGCCATTTGGAAAAAGGACGGGTAGTTATTTTTGGAGGGGGTACAGGAAATCCTTATTTTACTACAGATTCTGCCGCAGTTTTACGAGCAATTGAGGTTGAAGCCGACGTTATTTTAAAGGGAACCAGAGTTGACGGTATTTATACCAGCGATCCTGAAAAAGATAAAACTGCTACCAAATTTGATACTATTAGTTTTAATGATGTACTTACCAAAGGTTTAAAAGTAATGGATACTACTGCTTTTACACTTAGTCAGGAAAACAATCTTCCAATTGTCGTTTTTGATATGAACAAAAAAGGGAATCTCACGAAAATAGTATCCGGTGAAAACATTGGAACGGTAGTAGATCTTTAGTTTGGTATAATTTGTGTAAATAAGTTATAAAAAAAATTATGGACGAAGATGTTAAATTTATTTTAGAGGCCACCAAAGATAGTATGGACGGAGCCATTTTACATTTGGAAAAGGCGTTGGTTAAAATTAGAGCAGGGAGAGCCAATCCCTCGATGTTATCGTCGGTAATGGTGGAATATTATGGCTCGCAGACTCCTTTATCACAGGTGTCAAATGTAAATACGCCAGACGCCCGAACATTATCTGTTCAACCTTGGGAGAAAAATATGCTGTCGGAAATTGAAACCGCTATTACGAATGCCAACCTTGGTTTTAATCCTATGAATAATGGAGAGATGGTAATTATTAATGTTCCTCCCCTAACCGAGGAAAGGCGAATACAATTAGTAAAACAGGCAAAATCCGAAGCCGAAGAAGCTAAAATTAGTGTTCGTAGTGCAAGACAGGAAGCTAATAAAGAAATAAAAAACCTGGGGATATCTGAAGATCTTGAAAAAAACGCGGAAATTGATATTCAGGAAATGACCAACACTTACACAGAAAAAATAGACAGTATACTTCATATGAAGGAAGTAGAGATTATGAAAGTCTAAATTTTCATTTTATATAATGTATACTACACAATTACAAGTCATTAACCTTATTAAGGAAGTGTAGTCTAACCTCCAAAATAAATTGCAATAATCGCAACAATAACGATAATAGCACAAATGACTATTAATACCCGATATAGTATAATGGCAATTCTACTATAGTTTTTCTCATCCGGCATAACATCATTCCTTTTAACCAATTTTATTTAATTGGAGTTTCGTTATTGGCTTTTTTTACTTCTCCTCAATTTACATAAATTCTTAAGCAAATAGCACTTTGAGTTACATATGATTGTAATCGCTATTTTATAAAGCGTTTCTAGGTACAGTCCTCCTTGTTTTCTACCTTTGCCGCGATTAAAAATACAATAGTAAATAAAGATTGTCCATATTCATAATTCAATTGGGCATCAGTACCAGGTGTTCAAATGAAGCACATATAATTTACTTTATAGCTGTATTTAAAATCTGGATTCATAAATAACAGTATGGTTAGTAAGATTACAAGTGGATTTTGGTCAAAGGTTGGAAGAATTATTCTTAGAAATAGAATTCTTATCCTCTTTCTAATTGTTGCTGCTACCGTTTTCTTGGCGCTTCAATGGAAGAATATGAAATTTTCGACTTCTGAGGCTAATCTACTCCCCGATGATCACCCGCTGAATATTGCTTATGAAGATTTTCTAGAAAAATTTGGTGAAGAGGGGAATACAATTGCCTTCGCCATTAAAGACAGTTCACTATACGAAGTTGAAAATTTTAATCGGTGGAACAGATTAAATAAACAATTGGCTGCCTTTCCCGAGGTAGACTATGTTGTATCTATAGATAATCTTAAGGAACTTATACGGGACAAGGAAGAGCAACAATTTATTCTAAAGCCGTTAATTGAAAAGACTCCGCTCAATAATATTGAAGTGGACAGCCTAATTCAATATATGTTCAATAATTTACCTTTTTATGATAACCTGTTATACAATAAAGAAACGGGAACCATAAGAACGCTTGTCTATATGGACAAGGATATTGTAAACACTCCGGTTCGGAAAGATTTTATTCTAAAAGACCTTCATACACTAATTACCGATTTTGAGAAAGAGTCCAAAATGGATGTTCGGGTATCTGGAATGCCCTATATAAGAACAATGAACACTCAACATATCATTGACGAAATAGGAATATTCATTGCAGCGGCTCTTATTGTTACCTCCTTAATTTTCTTTTTCTTTTTCCGCAGTGTACGTGCAACGTTAATTTCAATGTGTGTTGTGCTAATTGGGGTGATGTGGGCCTTCGGGATCCTTGGGCTTTTGAAATATGAAATCACAGTTCTAACGGCCTTGATTCCACCTCTTATCATCGTAATTGGGATTCCCAATTGTATTTTTCTAATCAATAAATATCAACAGGAAGTTAAAAAACATGGTAATCAGGCTTTATCCTTAAAAAGGGTAATATCAAAAATTGGCAATGCAACACTCATGACCAACGTTACCACAGCATGCGGCTTTGCAACCTTTATTATAACAGACAGTAAACTTTTGACCGAGTTTGGTATAGTGGCATCAATAAACATTCTATGCATCTTTATGCTTTCTATACTTATTATACCAATTGTGTATAGCTTTATGCACCTTCCAAAAACAAAACATCTTAAACACCTCAACAAAAAATGGATAGATGCTTTTGTAAACTGGATGGAACATATAGTGCGGGAAAAAAGGATAACTATTTATTCGATCTCTTTAATAGCATTAATAATTAGTATTATCGGAATTTATCAAATTAAAATTTCCGGGAATCTAGTTGAAGATATGCCTAAAAATACCGGGTTTTATAAAGACATTCAATTTTTTGACAAAGAGTTCAACGGAATTATGCCTATTGAGATTGTCATAGATACAGAAAGAAAAAAAGGGGTATTAAAACCAGTTACTCTGAAAAAAATGAACGAGTTGGGGGAAATGATTGAAGAGACCCCGGAATTATCAAAACCCATATCCGTGGTTAATTTGGTAAAGTATTCCAAGCAGGCTTTTTATAGTGGAATTCCTAAATATTACCAGTTACCTACGTCTCAGGAATACAATTTTATTATGGATGTAGCCCGAAAATCCCAGGGAAATGAAGGCTTAATTGAGAATTTTGTTGACAGTACAGGGCAGGTTGCCAGGATTACCACTTTCATTAAAGACGTACCCACGGAAAGAATGGAGGAAATTGAAAAATCCATGCTAGATAAAATCAAGAAAATTTTTCCGAAAGATCGTTTTAATGTATATGTGACCGGTAAAGCATTGCTTTTTTTAAAAGGCACGAAATATCTGGTAAAGAATTTAGTGCTTTCTTTATCCCTTGCAATTCTCTTAATTGCTCTATTCATGGCATATTTATTTCGTTCATTCAGAATGATTGTCATTTCTTTAATCCCAAATCTTTTACCCTTGGCAATTACCGCCGGGATTATGGGCTTTGTAGGAGTTCCTATTAAACCTTCCACGATATTAGTTTTTAGTATTGCCTTCGGGATTTCAGTAGATGACACCATTCACTTTCTGGCGAAATACCGGCAAGAACTGTCTGCTAACAATTGGCGAATTCAGAAATCGGTTTATGCCGCCTTACGTGAAACAGGTGTTAGTATGTTCTATACTTCTATCGTCCTTTTCTTTGGCTTTTCGGTATTTACAATTTCAAGTTTTGGGGGAACGGTTGCTTTGGGTGCATTAGTATCCGCTACATTGCTCTTTGCTATGTTAGCCAATTTAATTTTGCTTCCTTCATTACTTCTTTCATTAGAACGGAGTATCGCAAACAAAGAAGTTCTCAAAAAACCTCAAATAGATATTCTTCCTAAAGAGGAATTACCCAAAAGTAAATCGGAAGATTGAATCGTTGATACGCTACAGGTATTTTATAAGCGGTTTAGAGCTAAATATTTTTACCAAAAAGTTATCTTTACCATTCAAATTTAGAATTGATCTCATATGAAATCATACAGTATTAATGAGCTACTCCAGATACAACCTTTAAAACAGGAGGTAGAAGTAAATGGATGGGTGAAAGCATTTAGAAGCAATCGATTTATCGCTTTAAATGATGGCTCTACTATTAACAATATCCAATGTGTGGTTGATTTTGAACAATTCAATGAAGACTTACTAAAGAAAATTGCAACAGGAGCTGCTTTAAAAATAAAAGGAGTCCTAGTAGAAAGCCTGGGTAAAGGCCAAAACGTTGAGATACAAGCGCTTGAAATCTTTGTTCATGGAGTGTCTGATCCGGATAGTTATCCTATTCAACCCAAAAAGCATTCAATGGAGTTTTTAAGAGAGCAGGCCCATTTAAGGATTCGCACAAATACCTTTGCAGCCGTTATGCGTGTCAGATCTGCCCTCTCATTTGCAATCCATTCATATTTTCAAAAAAACGGATTTTATAATTTTCATGCTCCAATAATTACTGGTTCGGATGCAGAAGGGGCAGGTGAAATGTTCAGAGTTAGTACATTAGATCCTAAAACTCCACCTTTGACAGATAGCGGTGATGTAAATTATAAAGAAGATTTTTTTGGCAAGGAAACCAATCTAACTGTCTCAGGGCAGCTTGAAGCAGAAGCATATGCGATGGGATTGGGTAAAGTATATACTTTTGGCCCTACTTTTAGGGCAGAAAATTCGAATACTTCAAGACATCTTGCAGAGTTTTGGATGATTGAACCTGAAATGGCCTTTTATGATCTTAAAGATAATATGGATCTGGCAGAAGATTTTATTAAAAACATTATTTCTTATCTTTTAGAAAATTGTGAAGAGGATTTGGTATTCCTGGAAAAACGGCTACTCGATGAAGAGAAAACTAAACCTATGGCGGAACGAAGTGAAATGGCACTTATAGATAGGTTAAAATTTGTAGTAGATAATAAATTTATAAGAATTACATATACCGAAGCAATCGAAATTTTAAGGAATAGCAAGCCAAACAAAAAGAAAAAATTTCAATACCAAATTAATGAATGGGGTGCAGATTTACAAAGTGAACACGAGCGCTATTTAGTAGAAAAACATTTTAAATGCCCAGTTATTTTATTTGATTATCCTGCCAAAATAAAGGCATTTTATATGCGTTTAAATGAAGACGGGAAAACCGTAAGAGCCATGGATATTCTATTCCCAGGAATAGGTGAAATTGTAGGAGGTTCTCAGCGTGAAGAACGATTGGAGGTATTAAAAGAAAAAATAGCCGCTTTAGGGATAGATGAAAAAGAACTTTGGTGGTATCTTGATCTAAGGAAATTTGGGACTGCCATTCACAGTGGATTTGGACTTGGCTTTGAGAGAATGGTGCAATTTGCTACCGGAATGGGCAATATAAGAGATGTGATTCCTTTTCCAAGAACCCCACAAAATGCCGAGTTTTAAGGGCTAAGTCGTTACATCATATTAATTCTTTAACTTTATAGATAGGAAAAGAATACAAGCCTATGCTAAAACAACACTTACAGTTTAAATTATCGCAAAAGCTATCTCCTCAGCAAATTCAGTTGATGAAGTTAATTCAGCTTCCTACGCAGGCATTTGAACAGCGAATAAATCAGGAACTTGAGGAAAATCCGGCCTTAGAAAGTGGCAAAGAAGAAAAAAGTTCATTAGACGATGATTTTAATGAAGACTATGAAGGAGAATCAGATAGTGAAAATATAGCAGCAGAAGATATTAATATTGATGACTATTTAAGTGATGACGAAGTGCCTGATTATCGTACGAGGGCCAATAATTACAGCCCCGATGATGATGAAAAGAGTATTCCTTATGCCGCCGGTATCTCGTTCAATCAATACCTAATTAACCAATTAAATACAGTATATCTCGATGATCTGGAATGGGCTATTGCTGAATTTTTGGTTGGTAGTGTTGATGAGAGCGGTTATATACGAAGACCTTTAGCTGATATTGCAGATGATTTGGCATTTACCCAAAACATCCATTGCGAAGAGAGGGATATTGAAAGAGTTTTAAAAATTGTCCAGGAATTGGATCCTCCTGGTGTTGCTGCAAGAACCTTGGATGAGTGTCTCATTCTTCAACTTAAACGTAAAGAAAGAACATCAAATATTGAATTAGCTATTAACATTCTGGATAAGTCCTTCGAGCAATTTACCAAAAAACACTACAACAAACTGCTTCAGAAATACGATATAAACGAAGATGAGCTTAAAGAAGCTGTATTAGAAATTGAAAAATTAAATCCAAAACCAGGTGGATCTTACGCGGGAAGTAGTAAAGTTATTGAACATATTGTTCCAGATTTTTCTATTAAGATTTTGGATGGAGAACTGGAATTGACCTTAAATGGAAGAAATGCTCCTGAACTTCATATTTCGAATGAATACAGTAATATGCTAGCTGGCTATAAGAGTGCAAAGGATAAGTCCAAATCACAAAAAGATGCTGTAATGTTCATCAAACAGAAGTTGGATTCTGCAAAGTGGTTTATAGATGCCATAAAACAGCGGCAACAGACGCTCTATATCACTATGAATGCAATAATGCAATATCAAAAAGAGTACTTTCTTAGTGGTGATGAACGTAAATTACGACCTATGATCTTAAAAGATATTGCAGATGCTATTCATATGGATGTGTCTACAGTGTCAAGGGTTGCTAATAGTAAATATGTTGATACTCCCTATGGCACCAAATTAATTAAAGTATATTTCTCCGAATCAATGAAGAATGAAGAAGGGGAAGATGTCTCTACCAGGGAAATCAAAAGTATATTGAAAACTGTAATAAGAGAAGAAGAGAAGAAAAAACCTCTCACAGATGATAAATTGGCTGCCATACTAAAAGATAAAGGATATCCAATTGCAAGGCGCACTGTAGCCAAGTACAGAGAACAACTGGGTATACCGGTCGCGCGTCTTAGAAAGCAGATTTAATGAAATTGTTTTTCAAAATAATTTCTCATTTATTCCATCCTATTTTTGTGCCAATAGCGGGGACTATTACTTATTTTGTCATAACTCCGAAATACAGCCCACTTGAACTTCAAAGCGGTAACGTATTGCCCATTTTCATACTTACGGTCATTATTCCCATTATTAGTTTTCTGATATTGAAAAACCTGGGAGTTGTTCGTTCAATTTTTTTACCGGGCATAAACGAACGAAAATATCCATTGATTATTCAAATTGCCTTACTCCTGATGATAATCATAAAGGTAATCCCTAATAATTATACCCTCGAATTGAATTTTTTCTTTATTGGATTACTAAGCGCTACTATGGCCTGCCTTTTTTTGACTTTTTTTAAATTTAAAACCAGTTTACATATGGCAGGGATGGGTAGCTATCTTATGTTTTTAATCGCACTGAGTATTCATTTTGAAGTTAATATAATTATTGCCATAAGCCTTTTTACCCTATTAACGGGAATCTTAGCTACCGCAAGACTCTATCTAAACAGGCATAGCAGAGCTGAAGTCTTAATAGGTTTTCTAATTGGATTTGGGTCTCAATTATTGACTATCAAATTCTGGCTATAACTTTATAGTATATAAAAGATAATTCCAATTCTTAAAGGTCTAAATTCAATTGAATCTCCCTCAATAGTAGTTACATCATCGTTAAACAAATTACTTAATGCATAATAAGCATGCACATTGAAAGTACTATAACCAAAATTAAGCATAACACCATATCTGAAATTACTTATATCGGAGTTGTTAAAAGATATCTTTGCTGAATCAGAGACAAACTTGGATCTGCTACCTACTACATAGCCCAATTTCATTCCCGCATAAATTCGCCAAAATTTGTAATTACTTGGTGTGGATGTACGCCATCTGAATTCTATGGGCATTTCTATAACATGAGTATCTAATTTATTGCGCTTATAAGAAACATCAGAATCAAGTACAATATATTCGAGACCATTCTCAGTTTCATTAACAAACAAGTTCGTATAATAGTTGTTGTATGCATATCCAAGACCTATACCTATTCCAAAGTTCCTTCGGCTGTTTAAGGGAATATCCTTGATAAATCCGCCTTTTAATCCGTAAGAAAAATTACCCTGAGTAACTCCATCAGGTTTATTCAGTATAAAGTTATACGTTATCCCGAGATAAAATTGATCCTCCAGATATTTAAGATCTTCGGCTTCAGTATTCACCTGTGCACATAGATTTATCGAGAAACCTAAAATGAAAAATAGTGTATAGCGTTTCATAGAATTTTAAAGGTAAATAATAAACGAAACCAAGAGTATAAAAAAAGCGCTTCAAAATATTTTTTGAAGCGCTTTTACAATTTTATAAGTGTGAAAGTTAATTCTTTACTGCAAATTTCTAAAAGCATCACCCTCATAGGTAGTATAATTAACCTTTAGAGCGTTTACTTTTCGCAACTCTAGTTTAATATCTGCTATAAGACCCATATTGGCGTCTTTATCCACTTTAAGAGCAGTAGTCAGAACATTTTGCAGTTCCTGTGACTTTTTAGCTCTTTCCTGCAAAATAAAATCTCCAACCTCTGAAACGTTTGCAAATTTATCATTCAGTTGTATTTTTGGTTCAGTACCAAAAACCTTCTGATATTCCCGGGTGGGTTTACCCACATAGATGTACAATACTCTATCCTTTTTTTCCAACTTCTTTACCTCACTAGCATTTGGTAAGGTATTCTGAACCATTAACGAGCTATCTTTCATTACGGTTACAGTCATAAAAAAGAACAATAGCATAAAAACAATATCAGGCAAGGAAGCCGTTGATACCGCGGGTAGATCCCCATCTTTTTTCTTATTAAATTTTGCCATAATTATAACTTAACTCCAGGTTAATTACTAGTTGATGTTTCTGCCTCTGATAATTTTTGAGGAAAGATTCCCTGTACTTTCTGCACCTTTACTTTTAAATCATCTCTGGTACTCGCTGGTGTTTCGGGATTAAGAAATTCAGATTCCATTTCCGTAAAATTTCTTCCATAAAGACGCTGGGCTTCTCTATTTCGAAGATCATTGTAAGCTCCTACCAATTCATTTTGCACCGTTATGTAGGTGCCATACTTGGTCTCGCGATCATTTTTCAGAGATATAATTGCTTTCGTCGGATTATCTGAAGAACTCGCATCCTTTTTACCCTTACAGTAATTGCAACTACCATCACCACCATTATCCAGAAATGCGATAGCTTTCCCTCTAAGCTGTTTAAGATCAAGCAATTCTTCCTCAACCAGCAACTGCCCATTTTTGTTGATATTAACCGTAAAAATATTCTTTTGCTTAATAACAACGT
>Ga0316197_10002876_pt1 | contig 12242 bp, 9 predicted proteins | sample OudBiesiAoxic_MG_FD_204939 | JGI IMG/M metagenome (GOLD analysis project Ga0316197, IMG submission 204939) | Coastal sediment microbial communities from Oude Bieten Haven, Netherlands - site A oxic | ecosystem: Environmental > Aquatic > Marine > Coastal > Sediment | place: Netherlands...
CATCCATAATGATAAGTTTCGGTTCGAGTGCCAGTGCAATAGCAATGACAACGCGTTGTCTCATTCCACCACTAAGCTGATGAGGGAAACTCGACAAACGATCCGCGTGTATCCCAACGATCTCAAGTAACTCCGCCGCTTTCTCATAAGCTTGTTTTTTAGTTACTGGTTTATGCGCTAAAATCACATCCGTTAACTGCTCACCAATCGTTATCACAGGGTTTAGAGAGTTCATTGCGCTTTGAAATACCACTGAAACTTCGTTCCAGCGAAAATTTCTAAGTTGTTTATTGTTCATTTTCAGAACATCTTCACCTTTATAAAGGATCTCACCTTCAGAAATAAGCGCCGGTGCTTTATGCAACCGAGATATCGCAAACGCCAAGGTACTTTTTCCACAACCTGACTCCCCTGCAATACCTAATGTCTCGCCCGGTGCAATAGAAACACTGACATTATTTACCGCTCTCGCAATCCCATTTGGAGAAACATAATCAACACAAAGGTTGTTAATCTCTAATAAATTACTCATCTTAAACCTCTGCGAATATCAGCTTCTTTCTTCAATTTGTGCCAGATCTTAATATGCGGACCGGTTTTTAGTTTTGGATTACTCACCTGATCAATAGACATGTTTATTAGTGCTAATGCACCACCCGTAAGGGCGAGAGCCATTGCAGGGACAATCATTTCCCACCACGCCCCCGTGTAAAGAGCAGATGACGTTTGTGCCCAATACAACATTGAACCCCAGCTCACTTCTGTTGCATCTCCCAAACCCAAAATACCCAAGCCAGCTTCTGCGCCCATTGCGTAGATAACCGTGCCAAGAAAGCCGCCAAATACAATAGAGGTAAGATTAGGAAGTATCTCCACTAAGATGATACGAATTTTTGATTCTCCCATTACTTCCGCCGAAATAATGAATTCTTTACTGCGAATAGCCATCGTTTGGGATCGTATTACTCGCGCCCCCCATGGCCAAGAAGTGACCCCCAATAGAACGGTAATAACCAGAGATCCCACCTGCCCTAGGAATGCAGCAAGTACGATGAGTAAGGGGAGCTGAGGAAAGACCAAGAACACGTTGGTTACAAAATTTAAACGCTCGTCAATTTGTCCACCAAAATAGCCAGACGAAACACCTACAATAATCGCTATTGTCATTGCAATTACCCCAGCAGAGATTGCCACGGTTAGCGATTTTCTTGCACCGTAAAGCACCTGACTATAAACATCACGTCCGCTGCGCGTTGAGCCCATAATGTGTTCTGCGCTAGGGGCGACATGCGGCCGTGCGACGCGCTTTTCAGGGTTATGCGTGGCAAATACCGGTGCAAAAACAGCACCAGCAAGGATAACAGTCAGTAGAAAACCACCAATTATCGCTGGCGGATTACCATAGAAAAAGGCATACAACGTATTCATCACACTTTTCACTTTCTTCCAAGAAAAGTTCGGCTCAGTGACATCTAAATCGTTTGGTTGGTTAGGAATAAGTTTGTCCATGATGCACCTAATTTGAGATTCGTGGATCGAGCCAAACATATAAAAGATCGGCGATGAAGTTAGCAGTAAGCACAGCTGAAACCAGAATAAGGAGAATGGCTTGTATAAGCGGATAGTCCCGCGCAACTATGCCTTTCAATAGAATGTTCCCTAGCCCTTGGTAGTTAAAAACCACCTCGGTCATGATAGAACCTGCGAACGAGAATCCGATCGCCATGGCTATCGCCGTTGCCACGGGCAAAATGGCGTTTCGCCCAGCATAGCGATACATCACTCGATAGTTACTTAGCCCCTTTGCTTCTGCCATCGTGACATAGTCTTCACCAAGTACATTGATCATCGCGTTTCGCATATTGAACACCCACGTTGAAATACCCACCACCACCATAGAACCGACAGGCAAAATAGCGTGTTTTGCGACACTGCCAATAAATTCTAGTGTGAAACCGGGCGTAAGTGACGGGTCATAGGTGTAGGCAAGTGGTAAGAGATCAAGCTTTAAACCGAAGATGTAAAACAATAATAAAGCAGTGACGACATACGGAAAATTGCTGATAAAGGCGAGCACCGGCGGTACAACCTGTCCAAATATCCCAGCACGATTGTACGAAGCATAGGTTCCGATGCTGACACCAATAATAAGTGCAACAATCAGTGAGCCAAGTGCAAGAAACATAGTCCAAGGAAGGGCCATTGCGATAACATCAGACACACTAACAGGGAACATCAATACCGACGGCCCTAAGTCTAAAGTAAAGACGCTTTTCATATACGCGAGGTACTGTTCGAAGATATTGCCATCAAGAAAACCATACATTTCACGAACAGCGTCCATCTGAGCAATATCCATTCGACCTTGTGCAGCCGCAAATAGCGCCTCAACAGGGTCACCAGGCATCAAACGTGGCAGCATGAAGTTGAATGAAATAGCAATCAAAAATGCGGTAAAATAAAAGCCAAAGCGGCGAAGTAAAAACGACATAAGGAATCTTTTAACCTAGGAGCCACAGGGTGCTGTAGCTCCTTATCAAGGTACATTTAATTAGTGAACAACTGGCGATTTAACGCCGGTTGCGGATAAGAAACGTAATCTATCCCGAGTTCACATTACTTAAGGTGTAGATTGTTAAGAATGATGACTCGCTTACCACCGTCATACCATACTGGTTGTACATATGGGGCTTTCTCACTTGGCCATCCCACAATTTTATCTGTGCGGTATTGGAACCAAGTTGGGTTAGAGAAAAGAGGAATAAATGGGATATTCTGCGCGGCAAATTCTTGAAGTTGGTCTAGAATTTTTTGCTGTTCCTTCATATCACCCGTTTTACCAAAACTATCGATCAATGCGTCGATCTCCGGGCTGTGTACACCATGACCAGCGTGCCAAGTTTTACCGATACGAGAGGTTGAAAAATACTCTTGATATGCAAGAATTGGGTTAGTTGCAACCATAGACCAGTTGATCGACATCTTATACTTGCTCTCCTTTAGGTTCGCATCGTATACCGCCCAGTCCACTGTCTTAATCTTGGCTTTAATGCCTACTTCTTCAAAATACTCCGTCACCATCTGCACAACTTGTATCCAGTCAGTCCAACCGTTCACAACTTCGATATCAAACTCAATCGTGTTGCCGTCTTTGTCATCACGGAACCCATCACCATTTTTGTCTGTTAGACCAGCTTCATCGAATAAGGCTTTGGCTTTATCTTGGTCAAACGTAGTGAGTGATTTGTATTTTTCGGATATATCTTTATTAATGCTTGTCTCATAAAGCTCACCAATACCACCAGCGTTAAAGTTGGCCGTTGGGTAACCGTAAGCAGCGATGTCTACAATTGCATCGCGATCCAGGGCCATAGATAAAGCCTGACGAACCCGCAAATCATTGAAAGGTTTTTCTGTGGTGTTTACATAAAGGTGAATCGCATCGTTTGCTGGATACCAATAGTGATTGGTCTCTGGTGATGCTTCAACAAATGTCGCATCGATATCAGCAATGAAGTTTGAACCCCAGTCAATTTCGCCTTTAATCAAAGCAGGTTGAAGCTGTGAGTTGTCGTTATAAGAACGGAAAGTCACACAGTCGAGATATGGACGCCCTTCAAGATAGTAATTAGGATTACGGCACAATTCCATCTGCTGAGCTTTAAGATATTTCACCGTCGTCATGGGACCACTACCAATCGGATTCGGGTTGGTAAATGTGGTTAGGTCTTCAACCTCACCCCAAATATGTTTAGGGACGATATGGTATCTCTCCAAGTTCCAAATAAACGTTGAATCTGCTTCATTCAACTCAAATGTCACTGTTTTATTATCAAGGGCTTTGATTTCTTTTAAGTTTTTACCCGACCAAATACCTTTCTGATCAAACGCAGGAGCCTCTTTCGTCAACATGAAACTGAATACCACATCGTCTGCAATTAGTGCCGAACCATCAGACCACTTCAAGCCATCTTTAAGCGTTAAAGTAATTGTTTTGAGGTCATCGGAATAAACCGCAGACTCAGCAAGACGATAATTTGTTTCACCTGTCATGTTGTTAAAAACCATTAGTGGTTCAAACATAATCCCGTGCAAAAGGTCTTTAGTTGTATATGGATTAAAATTATCAACGAATCCAGTGTTGATAATTGGCACCGTAAGCGTACCACCTTGTTTTATCTCTTCTGCTTGAACGGCGGAAACAAACATAGCACCACATAAAAATGAAGCCAGTAAGGTTTTGTTTTGCATCACATATTCCCCTAAGTTTTTGTATTTAGATTGCAAAGAAAGCGCTTTCTTTTTAGTTCAGAAACCATTGTTTTTCTGTAACTAAACGTAGTCAACTTCAAAAAGAAAGCGCTTTCTTTTGATAAAAGACTACATCAGCATAAATGCTGCAACAACACGAAATAATCTGAAAGTCTACCAAGCTCACAAAAATGGCAGCACGTTGTAGAATGCTGTATATACTGAGTATAAACAATGACTTAATGACATTTCCAATATATGGCAGATATTCACCACTCAACCTAACCCATTAAAATAATTAAAAAAATATTATTCTGGTTAGATCTGCTTATTAACCTGTTTCTGTGATCAGAAAGCATATTTACTACGAAACCCCTACCTAATCCACAATTTTGTTCTGTACCTCCCATTTTGTTGTTTAGCGTTGGTCTCACTCGAACTCATCTTTCAGATCTACACCCTATAGGACTAGAAAAACTCATATCTGTGTCAAAATGCCTTTTTTTCACCTAATATCAAATTTCAGAATTAAAACGAAAGCGCTTTCTTTAAAAGTTTGATATCGTGCACAGCATTGAATGGTTGTTGAACCTTTCATTAATTTTTCATGAACAGATACACCTATTAATAGAAAGATAATGAACAAAATACAATTTTGGAACGGAAACAAATCTCTTATTCGTCAGCAATATGAATTAGCGATTCTAAATGCAGTCTTAGATGTCACACAAAGTGCTACGAATCAAAAACCTGAAGTGATCGTTGATTACACTGATTACCCCTCGGCTGAAGATGAAGGCAATGTATTTTCAAAGGGGTCAGACCTACTGGTAACGGTAGCAGGAAATCTGAAGTTTTCAGATAAAACATACATACCAGTACACAAACCGATAGCTAAAGGATTATTAGGGTATCGAATACTCGTCACTCGACAAGATTTCAGATCGCTTTTAGAACCCAAATATAATGAATCGAAACAGATTATTCGCGAGTTAAAGGCGGGAATCCCAAAAACATGGGCAGATGCTGAACTATTCAGAGAGAACGGCTATAAGGTGTTTGAAAAAGGGAGCTTCGATGAGATATTTTGCTACCTAAGTAAAGGTGAATGTGATTATGTTTCTTTAGGGGCAAATGAGGTTCAGTCGGTTTATCAACATATTGCCAATACGTATCCAAACCTAATAATAGAACCTGACTTAGTACTGCACTACCCGTTTCCATTGGTCTTTTATGTTCACCCTGAAAAGCAAGACCTAGCAAAACGCATCGAATATGGATTAACTCTACTAATTGACAACGGCCAATTAGATGCGCTCTTTAAACACTATTTTGGCGAAACCCTTCGTAAACTGGATCTTGATAATAGAAACGTTATCTCGTTACGTAACCCCATTTTACCTGTGGAATTAACGTATAGTTCGACACCGAGTTTACTTAATGTTTATTAGGATCTGTTGACCTTTCGTGGTTAAATTTTGCTCGGACCAAAAGCGTTTAACTGGTATGAAAAACCCGTTCAAACAACCGCTGGCAAAATTACAAAAAAGTACAACACTAAAAAAGGAGAGTATCCACTCTCCTTTTACAATCAAAGCTTAGGTTAGCTTAAACTATCCTTCGCAAATCTCTAGTCTCACATTGGTCTGATTTAATACTTCTTGGATATAAGTTGGCGGTTGCTCATCCGTGAAAAAAACGGTCGCTTCACGAATATGTCCCAACTCAATCGACCCTTTTGGCGTGTATTTGGTTGAATCTAACGCAACAAATACGTTCCGCGCAGATTTCATAACCGATTGAGCTACCGCGGTTTCATTTAGATCATACTCTAATAAAGTACCATCCGAATCAATAGAACCAGCACTCGTGATCAAATAGTCAAAGCGGAAGTGATTGATAAAATCAAGGGCTTCAGTCCCAACTATTCCGCCATTGGTCGCACGAATTTTTCCACTTGGAATAAGTACATCAAAGCTTTTATTGCTATGCAGCACATTGGCTACACGCAGAGAATTAGTTATGATTTGAAGGTTACTCTTCTTAAGCAAGTGCGTAGCAATAATCTCTGCCGTCGTGCCGATAGTTAGGAAAACCGTCGAGTTATCAGGGACCATATCTGCTATTCGTTCACCAATGGCATTTTTCTCATCGGTTTCGGATACTTTACGAATTTCGTAGTCTAAGTTTACTGTGCTAGAAGGCGAGCTCGCGCCTCCATGATGTCGCACAATTAATCTTTCATCGCTTAACTTTTTAATATCCCGTCTTATTGTTTGTGTAGAAACTTGTAGAGTTTCTGCCAAATCTTCAACGGTACAGTAACCCTTATCGATAACTAATTGTAATAATTTGTCTTGTCTAGGATTAGTCATGATAAACCTTATTATTATTTATTTACATCGGCGTTAACGATTTCCCTACTTGGAATGCCTTCACGCCCACCTAATTTGGTGCATTTTAAAGCCGCAACTGTGTTTGAGAAAACGACAGACTGCCTTGACTCCATTTGCTCTGAAACCGCAACTGCAAAGGCTCCGTGAAAAACATCACCAGCACCAGTTGTATCGACGACATCGACAACTTTACCTTGCTGGTGCTTAAGTTCATCGCCTTCTAACCAGTAACAACCTTCGGCTCCGACCGTAACATAAACTTTACCTTTTGTCCTTTTCTGAGCAGTTTTTAACCCTTGAATTGGGTCATCTGTCTCAGTAAATTTGGCTAAGCCCGGCTGAGAAAAGGCAACATGATCAGCAAGTTCCACCAAATCTGAAATAGAATCGGGTGAAAGGTCGGCGTCCAACACTGACGGAATACGATATTTTCTAGCCTGTTCTAGCGCATATTTTGCACCTTCTGGCCAACGTACATCACAAAGTATGGTTGAGTATGTAGAAAAATCGACAGACTTTAATGGCTCAATGTCGCGACTAAGTGATTTATCTTGATAATTGATAATCATACGTTCGCCTTCATCATCCACTAATACAGCCGAAAAGGCTGACGAAGCACTAGGTATATGTATTGATTTCGTCACGTTTACACCGTAACCAGCCAGCTCATCAAGCATCGTTTTGGCGACTGAATCACCTCCAACACGACCGATAAAATCCACTTCATGTCCTAACTTAGCCACTGCCACAGCCGCGGTAGCGGCGGGACCACCACCTATCTCGAAATAATCTGTCGCGACAAATTTACCACCCGACGTCGGGAGTTCTTTAACTCGTTGCACTCTATCGAGCACAGTAATTCCAAGGCACGCTATTGGCATTGTTTGATTCTCTTTTATTTATCACTTATCTGAATGTACGCGGTAATTGTACACAAACACAGACAGACAAGCGTAAGACTACAGTATGATTACATTATAGGAAAACTGTCGATATCTACTGGGATTACAATCACAAAACAACAACAAATGAACAATAAACAACAAAATGTGACATTGATTACAGTAGTTTTTGACGAAAACGTTATATTGGCCGCAATCCCAATACGCATAAAAGGAACAAATCATGTCAACTATCGGCTTTATCGGTCTTGGTCAAATGGGCAGCCCAATGGCGGCAAACCTAATTAAAGGTGGTCACTCTCTAAAAGTTTTCGATATCAGCGAAGATGCAGTGCAAGCACTTGTAAGCCAAGGCGCAGTGGCAGTTGCTTCTCCAGCAGAAGCCGCTACAGACGTTGAATTCATTGTCACGATGCTGCCAAACGGTGCACTAGTCAGAAATGTAATATTTGGTGACAACGGAATTACATCAACTATGAGCAAAGAAACGCTATTGATTGATATGTCCACTATCCACCCATTCGAAACGGATGCACTTGTAAAAGAGATGGCAGAGAAAGGTTTCAGCATGATGGAAGCGCCTGTGGGTCGTACTTCGGACCACGCAATAAAGGGCGAACTTCTTATCTTAGCGGGCGGCTCTAAAGAACAGATTGCTAAAGCGCAACCTCTTTTCGATTGCATGGGCAGTGAAACCGTTGACGCTGGTGGCGCAGGTAAAGGCATCCGCGTAAAAATAATCAACAACTACATGAGTATTGCGCTCAACGCGTTATCCGCTGAAGCCATCACGCTGGCAGAAGCTATAGGCCTAGATTTCGATACGGCAATGGCGGTAATGAGCGGCACTCCAGCAGGCAAAGGGCACTTCACTACTACGTGGCCGGGTAAAGTTCTGTCTGGTGATTTATCGCCAGCGTTTATGGTTGACCTAGCACATAAAGACCTCGGTATCGCACTTGATTTGGCTAACCAAGTTAATGTTCCAATGCCATGTGGCGCGGCATCTCGTGAGCTTTATAGCATCACTCGCGCTGCGGGTCGTGGCCGTCAAGATTGGTCTGCGATACTGGAGCAGCTACGTGTAACTTCTGGTCTAGAACCAAAGATTAAATAATCACTCGTTAGCAAATTCCATTATCAAGACTAGCAGAGGCCAATAACGTGGAACTTACCATTACTTCTTGGGGGGCGGTAGAAGGTCAGGACAAACCTGTTCAACTTTTTACACTTACCAACAAAAACGGCGTGAAGATATCGGTCACCAACTATGGTTGTATCGTCACTTCAATTGAGACACCGGACCGAAATGGCAACGTCGCCGATGTCGTTTTGGGATACGAAAGTTTAGAGAAGTACCTTGGTGGTCATCCTTTCTTTGGTGCCATTGCCGGCCGTTTCGCTAACCGTATCAAAGATGGTAAGTACGCATTAGATGGCGAACGGTTTCAACTAGAAACCAATGAACCACCTACCGTGCAACATCTGCACGGCGGTTTAAAAGGATTCGACAAATACGTTTGGGATTATTCGATTGAAGAGGCGCAAGAAGGAACTTTCGTCCACTTTAGCCGCGTGTCACCTGATGGTGAATCCGGTTACGGTGGCACTTTGAATGTTGTCCATACTGTTGGTCTAGATGAAGAAAATCAGGTTCACTACAATTTTAAGGCCACGACTGACAAGCCAACGGTCGTGAACCTAGTGAACCATAGCTACTACAATCTCGGTGGCCATGATTCTGGCACAGTAGACGGTCACGCATTGAAAATTCATGCTGACTTCTACACGCCGGTTGCGGAAAATATGATCCCAACAGGCGAAATTTTGTCCGTTAAAAACTCTGGACTGGACTTTACCTCTATGACAACGATTCGTGAGAATAAGCCCGGCGTTCCAGATGGCGCATATGACCACAACTACATTTTGCACAATCGAGAGGTAGAAGGCGAATACGCGTTAGCCGCTGAATTATATGAGCCAAATAGTGGCCGTTTGATGACGGTGCTAACCACCCAACCTGCAGTACAGTTCTATAACGGTTCCAAGTTGTCTAACAAACCTTGGATTGCTCGCAATGGTTACAAGTATGAAGCGTTTGCCGGTATGTGTTTGGAAACTCAACACTACGCCGATAGTCCGAATCAACCCCACTTTCCGACGACTCGCTTGAATCCAGGTGCAGTTTTTGAAGAAAAAACGATCCACCGTTTCAGCATTAAATAGACGGCAGTTTTAACAACACATGCAAAGGCGCTCAATGATGAGCGCCTTTTTTGTGATTGATTGTGTCCTAACGCTCATTAATGTCCATTTGTGATTGTTTTTGTAAAAAATGCTACATAACTAACAGAATTTGGAACAACAAAGTGATAATTTCTGTAATAACAGACAGTAAACAAAAACACTCAAAACGCCAAAACATGAATAACTAAGCGTTGCCCCATGATGTCGGGCTATTTCGACTTGAAATACATCATGATTGTTGTTTTTCTTTCGATATTGGACCTTTACTGTATTTAATTAGAACTTAACACACACCTTTATTTTCAACATTGTAATTACATGGTTTGTTAAGCTTCGCTCTATCTTATTATTTGTTTTCACTAGAGGAAATATTGTATGAAGTGGATAAACACCCGATCCCATAATTCTTGGTTAGAAACTGAAACCGATCGAATTTTTGATTTTGGAAGAAAAGCGGTCGTTCCAAATGGATTTGGTTGGGTCGGCAATAACGGAAGCATTCGTGAGGAAATGGGAACACGACTCTGGATCACGGCAAGAATGCTACATTGTTACTCTCTCGCTGCTTTGATGGGCCGTCCAGGTGCGTATGACCTTGTTGAACATGGAATTTCTGCATTAGAAGGTCCACTGAAAGACAAGACTCATGGTGGATGGTATGCCACGATAGATAACGAAGGTAACGGTATTGTCGATGCGTCAAAGCAAGGTTATCAACACTGCTTTGTTCTACTAGGCGCTGCAAGCGCAGTAACAACCGGACACCCACGTGCTCAAGCTTTATTAGATGAAGCCATTAAGGTTGTTGAGCAATACTTCTGGAGTGAAGAAGAGCAAATGTGCCTTGAGTCTTGGGATGAAACATTCTCAGAGACGGAAGACTATCGTGGTGGTAACGCCAGCATGCACGCCGTTGAAGCCTTCCTAATTGTTTATGATGTAACAAAAGATACAAAGTGGCTAGATAGAGCATTGCATGTTACTGAGTTTATGATCCACAAAACAGCTAAAAGCCTCGACTACCGAGTTAATGAACATTTTGATTCAAACTGGAATCCGCTTCCAGATTACAATAAAGAAACGCCTGCAAGCCACTTCCGTGCTTACGGTGGTACCCCCGGCCACTGGATCGAGTGGGGCCGCTTGATCTGCCATCTTCGCGCGACACTGCTTGAAATCGGTGCAGATACACCAGAGTGGTTACTAGAAGATGCCAAGGGTTTATTTGACGCAACCGTCCGCGACGCATGGTCTGTCGATGGCGCACCTGGGTTTGTTTATTCCGTTGATTGGGACGGCAAACCAGTTGTACGTGAACGTATTCGTTGGACACCTGTAGAAGCGATCGGCACCGCTTATGCGCTTTACACCGTAACGGGTGATAAGAAGTACGAGGAGTTCTATCAAACATGGTGGAATTACTGCCGCACTTACCTGATGGATTATGAAGGTTGTTCATGGTGGCAAGAGCTTGATTCGAATAACGTCGTTTCGGCCAAAGTATGGGATGGTAAGCAAGATATTTATCACCTAATGCACTGCTTAGTAATTCCAAGATTACCGCTAACCCCAGGGTTAGCACCTGCACTCGCAGCCGGTCTATTGGATCAAGACATGAAGTAAATTTCTACCATTTTACTGACGTTTTGTAGTGAGATATTAAGAGATGATAGCTTGTAGCTGTCATCTTTTTTTTTGTCTCTCTCTAACTCCCCTTTCTAAGAAGAAGCGGCTTACTAATTTGTAGAGTAACAAGATGTGTTCCAACACTCACTTTTGTCCATTATTGATTGTTTTTGTCGTAAAGTGATACATATCTAACAGAAATGAAATCAAATGACTGATAATTTCTACATTATCAAACAAATGAAGAGGATTATCTCAAATGCCTTACCTATCCGGCAAAACAATGATTAAAGAAGCGTGGGAAAACGGCTACGCTATCGGTGCATTCACAGCTCACAACCTAGAAACCATCAAAGCGGTACTTCTAGCAGCACAAGAAGAGCAATCACCTTTTATGCTGCAAATTGGTCAAAAAGCCATTAACGAAATTGGTATGAAACCTCTTCGTGACGCGGTAGATTCTCTTATTCAACACCACAACATCACTGTTCCAGTCTGTATTCATCTCGACCACAGTCGTAAGTTTGAACAGTGCATGGAAGCCGCAACACGTGACTTCCAGTCACTGATGTTTGACGGCTCAGCGCTACCTTTCGAAGAGAACATCCGTATCACCAAAGCGGTAGTCGAAGTAGCAAGAGCGCTTGGCCTTGGTTCAGAAGGTGAGATTGGCAAGATCGGTGGCACCGAAGATGACATTACTGTTGATGAAAAAGACGCGATGATAACAACGGTTGCTGAAGCACTAGATTTCTCTGAGCGCACAGGTGTTGATTATCTAGCAGTCTCTATCGGTACTGCTCACGGCGTGTATAAAACA
>Ga0316197_10002877_pt1 | contig 12241 bp, 6 predicted proteins | sample OudBiesiAoxic_MG_FD_204939 | JGI IMG/M metagenome (GOLD analysis project Ga0316197, IMG submission 204939) | Coastal sediment microbial communities from Oude Bieten Haven, Netherlands - site A oxic | ecosystem: Environmental > Aquatic > Marine > Coastal > Sediment | place: Netherlands...
AGGTTAATTTGGTAAGTAAATAACAAGATTAGAGACCAATATTGTACAATAGACCGAATACATTATATCATATTTTCAATTACTTTAATACTTGTTTTTAAATCAATGAAAAAGTAGGATAAAAAGAGTAATCTATTTTCATTAAATTTTATTTTATTTTTTAAGATATAAAAATTATATCTGCCATTTAAACCCCTTGTAATTATTAACAAAAATTAACTCTGATCAACTAATAGCTAAAACTAAATCAAAATTTAAAAAGAGAACATGTATTAAAACCGTTTTTTTCCTTGACTATAAAAAAAAAAGGAGTATAATGAGATTTGCCTAAAAAAAAGGTGAAAAAATTTAAGAAAAAAAATATGAAAATTTAGGAGGTTGTATATTATGGTTTACATTTTATTGATAGTATCTTTTGCTATCTTAATTAAGGGGGCAGATATTTTTATTGAAGGGTCTTCCGTTGTCGCCAAAGCGTTTAAAATTCCAGAATTAATTATCGGAATAGTTATTGTTGGATTTGGAACATCACTTCCGGAGTTTGCAGTTAATATGGCTGCTATTGCTAATGATTCCAATGAAATGGCTGTTGGAAATATAGTCGGTTCAAATGTATTTAATATTTTATTTATTGTAGGAGCAATTGCTATATTTAAACCTATGGTCATAGATGATAAATTAGCAACATTTGATTTTCCACTAGCTATAGTTGCAGCGATCCTTTTGCCTTTTTTAGCTTTTGATGGAACACTTTTAGGATTCGATCAAAACCTTACCCGAATTGATGGTATAATATTTATATTTATATTTGCTTATTTTGTAAAAGAAACTATAGCCAAATCATTAGTAGATCAAAAATATAAAGAGAAAAAAATGATAATCTATGAGATTGCAGAAGGAACTTTCAAGTTAAATAAATTTTTAAATGGGAAGAATAGTAAAAAAACATCTCTGAAACATCTTTCTAAAGATATAGCAATGATTGTCGTTGGATTAATTGCCGTAGTTAAAGGTGGTGATATGGTCATTGAATACGCTTCTGAGATTGCCACAACCTTTGGAATGAGTAAACATTTAGTTGGACTTACTATTGTAGGAGTTGGAACATCACTTCCTGAATTTATAGTATGTATAATGGCTGCTAGAAAAGGTCAACAGGGGATCGTAATTGGAAATATAGTAGGATCAAATACCTTTAATATCTTATTTACTTTAGGAGCATCTATGGCTATAAAACCAATTGTAGTAGATCATGCTATGATTACCGATGCTATGAATGTTGGAATGGCCACAATCTTAGTCGGAGCCTTTGCAATATTAAATAAAAAGATAGGTAGATTAGCAGGATTTGTATTGGTCATGGTATACATAATTTATATGTATAGTGTAATTAAAGGTGCATAGTAAATTTGTAGGAGGAATCTAAATTATGATGAGTTTAAAAAATATATTTAAAAAAAATAAAGAAATATTAGTATTTTCACCCCTTAAAGGTGAAGTTATAGGTCTAAATGAAGTCCCAGACAATGTTTTTACAAGTAATATTATAGGAGACGGATGTGCTATCATCCCTGAGCCTGGAGAGATTTGTGCTCCAATCTCTTCTAAGGTGGAAATATTCAAAACTAACCATCTTTTAATTTTCGAACCTAAAAAAGGTATTTATATTGTTATCCATTTCGGTGTAGGAACATCTCTTTTAGAAGGTAAAGGATTTAAAAGAATTGTAGAATTATCTCCTAAAAAAATTGTAGAAGTAGGAGACAAACTAGTAAGTTATGATTTGGATTATCTAAAAGAAAATGCAAAATCTATAATCACTCCAATAATTGTAAGTGACGATAATGTAGATCATATAGAACTACTTGTAAAAAATGGAGAAAAAGTAGAAGTAGGAGCTCCACTTATGAAGGTATTCCTTAAATAAAACACGACGTGTATATAAGCACAAAAAAAGAGTGAATATTCACTCTTTTTTTGTGCTTATATAAATTTTTTAACTGATTAGATGTTATAGAATCTTTTTCTAGAATAAACTTCTTTGATCTGTATCACTCAGCCCTTCTATTGAACCTAATTCTTTTAATTTTTCAATTATTGTAGCAGACGCCTTAGTTCTTCTTTTAAGATCTTCATAAGATGAAAAAGCTCTTCCCGTACGCTCATTGAGCATATTTTCTACTACTGCTGCTCCTAATCCATTTACAGCAACAAGTGGCAATCTTATCTTATCTCCTTCAATCTTAAATTTAAAACCATCAGATTTGTATACATCTACTCCTAAAAATTCTACTTTACGAGCATTCATCTCTAAAATAATCTCAGACAATGCCATCTGCCCCTTCTGTCTTACATCCATTCGAGGTTCATTGCTTAATTCTTTTATTTTACTTTTTATTCCGTCTAAAGTAAGCATAAAGTCAGAATCAAAATCATCAGCTTTTCTACTTAAATATGCAGTATAGAAAGCTTGAGGGTAATGAACTTTGAAATATGCAATCCTTACAGACATCATAACATAGGCTACAGCATGACCTTTAGGGAACATATACTTTATCCTTTTACATGATTCTATATACCAAGAAGGAACTTTTCTGCCTTTCATAACGTTTGAATACTCTTCCCAAGTATCAGGTTCTTTACTAGGTCTTCCCTTTCTAACAAATTCCATAATCTTAAAGGCTAATCCCTTTTCAATACCTGAATCGATAAGAAAGTTCATAATATCGTCTCTTACTGAAATGATTTCTGATAAGGTTGCTTCTCCTTGACGAACAAAGTCTTGGGCATTATTTAGCCAAACATCTGTTCCATGGGACAGCCCCGATATACGACAGAGTTCTGAAAAGGTTGTTGGTTTAGTATCTAGTAACATCTGCCTTACAAATCCAGTCCCAAATTCTGGTACTCCATAAGTTCCAACTGTTGACCCTATCTCATCTGGAGTAACCCCTAATGATTCAGTACTAGAAAAAAGCTTCAGAGTCTTTGGGTCAGTTAATGGTATATCGTAAACATTAACTCCTGTTAAATCTTGTAATAGTTTGATTGTTGTGGGATCATCATGCCCTAGTATATCTAATTTTACTAGCTGTTCGTCCATTACGTGATAATCATAATGGGTAGTTATAGAAGTTGATTTTTGATCATTTGCAGGTCTTTGTACAGGGGTAAAATCATAGATAGATTTCCCCTCAGGAACAATGATCATTCCACCAGGATGCTGTCCTGTAGTCTTTTTAACCCCTTCACATTTCTTTGCTAATCTTTCCATTTCAGCCCCTCTCATGGGCTTATTATTTTCTTCAGAAAATTTTCTTACATATCCATAGGCATTTCTTTCTGCCAGAGTAGAAATAGTTCCAGCTTTAAATACATTTTCTTTTCCAAATAAAACCTCACAATATTTATGGATAGCTCCTTGATATTCTCCTGAGAAATTAAGGTCTATATCTGGTACCTTATCTCCATTAAATCCCATAAATACTTCAAATGGTATAGAATGTCCATCACGAATTAATTCTGTATCACATTCAGGACATTTTTTATGAGGTAAGTCTACCCCACTCCCCTCTTTATCCATAAATTCTGAATACTGACATTTAGGGCATACATAATGAGGATAAAGAGCATTTACTTCGGTTATATCCATCATAAATGCCACCAATGAAGACCCTACTGATCCCCTTGAGCCTACGAGATATCCATGGTCTAGTGATTCTTTTACTAATTTTTGAGCTGATAAATATAATACTGCAAAGCCATTTCCAATGATAGCTTTTAATTCCCTTTTAATCCTAGCATCAATATGCTTAGGAAGGGGATTTCCATATATTTTATAAGCTTTTGCGTAAGTCATGTCACTTACTTCTTCCTCTGCATTATCCATCTTAGGAGGATAAAACCCATCTGGAATAGGTTGAACTTTCTCAATCATCTCATTAATCTTATGAGTATTATCTATAACTACATCATTTGCTACTTTCTCTCCTAAATACGAAAATTCTTCAATCATCTCATTAGTAGTTCTAAAATATAATTGATTATCATATTGCCATGAATTAAATGCCATTCCACTACCATATCTAAGGACACTACGAGTAAGATACTCATCTGGATTTAGGTATTGGACATCTCCTGTTGCTACAACAATTTTATCTTGCTTTTCAGCTAACCCAACAAAATATTTATTCATCTCGATAATACTATTATAAGATTCCACTTCTTTTTTCTCAACTAATTCAGTATATGTCCCCCTTGGATGGATCTCAAAATAATCATAGTATTTAGCTAATTCTTCAATCTCAGATTTTGCCGTACCACGAAGATAAGCTTTTGTTAATTCTCCTTCATTTCTAAAAGTTCCACTACCACTACTGGCTAAAATTAATCCTTCACGTAACTCAGTAAGAAGTGACTTAGGTATTCTAGGTTTTTTCTGACCATAAAAATCAATATGAGCTCTTGAAACTAATTCATATAAGTTTCTCAGCCCTTTTTGATTTTTAACTAATATCATTGTGTTAAATGTATCCATGAGCTTTACATCAGTTTCATAGACATTATCTATCTCACTTAATTTATAAGCTCCCTTTGTTAGAACCATATTCATCATCTTTACAAATATATGTGCTGTAGCTTCAGCATCATCAACAGCTCTATGGTGGTTATCAAGTTCAACACCTAGATGTTTTGCCATAGCTTTTAAGTTATACCTTTTTAGTTCTTTTAGGATGTTTTTACCCCATAGTAAGGTATCAATTACAGCTGGATCATAATTTTGATCTAGTCTGCTTTTTAATTTTGTCTGAATAAAACCAATATCAAATTTTGCATTATGGGCTACCATGGTAGCATCTTTGGAAAATTCTAAAAATTTAGGTAAGACTTCCTCAATTTGAGGAGCATCTGCAACTAATTCATCAGTAATCCCAGTAAGTTTAACTATATTTTCTGGAATAGGTTTATTAGGATTAACAAAGGTAGAAAATCTATCTATAATTTTAGTTCCCTTTAATTTGACTGCTCCTATCTCTGTTACCTCATCATTGTGAGGATCAAATCCAGTAGTTTCTATATCAAAAACTATATATGTTTCATCTTCTATTATATTATCTCTTGCATTCTTTACCATCTTAACAGCATCGTCTACTACATAAGCTTCGCAGCCCATGATCACTTTAAAATCTTCCATTCCTTTAGCTATATTAAAAGCAAAAGGGAATGAGTGTGTTACACCAAAATCTGTCACTGCAATGGCCTTATGACCCCAAGAGTGAGCATGTTTAATTAAATCTTTTGCATCTATGAGTCCTGCCATATCACTCATTTTAGTATGAGCATGTAATTCTATTCTCTTTATCTCTGCCTCATCTTTTCTTACAACAGTTTTAGATTCAATAGCATTTACATTAGTTACAGCTAAGATATCTTCGTTATTGGTGTACTGGTCATTTTCTTTTTTACCCTTTACCTTTACCCACATACCGGCTTTAATATCCACTTTATTCTCTATCTTTGTAAAGATCTTAATTGAAATTGAATCTTCATGGTTAGTTATTCCAAACTTTACAATTCTCCACTTGTTTTTTATCTCAATTTGCTCCACTTTGAAGACTTCTCCCTCTAAGGTACATACTTCTCCAGGATAAATTTCATTAAATTCTAAAAAATCATTGGTTGACCCTTTGATCATTCCACGTCCAAAAATAATTTTTTTACCTTCACTGCTTTCGATAATTTTTATCTTTTCCATATCTCTAGGTTCAGTTCTTTTAGGTTGTGCTATAACTTCGTTTGCTGGATTTTTTAGTTGGATCTCCTTATTAGATCTTTCAATCTGTTCCTTGGTAATCTTAATAATTTCATCATTCATAACTTTGACTTCTCTAGTAAAATCTCCTACAAGGAGTCGGATATCGAGATTATTTATCCCATATCTTCCCAACTTGATATTTAATTTTATGTCCACTTCAGCCTTTAAAAGATTGTCTAAAGACACCTGATCTTTTAATTCTATATCTATATGTTGGTCGTGGATATAGACCCTATATAAGTGTAAAAAAGATCTAGAGGGAGCACTGGTAGTTTTTAATTCCTTAATAATTCTCTCTACAACTAATTTTATATCCATTTTAGTTAAATTAGCAGTCTCAAACTCAACTCCTAAGTCCAGCTCTAATTTATCTCCAAACTTCTTATCTATCTCTTTTTGGATAAGATCCAACTCATCTAAGTTATGAGGATTTTTTACCACACACAATAATTCTATTTTTTTTAATTTTTCATAGATAGTAATTTCTTTTAACTCTATATTTTTTACTCCTACAGACTCAAAAAGGTTCTTTTTTGGTCGTATTTTAACTATATTTCTAGGCATCTTTCCTCCCTATTTACCCTTAAACAATATCTCTATTTATACTTTGTATTACACGTAATAAACTTTTTATTTTGTTTTTTCCATCACCTTACTATTATATCATAGTCTCTAAATAAAATTTTTAAAAAATGACTACCTTTTTCAAAAGTTAATTTCCTTTAAATAATAGTATTTTTGAAATTTTTAATAGAAATACCAAACATTTAAAAGATTGACTTTTTTTAACTTATATGATATCATACTGTATCACTCATATTTTTGAATGGTCCTAAGAAGTTGGAAGTGAAATAAACGTAATGCCGGAAAACTGTAGATGACGAGATCTATAACCGCGGTAATAAAGAGGAGAAAAAAATGAAAAAAATAGTTTATATGTTGAAAGTTTCCACAGTATTTTCAACTATGATAAGTGTATCTTTAGTTTTAGCTAGATAGACTAAATCAGAATCAAATAGAATGTTTAAATATAGATATTTTATTAATATAGTATTTTAAAAGCCAACTAATAATTAGTTGGCTTTTTTATTTTTATTCTGTTTGAAGAGTCAATTTTATTATTCTTATTTCTATGCCTAAACTTTTAAAACATATTTTCTTTAAATTTAGTTTGACTTTAATTGTATTTTAAGTTAAAATTAATTTGCAGTGAGTCCTTATAATATATATGCATTATTCTTCCCAGAGATCCATGTATAGGACTCACAACAGTAAATTTATTACGGACTTATAAATTTACTAATTTTCCTCAGACCTCTTATTACCAAAATAATGAGAGGTCTTTTTTACAATTAAATTCTTTAACTTTTTTTACTTCCTCTTTATTACTATAGCTCAAAATTGATCCAAAAATATTCTATTCATAAATACATTAGAAAACTAACAAAAAAAGATCCTTTTTTTTAGGATCTTTTACTGTTTAACCTAATATTATCATATTAATACATCTAAACAACAGAAATATACAATATAATATTTATCTAAAAACTGTATCTATTCCTTCCATTCTCTTTAGCCTTATAGAGAGCTTGATCAACTTCTCTTAAAAAATCATCTGAATCTTGCTCCCAAGAAATCGCACTGTTATTTATTCCGAAACTAGCGGTTATCTCACCAAAAGGTGAATCTTCATGTTTTATATTACAAGCTTTTAATTTTTCTTGAAAATGTTCCACTAAAGATATTGAATCTTTTAAAGGCGTTTGGTACAATACCACCATAAATTCTTCTCCACCATATCTACTAATAACATCTCCATGTCTTTCAAAAACTTCTTTTAATAACTTTCCTATTGTCTTTAAAACACAATCTCCTTCGAGATGTCCATATCTGTCGTTATATTTTTTAAAATAATCTAGATCTATCATCACAAGGGTTAATATGGTTTTCATTCTCTTTGCACTCTCAAAAAGCAATTCATATTTTTCATCTAGTAATCTTCTGGTAGCTAATCCCGTTAAATAATCTACATATACCAGTTTTTCTAACTCTATTTTATTAGATTTTAACTTAATAAGAGTATTTTGTAACTGTCTGTCTAAAACCTCAACTTTTAAATGACTACTGTGAATTAGTTTAAATAATAAAATAGACGTCAAAATAATAAAAAATGATCCTTTATAAGTTTGAAGTAGCTCATAATATTCAATATTTTTAACCATTGTATGTAAAATTTCATTAGAAAATAACAACCATAAAAATGAACTAAATATATAATACACAATAATTTTTAATGTTTCCTTTAATTTAACTTCCACGATTACTCCCTTAATTATTTCTATAGACATTAAACTTTTCTTTAAAACAACAGAAAAGTCACTTCTAGTACAACAAATTTAATACGATATTACTACTAATTTCTATAATTTTTAAAATAGACTATTAGTATAAGTCTTATGCCATTCTAAAAAATTATTATATGCAAGAGGTTTACTAAAGTAATATCCCTGTGCGTAGTCACAGCCCATATTTTTTAATATTTTTAACACTTCTTCATTTTCTACTCCCTCTGCTACTATTTTTTTACCGAGAGCCCGTCCAATATTTATAGACGAACGTACGAGTTCTTTATTTTCCTGATTAGTTTCAATATCTTTTACAAAAGTTCTATCAATTTTTATTATATCTAAAGGAAGATTCTGAATGCATGACAGAGTAGAATATCCAGTTCCAAAATCATCTAATGAAAATTTGATCCCAATACTTTTTAAAGACTCCATTATAGTAGATATTTTTTTAAAATTATCTACACTACCCCTTTCAAGAATCTCAAATTCTAACTTATCTAAAGGGAATAATTTTTTTTTGTATTCTCTAATAGTTTTGACTAATTTAGGATTTTCTAAAAGGTTTAAAGGAATATTTACAGAGACATTGATATCTATGCCCTGTAACAGCATCTTTTTTAAGTCCAAAAGTACAGTTTTTAACACCCACTCAGTTACTATCCCTATCATTGCGGTTTTCTCTATGTGAGGAATAAAATCATCAGGGGAAATTAACCCCCTTTCAGGATGTTCCCACCTTATTAATGCTTCTACCCCCTCTACTTCTCTAGAATGAAGGTCAATTTTCGGATGATATTTTATATGAAATTCTTTCTTATTTATTGCCCTTGGGATTTCACATAAAAGATCAAAATTTTTATGTGATTCTAATTTCATTTCTTCAGAATAAACTTCACATTGATTTAGATTTTTCTTGGCAAACCGTCTTGCAATTTCTGAATTTTGAATAATATCTATATTATTTCCCTCAAGTTTGGCTATACCAACAAACATACTAGGAAAATATTCAATCTCTTTTATTTTTATTTTTTTATAAATGGCTTTCATAAAAGATTTAAATTTACTTTTAATCTCTGATTCAAAAAAAACAATACCAAATCTCCCACTCCCAAAATAAAAAACTGTAGTAAGATTTTTTTGACTAAAAATATCAAATAAATCTCTAGAAAAAATTTCAAGTAAATTATTAGCGTACTTTTTTCCAAAGGTTTCTGCTATTTTGTCATAATTTTCAAACTTTAAATTGGCAAAGTAAGCATCAGAAGGATAATTTTTAAGAACGATATTTTCAAAATATTTTTTATTTGGTAGATTAGTTTTTGTATGATAGAGACTAATTATACTCAACTTATTAATTGTGTTTAAAAGATATTTCATGGTAGCCCCTGAACAACTTCCTAGCAACATATAAAAAAACGCCCTAAAAATCCAGTTAAATAAATTTTGCATTATTAACAACTCTGAATTCATTGGTATGAGAGGTCCTAAAAACAGTCCTCCTGTCAATCCAAGTATAATACCTCCTACGGGTCCAAAAACAAAGGATCCTATTACTATTGTGAAAAGCATTAAATATGAAAGGGAGGAGTTTACACCTCCAAATGAATCAATTAAATCAGCTATAAAAAATTGCAATGATATTACCAATAAAATAAAAAGTGAGTATTGAAAAACATTCATTTTTTTCAATCTTTGGATTTGCTTAACTACAGAAATAACACTCATCAAATATGCCTCCATTGTATATGATTTTAGAAAAGCATTGAAATGAAGGTCATCACATCCACAACTGATCTTAAATTTCACTTAAAACAAAATCAATTTTATACCTTTTAATAATATCTGTCAATAAATAAAAATTTGTTACTATAAATAATAAATTAAAATATATATTATTAAAGCTTTCTTTTGTTTGAACGATTCTTATGTTATAATGATTACAAAGTTTAACTGGAGGGATATAATGAATAAAAAACATAAAATAAGTAAGTGGTTAGGAGCACATGTTTCAGTTGCTGGAGGAGTTTTTAATGCCCCTAAAAATGCCCACGATATTGGTGGTGTAGCTTTTGCAATGTTCTTAAAAAATCAAAAAAGATGGGTTGCTAAAGATTATGACGACAAAGTAATAAATAAATTTAAAGATGAGATAAAAAAATATAATTTCAATACAAATTACATCATGCCCCATGCTGGATACCTTATAAATTTAGCTAATTGTGATCCTGAAAAATGGAAAAAATCATTGGATGCCCTAATCGATGAATTAAAAAGAGGAGAACAGTTAGGATTAAAATATATAAATCTACACAGTGGAAGTCATTTAGGACTGATCTCATTAGAGGAAGGATATGATCTTATAGCTCGTGGAATCAATGAAGCTATCAATGCTACAGAGTATATCACTATAGTCCTTGAAAACACAGCTGGGAAAGGAAATACAATAGGTGGAGACTTTGAGGAGTTAAAAGAGATTATAGATAGAGTAGAAAATAAAGATCGTGTAGGAGTCTTGCTTGATACCTGTCATACATTTGACTATGGATATGACCTAGCTACCGAAGAGGGATATAAAAAAACTTTTGAGGATTTTGAAAACCTAATTGGATTTAAATATCTAAAAGGAATTCATCTAAATGATTCTATGTATGGATTAGCTTGTAAAAAAGATAGGCATGAAAGTATTGGAAATGGGATGTTGGGAATGGATTTTTTCAAAAGATTTATGAATGATCCTAGATTTGATAATATGCCAATTACTTTAGAGACCATAGATCAATCTATATGGAAAGAGGAAATAGAACTACTTTATAGTCTTATAGAAAAATAGAAAAAAGCTTTTGCCTATAGGCAAAAGCTTTTTTTATTTACATCATTGAACCTAAAGCTAATAATGCCATTGTCATTACTATAAATGTAATAAATAGAGGCATTACAAATTTTAACCACTTTGTATATGACACTCTTCCTATTGCTAATCCACCCATTACTACTGCTGATGTAGGAGTAAGTAAGTTTAATACTCCTGATGCAGATTGATATCCAGTAACTACTACATTTTTTGCTAAACCTGAAAACTCTCCTAATGGAGCCATAATAGGCATAGATAGTGTAGCTAATCCTGAAGTTGAAGGAATTAAAAATGACATAGGAAGGTAGAATAAGTATGAGATAATAGCAAATGCTGTAGATCCTACACCTGTTAATGCCTGTTCTCCCCAATATAACACAGTATTTGTCATTCCACCAGCATTCATTACTATAGTTATTCCTCTAGAAAGTCCTACAATAAGTGCTACTCCTAAAAGATCTCTAGCACCATTTACGAATACAGATACAATCTCTTTTTCTTCCATTCCATATATTTTTCCAACTAGTACAGATGAAACCATAAATAATACAGTCATCTCTCCAAACCACCAGTCACCAAGAGCAACCATGTCTCCCAATAATTTACCTATTAATGGCAATCCTTTGAAAAAGTCATTCATAGTCTCAAATATTGTAATATTAAATTTATAAGCCCACGGGATTACCCCTAATATCATAATGATAAAAGTCCCACCAAATATCCAAAGAATCAATGCTCTTTTAGAAGTTAATTCAGGAGTTTCTTGCTCTTCTCCTCCTAAAAAATGATGTTCATTTTCTTTTTTCATATCATATACCAATGATTTTGTAGGATCTTTTTTTACTTTTTCAGCATATCTCATAACATAAAATATAGCAAAACCAAGTAAAACTACCATCATTAATAATCTTAACCCCAATCCATCTCCCACAGAGATCTCGGCAAAGCCAGAAGCTATTCCTGTAGCAAAAGGATTTACTGTAGAGCATAGAACCCCTGTTCCTGCTCCTAACATTATTACTCCTACTGCTGTCAAGGCATCATATCCTGCACCAATAAATACAGGAATCAATAAAGGATAGAACGCTATGGTTTCTTCTGCCATCCCAAATGATGTTCCTCCTGCTGCAAATATCATCATAAGGATAGGTATCATTATCTTTTCTCTTCCCTTTAACTTTTTGATAACCTGTCCAATTCCTGCATCGATAGCACCTGTTTTCATTA
>Ga0316197_10002878_pt1 | contig 12241 bp, 6 predicted proteins | sample OudBiesiAoxic_MG_FD_204939 | JGI IMG/M metagenome (GOLD analysis project Ga0316197, IMG submission 204939) | Coastal sediment microbial communities from Oude Bieten Haven, Netherlands - site A oxic | ecosystem: Environmental > Aquatic > Marine > Coastal > Sediment | place: Netherlands...
CGTTGCTGAGAAGGGCGACCGCCTCCGCTCCCCGGTCGGCTTCGACCAGCGCCCTCCAATAGGCGGCATCGAGCGCAGTTCGTCCGAGGGCGTTGCTGTGTCGGAGCTTGTAGCGGAGAGCTGCCGCGCGGAGCTCCGGGTCATCCCCCGGCGCCAACACCTCGTCGATGGCGATGGCGGCTTCCGGGTGCTCGCCTGCGAGCTCCTCCGATTCGTGAGCCAGCATGAAGAGCTCGTCGACAGCTTGCTCGCCGCGGGCAATACGCATTTCACGAAGGCCGTGCAACAGCGTCGAAGCACGAAGCCCATCGCTCGGGGCGAGCGCCGCGAGTTGGAGCCAGGCCTGGTCGGCGGAGGTCGTCTGTTCGTCGAGCGCGCCTCGAAGCGCCGCGTACGCGGAGGCAAAGCCATTGACTTCGGCGCTTGACGACCACGAATCGGCGAGCATCTCTTCGGCTGCTGCGCGCTGCTCCTCGGTAGTGAGTGCTCGGGGCGTGGATAGCAGCGCGACGGCGCTCGGGACCGCGGCGGCCGGATGCTCGAGCGCGCGTTCGTACGACGCGCTGGCGTTCGTCGAGCCTCCATTGGTGTGTGTGAGCGCGTCGCCTCTCAGCATCGCGAACAGCTCGGGCACACCACCACCGAGCTCTCCGCGCTGGAGTCGTTCGTAGGCTTCGAGCTTGGTGCTCTCGTCTCCCCGTCGCCGCGCCACGTCCGCGAGCGCCAGAGCAGCGGACGCTGATTCCGGCGACTGGCGCAGAGCCTGTCGGTACGCCTCCTCCGCCGCGCGGAGGTCCCGACCTCGCTCCGCCGTCGTTCCGGCGAGGAGAAGGGACATCTCGCTCAGGCCGGCACCCGATGAGTTCTTCGCTCGGGTCTGTGACAGGGCAACGACGTCCTCGGGATGGCCTCCTTCCCGAAGCACCCCCTCCAGCAGTGCGATGACCTGTCTGTCCTCTGGCGCTCGTTCGAGTGCCTCCCGAAGGGTCCGCTCCGCGGCGGTCCAATCGCCGCGCCGCGCGTGTGCCCAACCCGCAGCGCAGAGGTGGCTCACTTGCTGTTCGGGTGCGGCGCGCGGGGCCAGCGCTTCGTGCGCCAGCGCGAGCAATTCGGCATCGTCGGAGCGTGCAGCCCGCACCCGCGCCACATGAGGCGCCCATGCCGAGCAGCTGTCGTCGCTCACGGCTTCGCGCAGCATCGCCTCCGCCTGCGGCTCGTCGCCGAGTACGTGTTGGAGGATGTCGTACCTGCAGAATGCCAACGCCGATCGCTCGCCATCGGGCACGTCGCAGGCGAGCAGATCGCCCAGGCGCGCGAGGAGCGCTTTCGGATCACGCGCGTGAATGGCGGCGCCAAGCGCGTCTCGGATGATGTCCGCCTTCCGCTCGGTCGCCGCTTCCGCGGCTTCGAGGAAGAGCGCCTGCGCGTCCTCCGGTGGGCGCGCAGATGCGGCGACCAGCCGCGCGGCATGCCAGAGGAGCAACGCACGCGCGTCGCGCTGGGCACGCTCCGCGCGCCAAAGGAGCCGCTCGACCCGTTCCGCACGCGCCTCCGACCGAAGGAGCGCGACATCGAGCGCGGCCTGCGCGTATTCCGAGCTCGGATAGCGCGCCGCTGCGTCGCGAAGGACGGCGAGAGCCGACTCCTGTGCGTCGCTTCGGAGCGCGCGGCGAATCCCATGCGTGACGAACGCCGGGTCATCGGGCGCGTTTTCGGCAAACCACGCGGCAGTCTGGCGAAGGCCGTCGTCGTCGTCATCGCCTCGCGCCTCGGCGAGAAGGAGTGCCTGAAGCCGAAGTGCTTGATCTTCGGGGCACAGTCGAAGCGCGGAAGACAAGTAGCCGGCTCCTGCCTCCACATCACCAAGCTTCGTCGCGCTCGCCGTAGCTGCCTCCTGCCAGAGGAACGCCGCCATCGGCAGGCGCTCCTCGGTGGGTACCGAGCAGCTCAAGGGGTCCTCGGGGGCGTCGCCTTCGAGCAGCTGTGCCATGGCGGCGGAGGCGGCGACGAGCGCATCCCAACGCCCGTGCTCTCTCGCGGTGCGCCGCTGAAGCGAGCGTGCCGCCCACGTGATTTCCGGCGCATCGCATGCGACCTCCAAGGCATCGAGGGCAGCGTCGATCTCGCCGGCATCGATGTGTTCGAGCGCTACGTCGAGCCAGAGCGCAGCGCGCAACGCGGGTTCGACGGCGTGGTCGGCTTGGCTGCGGATGGCGTCGCGCAAGGCGTCGGGGGCGTCGCGAGCCTCGGCCAGCCATTCGAGGATGAGGGCGGGCACCGTCGGCTCCGGTGATCGAGCGACGGCTTCGCGCAGAAAAGATTCCCAGTCGTCGGAGCGAAGCGCGAGGTCGAGAAGCGCGCTCGCTCGGCTGGCCGGTCCCCCTGCCGAGCCGAGGCGCGTCGTGCAGAGCGCTTCGATCTGGCCCGTGTCTGCCTCCCTTTCGGCGATGCGTAGTGTCGCGATAGCCGCCGGCTGAAACGCGGGCGCCTCGACCTGCGCGCGGGCGTAGCAGTCGCGCGCGTCAGAGGAGCGCCCGAGGTCGTGCTCGTAGAGGGAGCCCATGTGATGCAGGATCGCCGCGCGGATCCTTGGCTCTAACTCCGCACCGAGCTCGCGGCGCAGATTGCCCATTCGCAGCTCGACCAAGTCCAGCTTGCGCGTGACCCCCGGAGGGCTCGGTGGCGGCTTTCCAATCATCCGCCCCCTCCGGTTATGCGAGTGTCCAACCGCCGTCGATCACCATGACATCCCCCGTCACGTAGTCCGATTCATCGGAAGCCAAGAACACCGCGCCCCCGGCGATGTCACGCGGTTGCCCCACGCGGCCTGCCGCCGTTCTGTTGACGATGCTGCTGCGGATTTCGTCGTTGTCGACCAACACCTGTGCGAACTTGGTCTCCACCAGGCCGGGTGCGATGGCGTTGACGCGGATGCCGGCGGCGCCGAGTTCCATGGCGAGCGTCTTGGTCATGGAAATCACCGCGGATTTGGTCATTGCGTACACGCCCTGCATCGGTGCCGCCATCAATCCAACGACACTGGCGACATTCACGATGGAGCCCTTCGCCTTGCGCTGCTGAAGGTGACCCGCAACGAGTTGGATCATTCCGAAGTAGCCCTTCACGTTGACCTCGAAGGTCTTGTCCCAGGCGCCCTCGTCGATGGTGAGCATCGGGCCGAAGTGCGGATTGGTCGCTGCGTTGTTCACGAGTATGTCGACCTGACCGTACTCCTTCAGCGCCTGCTCGAGCATCTCTTCGCGCTGGCTGCGATGGCCTACATGGCAGGCGATCGGCGTTGCCTCGCCCCCCAGCCCGCGGATCTCGCTGGCGACCGCCTCGAGTCCTTCCATCTTTCGGGAGACCAAGACCACCTTGGCCCCCTCTTCGGCCATGTACGCGGCGATCGCTGCGCCGATTCCTCGGCTTGCTCCCGTCACGATCGCCACCTTGCCCTGCAGCCGCTCGCCCATGCTCGTCCCTCCCGTGGGTCCAGGAGGGTATAGCGCCCCGCGGGGTGCTTTTGCCAGCGCGATCTGCATGTTGGTTGCGCATGCGCGGTCCTGCGCAACACTCGACTTTCGCCTGAGCCCCCGATGAGGTCGTCCTGACGCTGTTCTACGCCATTGCCGCGGTAATCGTGGGTTTCGTCGCGGTCGTCTGGGGCGCAGATCGTTTCGTCTACGGAGCGGCCGGCCTCGCGCGCAACTGGGGCGTCAGCCGAGTCGTCGTCGGTTTGACCGTCGTCGCCTTTGGTACGTCGGCGCCGGAGATGTTGGTTTCAGGAATGGCGGCGGCGGCGGGCAGCGTCGAAATGGGTATCGGCAACGCCATCGGGTCGAACATCACGAATGTCACGCTCGTGCTCGGGGCGTCTGCCATGGTCGGCACCCTGGGTATTCACTCCCGCCTTCTCGTACGGGAGATTCCGATTCTCTTCCTCGCCATGGCGGTGTCTTGGTGGTTCCTTTGGGATGGGAACCTCAGCCGCGCCGAGGGGCTGATCCTGATGGCGGGGCTCATTGCGATGTTGGCCTGGCTCAGCGTCGAGGGCGCCAAGGAGCGCTCGGATACGCCGGACCCCGTATTCGCGGAGGACGACATCCCCGACTCGCTCCCCACCGGCAAGGCGGTCCTGTCGTTCGTCATTGGGCTGATCTTCCTGCTGGTCGGCTCCCGTGTCCTGGTGTGGGGGGCAGTGGAGCTCGCGCTCTCGCTCGGCGTGAGCGAGTTGGTGGTCGGCCTCACCCTGGTCGCGCTCGGCACGAGCCTTCCTGAGCTCGCCGCTTCCGTGGCCGCGTCTCGACGCGGCGAGCAAGACATTGCCGTCGGCAACGTCGTCGGATCGAACATTTTCAACCTGCTCGGCGTGCTCGCGCTGCCTGGCATCATCGCGCCTGGCACCGTGTCCCGCTCGGTCGTGGTTCGCGACTTTCCGATCATGCTGGGAGCCACGCTCTTGCTACTTTTCATGGCGCTCAACGAAGCGAACGAGATCGGCGCAAAGCGTGGCCTCATCCTCATCGTCGTCTTTGTCATCTACTTCGTGACGCTGTTCGTGCAGCCGTCGTTCGTCGGCATGTCGGGCTAGCCCAACCGTCTCCAGACCAAGGTCATGTTGTTGGCCGGCATCGGGACGCGCTCTTCGAGGGAGAACCCCGTTCGGCGCGCGAGCGCTTCGAGCTCGTCGATGTCTCGAACGCCCCAGCGCGGGTTGCGGGAGCGGAGATTCTCGTCGAACGCCGCGTTGCTCGGCGCCGTGTGCTCGCCGTGCACGCGATACGGTCCGTACGTGATCAGCGGATCGCTCCGAGAGAGAAGCCTCTGCGCGCCTTCGAACAACGCCTCGCTCGATTCCCAAGGGGAGATGTGAATCATGTTGATGCAGAGGACGGCATCGGCTGTCGCGACTGGCCAGGACTCCGAGCGCACGTCCAACTCGAGCGGTGGAAGCAGGTTGTCCCGTTCGTCTTCGGTTACCCAACTCCGGATGCTTCGAAGAGCGTCTGGCGCTGTGTCGGACGGTTGCCAGCAGAGCGTCGGAAGGTGCTCGGAGAAGAACGCTGCGTGCTGACCCGTACCGCTCGCGATTTCGAGCACGGTCCCGCTGGTCGGCAATACGCGCCCGAGGACCTCTAGAATTGGGCCGCAGTTTCGTTCGGCGGCTGGCGCAAAACCCTTTGCCATGCGCACTGCATAGTCCATAACTGCCCGTCATCGAAACGGAACACCAGAATCGGGACGGAAGGGTGACCTGGTGGCTCGTCGTCGCGGTGTGTCTCGGGGCGCCGTGGATCACGCGCGTCTTGCTGCTCGGAGAGAAACACCTCGCCGTGCGCGTCGTCGATCTGCGTGGCGTGTTGGCCGATGCATCGGTCGCGCTGACCGTGCTCGGCTTGGTCGGACTCCTGCTCCTCACCCGCCGTTGGTGGGGCAGGGCGCTCGCTTGGCTGACCCTCACATTCTTCGTGCTGGCAAGCTTCGCGATCTACGAGTTCGTCTCGGAGTTCGATTCGCTCTACGCGCTCGACCACGCGGGCTTTCTTGGTGACGCGACGTTCGTTGGGGGCTCTGTCCTGAACATGGGCCACCCGATTCTGATGAGCGTGACGCTCGTGCTCGCGACCCTCGGCGTTCTTCGCGCCGACCCTCCCGGCGGGACTTGGTGGCGAGGCTGGGGGGTGGCGCTCGGCGTATGCCTGCTCGGGCACGCCGTCATGCCCATGTCGCACCTCTACGACGGCTGGCGGCAGCGCCACGCCGTGCACGCACAGGCTTCCCTTCTTCCGGCGTCCGGGAAGCTCGGGTCAGCCGGCACCGTCGGCGCCGAAGTCCGCGCTGTCTTCCGCGCGGACCTGAACGGGAAGCGCTGGGTCGGGCCCTTGACCGACAGACCCAACGTGATGCTCATCATGGTCGAAGCCGCCTCTGGCGCCGTGCTGCCGTCCGTCGTGGAGCGGGCCAAGCTCAAGAGCACGGCGAGGATGCCCAAGCTGGACGCGATCGCCGAGGGACACCTGCTGTTCAGCCAGGTCGTCGCCCATCAGCGGCAAACCAACCGCGGGGAATACGGGATCCTCTGCGGTGACTATCCAAAGCTGCTGACCGACCAGTCCAAGATGACCGAGCAAGTGTACGGACAGGCGAGGAGGTGCTTGCCCGCGGTCTTGCGGGAGCAGGGCTACGCCACGGTCTATCTCCAGGCGGCTCCTCTCGGTTTCATGCTGAAGGACCAGTTCATGAAGAAGGCCGGCTTCGACGAGCTCATCGGTGATGCGTGGTTCGAAAAGAGCTACGCGCGGACGGATTGGGGTGTCGACGACAAAGCGTTCTTCGAGCAAGCACTCGAGCGTGTTGTCGAGCTCCACGACGCCGAGCGACCGTTCTTCGCCACGCTGCTTACCGTTGGCACCCACCACCCGTTCACGTTTCCGGACGGCGGAGTGCTCGAAGGGGGCAAGGACCGGCGTGCCCGTGCCTTCCTGTACGCCGACGACGCGCTCAGCGATTTTTTGAATGCTCTCGAAGACCGAGGGGTGCTGCGGGACACGGTCGTGATCATCACGTCGGACGAGTCTTCCGGCCTCGTAGACACGTCCGCCTCCTCGGTGCGCCTGCTCGCCCAGAGCTGGTCCTTCGCCGTCGTGATGCTGCCGGAGCCAGAGCCGAAGCGTGTCGATACACTCTACGCGCATGTCGACACGGCGCTTTCGATCGCCGACCTGCTCGGGCTCGAACGCGACGCTCGAAGTTTCGTCGGACGCAGTTGGTTCAGAGAGTACGAAAGCCCGCGGAGCGTATTCGGCGGCAACACGTACTCGCGCAAGGTGATCATGTGGACGCCTTCGGGCGAAGCGGTCGTATGCGATGAGGCCTTCGACGACTGCAAGCGATACGGCCTGCGCAAGAACGAGTTCAGCCCAAAGAAGCGAGGCAAGCCCGCGATGCCACGCGAGCGCCGGCTTCTGGCGGAGGTTGCGCGAATGACGCGCTCGGGGCGCGCCGCAATGGATGCGTCCGACGGGATTGCGCTGTTGGCGGCCGAGGAGGTGACCATCGCGGCTTCGGACGGCAAGAAGCTCCTGGCCGGCGGGCAATACCTCCGCGTACCCGCGGGGACGATCCTCTCGGTGACCTTCGACCTCGAGGTCGAAGGCGCAGACGCGGAGGTCGAGCTTCACCAAGACGTCTTTTTGAACGGGCACAAGCGCTTCGCGCGCAAGGAAAAGCGGATGAGCGCCGGGCAGCGCTGGCGCCTCAGCTATGAGATCCGCGTCCCGAAGGCCTCCTCGCAACTCGTCGTTCAGCTTTACGCGACGACGGTGTCCGGCGACAGTGCGACGCTTCGTGTTCGCTCGGCGCAGTTGTCGATGAACGAGGGGGCCGCTCTCGATGGGGGCGTGGACGTTCTCGAGGACGAGGTGTCTACGGCTCCGCGTTGACCCGAAGCCGGCACCGGATGCGCTCGAGTTGGTCCCCCTCCCAGCGTTCGAGCTCGCCTCGCAGCAGTTCGGAGCGCTCGCGGCCCTCGGCTCCGGTCACGGGCGTCTCGCGGCCGTTTGCAGCCCGCTCGTAGACCAAGGTCGCGCCGGCACCGCGGTGGTGGATCAAGCGTTGGTCGCCGAGAGTGATGGCGCCCTTTGGCTCGTAGCCCTTGCTCATCGTGCGGATGCTATGTAGCCGTGCCCGTATCGCCTCGTCGTCGAGGGCGCGCATTCGAAACTCGTCGATCATCTCCTCCCCACGGACGGGGAAGGCTTCCGAGAATGTGGCGCGGTCCGTGGCCTCCGGATTCAGTGTGAACAGGCTCTGTGCGGGCATGTCGGCCGGCCGCGGCAAACCGAGGAAGTGGAGGACGGTCGGTGCAACGTCCGCGACGCTCACACCGACGCGCGGTCGGGCAGGGGGAAGGCTCGCGTGCCAGAGCACCAGTGGGACATCGATCATCCAGCCGTTCAGATACACGTGGTGGCCGAAGTAGTTGTTCTCGCCCATTGCCTCGCCGTGGTCGGAGAAAAAGACGACCAGGGTGTCCTCCAGCCAGCCGTCGTCCCGCAGGTACTGCATCAGGAGACTGAGCTGCCGATCGAAGTTGGTGATCTCGCTCAGGTAGGCGTTCTTGTGACCCCTCCCAAACAACAACGGAGGGTTCGTTTGGTAGGGATTCGGGTCGTGCGGCGCGTAGTAGTGAATCCATGCCATCACGGACGCGTTGTCTTCTTTTGCATCGCGTAGGCGTTCTACCAGCAGGTCTGTAGCCATCGAGTCGGTTTCGGCGAACTCAGCGGCAACGCCTGGAATCAAGAGCTCCCCCACGATCGGTAAGCGAAACCAGCGCACGTCCGGCAGCACGACGATCTGCCGGTCGACGCGGCCTCGGGAGCGAGTGAAGACCGTTTCGGGCATCCCGAGCGAGAGGTAGAGCTCCGCCGGGCTCAGGCCAGTGAACGCGCTGCCCATCGCAAAGAGCGTCGCTGGATAGCTGGTCGTGGCGTTCTCGAACGATACTCCGAGCTTCGAAAGCTCAGTCAATTCCGGCGTGACCGGCGTGCCTCGGACAACTGCGCCGACGGTGTCCTTTCGGAGCGCATCGACGGTGATGATGATGACGTTGCGGCGCGCGCCGGGGTCGATCCCGATCGGCGATTCGTCGATCACCGGGCGCGGTGTGGGGCAGTCGCGGCCGGCGGCGCTCCAGGGCTCCTGCGCAGCGAGGTGCGGGAGCACATAGAGTGAGATCAGCGCGCCCGTCCGACTGTGCGCGAGCACTTCACGCTGTCCCGTCGCGACCCAGTCGGCGTTCAGTCGCGAACCCGCGCTGAGGATGGCGCACGTGGCCGCGATACCGAGTGCGAGGCGCTGGCGCTTGGCCGATGCCGCGAGACCGTGAATGAGCGCGGCCGACAGGACGCCGCCCGGAAACACGAGCTGAGCCATGGAGTAGTCGTAGGCTCGATAGCGGGCGATCACGATCGTGAGGAGGGCGATTCCGACCAGCGTAACCGCTATCCACGCGCTCCATCTCCGCCGCTCGGAGGTTTGTGCGCCGACGACCAGCCAGAGCCATCCAGCTGCGCCCGCGAGACCGAGGAGTCCGCCCATCACGAGTCGCCAAAGGCCACGGTTCGGGTGCATGGCCCAGCGGGGCCCGGAAAGCAGGAAGTCGGTGTGCTCCCAACCCAAGACGACGCCGAGCGCAGCGACTGCGAGTGAAACCGCAGCGACCACGGCGTGCCGTGACCGAGCGGCGCGCACGGCCGACCCCAGCACGAGTGCTGTTGGCACGGCGCCGATGGTGGCCAGCCAGCCTAGCTCAGCCAGGAGGGCAGGCGAGACCGGGCTCAGCGGGAGCAAACCGAGGCCGAGGAAGAGGGCGCAGCCGAGGAAGGCGGACGACCAGAGCGGCAGCAGCGGCGCAAGCACCCTATGGCGCATCTGGCTCCATCGCTTTCCGACGAAGAGACTGCTCAACTGCGATCAGCCGCACCGCGCGCACCGGCGGCTCGAATGCACTGTGAAAGAGCCACCAGCCCGTGTCGGACTCCAACGGCGTGAGACCCCATGCTTCGATCTCGGACTTGCGCTCTCGGAGGTCCAACACGAAGTACTCTCCATACTGCCGGTAGGGGTGGCGTCTTGCGAACGCCGCGCGCTCTTCTTCGGTGAAGGCATCGAGCGCGGCGACGAAGAGCCAGCCCGTCACACCGCGCGAGTTGGGGATGTCGGTGCGAGGGTTTTGCGACCAACGATGTGTCACACGGTCGAGTGTGATGTCGAAGCGGGGCTCGAGGCGGCGAGGCTTGAGGCTCGTGTGGAGTTGCACGCCAGTCCCTCGATCGCTCCACGACTTGATCCACTCCGCCAAACGGAGCTCCGGTCGACCCGAGTCATAGGTATCCATCGAGCCTCGGACCGGCGTGAAGAACCACATCGAGCCGCCCACGTGGCGCCCTTCAGGAACGATCTGCACGGCGCGGATCGCCAAAGGCACGATGAACAGAAGGACAGCGAGGCTTGCGGCGAGACCCGCGCGCTCGCGCACCCAACGAGCCGAGGCAAGGAGTGAAACGGCGACTGCAATCGCAACCCCGGGGAGCATCGGCCAAGCCCAATATGAATGCACGAGCGCGCTCCAGCGAAACGTCCAGTAGTGGATCAAGCCCCCAAGGATGAAGGCGAGCGGCACCAGGTCGCGTCCGCGCGCCTGACCTCGAGCTGCACGCGCTGCCCAAACACCGATCCAGGCTGCGCAGAGCCCGAGCACGGGCCAGGTGAACATCAACTCGGGGACGACCCAGAGATGAGTTCGAAACCGCCTCCATGAGAGCGCTCGCCGCGCGTTGAAGGTTCCGGTCAGCTCGTCGAGATTGCCGGTCAGAGCCTCCACCAAGACGAAGTGCCCCACGAACAGCGCCACCACCCACCCGCAAAAGAGCGCGAGTTGGGTCGCGGTCCGCACCGTGCTTTCGGGCTCTCGGGATCGGATCAGCGACCAACCCCAGTGCAAGCCGATGCCGGCCGCCACGTAGTATGCCGGCCAGTCCCATGTGGCGGCGATGGTGAACGAGGCGAGCAAGACAAGGAAGCTCGGCCATGGTCGCGCAGAGACGCAGGGAGAGCGAAGGTACAGGTAGAGAGTGAGGAGCGACCAAAAAATGAATCCGGCCGAGTGGTTGGCCATGTTCGTGTAGATGGCGTTGATTGGAAGAACGACATAGATCGCGGCGGCCGTCAGAGCGTGGGCATCGTCCCAGAGGCGACGGACGACGGCGAAGAGCATGCACAGCGCGGCGATGCTCCAGAAGGCCGCGACCAGGCGGATCGACACCTCTCGGTCTCCGAACAGTTGCACGCTGGCGACGTTGTGGAGGTGTAGGGCGAGCGGCGCATGCGTGTAGAGTTGCTCGTCCCGGGGCGGCACGTTTGCTGTTTCATATTGAAGCGGAAACAGTACATCCCAACGCAGCGTGTTCCGAGCGGCGTTGTGGTATGCAGCGCCGTTCCATCCGTTGTGGCCGCGCGTCCATTGGTCGGCGATGCCCCACACGGCCAAGAAGACCTGTAGCGCGAGCACAATGGCGAAGGCGACGCGCACTGGCCTTCGCCTGTCGCCGACGCGAGTAGGGCCCATCGTCCGGGAGTATGGCCGCTAGGGCGGCCTACGTCAGCTTTCGAGAAGCCGGCGCGCGACGACGTGCGCCTGAATCTCGTTGGCGCCCTCGAAGATGCTCAGTACGCGAGCGTCCACCAAGAGGCGTGAAGCGGTGTACTCCTCTGCGAAGCCGTTGCCGCCGTGGATCTGCACGTTGGCGTCCGCGGACTCCCATGCGGAGCGCGTGGCCAATAGCTTGGCCATGCCGGCCTCGAGGTCGCAACGCTTCTCCTCGTCTTTTTCGCGCGCGCTGAAGTACGTGAGCTGCCGGCCAGCCTGAATGCTGCAGACCATGCGCCCGATCTTTCGCGCGACCCGCGGGAACTGGAAGATCGGCCCACCGAACTGTTCGCGTTCGGTCGCGTAGAGGATTGCGTCCTCGAGGGCCGCCTGCGCGACGCCGACGCCGCGCGCTGCCGTCTGAATGCGGGCGCTCTCGAAGGTGCGCATCAGCTGCTTGAAGCCAGCGCCTTCCTCCCCCCCAAGTAGCGCCTCGGCCGGGACCTCGAAGTCCTCGAAGCTCAGCTCGTATTCCTTCATCCCACGGTAGCCGAGCACTTTGATCTCAGTTCCGGTGAGGCCTTTGTCGACGAACTCCTCTTCGCCACCTTCGCCGCTGCGCCGCGTCTTTTCGGCGAGGAACATCGACAGGCCGCGGTAACCAGGCTCAGCCGGGTTGGTGCGTGCGAGTACGGTCATCAGGTCAGCGCGAACCGCGTGCGTGATCCACGTCTTCTGACCGTTGATCACATAGCTGCCATCGTCTTGCTTGGTGGCCCGAGTACCGAGATGTGCGAGGTCGGAGCCGGTATTGGGTTCCGTGAACACGGCGGTGGACAGCACCTCGCCGGCGGCGATCGCCGGCAGCCACTTCTGCTTCTGCTCTTCGGTGCCGCCGCCGATGATCAGCTCGGCCGCAATCTCCGAGCGGGTGCCGAGGGATCCGACGCCGATGTAGCCGCGCGAGAGCTCCTCGGTGACGACGCACATCGCAACCTTGCTCATGCCGAGCCCGCCGTACTCCTCGGGAATGGTCAGCCCGAACACGCCGAGCTCGCTCATCTGATCGAGGATGCTCATCGGAATCAG
>Ga0316197_10002879_pt1 | contig 12241 bp, 10 predicted proteins | sample OudBiesiAoxic_MG_FD_204939 | JGI IMG/M metagenome (GOLD analysis project Ga0316197, IMG submission 204939) | Coastal sediment microbial communities from Oude Bieten Haven, Netherlands - site A oxic | ecosystem: Environmental > Aquatic > Marine > Coastal > Sediment | place: Netherlands...
GGCGACACTGTTTTGGCTGGCCAGCCTGCGCTGAACATGTTCGATCTCCTGTCACCAGAAAAACCGCCATCCCTTTATCACTTTGCAGCTGATGGTGTCGTGTTGGCGCGGCGTCTGCATGCCCATGCGCAGCCCGGCGATTGCCTGTTTGCTCTGGGCGGCCCTCTGTGATCCGCATCGTCTGCGGCGTCTTTCACGCCCGATCCCCCCGCAATAATGAGCGTGTCGAAATCCTCATCGCGCAATGTCGAAAGCGGAACGCTCGCAACAGGCAAAACCGTATCGGACGTGACTGCACCCCCGTTCTTTGAGGCCACAATCACTTCATACCTGTGATCGCTGACGTCAGATGCATCCATAAAAACCTGCATCGGGCCCGCCAAGTCCAACAGCTTCACGACCTTGGAAACGATAAAGAGGACGGTTTTGGCGGAATTTGAGGTCATCTTGCCACTTACGCCAAAGCCTATGGCGTTAGTGTAGCGGTATGAAAAGGAGAACCCCAAATGCTGATACTCAAACCCAACTGCGAATGCTGAGACATCACGTCCGGCTGTACGGGTGCCGATGTCTTGGCCAAGGCTGGGCTGCTGAATGGGCGGCGGGCGATGACCAACAAGCCGAATCCTGATTGTGTTGGACAGTTTTCGGCCAAAGATCAATTGGCGAGGACACGCGCGACGGGTCAAAGACGGCACCGATTTTACGTCGTCAACCGCCTTGGAGCAGAGCGCTTGGTCATGGTCCCAAGCTCTCTGACAGCCTGCCCTTCCGGACCCGGATCGTTTGCCCTGCGGCGGAGAAAAAACATCCGCCATACTTCAAAGTACCTGATTCGAAATTGAAAAATCTATCAAACTGACTTGCCCGAACAAGCGATGAAAAAACAGCCGTTTAACCGTAAGGTACAGGGCATACCATTTTAAATTCAAAAGAAATGCTTGACAGAAAATTTTTCGCGAACCTAGAATTTAAGCATTCCAACGGCTTAGCGACCTGCCAGCCGATTGCCGTTGGAGCGGGGGATGTGGCGGTCCAGAAATCGTTGGAAAGGCTATTCTATGGCGTGGTTTGTCACGATCGTGTTGCTGATTGTTGCAGCGATACTGATCATCCTTTTCATGAACCGCTACTACCGCAAGGCGACGCGGGAAATAAGCGTGGTGCGTACCGGTCAGGGCGGTCAGAAAGTCGTTCTGGACGGAGGCTGTCTTGCCCTTCCGTTTTTGCACAAGGTCGCCGAAGTAAACATGCGGACCTCCAAGCTCGTGATCGAGCGGACGGGACCAAAGTCCATCATCACGAAGGATCGCTTGCGCGTCGATGTCGGTGCAGAATTCTATGTCCGCGTACAGGCCAGCGTCGAAGGCGTCGCGACAGCAGCGCAGGCGCTTGCGGGCAAATCCTTTCGCGCCGCCGATCTGGAAGACATCCTTGAGGGCAAGCTCGTAGACGCGATGCTGTCTGTGGCGGCGCGGTATACGATGGACGAATTGCAGGACAACCGTGCCGGCTATGTTAAGGAAGTCACTGATGTGCTGGGCGATAATCTTGCGCAGAACGGCCTGATGCTGGAATCCATGTCGCTGACACGCATCGACCAGACCCCGTTTAACGCGCTGGACGAAAACAATGCCTTCAACGCGCTGGGGATGCGTCGCCTGGCGGAGATCATCGCGGTCAACAAGAAAGAACGCGCGGTGATCGAAGCGGATGCGGACGTCTCCGTGCGCCAAAGCCAGCTTGATGCGACCAAGCGCAAGCTGACGATTAGCCGCGAAGAAGAAGAAGCGATGATCACCCAGCAGCGCGAGATCGAGATCGCGCGCTCGCGCTCTGCGGCGGAGACCTCCGAAGAGCAGGCAATTTCCGAGAAGCGTCGCGAGGCGGCACGAATTGAGCGGGAGCGCGAAGTGCGCATGTCCGAGATTGCCCGCGACACCGAACTGCGTCGTCAAACGCTGGAATCAGAGCTGAATTCCGCCCTGAAGAAATCTGAAAACACCGTCACGCTGGCCAAGAAGCGCGGCGAGGAAGCCAAGGCCGAGGCCGAGGCGATTGCCGCCAAAGCCGGTGAGGCCGAAGCCGAAGAGCGTGTACGCACGATTCGCGAGACCGCCGCCGCCGAGCGTGAAAAGCACCTCGCGCTGATCCGAGCGGCTGAACAGGCCGAAGTTGACGACACCCGCGTAAAATCAGAAGCAGACACAGTCACCTCGATGGCCAAGGCGCAAGCCAAGGCGATGATGGAAAAGGCACAGGCGGATCGCGACCGCTTGCTGTCCGAAGCAGAGGGCCGTGCGGCAATCATATCCGCCGAAAACGCGCAAAGCCCCGAGCTTATCGCCATGAAGCTGGACGAGGCACGCCTGCGGACGCTGCCACAGGTCGTGGAACGCATGATGAAACCCGCCGAGAAGATCGAAAGCATCCGGATCAATCAGATGACGGGTTTCGGTGGCGCGAATGGCGGCGGTGGCGATGGGGGCGACAAATCCACCGTCAACCAGGTCGTCGACTCGGTCCTCAGCATGGCCCTGCAACTGCCCGCCGTCCAGAAGCTGGGCGAAGAGGTCGGCATGAACATCGGGGACGGGGTGCGCGGCATATCCAGTTCGCTCAACAGCAAGTCAACCGGGACGGAACCGGACAAATCGTCGGACGAGACCTCATCCGGCAAAAAGGACTGACGCCCAGAAGCGTCGTCACTCACCGACAGGAGAAAAAGACAATGACACTTTCCCGCAGAAACTTCGTGATGGGCACCACCGCCATCGCTCTGACGGCACCGGCGACCATTGGCCGTGCGCAAACGGACAATATCAAATTTGCCTCGATCCTCGACCTATCAGGTGGCCTCGACATTTACGGCGCGCCGATGGCGGAAACCACCAAGATGGCCATCGAGGACATCAATGCCGCCGGCGGTCTTCTGGGCCGCGAGGTCGAGTTGACGATGTATGACGCGCAGTCCACCATTCAGTTCTACACGCAGTACGCGACACAGGCGGCAGCGGGCGACAAGGCGCATACGGTCCATGCCGGGATCACCTCGGCCTCGCGCGAAGCGATCCGGCCCACGCTGGCGCGGTTCAAGACCCTGTATTTCTATAATACCCAGTACGAGGGCGGCGTGTGCGACTATAACAATTTCTGCACCGGCTCCACGCCTGCGCAGACCGTGGCCAAGGTCGTGCCCTACGCCATGAACAAATGGGGCAAGAAGGTTTATATCGTCGCCGCTGATTATAACTACGGCCAGATTACCGCGCAGTGGATGCAGAAGTTCGTGGCCGAGAACGGCGGCGAGACGCTGGACGTCGAATTCTTCCCGCTGGATGTCACCAACTTCGGGCCGACCATCAACAAGATCCAGACCGCTAAGCCCGATATGGTGATCTCGGCGCTGGTCGGCGGCGCGCATGTGTCCTTCTACCGCCAGTACGCGGCGGCGGGCATGCTCAAGGAAATCCCGATTGCGTCCACCACCTTCGGCGTCGGCAATGAGCAAAAGCTGATCTCAGCCGAAGAGGGCAATGGTATCATTGCCTCCTACGGATATTTCGAAGGCGCCGACAACCCGGTCAACACTGCGTTCCTTGAACGGCTCACTGCCAAGCTGGGCGCGGACCGTCCGGTGATGAATGAACTGGCGATCCGGTCCTACGAGGGCGCGATGCTGTGGGCCGAGGCGGTAAAGGCTGCGGGCACGGCGGACCGCGATCCGGTGATCGAGGCGCTGCGGTCGGGACTGACATACAACGGGCCGTCCGGTCCTGTGACCATCGACGCCCAAACGAACCATTGTTCGATGAACGTCTACATCGGCGAGCTTCAGGATCAGACCTGGAACATCGTTGAATCGTTTGAAAACCAGCCTCCTGCCGACACGCAGCTGGTCTGTGATCTGGTTGCCAATCCGAACCAGTCGACCTTCCTGTTCGAGAACGGCCTCGCTGCGGCCGGTATCGAGTAAACCCACTGGCCCGGCGACAGCCGGGCCTGCTTTCACCCTCATCGGGAGATCACCTTGGATCTGGTCGTCGCAGTTCTTTTTCAGCTTGTTTACGGTATTGCCAACCTGGCGTTGATCAGCCTTGGGCTGGCGATCATCTTCGGCATGATGCGGGTCATCAACCTGGCCCATGGCGAATTCCTGATGTTGGGCGGCTACACCGTGGTGGTGGCCACCAATGCTGGTGTGAACATCTGGATCGCGATGCTGATCCTTGCCCCATTGGTGGTCGGTATCATCGGCGTGATCGTTGAGCGGCTTCTGATCCGCTGGCTTTACGGACGAATGGTGGACACGCTTCTGGCAACCTGGGGATTGTCGCTGTTGCTGATCGGCCTTGTCACCTCGATTTTCGGCGCCTCGACAGCCACCACGATTTCTCCGCCGCTGGGGATCATCCGGCTCGGGGATTACTCCGCATCCGGCTATGAGCTGTTCCTGATCGGTGTGACAATTGTTTTGTTCATCGCTGTCTTCGCGACGCTGAAAATGACCAAGCTTGGGTTGGTCGCACGCGGCACCATGCAGAACCCTGAAATGTCCTCAGCGCTGGGGGTTTCAACGACGCAGGTCTATATGGTCACATTCGGGCTTGGTGCTGCGGTCACCGGGCTGGCGGGTGGCTTGCTGGCCCCGGTTACGGGCGTGCTGCCGACCATCGGCGCGACCTATATCGCCAAGGCTTTCATCACCGTGATCTCGGGCGGTGCGTCGATCCTCGCGGGTACCGCCGCAGGATCGATCCTGCTGGGCGGGATCAACGGAATATTTGCCTTTATCACCGGTCCCACCATCGGTGAAGTCGCGCTGCTGGTCGCGGCCATCATCCTGCTGCGCCTCATGCCGCGCGGCATCACGGGGCGGTTCTTCCGGAAATCCCTATGAACGGCAACAACACACTGCGCCAGATGCGTCCTGTTCTTGTCTTCGCCTTCATCGGGGTGGTGTTCATGTTCGTGGCACCCTACGTGCTGCAGCTTTTCACCATCATAAACCTGACCACCGCCATCGCACTTGCGGTGCTGGCGCTGAGCCTCGCGCTGGTCTGGGGGTATGGCGGCATCCTGTGCTTCGGGCAGGTCGCGTTCTTTGGCCTGGGTGCCTATGCCTACACGATTGCCGCGATCAATTTCGGCGGTTCGACCTGGGCCATATTGGTGGCGATCATGGTCGCCTCGGCCTTTGCGGCGCTGCTGGGGTACTTTGTCTTTTTCGGCAGGGTGTCGGATGTCTATTTGGGCGTCATAACCCTGACCGTCACGCTGATCTTCTTTTCCCTCATCCGGCGCACGTCGGGGCCTGAGTACAAGATAGGCAATGCCCTGATGGGCGGTTTCAACGGGATAACCTCGCCACCGTTAAACCTGCCGTGGGATACCTCATCCTTCCTGTTTCCCGAACACGTCTTCTATGTCGCGATGGCAGCGCTGATCCTCTGCTACGTCTTCTGCGGCTGGCTGGTGACAACCCATTTCGGGCGCGTCTGCGTCGGCATCCGCGAGAACGAATTGCGGGCGGAACTGCTGGGCTACGACTCGCGTCTCTACAAGCTGGGCATCTTTACCGTTTCCGCCGGGATCGCCGCGATTGGCGGCGTGCTGTTCTGCAACGGCGTGGGGCGGATCACGCCGGATGTGTTCAACCTCTATAACGCGGCCCTGACCATCATCTGGGTTATCGTCGGTGGGCGCGGCACGCTGATCGGGCCGATTGCCGCCACTTTCGGGCTGTTCTACCTGACCTCCGCGCTTGGCGGGCAGTCTGTCCTTAACAACAACCTTGTCCTCGGCGTCATCCTGATCTTCTTCGTCCTGCTGGTGCCCAAGGGCGTCGCCCCCACGCTGACAGACTGGTTCACGAAACGCCGCAAGCCCCGCAGGGCGAACCGACGCCGCCGCCGCAGTCAGGTGAACAAGGCATGAGTTCCGCCCGCGACAGACGCGAAGTAATCGTTGAGACGCGCAATCTGTCGATGCATTTCGGCGGTGTGCGTGCGGTGGATCAGGTCGATTTCACGCTTTATGACAAGGAACTCCGTTGCCTGATTGGCCCCAACGGGGCTGGCAAATCGACCTTCTTCAAGTGCCTCACAGGTCAGCTTAGCCCAACGTTTGGCGAGGTGATCATTCGCGGCGACGATACCACCCGCGCCGAGACGCACGAGATCGCGGGTCTCGGCGTCGGGATCAAGACGCAGGTACCCAACGTGTTCGACGGGCTGACGGTGGACGAAAACATCTGGTTGTCTGCGCGTCGCTGGCACAAGGCCAAGCGCGCGCGCACCCTGACGGCGGAAACGATTGAGCGGCTGAAGCTGGGCGATATCCGCCGCGAGGTGGTCGGCCGTCTGGCCCACGGCCAGCGCCAATGGGTCGAACTGGGCATGGTCGTCGCTGCAGAACCCTGGCTGGTCCTGCTGGACGAACCCGCCGCCGGCATGACCCACGAGGAAACCGCACGCACCGCTGAATTGATCAAGGAGATCAACACCGAGGCCGCCCTGATCGTGGTCGAACATGACATGCAATTCATCCGCATGATTTCGCAACAGGTCACCGTGTTTCACGAAGGTCAAATTCTGATGGAAGACACCATGGAGGCGATCTCGAACGACAAGCGAGCCCGCGAAGTCTATCTGGGGCACCGGGCATGAGCGGGTTCTTGAAAGTTCAGGGACTGACGGCAGGCTATGGCAAGGTGCCTGTGCTTCATGGCATCAACTTCGAGGTTGCCCAAGGCGAGATTTTGGGCGTGCTGGGCCACAACGGCATGGGCAAGACCACCTTGCTGAAAAGCCTGATGGGCATTGTGCCTGCGACTTCGGGCCAGATCGTTTTCGACGGCGAGGACCTGACAGGCCTGCGATCGTCTGCCCGCGCCCGTTTCGGTGTCGGATACGTCCCGCAGGGGCGTGGCATCTTTCCGAACCTGAGCGTGCTGGACAACCTGCGTATGGGTGTGGCCGCCCACGAACTGGACGAAATGGACGCCGTTGAAAGCGTTCTGAACAATTTCCCACGTCTTGAGCGGCTGCTTGAGCGGGACGGCGGCGCATTGTCGGGCGGGGAGCAACAGCTGCTTGCGCTGGCCCGCTGCCTGATCTCAGACCCGGACCTGATCCTGCTGGATGAACCTACCGAAGGCATTCAACCGTCTATCATCGACGAAATCATCGAACTGCTGCAGGTTTTGAACCAGCGCACCGGCATCACGATCGTTTTGGTGGAACAGAGTCTGGATTTCATCACGGCCCTCTCTGATCGTGTTCTGCTGATCCAGAAAGGCGCAATCACCGGTGAGATTTCGGGGTCCGAAGCCTCGAACCCCGCCCTCATCGAAGAGTTCACAGGCTTTGGTGGATCAGGTGGAATGGCGCAACCTGTATCCGCTCCGATCAGCGCTGGAGTCCTCGGCCAAAGCAAGTCTGAATCCGCAAGCCAAAGCGCCGCCGCTCAAGCGCCAACAGAAACGCCAACGCACGCCGCTGCGCCTGCTGCCTCCCTCACGGAAAGGATGTCCTACATGACTGTCCAACGCCCCACTCTGAGCCAGATGAAAGACGTGGTCGCCGAACTTGGCATGAGCATGTCAGACGCCCGCGTGCAGGAGTTTCTTGATGTCATGCAGGGCACACTCGATGCCTACGATGTCGTCGATGCCCTGCCCGATTACCTGCCACCTGTTCTCTACCCGCGCACCTCGGGCTACCGCCCGACCCCCGAAGAGAACCCGATGAACGCCTGGTACGTAAAGACAGAGATCAGGGGCGCGCCGCGCGGGCCGCTGCAGGGGCGGACCGTGGCGTTGAAGGACAACGTTTGTCTGGCGGGCGTGCCGATGATGAACGGCGCCTCGACCCTCAAGGGCTATACACCCGATCTGGATGCCACCGTCGCCACACGGCTGCTGGACGCGGGTGCCACAATCGCGGGCAAGGCGCATTGCGAGTATTTCTGCCTTTCAGGGGGATCGCATACCAATGCCACGGGACCGGTGCACAACCCGCACAAGCATGGTCATTCCGCAGGAGGCTCCTCTTCCGGCTCCGGCGCGCTTGTGGGCGCAGGCGAGGTCGACATGGCCATAGGCGGCGATCAGGGTGGCTCGATCCGCATGCCCGCGTCGTTTTGCGGCTGCTACGGGATGAAGCCGACCCACGGCCTTGTGCCCTATTCCGGGATCATGCCCATTGAGAACACCATCGACCACACCGGCCCGATGACCCAGAACGTCATGGACAACGCGCTGATGCTTGAGGTGATCGCAGGTGCAGATGGCCTTGATCCGCGCCAGTACGACGTCAAGACAGATCGCTACACCGCCGCCGTCGGACGGGGGGTATCGGGCCTGCGGATCGGTGTAATCAAAGAGGGGTATGAACAACCCGGTGCCGAAGCAGACGTGAACGACAAGGTCCGTGCGGCGGCAGAGACCCTGCGCGGTCTGGGCGCGACGGTGGACGAGATTTCGGTGCCTTGGCATCTGCACGGCGTCGCGATCTGGACACCCATCGCGCTGGAAGGCCTGACCCAGCAGATGATGCTTGGCAACGGCATGGGCACCGGCTGGGAGGGGCTCTATACCACTTCCCTGCTGGAGCATCACTCGAACTGGCGCACGCGGGCGGATGAGTTGAGCGATACGCTCAAGATTTCCATGCTGATCGGCCAGTATCACCTCAAACACACGCGCGGCCGCTACTACGCCAAGGCGCAGAACCTGTCGCGGCAGCTACGTGATGAATTCAACAAGGTCTTCGCGTCTTACGATTTGTTGCTGACCCCCACGACCGCGATGAAAGCACCGCCCATTCCGCCTGCGGATTCCTCGCTTGAACTGTGGTGCCAGCGGGCATTCGAAATGATCACCAATACCGCCCCCTTCGATGTCACGGGTCACCCGGCGATGTCCGTGCCCTGCGGCATGTCCGACGGCCTGCCGGTGGGCCTTCAGATCATTGGCCGGCGCTATGATGAAAGCACGATTTACCGTGCGGCCTCCGCGTTCGAGCAAGCGGGCGACTGGCGCAATATGTAGACCCGGAAAGGGGCTTTCCGCATGACACGTCCGATCAACGGCCATTCACATGTCAAGGGAAGCACCGCCCGCCCTTTGATCAATGCCACGATACCCGGTTTCATGGCCGAGGTGCGCCGCCGGTACGGGGATCGCGTTGCGGCTGTGTTTTCCCAAACGGGCGAACGTTGGAGCTATCATGACCTGATGCGGCGGGTGGACAGGCTGGCGGCGGGATTGCTGTCCATTGGCGTCTACAAGGGCGACCGCGTGGGCATCTGGTCGCCCAACCGGCCCGAATGGGTGCTGGCGCAATTTGCCACCGCGCGGATCGGTGCCATTCTGGTCAACATTAACCCCTCTTATCAAAGCGCGGAGTTGCACTATGCGCTCCACCATGCCGGTGTCAGCACCCTGATCACTGCCCCCCGGTTTCGCGACTCCGACTATTTGGCAAAGCTGCAAGAGCTTGCGCCGGAATTGGCCACCGCCCGCCCCGGCCATCTGCAAAGTGAAAAGCTGCCAAAGCTGCGCCGCGTGATCCAACTTGGCGGCGATCCCATGCCGGGGGCCATGTCCTTTGATGAGGTGATGTCACGTGGCGGCGCCGGGCCCAAGGCCCGCCTCGACGGGATCACTGCGGGCCTGTCACCGGACGACGCGATCAACATCCAGTTCACGTCGGGCACGACAGGCAGGCCAAAGGGCGCGACGCTGAGCCACCGCAGCATTATCAACAACGCGATCTCCTCTGCGCGGGCGATGCGGCTGACGCCTGATGACGCCTTGTGCATTCCGGTCCCTCTTTATCACTGCTTTGGCATGGTGCTGGGGAACCTCGCGGCGGTTTCCTACGGGGTGAAAATGGTCTTTCCGGGTGAGGGGTTCGACCCCCTTGCCACGCTCAAGGCTGTCGAGGCCGAAGGCTGCACCGCGCTGCATGGTGTGCCCACAATGTTCGCCGCGATGCTGGATCATCCCGACTTTGACCGTTTCGATCTGCGCAGTCTGCGCACAGGGATCATGGCCGGGTCCATCTGCCCTGCCCCGCTGATGAAACGGGTGATGGAGGACATGCATTGCCGCGACATCACCATCGGCTACGGGATGACCGAAACCAGCCCGATTTCGTTTCAGACGGCCCCGGACGATCCGCCCGCGCGCCGTGCCTCGACGGTCGGGCGCGTGCAGCCTCATGTGGAATGCAAGGTCATCGATACAGAAGGGCGGACCCTTCCCGTCGGCCAGCAGGGACAGCTTCTTACCAAGGGATATCTGGTCATGAAAGGCTACTGGAACGATCCCGAATTCACCGCCGAGGCCATCCGCGACGGCTGGATGCATACCGGCGATCTCGCCACGATTGACGCCGAAGGCTATTGCCAGATCACGGGTCGCGCGGGCGATATGCTGATCCGGGGCGGCGAGAACGTCTATCCCGCCGAGATCGAAGAACTTCTGGTGACCCACCCGGACATAGCGCAAGCGCAGGTGTTCGGCCTGCCCGATGCGCGGCTTGGCGAAGAGGTCGCGGCATGGATCATCCTGCGGCCCGGTGCCGCGCTGACCGCTGAGGCGCTGCAGGACTGGTGCCGCGAAAGGATCGCCCGCTTCAAGGTGCCGCGCCATATCCGCTTTGCCGACGACATGCCGCTCACCGCCACAGGCAAGCCGCAGAAATTCAGGATGCGCGACATGATGTGCGAGGATCTGGGCATCACCATCCCATCCTGACACCGAAAGGACAGACGCATGCACACGCTGACCGCCATCATCCGCGCCCGCAAGGGCAGCGAAGCCACGGTCCGGGCCGAACTGCTCAAGGTCGGTGCCTTCGCCCGGGACCATGAGCCTGAAACCATCGGCTTTTTCGTCGCTCAGGACCCGGACGATCCTTGCCTCTTCACCACCTACGAACGGTTCACCGACAAGGCAGCGATGGAGCGGCACAACAACGGTGCCGGCTCTCAGGGTTTCTTTGCCGCAGCCGGTGATCTGCTGGACGGAGAGGTGACCGTGATCACGGCAAGCGAAGTCTGGCCGGAGTAGCGCGCCCCGCCGCTACAACTGGACCCCCTTGGTGAGTGCACCGTCGATAACCAGATTGGTGCCGGTCGTGAAACTGGACGCAGGGCTGGACAGAAAGACCACACCCCGCGCGATTTCCTGCGGGCTCGCCATGCGCCCCATGGGGTTCATGCCCAGCGCCTCGGCGAACAGGTCTTTGTTGTTCTGTTCGATGTTCTGCCAGATCCCACCCTCGAAATATGTGTTGCCAGGCGACACCGTATTCGCGCGAATGCCTTGCGGCGCAAGCTTTACCGCCAAACCCTGCGCGTAATGCACCAATGCGGCCTTGAAGGCACCATAGGCCGGTCCGGTAAAGTCGATCTCGCGGCCTGATACCGAGGATATGAGGGTAATCGACGCCGATTTGGATTTCTCCAAAAACGGCATCGCTGCATTCACCAGCCGCACGGAGTGCATCATATCGACACCGAACCCCGCCTCCCACGCGGCTTCGTCATCGGCCACGGCAAGGGCGGAAACATTGGCAACGACAATATCGACGCCACCAAGGGCCGCGGCGGAATCGGCGACCCAAGATGCCAACGCGTGTTTGTTTCCAACATCCACGCCACGGCCAATCGCCGTCACGCCCTTGGCCTTCAGCGCCTCTATCGTCTCGGTCACTCCAGCGTTGTCGCGCGCGCAGACGGCAACATTCGCACCTTCATCCGCAAAGATTTCGGCGCATTGGCGACCGATCCCCTTGGTGCCGCCGGTGATCAGCACGTTCAACCCTTTCAGTCCCAGATCCATTTTGCGGCTCCCTTATGATTTCAGATATTCTTTGAGCATCGACGCGCCCAAGGTGTATTTCGGATCGACCATGTTGCCGACGCGCATCTTTCCAGCCTGCGTGGCAAGGAAATAAGCCTCCGATTCCTCAAAGCCGTAATCGTCGACCATCCACCGGACTAGATCGCGGTAGGCCATGCGCGCGGCGTCTTCCATCGGGCGCGCACTGCCAAGCGACATGATGAAATCCTCTGTCTCGATCCGCACGCCGGGGATAGACCATCCCTTGATCAGGTCAATCTGGACGGTCACGGTCGCCGGTATTTCAACCGCCACGCCGCACAGCTCTCCGTCGCCCTGACGGCCGTGGCAGTCGCCGATGAAGAAATGGCCATCCTTGCGCTGCAC
>Ga0316197_10002880_pt1 | contig 12237 bp, 10 predicted proteins | sample OudBiesiAoxic_MG_FD_204939 | JGI IMG/M metagenome (GOLD analysis project Ga0316197, IMG submission 204939) | Coastal sediment microbial communities from Oude Bieten Haven, Netherlands - site A oxic | ecosystem: Environmental > Aquatic > Marine > Coastal > Sediment | place: Netherlands...
CCAGTCTCACTCTGCAGAAGCCGGATTGGAGTTCCCTGCTGCCGGGGATCCCGCGCCGGCTCCAGAGGGGGGCTTTCCCAGACTGCTTGCCGGCCACCGCCCCGAGCCGGCGGCCCCGGCTTCTCCTGAAAAACCCAGCTCCGCCTCGGGGGCGGGACCAAACAGCTAGCGCACGATGCAGTTCATCGTAAAGACACGCAAGCCGCCGGTCGTGCCGATCGTCTCACTGATCGACATCCTCGCCATCCTGCTGATATTTTTTATCGCGACCTCGACATTCAAGGAGCCGAAACTTGCGGTCGACATCGAACCACCGCTCCCGGGGACGCTGACGACGCGAATGATCGAGGACACGCGAACCGCGCTTACCATCTCGTCGGAAAACCTCATCTATCTCGGCACACGGGAGGAACCAATCGATCCCGAGGCTCTCGCTGGCGAGCTGGCGGAGGCGCGTGCGCGCGGGGCGAAACTCGAGCTCAAGGCCGATGAGGGAGCCGATTTCGGATTGATCGTAAAGGCCTTGGACTCTCTCAAGAAAGCGGGTTACAAAAAAGGCGATTACCCGACGATCCTAAGAGTCAAAAAGAAGGCCACCGATCGCAACGCCAGCCCCGAACCAGATACCCAATGATCCTTGAAATTGTCATGTACGGCGATCCTGTCCTGCGTGCGAAGTGCGCCCGGGTCGATGAGATCACGCAGGAGACGAGGGAGCTCGCTGACAACATGATGGAAACCATGCGCGATGCGCAGGGGGTCGGGCTCGCTGCCCCGCAGATCGGGATCCCGATCCAACTCGCCATCGTCGATGTCTCCCACGATCCTGAGTGCATCTCCTTCCTGCGCATCGACGGCCAAGAGACTGCCCTCGAGGAGGCCATGCCATTCGTGTTCATCAATCCAGAGATCGATTTCGGAGAGGAAAAAGAGAGCCGCTCCGAGGGCTGCCTCAGCTTTCCAGATCTCCAGGGCGAGATCCGCCGACCCGAGGCGATCAGGGCTCGCTTCACACTCCTCGATGGCCGCGCGGTGGAGGTCGAGACCGATGGCCTGCTCGCCCGGGCAATCCAGCACGAGACCGACCACCTGAATGGCGTCCTGTTCATCGACCGCATGAGCACTGCCTCGAAAACCGCCCTCCGTGGCCGGCTCAAGCGACTGCATCGGCAGTTCAACAAGCGTTGAAGGCTCCTAGCCAAGCCACCGCGGGTGAGGGGAATCCTGAGGGTCATCTCAGAACTGCGAATATTTTTAAAAGTATTGATTTCGTGCTGTTAAATTTATCGATTTGAGGGCATGTTTGCCGGTTCTACATCTTTTAGATACTGAGGTCCTGGAGAATCAATAAACTTGAATTTCGTTTGAGAGAAATGATGAGGAAAACGTGCGGCCTGATCTGCATCAGTCTTGGTGCGATGGCGGTTGCCCAGCTGGGCCAGGGATCAGCGTGCGCTGCAGCCGAGAGGACGCGCATCCTCTACCTCGGCGATTCGATGAGCATGGGGGCCTTCGGTTCGAAGTTCGATCAGGAGATGCGCGAGGACGGCTTCGAGGTCTACACCTTTGTTGCGGGAGGGGCGACGCCCTACTACTGGCTCAGCCGGTATTCGACGATCACCGGGCCGATCGGATACTGGGAGAAGACCCCTGGCGGCGAGCAGCGGCAGAATGTCGCTAGGGGGGTGCCGAAGGTCGAGACACTGCTTGAGCGCTATGATCCCGATGTCGTCGTTGTCCAGACCGGGACGAACCTCTACTCGAGCCTGCGCTCGAAGCGCCGGTCCAAGGAGAACAATGTCAAAGAGGTCGAAGGCCTGCTCGGGCACATGGTCGAGGCGGCGACCCAGGGCGGACGCAGATGTTACTGGATCACCCCTCCCGCTGCGCACCCTGATCGATACCCATTCGAACTCCAGGCGGAACTCGCCGAGCTCACCAAGCGCGTCGTCAGCCAGGAGGCGAAAGTGTTCGATAGCCGCAGGGTGACGAAATACATCGATCCCTATCCAGCCAATGACGGGATCCACTACGGGCCGACCGAGGCACGCCAGTGGGCCTCGCTTGTGGTCGAGGATTTTCGCCAGTTCATGGTCGATTGCGAGCCCGTGTCCGAGGGGATGCTGGCGGGCGCGAACACGCCGAAGTGCGAGCTCGAAGCCGTCGATTACCGGCAGATCCCTCGGGCGGTCCCAGTATCATCGGTGGCCAGCGTCGCCAAGCAGAAGCAGGCGCCGGCTCAGCAGTCGAGTATCGCCGAGGCGATCCCGCCAACAAAACCGCGCAAGAAGTTCAAGTTCAGGTTCCGCTCGAGCGCCCGCGCCGAAGATTCCCCGCCGGAGACTCCTGAGAAGCCGTCAGCCGGGGAGAGGGAGACCGAGCAGCGGGCTCAGCGCCCGCCTGTCCAGTATGTGAAGAAGGCGATCTCGATCGACACAGAGGGCGTCAAGTGGGGGAAGCTCGACCTCGAACTCCGCCTGGTCGCGAAGTCAGAGTTGAGATCACTGAAGGATGTCGACTACAGCTACTGTTTCGCATTGAACGAATACGAAGTGCTCAAAGTGAATTCGGGATATTACCCGCACCCGCGTATCCGCATCGCCCGCGTCGTGATGTGGGGCAAGAAACCGATGCACGGCGCGATCAACGAGCCGATCGGCTACACCCCAGCCGGGGGCTTCGAGCTCGTCCCGATGTCCAACTACCCGCGCTTCGAGCAGATGCAGCTGGTCGACGACCTGCCGATCGATCTCGATCTGCCGACCTACATCATTGCGTTCGAGTAGCGGCGGTGCCTGATTCGCCCCAGGGAGAGCCCCCCGAACTTCCTCCTGGGGTGGGGGCGTGTGGCGACGAAAAGGTGAGTGAGGGGCGTGCAAGCTCGGAAGCATGCACGGATTCTGCACACACTTGGTCAGAATCCGCGCAGATTTGTTCTGGTGTGGCGACGAGCCTCAATTCGTTCGATTGTCACACATTGACCGGTGATCAGATGCCCGCTCCATGGTCCCATCCAGAGTCTTATCTATCCGCAGGCAGAATGCTGCCGGGCGGTGTGCACCTGCCTAGATCGAACCCCAGAATCATGGGGGCACTACCCGGAGCGTGCGGGTATCTCACCACTCGGGGCGAGGGTTTGAGCTCAACCACTGGAGCCGCGCAGTGATCGACGAGGGGATCATTCGTCAGCTTGCTGATCCGGGATGCTATCCCGGCGGATCGGGATCGGTCGTGCAATACCAGACCCATCTATCGTTGGTTTGTGTTGTCGGGGATTTCGCTTACAAGCTGAAGAAGGCACTGCGCCTACCATTTGTAGATTTCTCCAGTCTTTCGAAGCGCAAGCAGGTCTGCCAGGATGAAGTGCGGCTCAACGCACGGCTCAGTCCGGACACCTATCTTGGTGTCGTGCCGCTCTACGAAAGCTCGGGAAGCGTGAGCTTCTGTGACGATCATGGCGGAGAGATTGTCGACTATGCTGTCCTGATGGCGCGGCTCCCGGCCGGCCGGATGATGGATGTCTTGCTGGAGCAGAATGCGGTGACGCGGGCGCACATCGGGACGGTCGCCACCAGGATCGCAAATTTCCACCGCGAGGTTGCGCTGGATGGTGCCTCTGAGGAGGCCGGGCGGGCGGCAGATCGACTGCGGGCTTTCGCCCTTGCCAATTTTGACGAGACGGATGCGCTGCGCGGTGAGATCTTCGACCGTGGCCTGCACCTCAGATTGCGTCAGCGTGCCGAGGAGGATTTTGACCAGTACTTGCCTCTGCTCGGCAAGCGGGCGCGCGAGGGCTGGGTGGTCGACGGCCATGGTGACCTGCATGCCCGCAACATTTGCCTCAGCGATCCGGTCGTGATCTACGATTGCTTGGAGTTTAGCCGGGAACTCCGTGTCGCTGATGTGGCGGCGGAGAACGCCTTCCTTCTAATGGATCTTCGCTACCGAGGGCAGGTGGAGCTCGGCGCCGCGTATCTCGAGCACTACCTAGCGATCAGTGGCGATGCCGGGCAGCACGAACTTCTCCCGATGCTGATCCGCTACCGCGCCATGGTGAGGGCGAAAGTCGCGGCGCTTGCGGCAGGGGAGCACGAGATCGAGGAGACCCATCGCGGCGCCTTTGTCAATTCGGCGCGGCGGCATCTGAACCTGATGGCAGCCACAGCGGTCGAGCAAGCCGGCCCCAGTCTGATCTGTGCCTGCGGGCTCCCGGCGAGCGGCAAATCCTACGTTTTTGAGGCTTTGGCGCAAGCTTCAGGATGGCCGTATCATGCGACTGACCGGGTTCGGAAGGAGCTGGCCAAGATCCCCCCCAACCAGCGTGCGCCGGCCGAATTCTACTCGCGAGAAGCGAGCGAGCGCACCTATGCAGAAACGCTGCGCCGGGCATCGGAATCCTTCAACGATGGACCAGTTCTCGTGGACGCCAACTTTGCCAGCGCCGCGCTCCGGGGGGCGGCGGGCGAATGCGCGCGCAGAGCAGGGGCACGGATCGTATTCGTCTGGTTCCAGGCGGATGAGCAGGTGGTCGAGCAGCGGATGGGGCGGCGAAGCGAGGACGATCAGGAAGTCTCAGATGCCAACCTTGAGATCTATCGGAAACTCAGCGCGAAATTCGAACCCCCTAGTGCCGACGAGGGTGGAACACTGATCGTGACGCGGGCGGAGGGGGATCGCGATCAGCAGGTCGCGGCCATCCTCCGGCAGCTTCTGTGAGCCGGATCAGGTGGTCCCACTCGCGGGGGCGATCGCGCTTTGGTCGCGATCAGCCATTTAGGGAGGAAGCTCCCGCAGGGCTTGTCAGCTCTGAGGGGGGCAGCTAGGTTGCCTGGCATGGCGCGAAAACGACGAAATTCGAATTGGAAGCGTGGCCTGTGGCTCGCGGTCGGCTCGATCCTGCTGCTGTCGTCGCTCGCCGTCTTCGAGATCACTGTCCTGCTCCCACGGCGTCTCGAGCGCGAGCGGCAGTCGCGGCGTGATGCCCCACCGAAGCTCATCCCCCTGAGCCAACGGCACCTGGATGAGAATCGTGGCGTGCCGACCCGCGGGGTAGTCACGGCATTCAGGATCGAGGAGTGGCGCCCAAAGCAAGAGGATGCGAGCGGGCCGCTGGTCTGGAGTGGCGAGCCGGAGGACAACTATCTCGGTGGCTACATCGCGTTACAGGAGGGCGAGAAGCTCGCCGAACTTGGCGAACTGGCCGCCGCCCGGCAGAAGTATGAACTGGCGGCCAAAGTGTTCGCGATGATCCACGAGCGGAGGCCAGACTTTGAGCCGGCCATGGTCGAATTCCGCAGGCGAAAAATTGCCGAAGTGCTTGCCGAACTGCCTTCAGAAGATGGCGCCGACCGGCTCTAGGCAGGACGCCAATTTGTCCACATTGGCTAGTGTCGGCGCCTCCGGAGTCGATCAGGCCGTCGTCGGCCGTGGCTTGCTCGACGACCTCAATCATCGGCGCAATCGAGATCAGATCAGTCACACCGGCGAGCCCGCTTGGCGTTCCGATTCTGATCTGCCCCTGGAGTCGCATGGTGATGGTTTGCGGTGTCGGGTCGAGACTCTCGTAGCGAAGGTTGCCACCCACGGTGGAGGAGAGCTGGAAGGTGATCGCCTCGAGCAGGCCCAGCGAGCCATCAAACAGCGGGAGTTCAATCGCATCACTCCACTCTGTCCGGGCGAAGCTGAACGAGCGATCAATGACCTGATCGCTCTCAGCTCGAATCGAAGACGCGGACAACACGAGCCCGGCGATGCAAGCAAACCGACCACCGCGACCACGCCCGCTCGACCCGCAGCTGCATCACAGCTGCCATCCAATCCAACTGCTTCTCACACTCTCCATCAATGTTTTTCAAACGATTCACAGAAAATGTCGTATTTTTTAAATAAATTCAACTGATATTCTGTATTTATTAAATTTATGGTAAATCAGAAATCTAGAGTTGCCTATTTCGAGAATCTGTCCGCCCAAGGAACCGGGGCACCCCAGCAGTTCGCCGCGGCGCGCCCCAGGCAGCAGCGGGATCGCTCCTCCTGCAGAGTCTCTCTCGCCGTCTACGGTTTGACTGGTGAGGTCTTGTCCTCGGCCGGGAAATTGTCCGGGACAGGGATGGTCACCTTGCCGGTGGCTGCCCATTCCGTGCCGCGTTGTAGCGTCGTGTAGAAGCCGACGCAGTTCATCGAGTAGTCCGCATGGCCGAGGGTCGAGTGGAACACGCGACCCTTCTTGTGGTCGATTGTCATCAGCATCGGTTCGTGCTTCTTGCTCTTCTCGCTGTAGGCAGTGGCCAGCACTTTGATGTTCTCGGCTGGGCCGCGCATCGAATCGTAAAGTTCGTCCTTGGTGTGAAGCCAGGTCTTTGGGAGTCCTTTCATGATCGGGTGGTCAGCTTCCTCCGCGAAAGTGGTGACCTCGAACTCGCGTTGCGGGCCGTGGCTTCCCCCTCTACCAGGTGAGGTGTCACGGTAGAGCTTGCCGTCTTTGAGGTAGAGGTAGGGACCCGATTTCTCATTGCGCCCCCCCCAACCGCCGAGGCCGATCATCTGGTTGTATTCCTTCCAGTTAGGGAACGAATTATTGGCTGCGTGGATGATCACGAGCCCGCCCCCATCTCCGACGTACTTGATGAAGCTCTCGCGGACTTCCTCTGGCCAATCCTGACCATTGTAGTTGCTCACGACGGCGCCGTACTTGCTGAATTCCGGGCGCCACTTGTCCCAGTCCTCCTTGCTGCCGTCCTTGCCAGGTGAGGTGGAAACATCCACGCTGAATTTGCCGCTACCCTCCAACGCTTTCTTCAGTACCGGCGTTGTCTGTTGCCACTTGTGATTGTTCTGGCCGTCGATGATGAGGACGGAGATCGGCTCGTCTCCGGCGAACGCCGCCGAGGAGGCGAGGGCGATTCCGGAGAGCATGGTCAGGAAAATTTTCTTAGTCATAGCCAGAGCAAGCACCGGATCCGACCCCGAATCGAGCAAAAAATTGGGTCCGCGGCGGCGGGTTTCAACTTGTCAACTGGCACCGGGCTCCCCATAGTCGCGGGATGAGCAATTCTCTTCCAAAATTACACAACGCAATGTGGCCAGGCCTCGTGGGCAAAGGTACTGACGAGGGCCAAGAGCCGCCGATCAGCCTCGAGCGCATGCTGGAGTTGACGGCAAACGCCGAGGTCGACGGACAGAAATTTGAAGGGGTCGACTATTTCCTGTTCCACCCGCACACGGATCCGGATGCGAGCGACGACGAGCTGAAGAAGATCGCCGATCAGATCGCTGCAAAAGGGCTCGCCGTGGGCTCGCTGGTAGCGCCAATCTGGCCCGGGACGGTTGGAGATTCCGCGATGGGAGACTCCGAGCAGACTGCGAAGTTCCTCCTGGCCGTGGAGAAGGCATGCCGGATTGCGAAAATTTTCAATGAACATGGAGTCCGCAAGTATGGCGTGATCCGGATCGATTCCGCTGAGTTCGGGGTCGAAAAGTGGGGCGAGGACCCGTCTGCGAACACGGCGAAGATCGCTGCGACGTTCAAGGAGGCGGCGAAGATCGCCGCCGACAGTGGTGAGCGCCTCGCCGCGGAGGGGGAGATCTGCTGGGCCGGGATGCACTCGTGGAAGGACATGCTGAACTTGCTCGAGGCAGTCGACATGAAAGAGTCGCTGGGGTTCCAGGCCGACCTCGCCCACACCTATCTCTACCTGATGGGCTACAATGCCCCTGAGCATGCCCTGCTGAAAGAGGGCTACAGCCAGGAAGAGTTTGATGCGGCGTACACGCAGATGACGGATGCCCTGCGGCCGTGGACGATCGATTTCCACGTCGCCCAGAACGACGGCACCGTGCACGGTGCCGGCGACCACGACAAGACTGGCAAGCATTGCCCGGCAGACGATTCCAATGGTAAACTCGACATCACCGCCTGCTCGGGCTACTGGCTCAAGGACGCCGCCTCACGCGGGATCGAGCATATCTGTTGGGACGGCTGCATGTTCCCGAATGCGATGCTTGAGACCCCGGAAACCTGGAACAAGATCCTCAAGGCGATGATCGACGTGCGCGATGCGCACGGCTGGTCGTAGGGCCTAGCCACGATTTTGCCTCAGCTCCGAGTGGATTCGCCTTGCGCAGCGAGGGTTTTCGGCTAAAACTTGCGACTCGCCACGGCTCGCCTGCTGATTGCAGGGATCCAACGCCTCTAGGACAGGTGTCAGAGTGGTCGAATGAGCACGCTTGGAAAGCGTGTGTGCTGGAAACGGTACCGTGGGTTCGAATCCCACCCTGTCCGCCATTTTACCCAAGCCCAGCGTAGCGGGCGCCGGGGAAAATGCAGCGGCAGGTGGATGAGAACGAAGTCGATTCGGAGCGCAGCGGAGAAGTCGTGAACGGAGCGCAGCGGAGGGAAGGACAATCCCACCCTGTCCGCCATTTTACCCAAGCCCATCCCGGGGGGCAGACACTCCTTCTGTCTGCCCGAGTCAGATTCTCTGATGAGGAGTCAAAGCAGCGCCAAAGTTCAATCGTTCAATCAGTAGAACAGGCTCCATGGTGACCTGGCCACTGCGGATGCCACTTGGCAGGCCGTCCAGCCCCCTTCGCCAAGGCTTCGTGGGACACGCCACTGTTGGTTGCAAACCCAGTCTCCCAGTTTGGGAGCTTGGGATTGTATCCTAGGTTTCGGACGGTGATTGCGGTGATGGGTGTTTGGGAGACTTGGGTTTCCCAATTGGGGGGCTTGTCGACTGCTTGGCGCGATGGGGCAGACAGAAGTGTCTGCGCCCCGGGGCTCAGGCTAGCGCGTGCCAGGCGATGCCGAGGGTGCATCCGGCGGCGACGATCCAGAGGATGTCGACCTTCCAGCGCAGCAGGGCGATGAAGGCCGCCACACAGACGCAGATGCCGAACCAGTCTGGGCCCGAGTCCGCCGGGAACAGGACGTGGAGGCCGAACCAGATGGCGAGGTTGAGGATGACGCCGACCACGGCGGCGGTGATCGTTGACAGGGCGCCGGTGAGGCCGGCGTGGCCGTGGAGGCGTTCGATAAATGGGGCGCCGAGGAAGATCCACAGGAAGCAGGGGACGAAGGTGACCCAAGTTGTCATCAGGGCGCCGAGGGTAGCTGCGGCGAGCGGCGACAGTTCCCCGGGGTTCTGCCAGGCGCCGACGAAGCCGACGAATTGCACGACCATGATGAGCGGGCCGGGGGTGGTCTCGGCGAGGCCGAGCCCGTCGAGCATCTGTTGTGGCTCGAGCCATCCTTCTTCCTCCACCGCATGTTGGGCGACATAGGGGAGGACGGCGTAGGCTCCGCCGAAGGTCACCGTCGCGGCCTTGCTGAAGAAGACTCCCTCCTCGGTGACGGTGTGGTCACTCCCCAGCGTCTTGCTGGCGATGAAGACCGGTGTCCACCAGAGCGCAGCGCAGACCAGGATGAGGGAGCACGATCGGGCGAGTGTCGGTGATGAGTTCGGCTGCAGTGTGGATGCGACATCGGAGTCAGCGCTCTCGCCATCCCTGCCTTTGAGTGTTACAAAAATCTCAGGGTGAAGCCGGCTTCCGATCCACCCGATGATCCCCGCGCCGACGACGATCAGCGGGAACGGTGCTCCCAAGAAAAAGATGCCGATGAACGCGAGCGCGGCGATCCCCCACATGACCCGGTTCTTGAGCGCCTTCTGGCCGATGCGGATGACCGCGGCAGCGACGACTGCAAGCACGGCTGGTTTGAGCCCGGCGAAAGCGGCCGCGACCCACGCCACGTCGCCGTAGACCATGTAGACATAGGCAAGCACCCACAGCACGACGACGCTGGGGAGAACGAAGAGGGCGCCCGCGACGATTCCGCCCCAGGTGCGGTGGAGCAACCAGCCGATATAGGTGGCGAGTTGCTGTGCCTCCGGACCCGGGAGGAGCATGCAAAAATTCAAGGCGTGGAGAAAGCGGTGCTCGCTAATCCACTTTTTCCGCTCGACCAGTTCGGTGTGCATGATGGCGATCTGGCCGGCCGGTCCGCCGAAGCTGATGAAGCCGAGCTTGAGCCAGAATTTGAACGCCTCCCAGAATGATGGTCGGGCGGATTCGGAGTCGGTTTCGGTTTCGCTGGTGTCTGGCTCGGACTCTGGCATCGCTCGCTCGCCTACCAGTTACGCGGCGCGTGTCGAATACACAACACGATTCGTTGCGCGAGATGAATCGTCACCCTAGACTCTGACGACCAATCCCGTCTCCCTATGAGAATTCTGATCAACAGCCTTGCCAGCTCAGCCATCACGAGCCTCCTTGTCCAGCCGGCGTTGGCTCTCGACTACAAGCGGGATATCATGCCGATCTTTGAGGAGAAGTGTTTCTCCTGTCACAGCGAGGCCGAGAAGGTGAAGGGCGGGTTGCGGCTGGATGATCCCAAGCACCTGCACAGCCGATTCTCGAAGAACGAACTCGTGATCCCGGGGGATTGGGATGGTAGCTACTTATTCGTGGCCGTGTCTCGCCCGCCGGGTGCGAAGGATGCGATGCCACCGAAGGCGAAACGGGGAGACGGAAAGTCCCTCAGCCCGGAAGAGGTGATGAAGGTGGCGAAGTGGATTTACGAAGGGGCACGGATCGAGGGCGAGCGGGGCGAGAAGGGGAGCAAGGACGACAAGCCGGAGGACTTCCTGAAGTTTCGGGATGGTGTGCTGGTCACGGATAGTTTTGATGAGGCACATCCCGAGGGCGTGGAAGGATCGGGAGTGCCCGAGAAATCGAAAGCGCCAAGGCCACAGGAGTGGATCAACGTGGAGGGCAAGAAAATCACAGCGACCTATCGCGGGATCGACGGCGATCAGGTCGCTCTGCTACTCGAGAACGGGAAGACGGTCAAATACCCGATCAAAAAGCTGTCGGAGAAAAGTCGCGCAGTGCTGAAGGCGTTGGCAGCGGCGGGAGAAGATGGCGGTTGAGCCGATCGGATCGCCCTCCATCCAGAACCCGGCGGCGACCATGGGAGAGATCGTCGCACCGAGCTTTGTGAGAAGGATCGACGGTGCGCGATCTAGGTGAGGAACTTTGCTTCGCCTGGCTGGACGTAGGCCTGATAGCTGGCGGCGCGGGTTTCGAGGCGTTCGCGTTGGGCGGAGAGGGTGTCTATCGGGCCGTCCGGGCAGTCGACGGCCACGGCTGTCAGGACTCGCACGAGATTCTCCAGGTCAGCCAGCGAGACGAACTCAGGTAGGATGGTCCCATCCTCACCGCAGTTGTGGTAGTTCCCGAGCGGCAGAGATATCCCGGCGGTGGTGATCCCATAGGATTGCAGCGCGGTGGCCTCACAGGCACCCCCGTCGAGGAGGGCACGCTGGATTGGCAACTGGTGCCGCTCGGCGGTGCTGAGTAGAGTCGCCGTGGCCTGATGGTCGAAGATCGATAGGCGGTCGCCAACCCGGCAGATCGGCCCCTTGCCCATCTCTGTCTGGCCACGGGCGATGCTGGTCTCGATCGAGACGAAGAGGCAGTCCTGCGGGAGTGACCAGGTCTTGGCTAGCTCGATCGCACCGACGAATCCAACCTCTTCCGCGCGGGTGAAAATGCCCACGCAGCTGGTTGCTGCGCGCGCCTCTTGGAGCTGCAAGAGTGTCGCAACAATCGCTGCGCAACCGACGAGGTCGTCGCAGGCGCGCGAGTGGACGTGGCCATCCCGGAGTTCGAAATCGACGAGGTCCCACATGGCGAAATCTCCGAACTCCCGGAGCTTGGCCGGCTGGTCGAAGTAGCGATCTGGGACACCACCGAGGAAGCTGAAGCCGTCGCGCTGGCGGCGCTCATCTGGGACGGCCGCGCCCTCTACCTTCTGAGGAAGCGAGCGCACCCAGCCCGGGTGATCCATGTGCGAGCCGAATGCCCAGCGGGGAGGGGAAGAGCTGCCCTGGTAGTGCGCGAGAAGGTTGCCGAAGTGATCGACCTGCAGGTGGATGTCTGGCTGGTCATCGAGCAATCCGGCAATCGCAGCGCGTACGGAATACTCGTGGAACGGGGCGGTAGGTTGGGTTAGGATTTCCGCCAATACTGTGAGGAGAACATTTTCATCCATAGAGCAAGACCCGATACGGGGACCATTGGCTTAGCCTCGATCGTGTCGATTTGGACGAAATTTCGCTACCGGATCGAGTGGATGTTGGTCGCGGCTGGTGCCTGGTTGGTCCCGCACCTTCCCAGGCGCGTGATGCTCTCCTTGGCCAAGCTGCTAGGGTCTCTGGCCTACGTTTTCGACAA
>Ga0316197_10002881_pt1 | contig 12236 bp, 11 predicted proteins | sample OudBiesiAoxic_MG_FD_204939 | JGI IMG/M metagenome (GOLD analysis project Ga0316197, IMG submission 204939) | Coastal sediment microbial communities from Oude Bieten Haven, Netherlands - site A oxic | ecosystem: Environmental > Aquatic > Marine > Coastal > Sediment | place: Netherlands...
CGCCGGTAATGATCGCGACTTGTTGGTCGAGGTTCATGCCTGACTCCTTTCGAGAGCTGTGACGATACCAAAATCGATAACGAAACCCACCGACCGTGTGCGGGGGGAGAATCCGTTGTAGGATGCACGGCGAACAGGAGCCATTGAGATGTCTCAACCAAGAACCGGTGTCGATTTTGGAATCGCCATATGCCTCGCTCTGATCTGGGGTTTGCTCTCGGTCCCAGCACTGGCCGATGATCCACCCTCGACGGTTCAGGCGGGAACCGAGAAGAACGGCGCTGACGAACCGGAAGCCGAGGTCGAAAGTCAGGAAAGTGCGGCGCGCCAGGAAGCGATTTCGGTTTTTAACCAGGGAGTCGCCGCTCTCGAGGCGAAGGATATGCCGACCGCCCTCGAATTCTTTTTTAGGGCTACCGAGATCGATCCGGACTTTCCAGAGGCGCAGATTGCGACTGCGGCGGTGGCGATGGAGCTCAAGAATTTCCAGATCGCAGCCGATGCTGCTGAGGAAATCCTCCGACTCCAGCCGGACAACATGGACGCGGTCGGCACAGCGTATTTCGCGGAGCTGATGATTGGCGATATCGACAGGTTGATTCCGTCGGCGAGTCGACTCGCCGATGTCAGTCCAGAGTTGGTTTCCAATCAGATGTTGCAGCACGCCCAGGTCCTGTTCGACGACAATGAGCTGGTTGGGTCGAAGGCGCTGCTGGAGGTCATTCTCGAACGAGAGCCCGAACTCGCTCCGGCGTATTTTCAGCTTGGCCTGACGTGCAACATGCTCGGCGACGTGGATTGCGCGAAGCAGGCGTTGCGAAGGTTTCTCGAAGTTGCGCCGGATGACCCTGACGCGGCGACCGCCCAGTCGCTTCTCGACTATCTGTAGACGCCGGCATCGTCAGTTGCTCACCCGGTTATGCGGGGCTATTCTCGACCGACGCATGATTGACCGAGATCAAATGGTTGGTGGGTGAGGATGGACGGGCGGAAACCAGTTCGACACGACCTGAATTCCGAGCTCGTTGCCCGGTTGGGCGGGCACTCTTCGTTCGACCGATCCGAGGCTTTCCTCGTCGATTCACCGCTGCGGATCTGTCCACTCGGCGCACACGTCGACCACCAGGGTGGTGTCGTGACCGGAATGACTGTTGACCGGCAGGTCGCGATGGCCGCGGTTCCCGAAACGGATGCGGTCGTCAGGGTGGCGAGTCTGGATTTCCCGGGCGAGGCCATCGTTGAGGTTGGGAGCCAGGTGCCGACAAGGGCGGGCAATTGGGGCGACTATGTCCGTGCCGCTGTTGCGGTTCTTTCGAAGGAGCACCGTCTTCGCACCGGCTTCCGGGCGGTGATCAGAGGAGATCTGCCAGGCGCGGGGTTGAGTTCGTCTGCCGCTGTACTCGTTGCCTATCTGCTCGCTCTGATGCGGGTGAACGAGATCGACATCAGTCGAGAGAAGATTTCCGGCCTGGTCCAGAGGGCGGAAAACGAGTACGTGGGCGTGGCGAGCGGCCGCCTCGACCAGAGCATCATCCTCTTTGCCGAGCATGGGCACCTCACCCGGGTCGACTGCTCAGATCTGACTATCGAGCAGGTGCCCCACCCCCCTGATTGGGAAGGCTTTCGTGTCCTGGTCGCCTTTTCCGGTGTCGGTCGAGTTTTGGTCGATTCCGGGTTCAACAACCGGGTCAGCGAGTGCCATCAGGCCGCCAGACTCTTGCTGGAGCGCGGGGGTGAAGCGCCCCGCGAGCACCCGGTGCTGTCAGAAGTTCAGCCCGAGATCTTTGAGCGGTTTGGCGCCGATCTTCCGCAGGCTCAACGGCGACGGGCCGCGCACTACTTCGGTGAGCAACGACGGGTACACAATGGGGTGGAGGCGTGGCGCGAGGGTGACCTCGATCGATTCGGCGCACTGATGACAGCATCGGGCGCCAGCTCGATTCACAACTTCGAGAGCGGGACCGCCGAGCTGGTAACTTTGTATGAAGCGTTGCGCGATGCTTCGGGGGTGTACGGAACCCGATTCTCAGGCGGCGGCTTCGGTGGAAGCTGTATCGCGCTGATCGAACCGGAAGCCGGCCCCTCGATCATCGAGGAGGTGAAGCGGCGGTATGGTGTTGCCCATCCCGAGTCCGCCGCCGGGGCCTCCTTCCACATCTGCCGTCCCGGAGGACCGGCGCGGGTTATAGAATTGGAGGCCTGATGCAGGCCGTGATCTTGGCCGCGGGGATGGGAACCAGGTTGCGGCCGGTGACGGCGAACCGCAGCAAGGCCATGGTTCCGGCGCTCGGGCGACCGCTCGTCGAACGGGCTTTGCTGCCGTTTACTAAAAACGGAGTGCGCGATTTCGTGTTCGTCATTTCTCCTGATGACGCCGAAATTAGGAACCATTTCACCGAACGCACCTCACTCGATATCACCGCTCGGTTCGTCATCCAGGAAGAACGCCTCGGTATGGCACACGCGCTCAGACTCGCCGCTCCACTCGTCGACGGCCGGTTCGTAGTGTCGGCGTGTGACAGCTTGTTGGATCCTGCGCACGTCCGAAAGCTCTTCTCGGTGGATGATGAGGCGGATGCCGTCCTCAGTCTGCTCGATGTCGAGCCGGAGAAACTCTGTCAGAGTGGGGTCGTGGAAATGGATGGCGTGCAGATTCGCCGGATTGTGGAAAAACCGTCTCCGGCGAACGCGCCGTCAAACACGGTGAGCCTTCCTCACTATGTCTTTTCTCCGCGATTACTGGAGTTCCTCCCGTCCGTTAAGCCTTCGCTCCGGGGCGAGTACGAACTCCAGGACGCAATTCAGGGACTGATAGATTGCGATCGGACGGTCATCGGAGTCCTCGCAGACAAGCGGTTCCAGGTATCCTCACCAGAGGATCTGTTGGAGCTAACACATCAGTTGTTCTCGGATGGCTCGGAACCACTACGGATCGGACCAGCTGCGGTCAGTCGCGGATTGAATCTGGTCGAGCCATATCATATCGAGCGGGGCGCAGTCCTCGGCGACGATTGTGAAGTCGGGCCCGAAGTCTACCTCGAGTCCGGCTGCCACATCGGTTACGGCGCCATAGTTCGGAGGTCCGTCGTTTTACGAGGTGGCCGGGTTGCCGAGAGCGAAACTGTAGAAGATAGGATCGTGACCTGAGTCAACCACTTTGGATGGCAGACTCTGACAATATTGGACAGACCATTATTTTGAAAATCCCTCCATATCATTTTCGTAAGAGAAGAGCTTACAGCCCAAGTACGGTGTCTTAAGAAGATTTCTCTATATTGGTAAAGTTGCTAAAAAAGTTACAGTTACAGTCATCACATACAGATTGTCCGGAGTTCTTTACATGAGTCTTCCCAGGATGTAGACTGTGGTGGGTGGTCAGACCAATGAACGAAATAGGATCCAAGAACGCGAAGGGCAGAGAAGCTTCGACCGCCACCGGGTCTCCGTTGGCTGCGAAGGTCGTGGTGGCCTATGTGCGGCAGCTCATCGAGAGCGGGGATTTCAGGGCGGGCGACAAATTGCCGCCGGAAAGGGAGCTTGCCCAGCTGATCGGCGTTAGCAGAGCAACTGTCCGCGCCGGTCTGCAATCGCTGGCCACCGTCGGTGTCGTCGATTCACGGCGAGGCGCGGGCACCTTTGTCGCCGATGGGCCGCCCCTACTGGATGTGAATCCACTGTCGCTCTTCACCGCCCTCCATGGCATTCCCCAGGCTGAGCTCTTTGAGGCCCGGAGGGTTATCGAAATCGATCTTGCCGGGTTGGCGGCGGAGCGCGCCCGTGGCGACGAGCTGGCGGCGATCTCAGAAGAATTGATGGAGATGTTCGCTTCAATCGATGATGTGCATCGATTCCTGGTGCACGACATTCGGTTCCATCGAGCGGTCGCAGCTGCGGCGCGAAACCCGCTCTTGGCAGCCATCATGGAGATGGTAGCTGATCTCTTTTACGATCATCGGAAGACCACCGTCGACCGCTGGCAACGGGCACCAGAAGTCGCGGAACAACATCGCCGAATTTATCAGGCGATTAAAAGCGGCGACGTCAAGCGGGCACGAACGGAAATGGGCGACCACCTGAGGTGGGCGCAACAAGACCAGGAGGAGAAATGAGCTTTCGCAGAATGCTCCAATTTATTCGCCATGCGGCTTTGGCTGCCGATCGCGGATCATCCGCCCTAACCCTTGGTTTGGGCCGCGAGGTGATTGTCTCTCATCGCTCGTTTTGCGAGGTGAACGGTGGCGCGATCATGGTGGTGCACGACAACGATCGTCGAAAGGTCCTCGCGGTCGATCTGGAGGAAACAGGTGTGGCCGCAAACTTCTCGGGCGAACGACGGCAGGTGGAGCCGGACGTCGAGACATGTCTCGGTGAGCTCAACCACGGGAATGCGGTCGCAGTGCGCGAACTGTGCGACGGCGCCCGCCCGCAGCCTCTCGGACTCGACGACTCCTTTGGCCTCGGCGACCGCCTCGGAATAGCCGGTCCGGCCCATTTGCGCGCCATGGAGGGCAGCGGTTTCAAAGTGGTTCTCGCGCAGCAGTCGATCCGCGAACTCGAGCGCACCGAACGGACCCCCGACGAGGTCATGGATGCCGCGACCTGGTCGGTACTCGAGGAAGGCTGGCAGGAAGCCTGGGGGGCGGATGCCGACCACCTCAAGACAGCGGCCGACGTCGAGTTGATGGCAGCGGCCGGTTTCACGATGTTCACGATCGACCCCGGCGACCATGTGGTCGATGCCGCCGATACGATGTCATTGACGGAGCTCCGAGAAGCTGCCGCCGACCTGCCCTGGTCCGATCTCGAAGACACTCTCGGGGCGGCCCTCCGCCGCTATTCAGGTGACGTGATATTCACCGGTGGCGGCCTCGACCTGAAGCCTTCCAACGAAGACATTCTGCGTGCGTGGGTCAAATACGGCGCTTCGCTGGCGCACACGGCGAAGATGTATCGCCACATCGCGAAGACGATGGGAAATAGACCGTTCGAAGTCGAGGTTTCGGTCGACGAAACCGCTTCGGTGACAACTCCTTTCGAGCACTGGCTGGTGGCGTCGGAGCTGCGTCGGCTCGGGGTCGAGTGGATCGGTTTGGCTCCCCGGTTTATCGGCGATTTCGAAAAGGGCATCGACTACCGAGGCGATCTCGAGGTTTTCCGGGGTGAGTACCTGAAACACCTGGCGGTCGCGGAGGCCCTCGGTCCCTACAAGATCAGCATCCACTCGGGGAGCGACAAGTTTGGCGTTTATCGAGTGATCGGCGAGATCGGCCAAGGCGGGGTCCACGTCAAGACCGCCGGTACGAGCTATCTCGAGGCGTTACGCACCGTCGCGGCCTGTGAGCCGAAGCTCTTTCGAGAGATCCTCGAGTTCTCGCGCTCACTCTACGAGCACGAACGGCGCACCTATCACGTCTCAGCCGAACTCGAGCGAGTGCCGCCTTCGGCCGACTTGAAGGCCCGCGATCTGCCGACTCTCTTCGAGGACGACGACGCCCGCCAGGTGCTGCACGTGACCTTCGGGCGGGTACTGACCGAGAAGGATTCAGACGGGAACTACGTGTTCAAGGAGCGATTGCTCGGCGCCCTCGGTAAACACGAGACCGCGCATTACGAAAATCTGGTGACGCACTTCCGGCGCCACACTGCGCCGTTCGGCGCGGGTGGGAAAAAAGAATGAGTTATCTGGAAAATCTCTTTTCACTCGATGGCAAGGTCGCGGTGGCGATTGGAGCCGGCGGCGTGCTCGCCGGTGCGATGGCGGATGCTCTGGGTGGAGCAGGGGCCAGGGTCGCGGTCCTCGATCTCAACGGCGAGGCGGCGGACGAGCGTGCTGCTGCGATCCGCGAGGCGACCGGTGGCGAGAGTCTCGGGATGGCTGTCGACGCCACCAGCGAGAAAGACCTTCGCAAGGCCCTCGGCCAGGTCCTGAGCCTATGGGGGCGGGTCGACATCTTGCTCAACGCTTCCGGCATTAATTCGGGAACGCCGTTCTTCGAGATCACCGAGGAGGAGTGGGACCGCATCATGACGGTCAACCTCAAGAGTATGTTTCTGGCCTGCCAGATCTTCGGGCAGGAGATGGTGGACCGGGGCGAAGGCGGTTCGGTTATCAATATTTCGTCGGCTTCTTCGGGCCCGCCGCTGTCGAAGGTCTTCACCTATTCGATCACGAAGGCTGGGGTCAACAATCTGACCCAGTTCCTGGCCCGGGAGTGGGCGCCACACTCGGTAAGGGTCAACGCGGTTGCTCCAGGTTTCTTTCCGGCCGAGCAAAACCGCAAACTCCTTACCGAGGAACGCACCGCTTCGATCATGGGTCATACGCCGATAGGTCGATTCGGCGAGGCCGACGAGCTTGCTGGTGCGGTGGTGTGGTTGGCGTCAACTCAAGCGTCGAGCTTTGTGACCGGCACCGTCATCCGGGTCGATGGCGGATTCACCGCCATGACGATCTGAAGGGCGGAAGCGTGGTCGACAGAATCATCAATTCAGAGCGCGGTCTCAGCGACACGGAGCTCCATGAAGTACTGGCCAAGGGCCTCGGTCGTCTCGACCTCGAGGGCCGCCGGGTGCTGGTCGTGATCCCGGACGGGACCCGGACGGCCCCGATAGGGCTCTTCTTCGCACTCCTCGGAAATCTGCTGGGCTCGAAGGTCGAGGCTCTCGATTATCTGATCGCCCTCGGCACCCACCCGCCGATGGACGACAACGCCAAGGGTCGTCTCCTCGAGACCTCGGTGGTTGACGGGATAACAGGTTCCTCACGGGTTTTCAACCACCGCTGGGAGGTGCCGGAGACCTTTGCGACCCTCGGCACGATCCCGGCAGAAGTGGTCGCGGCGGCGACCGACGGCAAACTCGAAATCGACATCGACGTGCGACTCAATCAATTGGTCGGCGATGCTGAGGGGAATATGCCGTACGACCATATTCTGGTCTGTGGGCCAGTCTTTCCGCACGAGGTGGCCGGCTTTTCCGGGGGCAATAAGTATTTCGTGCCCGGGGTTGCCGGGCAGGAGGTAATCGACGCCACCCACTGGGTCGGAGCGTTGGTTACCAGCCGCGGCCTCATCGGCGCGCGGGAAACTCCGGTTCGTCGCCTCATCGAACGGGCCGCGTCCTTCATTCCGACACCGAGTAGCCTCATCGCCCTCGTCATGCACGGGCAGGAATTGCGTGGCGTATTCCTGGGCGACATGCAGGCGGCGTGGCGGGAGGCAACCGAGCTTTCGGCCGCGCTCGATATCGTCTGGGTCGATCGTCCTTTCAAACGCGTGCTGTCGGTGATGCCCGAGATGTACGACGATTTGTGGACCGGCGCCAAGGGGATGTACAAGGTCGAGCCGGCGGTCGCGGATGGTGGGGAGGTGGTGATCTTTGCGCCCCACATCACCGAGGTGTCATACGTCCACGGGCACTACCTCGACCAGATCGGTTACCACGTGCGCGACTACTTCGTGTCTCAATGGGAAAAATTCGAGCACATTCCGTGGGGGGTCCTGGCGCACTCGACCCACCTGCGTGGCGACGGCACGTACATCGATGGTGTCGAAGAGCCGCGGATCCGGGTGACTCTGGCGACGGGCGTTCCGCGCGAGCGGTGCGAGGCCATCGGCCTCGGATACCTCGACCCCGTGTGCGTGGACCTGGAAGAGTGGGCTGACCGCGAGGACGAGGGCATTTTACTGGTGCGAAGGGCGGGCGAACAGCTCTACCGGGTCAAGGGTGACGAACAATATTTGGAGGAAGAGAGATGACGGAGAAGGCGGATATCGGTCTCATCGGGCTCGCGGTGATGGGCCAGAACCTGGTTCTCAACATGAACGATCACGGCTTCAAGGTGGCGGTCTACAACCGAACCGTGGAGGTGGTTGACGAGTTTCTCGAGGGCAACGCCGCTGGCACAAAGATCGTCGGCGCGCACTCGATCGAGGGACTGGTCGAGGCTCTCGAGAAGCCGAAGCGGGTCATGCTGCTGGTCAAGGCCGGGCAGCCAGTTGATGATTTCATCGAACGCCTCATCCCGCTCCTGGATCAGGATGACATCATCATCGATGGCGGCAACTCCAACTACAACGACACCATTCGGCGCACGAAGTTTGTCGAGTCGAAGGGGCTCTATTACATCGGCACCGGGGTGTCAGGTGGCGAGGAGGGTGCTCGAATCGGACCATCGATCATGCCAGGCGGTTCCCCCGAGGCGTGGCCGTGGGTCAAACCCATCTTCCAGGCGGTGTCGGCCAAGGTCGACGGCGGCAGCCCGTGTTGTGAGTGGGTGGGGGAGAACGGCGCCGGCCACTTCGTCAAGATGGTTCACAACGGCATCGAGTACGGCGACATGCAGCTGATCTGCGAGGCCTACCAGCTGATGCATGAGGGCCTCGGGCTCGACCACGATCGTATGCACTCGATCTTCGCGGAGTGGAACGAAGGCGAGCTCGACTCCTATCTGATTGAGATCACCCGCGATATCCTCGGTTTCCGCGACGAAGACGGCAAACCGGTGCTCGAGAAGATCCTCGATACCGCTGGCCAGAAGGGCACCGGCAAGTGGACGGCGATATCGGCCCTGGAAATGGGCATTCCGTTGAGCCTCATCGGGGAGGCGGTATTGGCACGCTTCCTGTCGGCCCTCAAGGAGGAGCGGGTTGCGGCCGAAAAGGTGCTTGGTGGTCCGGAATCGACCTTCGGAGGCAATGTCGACGAATTTGTCGACGACCTCCGTCAGGCCTTGTACGCGTCGAAGATCGTGTCCTACGCCCAGGGCTACATGCTGATGCGGGCCGCGGCGGGGGAGTATGGCTGGAACCTCAACAACGGCGGCATCGCCCTCATGTGGCGCGGCGGCTGCATCATCCGTTCGGCCTTCCTCGGCAAGATCAAGGAGGCCTTTGACAATGACCCTGGTTTGACCAACCTCCTCCTCGATCCCTACTTCTCCGAGCAGTTCCAGAACGCCCAGGTGGCGTGGCGGAGGGTGGTCGCCAAGGCTGTTGCGCTGGGAGTGCCGGTGCCGGCGATGTCGAGCGCGCTCGCCTTCTACGATGGCTATCGCCATGGGCGGTTGCCGGCCAACTTGCTGCAGGCGCAACGTGACTATTTCGGCGCCCACACCTACGAGCGCGTCGACAAACCGCGTGGCGAGTTCTTCCATACGGATTGGACTGGCCATGGTGGTGATGTCACAGCAAGGACTTATCAGGCGTAGGAGCACCAAGATGAGCACTGTGCAATTTCGGATTTCGGATTTCGGATTTCGAATTTCCCATCCGGATCGCTGCGGAGGCCCTGGCAAACGCCTTTACAACATCGAGATTGGACGCCGGATCTTCGGGGATGCCACCCCAGCGAATAGGCTAGAAAGGAAAAACTGAATGATCACGTTTCGCCAAGACTCCAAATATGCACTTCTGGTGCCCACCAGCATGGGTGTTCGCCTGACACCCTCCAGCGCCCAGGGAGTTCATTGCAGCAAGACATTTCTCATGGAGGTCACGAGCGCCGAATCGAACGTGGCGAGTGTCTCCTCGTATCTCGGCCTCCCCGTGAAGGTTCTGACGGCCTTCGTCAAAGGTAGCCCGATCTCGCGCATGATCAAGGACGACTTGGCAGGTCGTCACATCGACTACGAGGGCCGAGAGGTCGACCAGGGAGGACCCTGGGGATACCGCCACCAGATCAACATGGCGGACACCGGCTACGGCTCACGCGGGCCTCGGGTCCACAACGACCGTGCGGGCGAGGTCGGACTCACCCTCAGCGCCAGGGACTTCGACTTCGATCGGATCTTCGAGCGCGAGGGAGTTCGCATCGTGCACCTGTCGGGGCTGGTCGCTGCCCTGTCCCCGGAGACCACCGCCTTCTGCCTGGAAGTCGCTCGGGCTGCCAAAGAGTGCGGCAGCCGCATCTCCTTCGATCTCAACCATCGCGCCTCGTTCTGGGCCAATCGTGAAAACGAGCTGCACCAGGCCTTCCACGAGATTGCCAGGTTGTCCGACGTGCTGGTCGGCAACGAGGAGGACTTCCAGCTCTGCCTCGGCATCGAGGGTCCGGAAGCTGGTGGCAAGGACCTCGCCGCGAAGATCGATTCCTTCAAGGGCATGATCGACCGGGCCAAGGCGGCCTACCCCAAGACAACGGTCTTTGCCACCACCCTGCGCGAGGTCATCAGCACCAATGCCCATCTGTGGGGCGCCGTCGCAGCGGTGGGCGACGAGTGGCACGTTGTCGAGCCGCGGGAAATCGTGGTCCGCGACCGCATCGGCGGTGGCGACGGGTTCGTCGGCGGCATGCTCTACGCCATGCTCAGGGGATGGGAGCCTGAGAAATGGACCCAGTTCGGGTGGGCGACCGGTGCTTTGGTCACGACCCTGCTGACGGACTACGCCCAACCGGCGGACGAGGAGCAGATCTGGAGCATTTGGGCGGGCAACGCCCGGGTTCGACGCTGATCGGACAAACAGGGTGGCACCCCAGAGTGCTCTGTCATCCTGAGCGAGGGAGCGGAGCGACCGAGTTGAAGGATCCCCCGACTTCCCCGGAGAGTGCTGAACAAAACAGTCTCAGACTTCGGGGGATCCCTCGACTCGCTTCCGGCTTCGCCCAAGGGCTTCGCCGTGACAAGTCGCTCGCTCGGGATGACAGAGAGGTGCGAAGCCCGCGCCGCGCGCCGGGAGGGCGGGGGAATTGATATCCTAATCCCGCCGATGAACTACCGAAACGAACTCTTCAGCAGGGTCTTCCATCTCACGCGTGGGATGCGGCGATGAAGAAGCCCTCGAGACAAGATGTCAGCAAACCGAAGGTCGATGAGTACGCCTACAAAAAGGAGTTCTATCGCGACCCGGCGGTCGCAGCGGATTACGACCAGCATCGCTTCACGACCCCGAGGCGCCAGCGCAGAAATGTCCGTAAATGGCGGGCCATCCACCGGGCCCTCGAAGAAGCGGGGGACGTTCACTCCGTGCTCGATCTTCCGTGCGGAACCGGCAGGTTTACAGGTGAATTGGCCCGATCGGGCCTGAACGTGATCGGTGGGGATATCTCGCTGCAGATGATGCGCGAGGCGGCGAAATCACCAGAGGTCGAGCATCCGGACATTGCCGGCTACGTGCAGGCGGACGCTGAGCAACTTCCTTTCAGCGACCGATCCCTCGACTGCGTCATTTCGATCCGCTTCATGTTTCACGTCGATCCCATTACCCGCAGGCGAATGCTGCGCGAAATGGGGCGCATCTCGAGGCGCTGGCTGATCATCGACTATCGTCACAAGTACAGCGCCCGGCGGGTTTCGTGGAGAGTCCGCCATGCTCTCGGCCTCTTGAACGAGGTCCCGGAGCGAGTCAGCCGCAGCGACCTGCGATCCGAGTTTCGCGATGCAGGACTCACCATCCGTCGCGTCATCCCCGTGCGTCGCTGGCTGTCGGACAAGTGGATTGTCCTCTCGGAGGCTACCCATGACCAACCGGCCTTCGATCCAGCCCTCGCCGAGGAGCGGCTTCGCGCCACAGATTTAGAGGGCGCGAAGATCACCGGCAAGTTCGGTGAGGGCAGGCGCAGTATTGTTTATCGCGCCAGGTGGAAGGACCGCGACATCGCCCTCAAGGTCTACAAAGACACAGCCATTGCGACGCACGCGCGAAAAACCCCTCATCCGATCGCAGAGTTCGAGTTCTCGCGCAATTCGGCATTTTTCTCGGTGCCTGGTCTTGATCGATACGTGGCTGAACCCCTGGCTTTTGCCGTCACGCCGGAGGTGCAGGCCGTTGCCCAGGAGCCGGTTGATGGGGAGCTTTACTACTTCTTCCATCGCGAACGACAGGGCGAGGTCCCGGCGTCGTTTGAGCGTCATCTTCGAGAGCTCCTCAGGCTCAGCCACGATGCCGGCCTTTACGATGTCGACTTGCATTCGATGAATGTTTTTGTGGCCAGAGAATCAGGTGGTGAGCTGGTCCCAAAGCTCTTCGACTTCAACCTCATACCGTTTACTCTCCGGCCGCAAAATCCCTTTGTCGGCTGGTTGCTGAGGTTCGGGTTGCTGTCGAAAGAGTCACGGGACCGGAGGCGCCTGCGCGGTTTTAATGATTTTAGGCACGTCGAGAATCGACTGCTGAAGTTCTACAAGGCGGACGGCTGATCGAGATAAATTGGCGCGGTTTGACGGCAACGGGCGGGATTCCAAATTAGATTCGGCCGCATTGTGGTGGGGGCGGCCCCCCCCCCCAAATACCCGGTCA
>Ga0316197_10002882_pt1 | contig 12232 bp, 11 predicted proteins | sample OudBiesiAoxic_MG_FD_204939 | JGI IMG/M metagenome (GOLD analysis project Ga0316197, IMG submission 204939) | Coastal sediment microbial communities from Oude Bieten Haven, Netherlands - site A oxic | ecosystem: Environmental > Aquatic > Marine > Coastal > Sediment | place: Netherlands...
TCAGCTTTGGCTTGAAGAACGCTGAGCGTACCTTCGGCCTCCGCCTTGTACCTGGCCAGGATGGCGTCGGCTTCACCGTGGGCCTCTCGCCGAAGCTTCTCGGCCTCGGCTTCTGCCGAGATCTCGACCTTCTGCTTGTCGATTTCTTCTCGTGCGATCTCTGCGGCGCGAAGCCGCTCTTGCTCGGTCAGGTACTGCGCCTTCTGAATGGCTGCCTCTGCCTGGCGCTTAGCCACCTCACCCTGCCGCAGCGCTTCTGCCTCTCGCACCGCCAGTCGCGCATTGTATTCCGCGATGTTGGCCTTCGACGTGTTCTCACCGTCGATCGCTTGGGCTTCTTGCTCCTGCACGAAGATTCGCCGGTCGGCCTCCGCTTGTTTCTCGCCTTTGATCGCCGCGGCTTCCTGTTGCTCGACGAAAATCCGCCGATCGGCCTCGGCCGCCTTCGTCCCTTTGACCGCTTGGGCCGCGTTTTCGGCCACGCGGACGTCCTTCTCGCGAAAGGCCTCGGCTTCACCGATGGCGCCCATCTTCTCCTGAGCCGACACGTCGACACGGGCGGTGTTGATCGCCTCGGCGGCCGCCTTCTTACCGATGCTCTCGATGTAAGTGGACTCGTCGGTGATGTCCGTGATGTTCACATTGATGAGGTAGAGCCCGATCTTGTTCAGCTCCGGCTCGACGTTCTTGCGAATCGACTCGAGGAAGCTCTCGCGGTCCTGGTTGATCTGCTCGATCGTCAACGAAGCGACCGTCAGGCGGAGCTGCCCGAAGATGATTTCCCGCGCCATGTCTTCGACGGCAGCGTCGTCCAGGCCGAGGAGGCGCTCGGCCGCGTTGGTCATGATGGTCGGCTGGGTGCTGACACCGACGGTGAAGGTGCTGGGCACGTTGATGCGGATGTTCTGAAGCGACAGCGCGTTTTGCAGCGGGATGCTGATCGTCAACGGCGTGAGCGAGAGGTAGGAGTAATCTTGGACCAGCGGCAAGATGAGCTTGCCGCCACCGTGAATGCACTGCGCCGATTGCCCGGCACCGACCCTGCCGTAGACGACCAGAATTCGGTCCGATGGGCAGCGCCGATAGCGCGATGCAAGATAGATCGCGAAGCCAATGAAGATAACCAGGGCGGCAATCGCCGCAAGCATCGTGAACATCATCGCTGTTTCTCCTTCGCGCTAGAGTCTCGTAACCACCAGCGTGTGGCCATCGTTCACCCGCAGCACCAAGACCCGGGCGCCGGTTTCGATGCGCTCGTCGTTCTCGGCGATGGCGGGCATCACCTTCAAGCGCCCTTGAACCGTCAGCTGCACCTTTCCCTCGCCAGCTTCGGGCAGGGTGAGGTAGACGGTGCCCTCCTGGCCGACCGCCGATTCCATCCGAATCGTCCCGCTGGACTGCAGCCTACTGAAGGTCGCGAAGAGCCGGCCGAGCACCCAAGACATGACCAGGCCTGCGACGATCGCGAGGCCGAGCGACAAGAACGCGCCGACCTCTCCTTCACGGTGCGCCGACAGGCCCACCAGGCCGAACATCGTCAGGAAAGCGGAAAGCCCCTGAAAGGAGAGCAGGGTGAAGCTGACATCAGAGCTGCCTGAGGCCTCCGATGCGTCGAAATCCGCGCCCGCGTCCACGTCTCCTTCGAGATCAGCGCCCAGAAATTGCAGCCCGAGCCACACCAGGAAGGCTACGCCCCCCGCCACGGCGCAAAGCAAGAAGACGATGTCGATCGTCGGCCATTCGTTCAGAATCTGAGACATCCACCCCTCTCCCAACTTCGATCCAGCGGACAGCTGGATGCTGCACTACTGGCGCTCGAATGGAAAGCAAAAGCGCCGCGTTTTTCCTGCCCCAGCCGAGTGATGGGATACCATGGCGACGTGGCTTCGGAACGTTGGTGGGGCGCGGCGTCGATCCTTCTTGTTCTTCTCACGGTTTTGGTATTCATCCCCGGACTCAGCGATGAGTTCACCTGGGATGACAACGGCCTCATCCGTACGAACGAGAACATCCAGCGCCCGGAGCGCTACGGCGAGGCGCTGACGAGCCACTTCTGGAACGTTTCGAGCGACGCCGCGCAAGCCAACGAGACCTACAACCATCTCTACCGGCCGCTCGTCACGGCGGCATACATCGTCCAGTACCGCCTCTTCGGCCTGCACGCTGCAGGCTATCGCGCCGTCAGCCTCGCGCTGCACGCGCTTTGCTGCCTCCTTGCGTTCTTCTGGTTGCGACGACGCATCCCGCCGGGTGACGAGGTGCATCGACTGCTCGCCATCGGCCTGGGCGCTGCGCTCTTCGCGTTCCATCCAAGTCGTGCCGAAGCGGTTTCCTGGATTTCTGGAAGCACGGAGCTCTGGATGTGCGCGCTGGTGCTCCTCGGGGCGTTGGCGTTCGATTCGAATCGGAACTGGCTCGCTGGGTTGTTGCTTGCGGCCGCGCTCTTCGCAAAGGAGTCGGCCATCGTTGCGGCGCCGCTGCTCTTGGCGGACCGGTTCCTTTTGCAAAAGCGTCGCGAGCGCTCCGCGTCGATCGCGTTGACGGCGCCGGTCGTCCTGGCACTTCTTGTCCGGATCTGGATCGTCGATGTCGAGCTTCCCTCCGCAGAGACCAGCGGCGCCGTCCCAAGAGTGCTTTCGTCCCTCGGATTGTACGCGCAGCAGATCTTCGCGCCCTGGAATCCGACCGCGTTTCCGGGCATGCGGGTCTACGATTGTGATGGGGGCGAGTCGCTGCAAGCCGCCTGGTGGCTGGGCGGAACGCTAGTCGCGGGAGCTCTCCTCGCCTTGGGGGTCGCCGCATTTCGCCGACCCGCCTGGCGTCCGGTCTTGGCCGACGCGCTCTGGGTCGTCGTTCCCTTGCTTCCGGTCGCGAACCTGATCGACCTTGGCAGCCGCAACCTCACGGGCGACCGGTTTCTCTATCTCCCGATGCTCGGCGTCGCTTCTCTTCTTGCCCGCGGGCTCCTGTGGATGTTCGCGAAGCGCAGCTCCCTTGGGAAGACCGCGGCGACCGTGGTCTTCATGCTCCTGCTGGGATTCGCATTCGTCACCTCGCTCCATGCCCGCGTCTTCGCCTCGTCGGCATCACTCTGGGAGTACGAGGTGAAGCGGAACCCCGACAACCCCTTCGCGCTGCACGCCGTTGGAACCGCCCGCACACGCGCTGGCCTTCTCGGGAGCGGCTTCGACTACCTCGAGCGCGCGCAAATACTGGCGACACGCAGCTGCGTACGGGACGACCAGCTGCAAGCCGGCAAAGACGTCGCCTGGGCCCTCGCTCTTCGGACAAGCCCGGACGACCGAAGCGCCCTGCTCGCCTTGCAGACGACATACCGCCGTGCCGCGCGTGACGCTGCATTCGAGTACAGCGGACCTCCCGGCTGGTCGATCGCGCTCACGCCGCAGGAGGCGCGCGATCTCCTGTCCGAGGATCTTCAATTTGCTCTCCCGCGCGCGACGCTAGAAGCGCGGCTCGGTCACCTAGACGCCGCGGCTCAGATCCTACGGGACCAAGCCGGGCGTTCGGGTTCGCTTCATCCTTTGTCGCAGGGTCTCCGGCTGCGACTGATCGCGGCGCAGGGGCGTGTAGAAGATTCCCTGCGCGAGCTCGAGCAGGACCCTGCGGTCGCCGACGCCGCCAGCCTCACCGTCGTGCTTTCGACGCTTCGGGAGACGCTCTCGCGGACCAATCTTGCTGCCGACGCCCAGGCGCGGCTCGCCCAGTACGCCCTCGGGTTCGGGCAGACGCCTCCTGATGCAGACAATCTGCCCAGCGATGCGCGCACAGTCCTCGACGCCCTCCGTGCCTACGAAACCGGCGCCCCCGTCGACCTCGCGCCGCTCGAGCTCGAGGGTGCCAAGCACAGCGAGCTTTCAGCCTTCATCCAGCTCGCGAAAGCGAGAGCCGAGGTCCAGCGCTTCGACGACGAGCTTCGCGGTCTGCAAAGATAGCGACGCCTGGTCGCGCGGTGTCGCTCAGCTCTTCTTCTTGCGCCAACGTTCGACCACGCGCTGAAGGAGCCCTTGCTGCTCGTTCTGCTCGCCTTGCAGTTGCTCCGCGACCTGGAGCGAGCGTTCTGCGCTCTGCGGCGTACCGGTCGCGATGTAGACGCGTGCAAGCGTTCGGTGGCATTCCGCGTCGTCCGGTGCGTTTGCGACCGCTTCTTCAGCCCGACGTTGCGCGCGTTGCAGTTGCGTTCCGGACGCGAGAAGTGCTTCGGCCACGCCCCGGGCCGCCCGTGCGTCATCGGGCTCTCCGAGGAGGACTTTCTCCCAGGTCTTCGCCGCGGCCTCCCACATGCCCAGGTTCTCCTCGTACTCGGCTTGAGACCGGAACGTCGGCGCGAGGCTCTTGTTCATCTCGAGACTGACCGTGGCCAGCGCACCCTCGAGAGCGCCGCACTGCGAGACAATCGAGTTCGCCAAGCGAAGAGCGTTGGTCGCTCCCACGAAATTCTCGGCTTTGCGTTCCACGATGGCGCTGCGAACCAAGCCTTCGGCGCGCGCCCTTCGAGCCCCTTGAGGTGCATGCTCACGGAGTGCCGCGATGAGGTAGTACTCGGCGAGCCTTTCTCCGGGGAGATGTCGCGGTGCGGTCAAGTTCTCTCCCATGAGACCGCGCTCGGATTGCGGCACCGCGACCGCAGAGGTTCGTGCGGGCGGGGGCACTAGGGACGCTCGCTTCATGCCCTCGGATAGCGCGTCCTCGATGGCACGTGTTTCCTGTCTGAAAAGCAGGTACTCGTCGTACTTCTGCCTGCGCTCCGGGGAGCGAAGCACCTGGTAGGCAGCCGCCACACGTTCGCGAACCCGGCGCGTTCCGAGCCGTGCAGCCATGCGAGCAGCCAATGTGCCTTCCTCGAGCTCTCGCGCCCGCAGATGTCCGCCCTCGATCTCGTCGTGGCCGCAGTCCGCGTAGAGGCCGAGAAGCTGGTAGTGGGTGAGCCCTTCAAACCGCTCGAGCAGCTGAGCCTCGGGGGCTCGTAGCGACGCGAGGTTTCGCTTGGTGCTCAGTCGAGTCCCGGACCTACGACGCCCTGGCTCTTCGGAAGGTTCCGCCGAGCTGCTCGGCCCGTCCTGGTGCCAATCGATCAGTCCCATCGCGGTCAGTCGATTGAGGATCTCCGTCACAGTCCAGGCGTCGAGACCGCAGGCGTCGACGATTTCGTGCGCAAGCATTACGCCGTCGATGCGCGACAGCACGAAGGCGTCTCTCGGATCGAGCGACATGGACCGGAGCTTTCCGAATGCGTGCGGTGCCAGTCGAGGCGCCGGTGGGTGTCGTAGTGCGGGCGTAGGTTCTGCAGCGGCTTTCATGAAGAGAAACCGTAAGGGACAGCGAGCTGGAAGGGCAGTTTTCGGATCGCTGTTCGCCGAGGTCGGCAAGAACGACGCGGAGAGTTAGAGAAGCTTTGGTACTTTGTAATTTTAGTTACAAAGAACAGAAACCAGAACGTCTAGTTTTCCTTTCCGAAGACGGTGTGCCCTTCAAAGAGGATCTCGAACGCATGCAGCGTTCCCCAGTGCAGCGCTCGATCGTCGAGGTTCCTCTTTGAAGGCAAGCCGGACGTACATCGCTGACTCGACGGCCGTGATGGTCGACCAACCGACCACGTTGGCGACCGTAAGCAAAATGGATTTCCCTAGGACCGTCGTGCCGCCGGGAATCCAGACGAGCAGGCCAACCAATACGGCAATGGTCCCGGCGCCCATCAAGATCACCAACGCCACCACGCCCTGAATGGGCCAGTGCCAGCCCTCCGTAAGCTCCCATGAGCGCCGCAGAGCGGCGATCGGCCCACGGCGTTCGGCAATCGAGACGGGGATGCACACCGCGCCGCGCACGAGCACAACGACGCCCGGCACAATCAACAGAGCGAAGCCGAGCATGACCGCGATGACGTAGACGGTTCCGGTCAGGCATCCCGCGGCGATGGAGTACGAGTCCAGAGGCTTGCCGCTGGACTCGGGCAGCCGCTCCTTCATCTCGTGGATGAAGACCTTGCTCATCCAGCAGACCAGCACAATGCCGACAACGAATTTCAAGACCGCGATGATCAGTCCGACTCCGGGATCGCCGAAGCCAAGCAACGCCGAAGGGCTGCCAGGCTTGTGCACTGCTCGCGACAACTCCCAGAGCAGATTGAGTGGACCATGTGCGAGGATGACGACGGGAGCCACTACGATGGCGGCGACCGCAAAGACCGAGCTCGCCAGGCTCATGACTTGCTTCAGAAATGACAACGCCGACTTCTCCCTTTCCCGTCTCCGACAGGCTATCGACTGGGCCCGCGGGTCGCAAACCCTTCGCCGCTGACCAGAGCCGCGGCCGCGTGGCGTGCCAAACTTGCCTGTCGTAGATCGGCGTCATGCGAAATATGGCTCATGGGCTTCTGATTTCGATCCTCGTTGCCGGCTGCAGCAGCAACGGGGGGACCAGTGACCCGCCTGTCGACACGACGGCCGAGCTCAGCGTCGATGCCTCGCAAGCCGTTGCGACGGTCGATGAGCGATACCTGTCGGTCGCGGTGGACACCGCTCAGCTGGTCGGGGGTCGCTTCTGGTCGGAGGATGGGAGCGTCGAGTTCGTCGGGCAGGAACGGGTCCCTGAATACGACTTCAGCCGGCCCCGGCTGCGTGCGCTCGCCCAAGAGCTTGCGCCTGCGTTCTTGAGAATTGGCGGAACCGATGCCGACCGGGTCATCTACGACATGAGCGCCGACCCGATCGAAGAAGCGCCCGAAGGTTTCGAGTTCGTGCTCACCGCGGCGCAGGTCGACGGGGTGTTCGAGTTCTCCGAGGCGCTCGGCTACGACGTCATGTTCACAATCGGCGCAGGCAAGGGAGTGCGGGACGATGAATCTGCCTGGACCCCTGATATGGCACGAAAGCTCCTCGAGTATGTCTCGAGCAACGAGTACGACGTGACGCTCTGGGAGCTTGGCAACGAGTGGGACCTCTTCTTTCTGCACGGCGTCGCGATTGGTCCATCGCAGGTGGTTGCGGACTTCGCGGCGGCCCGGGCGCTTTTGGAAGAGTTCTACGACGACTTCATGTTCGGCGGTGTTTCGAGTGCCTACTGGCCGAGCTTGGGAGAGGTCACGGAGGTCTATCCCGACTTCCTCGCGATGGGCGGCGCCGACCTGATCGACGTCATCACCTGGCACTACTACCCGCAGCAGTCGCAGCGCGGTGGCTCGGTCGTGTCCGACCCCTGGGAGCGTGGGCTGCTCCTCACACCAGAACGCCTCGACCTCGCCTTGAACTGGGCAGACGAGATCGCGGACTACCGCGATGCAGGGGCGCCCGGGACTCCGATTTGGCTCGGCGAGACGGGACACGCGCAGTACGGCGGGCAACCCGACTCCTCGGACAAGTACGAGGGGACATTTTGGTGGCTGGATCAACTAGGCGCCCTCGCGCGCCGTGGTCAGCAGGTGTCCGTGCGCCAAACACTATCGGGCTCGCACTACGGGCTCATCGATGACGCTACCTTGGAGCCAAGGCCCGACTACTGGGCCTCGGTGCTCTGGCGTCGCTTGATGGGGCAGCGAGTCCTCGATGTGGGGCGCATCGCGGTCGACGACTACGTACGGGTCTACGCGCACTGCTCGTATGACCGTCCCGGCGCGGTGACCGTGCTTGCCATCAATCTCGACCCGGACAAGAGCGTTCGTCTCGAGGTGGCCGGATTTTCGAGCGGCGCAAAGGAGCTCTACGTGCTGAGCTCGGACGCGCTCGACTCATCGGACATTACACTCAACGGCACGATCTTGCGCGACGACGATGGCGTTCTGCCGGCGCTCGAACCCGTGCCGATCGGTCAGGGGCCTGCCGACCTCCCGCCTCGATCCATGGCTTTCGTCGTCTATCCAGACGCCGCTGCCGCTGCCTGCCTCTGAGGTCGCCCCGAGCCGTCGCTTGGCGACCCCGGTTCACGGAGCGTGCCTTGGCTTGCACTGACTCGAGGCATCGCACACAGCCATGAAACCATGGGAGCGGCAGCAACAAATGTTTCGAAGATGGACTCAGACCCGCCAAAGCCGCGCGGAGAAGAGCTCTTTTTAGACCTGAAGGGGCGGGGCCGCATCCGCGTCGTCGAGCACAAGGGACCCGAGGGCGCTCCTACACTCCTGTTGCTCCACGGCCTTGCTGCGACGGGGCCTCTAAACTGGTTTGCCGCGTTTCCTGAGCTTGCGCAGCGGTACCATGTGGTTGCGGTGGATCACCGTGGCCACGGGCAGGGCATTCGCACTCGTCATTTCCGACTGAAGGATTGCGCCGACGACGTCGTCGCTGTGGCCGACGAGCTTGGCATCGACCGGTTCATCGCAGTTGGGTATTCGATGGGCGGTCCGATCGCCAAGCTGTGCTGGAACAGGCACCCAGAGCGCGTGCGTGGCCTGGTGCTCTGCGCGACCTCGAGGTACTTCACACCGCAGCAGTTTCCGATTCTGACGCGCGCCATCTTGCCTGGGGCGGTGGTCGGTGCTCGATTGGCGCCCAAGTTCGTGCTCGGGCAGATCATCGACAACATGGTGAAAGCCGCGCCGACGCAGCAGGGCAAGGACTTCGTTCGCACTGAGATGTCGGGCTGCGATCCAGCCACGCTTGCTCAGGCAACCCGAGCCGTCGTTCGCTTCTCGTCACGGAACTGGGTGTCCAACATCGCCGTGCCGACCGCGGTCGTGATTACGACGCGCGACAAGATCGTACCCACGCGACGTCAATATGCGCTCGCCGCGGCGATTCCGGGTGCCAGGCAGTTCGAGGTCAACGGGGATCACTTCGCCTGCGCCGCCCGCAAGACGAACTTCGTGACCCAGCTGGTCGCGGCGTGTGAGTACGTCGACGGCAGGGCAAAGGCTTTTTCCTAGGCTCATGGCGGCAACTTCGAGGGGTTCTGTCCAATAGTGGGCGCAGCCGGTTTCGCGTCCGTTCCATCGCACTCGGCTGGGCAGCAACAGAATTGAAATCGGACTTGGCTTCGTGTAGTCAGTTGACTATGAAGAACACGATTTTCCTCTTCGTCCTCGGCTTTGCCGTCTCCATTTCCGCCATTCCCTCGAGCGCGAGCGCACAGGACTTGTGCCCGGAATTCAAGAACATGGTCAGCGTCATCAGCCCGGACGGCAAGTCTGCCAAGGAGCTGTCGCCAGAGAGAGCCATCGCGAAGCAGAAGAAGAAGGGCATCTACCGCGGCTACGACAACAGCGTGAGGCTCGAGGGTGCCCAAGCCCAGGTTACCGTCAAGCCCGCCCAGAAGTTCGCGGTCAAGCCGATGGACCCCGAGGTGCATCCTGCGCAGCAAATCAGGCTCTATCCGTTCAAGAGTCAGAAGTCGTACAGAGAGCTGGTGATCGGCGGGGTGAACACCTTCGGCGGCAGCAAGAACCGAAAGTCCGGCGACAACGCGATCCCGATCAAGTTGACGAAGATCAAGACTGGTTGCTACGAGGTTTCGACCGCGGCACCGCTGCCCGCCGGGGACTACGCTTTCAGCCTCGGCGCCCAGGGCTCTTCTGCGGACGTCAAGGGCACCAGCGCGGGCTACGGCTCGAGTACGCAGGGACAGACTTGGTTCGGCTTCGCGGTGAAGTAAACCACGCCATCAACCACTGGTGTTCGTTCGGTCAGGGCGATAGAGCCGCATCAAGTCTGTTAGAGTCGACGTGATGGAGATGGAAGAGCTCTCAGCCGAACAGGCCGAAGCATTGCGGCTGCAGCTCGTTGCGCTCATTGCCGAGCTCGAGACCGCGCTTCGGGCCAACGCGAGCTCGGCTGCGCCCGTGGCGCTCGACCAGAGTTCGGTCGGCCGTCTCTCGCGGATGGACGCGATGCAGCAGCAAGCCATGGCAAAAGCGACGCGTCACAAGGCCCAGCTCCGGCTCGGCCAGTGCAAGCGAGCGCTGTCCGCGTTCGAGCGCGACGAATACGGCCTTTGCCGAAAATGCGAAGAGCCGATTGGCTTCCGTCGCCTGACTGCGAAGCCCGAGGCGCCGTTTTGCGTCGACTGCCAGCGCGGCTTTCACGAGGCCTAGAGCGGCACTCGAGGAACATGCCGGCAGAGAACCGCGCCCAGATGTGCAGGCTCAGCACAACCAGCGCGACCGCCAGCACCAGCCGAGCTTCTGGAGAGCTTCCAATGGGCTGGATTTGGTAAGAAACGTCGTGAATTATGCGAATCTCGTCCCTAGTGGTCAAAATTCCTTTTTTTGTCCGACCCGTTGGGTTTGCCAAGCAATTCTCCTATCCACGCTCCGAGGCTTCGAGTGCTTCGAGAGCCATTCGAATCACGTCGGTGTCGGAGCGTGCCGGCAGGTTGGTGCGAAGCCTTGCCAGGCGAAGAACGTCTTCATGTCGAAAGCGAAAGCTCTTCAGCACGGACGGCGACTTGCCGCGTCGACCGACTTCGGTAACCCAGGGCATGTATTGTTCGGGCGGCACGCCTCGAAAGTTCGGCACCGCTTTTCCATGGCGGATCGCGTGCATCACCGCGATGACGTCATCGGGAAGATCCCGCGGCAACCGAAGCAGGCTCGGCTTCTTGACCAGCACGGCTGGAAGCAGCTCCATGATGCGCGGCTCCACGGTGCCGGCCCACAACGCATCGTCGAGTGGCACCGGCGCTTTGCGCGGACGAATCCCTTCGATGTTGGTTTCGAGCAAGCCCTCGCTGACAAAGCGGCCGATCACGTTTCGGAAACGGGGATCTCGATGCTTGCGTCGTAGCGCCGTATACCGTTTGCGCGCCCTCGCCCCCAGCTCCTCTTGGGCCCGCGTCATACAAACTGCTCCAAGTCCACGTCGTACTTCTGCGCGAGCTCGAAGAAGCGCTCGCTCGCACCCTTGGCTAGGTACTCCGTGATCAGGGATTTGTTCTTCTCGGCCGCTTTCGAGGCCTTGGAGATCAGAACGGCATCGGGGTCGGCGACGAATGCTTCGACGTGAGTGCCCTTGTAGAGCGGATCGTACCGCGTCTCGCGCGGCATCCACACCTCGTGTCCATGTGGATCGAGAACCTTCCCCTCTTTGGCCAGCAGCCGCTCCAGCTCCCGCTGAACCGCCCACTCGAAATCTGCGTACGCATCGAGGTCTTGGGTGGCAGTCAGGGTGAGATCGGGCTTGCCGACCCACAGAGCGGCCTGCCCGAGCACGCGAATGGTGCACTTCTTGTGCGGAAGCATCCCATCGGTCCGAGCCCGGACGTTCTCCTTGGCCACCCATTGGTCGAGGGCGAGAAAGAGCTCAGGGAGATTGTACATACATCTTTCTTAAGATGTATGTACAATCTGTCAAGCAGCCATCGCTGGGATCTTCTGGGACCTGGGCAAACCCCGGCTGATGTCGATGGCATCCGTCCGTTTGGATCAGGCGGCGGTGATCGTTCCGGCCACTGCCAGCTTGCTGAGCTGCTGGTGCGATACGCTCACTCTGATCTCCCTTCGTGGTGGCCCGTCCTCATAGTCACGGAAGGACGTTCTTGTAGATCAGGCTGTCCTTCATAATCAGCGCGGGGCTCTCATGCGGTGAGGCCGGAGGGTCCGCAACGCCGGCTTGCGAAGCTGTGGAAGGGAAGGCCTCCACCAAATGAAGCGTGGTCTTCCAAGGAAGTCGTCCGCCGCCACCCCGAAAAAGGTCGCCGCTTCCTACAATCGCACCTCGGCTGAGCTCATGTGGGGCGGGGGAGGCGTAGGGGCTTGCCGGCGGTTTGCTCGAGGGCGCTCAGGTATTGGTTGCGTTGGATGGCGGCAGATCGGGCCACCACGGTTTCAATCTCGACCTGCCTCGCGCGCTTTGCGGTCATGAGCGTCGGCGTTGGACCCAGAGGAGCCCAAGCGCGATGAGGAGCCAAAGCGCCCCCTGCCCCTGTCGCTCACCCATAGGGCCGGCCGAGCAGTCGTAGTCGTAGTCGTACTCGATCGGAGGCGGGGGAGCGGGGTTGTACATTTCGTTGCTGATCTCTTCGGCGGTGAGTGCCCGCCGGTAGACCTTGACCTCGTCGATGCGTCCATCGAACACCTGACCCGTCTGCCCAGGGTTGGCGCCAATCCACGTCGAGACCGTGGGATCGGTGTCGATGTCGCCCGACTTGGCAGCGCTCCCGACGAGCGCGCCGTTTTGGTAGAGGCGCATTGTGGTGCCGTCGTAGGTCGCGGCGATGTGGATCCAATCGCTTGACGAGAGCGTCCCGCTGTTGCCGATCAGTGTGCTGGTGACGCCATTGGTTC
>Ga0316197_10002884_pt1 | contig 12231 bp, 14 predicted proteins | sample OudBiesiAoxic_MG_FD_204939 | JGI IMG/M metagenome (GOLD analysis project Ga0316197, IMG submission 204939) | Coastal sediment microbial communities from Oude Bieten Haven, Netherlands - site A oxic | ecosystem: Environmental > Aquatic > Marine > Coastal > Sediment | place: Netherlands...
TCCCGGCGGCGATCAAGGCGAAGTATGCCACCGCCTTTGGCATCGAGTTCCCGTGGTTCATCAAGGCCGCCGCGCGGCGCCAGAAGTGGATCGACCAGTCGCAGTCGGTCAACCTGTTCCTCGCCACACCGGATCTGAAGACGCTATCGCACATGTACCGTGCGGCGTGGAAGTCCGGGCTCAAGACGACTTACTACCTGCGCACGCTCGGCGCCTCGAACATCGAGAAAGCGACGACCAAGACGCGCAAAGAAGTGCGCGAGGTGGCCGCCGAGAGCATCGTCGAAACGGCCGCTCCACCGAAGCGTGAGATCACTGCTGCCGAGGCCGAAGCCTGCAGCCTCGAGGCGCTCCTCAACGGTGGCGATTGCGAGTCCTGCCAGTAGTGATTAGATCCACCCTGAGAGATCCCACCAACGATCAGATGGATACCAGAAGCATAGAGATCGAGCCGACGAGTCCTGCCACCGAGCTGATCCCGACGGTGACCGCCAAGCGTCCGCCCGCCGGGGAGGTGGGTGAGGAGGAGCGTAGTGCCGCCGAGATTGTCCGCCTCTCTAGCTGGGCGACCGGCGAGTGTGGTGGCCCGATCTTGGCAGACTAGCGTGCCTTGCTAGTGATCAGCCGAGCCTGAGCGGGGTCTATCCGTATTTCCAGCAGCCAAGCAGAGATGGCGTCCGTTGTCCAAGCAGCGGGCGCTGTCTCTTTTTTTTCGTTTTATCCGGACTGCTGGCCAGAGCGAGTCTGGGCGCTTGGTGAGAGTGACGTGATGGTCGCAACCGGTGCGCAGGAGGGGTTCACGCAGCGGTGAGGGTCCGTTTGGGAGCGCCTTACTTGTAGAATTTTCTCGCGGGGGCTGGGAGTCGCCGCTACTGGTGCGCCATGATGGATGTCTATATCAAACCCGGTTGCCCGTGGTGCGTGCAGGTCGAGGCCTACTTGCAGAAGGAGGGATTTGAATACAACGCGATCGACGTGATTGCGGATGATGAGGCATTCGAGAGGATGCGCCAGATCTTCGGCCAGACATCGGCACCGTCGATGACGGTGGGGGATCTGAAGCTGGCCGACTTCGGCGTCGAGGAATTGGTGCCATTCTTGGAGGAGCACGGTCTCGAAGCGGGCACCGAGTGAGCTCATTTCAGCGCGGCCGGCGGGACGGTGACGATGTCTCCGGCTTTGAGGGGCGGGTTGTCTCTGATGTCGTAGCGGCTGCGCTGGTCTCCACGAGTGACTTTGATCCGCTCGGAGGCAGCGAAGTCGGTAAATCCGCCAGTGTGTGCGATCGCATCAGTGAGTTTCATGCCCTCGGTGAAAATCACTTTTCGGGGGCGGTAGGTTTCTCCCATCACCTGGACAAAACCGAGATGGTTGTTCTTGAAGAAAAAACTGCCGAGCTTGGACGCAGAGAGAAGGTCTGGTTTGTCGTCCCCATCGATGTCGGCGACGGCGATCTGGACGCCGACACCTGATTTTTGATCCACCAGGTAGGGTTCAAATCGCGCGCCACCATCCACGGGTTTCGAGCGTTGGAGGCGGAACCAGTAGATGACGGGTGCGGCCATCGGTTCGACGTCTCCCTCCGGCCCGTGTGCCCACATGCGTTTGCCGGTGACGATGTCTTTCAAGCCGTCACCATCGATGTCCGCCAGCTCGAGGGCGTGGGGTTGGGAGAAGGCGGCGCCATACTGTTTCTCTTCGGTGCGGCTCCCCATGATGGTGTGTTGTTCGAACATCTTTTCACCTCCGACCTGTTCGAACCAGGCGAGCCCCCAGCCGTGGGCATCGAGGCTGGTGATGATGTCGTTATCTCCGTCACCATCGACATCATAGACGAACATCTGCGCGCCGCCCTTGCCGCCGAACTTGTATTTGTGAAACTCCCATAGCGGCGCGGGACTCTCTGCTTGCTCCCACCAGCCATCGTTGATGATGAGGTCGGCGCGCCCGTCGCCGTTCACGTCGCCAACACCGGTCCCATGGTAAAACTGATTGTAGTTCCACGGCGCCGAGATGGCATGGAACCTCCACGGCTTGGCCGGGTCGCTCGGGTCGGGCGCCACCCAGCCCCAGCGGTTGTCCCAGTGGCAGATGAGTTCTTTTCTCCCGTCAGCGTCGATATCGACCAGGGTAGGGGACTCGCCGCGGATGCGTTCGAAGACGAAGTGCTTTTTCCAAGGCGCCCCCTCGCCGAGTTGCTCACCTGGGTTCCGGTACCAGTAGGCGCTGTGTTTGTGGACGCGCCCGAGGACAAGGATATCGGGCCAGCCGTCGGCGTCGAAATCCTCGACGAAGGAGAACATGCTGTTGCTCGGGCTAGGCTCGCGCTCGTGGATGAGCGGCTCATAGAAGGCGTGGGCGCTGGTGAAGTCTGGGCCGGCATACCAGAATGGCCCGGCGACGATGTCCTGGTGGCCGTCGCGGTTGATGTCGCCGTGGGTGATGCCGTCGCAGTAGTAATCCTCGGTCAGGATCTGCTTTTCGAAGGCGGGGGCGCCGGGGGCAGCGGAGATGAGGGACGCGAGGATTGCTGCGGTTTTCATGTCACACCCATAGCAGTCTCCCACCCACAGCATCGAACCAATTGTTTAGATTCTCGGGTCGCTTGTCGGGGTTTCCCTCGACCCGAGCCCTGAAGGTACGCTATCCCTTCGTAAGAACGGGATCCATTCTCCCTGAGATCGATGAGAAAAGAACAAATCCGCACGCTACTCAAAGGGATCGAGACCGGCGATTCGCATGCCGTCGCCGTAGTCAACGAGGGCAAGTACATTCAACACAACCCCCTGACTCGCGAGGGGAACGTCGGCTTGGCAGAACTCTTCAAACGCTTGGCTAAAACCTCTCCTCGCGTTGAGATCGTGCGGGTTTTTGAGGATGGCGACTTCGTATTTGCGCACACCGACTACGACTTTAACGTGGTCGAAGTCGGCTTTGAAGTGTTTCGATTCGAGGATGGGCTGGTCGTGGAACACTGGGACAACCTCCAGTCCAAACCTAGCAGCCCAAATCCCTCCGGACACACGATGTTGGACGGGACAAAGGAAACCGCAGAGCTGGAAAAGACCGAAGAGAACAGGGATCTCATCAGCTCATTCGTCGAGGAGGTGCTTGTAGGCGGCCAACTGGATAGACTCGACCACTACGTCGATTCAGAGGGCTATACTGAACACAACCCACACATGAGAGATGGCTTGCCAGCCCTGCGTGAAGCGCTCTCCGGCAATGACAAGGCAAGACGATACGACAAAATTCATCGCCTGCTTGCCGAGGGTAGTTTCGTGCTCTCCGTCTGCGAAGGTTCCCTCAAGGGAGTTCACAACTCATTCTACGATCTCTTCCGGGTTGCTGACGGGAAGATTGTGGAGCACTGGGATACGGTTGATCCGGTCCCGCCGCGCAGCGAATGGGTAAACAACAACGGCAAGTTTTGAACCATGAACAGTAACCGACCGAGGAGGGCCAAACTAGGCGGTCTCAGAGGGGGAGCTCAATCCCCTTCCGAGTGTTCTAAAATGCAGAAATCGGAAGCCAGTCGACCGCCTCTAGCCATTGCGGTAGCGCAGGATGCCCATGGCGATGCCCTCGGCTAGTTTCTGGCGGTATTCTGGCGAGAGGGCGCGGGCCCGCTCGGTGCTATTCGTCAGGAATCCACACTCGACGAGGATCGCGGGGCGCTTGTTGTTCGAGAGCACATGGTAGTAGGCGTGCTTTGCCCCGCGGTCGTTGAAGTCGGTTTTGAATACCGAGGCAGATTGCACGAGCTGCGCGAGCATGCGGCTCTCGCCACTGCTGCGGTTGTAGAAGGTCTCCAAGCCGGACGGGCGGCTGCTGTTGGCGGAGTTGAAATGAACGCTGACGAAGATCGATCGCCGCGCCTTGTTGGCGACCCCGACCCGGCGCGTGAGGGAGATGAACTCGTCCCGCTCGCGGGTCATCACGGTCTTGATCCCCTGTTCTTTGAGCAATCTCTCCAGGCGGCGCGCGACGTCGAAGGCGAGGTGCTTCTCGTAGGTGTATCCGAAGCCGGCGCCTCGGTCGTGGCCGCCGTGGCCGGCATCGATGACGACGCGGGTGAAGCGCGAGGCCTCAGCGCTGGGGGCCACCATGAGCAGGGCGAGCGCTAGCACCGCGAGCACGATGGCGGGGAAGCGGGAGAATCCAGCAAAATACACGCTGGGGCTTTGCTTGGTCTCGTCCATCAGGTCTTCCCCCTAGCGTGGACGCCGGGTGCGTCGTGGGTCAAGGCTCATATTGCGTGGCTTCGAGCCCCCGCGACGCAGCTCTTTGCGAAGCTCATCCAGCAGCTCGATCCGCAATTCGGCCTTGATCTGTTCGGTCAATTCCTCGCGCAACGAGCGTTTCAACTCCTCGGTCGGGCCGCTGTAGTAGTCGTGGTGATCATCGTGATGGTAGTCTTGATGTTGATCGTGATGGTATGGGTCGTTCCAGTAGTCATCGCCCGAGTCGCCGTGGTCTGAAGCAGTCTCTCCACTGTCGCTGTCGGAATCCGAATCGTCGGAATCTTCCGTGGAAGAGTCGCTGCCATCGCTCACTTCAGATTTTGCGTCCGAATCGAATTCGTCGTCGCTGTCCGATTCGTCGGGGGCGAACTCATTGTCTGAGGCGTAGTCGGGTGGATTCGTCGATTCCAGATGGTCGGAGTCGAACGAGCTCGTGTCGGTCGCTGGTAGGGTGGCGGAAGCTGCGGGAGATCCGTCCCCGCCCCCTGGTCCGGTTCCGCCTCCGGGAGACTCCGGCTCTGGCAGCGGCGTCGCCTCGGGTAGCGAGCGGAGCCGCTCCAGCTCCTCTTCCTTGGCGCGCTTCTTCTCCAGCGCCCAAGCGAGCCAGATGCAGATCTCGTAGAGCACAATGAGCGGGCCGGCCAGTAGTGAAAGCGTGAACACGTCGGTGGTCGGGGTGATGACGGCCGAGACGATGACCATGACGACGATCGCGGTCGAACGCGTGTTGCGCATCACGCGGTGTGAGAGGATCTCGAGTTTGACGAGCGCCATGACCACGACCGGCATCTCGAAGCTGATGCCGAATACGAGGATCATCTGCACGGCAAATGAGTAGTAGTAGCCGGCGCGCAGCTCGTAGCCCCAGCCCCGCTCGATGGAGAAGTTGTAGAAGAATTCCAGCGCCATGGGGATGACGATGAAGTAGGCGAAGCTGATACCGGTGAGGAACAGCGCCGCGCCGACACCCAGCGAGGGGAGCACGAGCTTCTTCTCGTTGTCCTTGAGTCCGGGCAGGATGAACTCGCCGACGAAGAACATCAGCAGCGGGAAGGAGAGGATGATGCCGGAGATGAACGAGACCTTGATGGCGAGCATCATGCCCTCGACCGCGCCGAAGGTGTCGAGCAGGCGCGCCTCCGGCGGGATGTTCGCCATGTGCAGCGGGAACTGGACGAACGCCAGCAGCGGCTTGTTGAAAGCGAAGGTCCCGACCGTGACCACCATGAGGGTGATGAGGATCTTGAAGAGCGTCTTGCGCAGGTCTTCAAGGTGGTCGAGAAACGGCTTCTCGTCCTCGCCGCTGACGTGGTCTTTCTTCAGCTTACTGGCCTTGTCGCGGATGAATTTGGCTAGGAAAAACATAGCTGGTTGCGATTACTCTGGGGGGCTGGCTACGAGAGCTGTTTTTTCCAGCGGGTGATCTGGCGTTTGACCTGGGCGGGCGAGGGCGCGCCGGTCGCCTTCCTTGCCTTCAGCGCCGTGCGGACGTCGAATACCTTGAAGACGCTCTGGTCGAAGGCGTCCGAGAAGCTCTGGTAGGTGGCGAGCTCGATGTCCTGGAAGGCCACCGACTTCTCCAGGCTGTGGGCGGTGAGTTTTCCGACAATTTCGTGTGCCTGGCGGAACGGGACCCCACGCAGCACCAGGTAGTCTGCGATGTCGGTGGCCAGTAGGAATGGGTCGGCGGTGGCGGCGGCGGTCGCCTCCTCGTTGACGCTCATGGCCGCCACCATCTCGGCGAACACCTCGAGCGCGTCACCGATGGTGTCGAGCGAGTCGAACAGCGGTTCCTTGTCCTCTTGCAGGTCGCGGTTGTAGGTCATCGGCAGGCCTTTGAGAGTCGTGAGGATCGCCATCAGGTTCCCGTAGAGGCGCCCAGATTTCCCGCGCGTCAGCTCGGCGACGTCGGGGTTCTTCTTCTGCGGCATCAGGCTGGAGCCCGTGGTGTGGGCATCGCTCAGCGTGACGAATCCGAACTCGGCAGAAGCCCACAGGATCACATCTTCGCTGAGGCGCGAGAGGTGCGTGCCGATCAATGCGGTGGCGAAGAGGATCTCGGCGATGAAGTCGCGGTCGCTGACTGCGTCCATGCTATTCTGGCTGATGGCCGGGAAACCTAGCTCCTTGGCGACGCCCGTGCGGTCGAGGACGATGGTGCTGCCGGCGAGGGCGCCGGAGCCGAGGGGCATGACGTTGACGCGGGCCCGCGCGTCCGCCAGCCTCGAAGCGTCGCGGCCTAACATTTCCACATAGGCGAGCAGGTGGTGGGCGAAGAGCACCGGTTGGCCGCGCTGGAGGTGGGTATAGCCGGGGACGACCGCATCCGGCTGTCGCTCGGCACAACCCAGCAATGCCGATTGAAGTCCGCGCACGAGCTCGGAGAGCTGGTCGAGGGCATCCCGGCAATACATGCGCACGTCGAGTGCGACCTGGTCGTTGCGCGAGCGTGCGGTGTGGAGTTTGGCGCCGGCCTCGCCGATGCGCCTCGTCAGCTCCGCCTCGATGTTCATGTGGATGTCCTCGAGGGCGACATCGAATTGGAACTCCCCTGCGGCGATGTCCTTCTCGATCCCCTTGAGCCCGCGGCGGATCTTGTCGAATTCCCCCTTCTTGATGATCCCGGCGCGCAGCAGGGCGCCGGCGTGCGCGATCGAGCCACGCACGTCGTAAGGGTAGAGCCGCCAGTCATAGGAGATCGACTCGCCGTAATTTTGGACGAGGTCGGTGGTGCGTTCTTTGAATCTGCCTTTCCACATGGTGAATGATGGGTGTTAACTAGTTGCGAATTCTGGATGCGTCCAGCGGGCATCGGGATGCTCCGGGATTGGTCGGATAGCGGTGGCGACCGGGCGGCGGGTTTTAAATAACCTGCCGGGCATCGTGCGGTTCGCCGGAAACGGGGTTCGCTAGCCGGATGAGATGGGTGCCTTCTTCTTGCGGCTCTTACATACTCCCGATCGCTGCAACTCCTGACAGTTCGCCTCGATGCGGATGCTCTTGCTGGCCGGCTGGAATCCTAGGCGCCGCGAGATACAGTCCTCCAGCACTTCGAGCCCCTTGTCCTCGAACTCGACGACCTTGTCGCAATCGACGCAGATCAGGTGGTTGTGGTGCGGGTGGTCGATGAAGTTCGGGTCGTAGTGCTTCACGTCGCGCCCGAGGTCGATCTCCACCAGCAGGCCGCTCTCGACCAGCAGTTGGAGGGTGCGGTAGACGGTGGCGCGCGAGGTGTTGGACGAGCGAGCCTTGCAGCGGTCGATCAGTTCTTCGGCCGTGTAATGCTCGGTGCTGTCGAAAGCAGCCTCGACGATGATCTCCCGCTGGGAGGTCATGCGCAGCCCTTGCTCTTTCAGAAAGGCCTCAATTTTTTCTCGCACTTCGGGCTTCATGGCAGGACGGTCGTGGCTTGATCGACCGTTGGAATCACTGGGTGGAGAAGTAAGCACCCGTTTAAAAGCGTCGTCAAACGCCCATCGACGGTGGTCGCGAGCCTGATGAAGAACCCGAACACCAAGCAGCTGATCTTTTTGACCGTGGTCATCTTCGCCGCGTTGGCGCTGACATTTTCCCTCATTTTACGGAATTCATTCGATTTCCGTGGGCTCTCGATGAAAAAGATGCCCGGCTGGCGGCTTTCTTATGGTGCCGATGGGAAGGCGCTGCCCAATGATCCGGCGCTGATCCTGTTGCGCCCGATCGAGCTGGCGCGGACGCCCACCGCCTCCCGACTCGACATGCCGATGGGATCCGAGCATGGGGCTCTGACCTATGATTTCCAGCCTTTCTTGACCTTGAATCCGGAGCGCGGCGGCCTCCATCTCGGCGACGATCTCAACGGGATTGGTGGGATGGACACGGATCTGGGCGATCCTGTTTTTGCGATTGGCGCCGGGAGGGTCGTCTATTCAGCCGATGCCAAGCATGGCTGGGGGAACGTGATGATCCTCGCCCACCAGATGGCGGACGGCACCCGTTTCCTGTCGTTCTACGGCCACCTGGAGCGGCGCGATTTTGGTGCCGGGAGCGATGTTGTGCGCGGCGAGCGGATTGGGACAGTCGGGAAAGGGGGAGGAGCCTACCCGGCCCACCTCCACTTCGAAGTGCGAGAGAGCCTCTGTCCCAACCCCGGTCGCGGGTATTTCACCAATGCGCTGAATCGTTGGAACCCGAGTGCGACGGTGAGCGATCGGCGCGGCGCGGCGGACGATTTGCTCAACCTAGCCCCGCGTGAGAGCTTGGTGGCTCCGCAGATCCAGTGGCAGTGAGCCTGTTGAGATAGGCGGATCAGTGCCTCCTAGGGAGTCTTCCGCGCCTTCCTGCGCGGCGGCCGAAATTCCGGAATTAACGGTTCCGAAGGGAGAAGTGCTGCCAGGGAACTACAGCAATGATGGACAGACTACCGTTGCTTCCTTTCGAATCTGGCGGGGTTCATCAGCCAACATTCCATAGCCCCTGACAACCCGGAGAACCTAGCCAAAAGCGACCGCCTGACCAGCGAAAACTGCCTTGCGGGTGGGATTTTCGCGTGGGAAGGTGTCCCGTCCGGCAGTTATTTGCGAATACCCCTGTGAGGCCACGAATATCTTGCCAATCTGAGCTCCCACCATCATCGCCATAACAACCCCAATCTGAGGTAGAAAATCTCTCTGCAGCGGAAGAAAATTATTGTCTTCCCACCAATGACTTCGTAGAAAAAGCGTGGTCAGTCCGCTGGCTCGATTTTATTACCCCACTGCTACCCTACCCAAGTTTCAACTCCGAACTCCTAAATCACTATGTGGAAAGCCCTATCCGTCATCGCCGCTCTGCTAGCCGCAGTCGCTGCCTTTTTTAGTTTCCTGAACAAGGGGGACGTTGAGCTGGAGCGTGAGCTGCTCGCGACCTCGGTCAGCAACCTCGCCGATATCACGGCTCGCAACAAAGAGGTGGTGGACGCGCAGACGGTGATCCTCCGCCGGAACCAGGCGATGGAGGGTCGCCGGGAAGTCGCGCTCGAGGAGCAGGAAGCTGAAAAAGGGAAGCTTGATGCCAAGACCCAGGAGGTCGCTGACACCAATGATCGCATCAAGGAGCTCGAGACCGAGATCGCCGACGCGAAAGCCAAGATCGCCGAATTCGGCAACATCGAGCAACTGATCACCCTGATCGACCAGCTCCAGACGGATCTTTTCACGGCGAAGAACGAGATTGCTAATCTCGAAGGCAGCCTCGCTTCCAGCAAGACTCAGGAGGAGCGCACCGCCGATCGGATTCAGGCGATCAAAGATCTGGAGTTCCGCCAGCGCAACGGGCAGATGGTTTCGATCAATGCAAACATCTCAAGCGTTTACAACACTTGGGGTTTCGTCGTTCTCGGGGCCGGTGATCGTCAGGGTGTCGTTTCCCGCACCAAGCTCGACGTGAAGCGCGGTGGCGAGAAGATTGCCGAACTCATCGTCACCAACCTCGAGAAGAACCGCAGCGTCTGTGACATCGTCCCAGGCTCGATGCAGCCGGGGCAGATGCTCCGCCCGGGCGACCGTGTGACTGTTTCACCAGAGAGCATGCCAAAACCGAAGAGCCAGACACCAGAGACGCCTGCCACCGGTGGTGGTGCTGGGCTCCCGGACGCTGCACCAGGAGAGGCTGGCGCTCCGGTTGATGACGGGATGGATGCATTCGACCCGGCTCCCGCCCCAGACGCCGGCGATCCGTTCGGCGATCTTGGCGCTCCTGCTGAAGATCCAGCTCCAGCTGAGACCGAAGCTCCTGCCGCTGACGATCCATTCAGCGATCTCTAACAGCCGATCAACTTCTTCCCCTTACACCCCTTCTCAACCCTGCTACCGACCCCAAGCAAATGATTAAAGTATTCCTTATCCTCGCCTCAGTCGTCCTTCTCGGCAGCGCCGCCCTCGGGTGGATGAACCGCAGTGAGTTCATCCAAGTGCGCACCGACAAAGACGAGAACAACCAGAAGATCGCCGCCAAAATCAAGAAGACCGACGAGGAGATCGAGGTTCTCAATACGCACTACGAGACGCTCGATGGCACCCACCGCGAGTTCGATGAGGCACAGCTTGGCACCGAGCGGTATTCCCGCAACATCGTCGAGCAGGATCGACTGCTCTCGGAGGCGATGGGCAAAAAATCGACACTGATGGAAGAGAAGTCTGAGTACGACCGCACGCTCGAGGACCTGAAACTCAAGTTCGGTGACATTAGCTTCGACGAGCTCCCCGGCAAGATCGAGGAGATGAAGACTGAACTCACCGACGCCCAGAAGAAGCAGAGCGAGCTCACGATCGCAGTTGCCGCCATGAACAAGCGGGTCGATCGCAACCGGACGACGATCCAGACCCTCTCGAAAAACCAGGCCGAACGTAGCCAGGGCATCTCTCTCAACGGCACCGAGGGGACGATCACAGCGGTCAACCAGGACTACGGGTTCGCGGTGATCAATATTGGCAAGAACCAAGGGGTTTCGGGTGATTCCGAGCTCATCGTCAAGCGCGGCACGGAGATCGTCGGCAAGCTCAGCATCGTCTCGATCGAGCCTCGCCTCACCGTTGCAGACATCCTCCAGAACACTCTCAAGCCTGGGGCTCGCATCCTGCCAGGCGATAAAGTTATCTTCGAGAAATTGCAGAACTAGCTCACTGCTGCTAGGCTTCTTCATTGAGTTATGAAAAGCTGTCTAAAATTTCTCGCAGTCTTCGCCTCAACGCTCGGTGCGTCGGTTCTTTTCTCGTCGTGTGTCACCACACCGGAGAAAAAGCACGAATACGATTTTGGTGATGATTCTGATGGGGTGAGCCAACTTCCTCACACCCGCCCCGAATCGTTCGAAGGGAACCCCTTCGGGAACATGCCCCAAAGCCGCTAGGCTTGCGACGGGTAGGGTAGGGGTTCAACGGGTTATCATCCCTGTTTTGGGTATCATCCCTGTTTTCTAAGGGATGCTCGGGCATTCCTGTTCGCGTTGCCATTGCGAGAGCAGATCCGGAAGCCGCCTCCCGTAGGTCAAGAATCCTTGGGCTGCCGAGTGACGATCTCCTGTGTCTGTCGGATCTTGACGATCCGCGATTGCTCCAAGACCCCATGCCAGTGGGTGCCGGGGTAGAGAATGCAATCCCGTCCAAGGACGCTGCCCGGACTGATCACGCTGTTGCATCCGACCTCCGTGCGGTCGCCGACGATCGCGCCAAATTTGCGCAGGCCGGTCGGGATGCGCTGGCCGGCGTGGCAGACTTGCACTTCCTGCGAGTCGAGTTTGACGTTGGACAGGATCACTCCCGCGCCGAGGTGGGAACCACATCCCATGATCGAGTCGCCGACGTAGCTGAAGTGCGGCACATCAACCTCGTCCATGAGGATGCAATTCTTGAATTCGCTCGAGTTGCCGAGCACGCAGCGGTCGCCGACGATGACATTCCCCCGCAGGTAGGCGCCGCTACGGATCGTGCAGCCCGATCCGATCCATGCGGGTCCCTTGATGGTAGCGCCGGGCTCGACGACGCTGCCGGCACCGATGAAAATTGGCGAGCCGATGAAGGCCTGGTCGCTGACGTCCCCGTGGATCCCCGGGCGCAAATGCGTTTTCAGATAGTGGGCGATCCTCGAGAGGGCGAACCAGGCGGGTTCGTTGGCGGCAGAGAAGAGCTCGGCGTGTGGCGTGTTCGAGAGATCGATGTAGTTGGATGCGGAGAAGGGGTGCATTTAAGGTAGCGGGACGAAAATCAAAGGATGGGAAGAATATCGATTACAGGACGGGGAATGTCGAATCCTGAAGTGCCGGTGCTCGGCGCGCGGATCGATCTACGGCGAAACCTGGCAACGAGAGCGAATTCCATCGAGGAATTCCTGATCCAGCGGCAGGTCGACCTGGGGCACCTCCCACCACTCGTCGTGTCTGAGGGGAGAGCTGACCGGGTGCCCGGTCGCGGCGTGCCAAATCCTTACTGAGGCATCCATCGAGATGGTGACAAGGTGCTCGCCGTCTGGG
>Ga0316197_10002885_pt1 | contig 12231 bp, 8 predicted proteins | sample OudBiesiAoxic_MG_FD_204939 | JGI IMG/M metagenome (GOLD analysis project Ga0316197, IMG submission 204939) | Coastal sediment microbial communities from Oude Bieten Haven, Netherlands - site A oxic | ecosystem: Environmental > Aquatic > Marine > Coastal > Sediment | place: Netherlands...
CAGGAGATCAATCTCCAGCTGAATCTCCCTCCGCTCGGAACCGTTGAACCAATTCTCCCAGGCTTCAAGAGATTCCCATGTGCTTATCACCAGAAATTCACCCGGTTTATCCAGTCTTTTAAGGGTTTGCCCGGAAATATACCCGGGCTGCATCAGGCAGGCACCTCGCATTTGTCTCAACAGGTAGTCCAGCCCTTCGATACAACTGTCAGTCGCAGCTCGTTTTATGAAAACTTTTAGTGTCATATCGTCCTCCTTTTCATGCCTGCTCATTGTTAGGGAGGGCTTCAACTAAACAATATTTATTCACGCTCAGTTATTCAATGCACTGGAATAAACTAGAAGAGGAACAGAGAATCTCGGTGGCGGTGGGGCCGAGGTCATCAGGAATAACTTTAGCCACTATATCAGTCTGGCAATGAGAAAGGTTTCAAGCCATCTCCAGCGGGCAACACTTCAAATCAAGTTTTACTCACGTAATAGTTTGTTATCACATTGAATTAATCAGTCCCTGGGCTGCCAGTCTACCGCCACATAGTGGCGTTTTGCGCTCTGTTTTTGTGCTTATAATATAACCAAGGAGGTACTGCATTGTAGGACGTGGTTCAAGAACGGTCAGTATTTCGAAACAGCTGCTGTCAAGGGAGGGAATACCATGACTGGACAAAACGAATTATCAAACTTCAAAAAGATGTGGACTTGGCTTTGCGCCCACCCTGCACATGATCGTGAGTACTATATGAAGCATGTGGAAAAGCTTCAGGCAAAGTGGATTAATAGTTGCCCACTATCTAACAAAAGCGATGATACGTATTGCGACGGCTGCAAAATGCTCTGGAAGTCTGAAAAGGGTACCTTGTGTACCGATCCGAGTGCGCCTCTTTACCTTTGGAAACATACGGAATTGCAGCGTCCAGATGACCGATCCTTTTACGCCAGTCAGGTTGCAGTACTGGCGATGAGGGCTCTTAACGGACAGACCAGCTAAGTGGTGCGTGAGACGAGTTGGAATATCAGGCTGTAAAACCACACTAAGTTCCGTCTCTCATGGCTGGTCGTTATCTGGTTAGCCACATTTCTGCGCGTCTTTAATCTGCCGAGGCAGAAGGCTAACTGAGATAAATTGGAAGAATCTCGATTCTTCTGATCAGACCCGCAAATCGAGATTTCCGAGGGCAATATTGACTGGGGTTACTTCACCTGAAAATAAAGAAAAAGATTAAGAAGCAGTCGGTGGAAGTTCAGCCGCAGCCATGATTTCCGGCACCAACTCTTCTTTTCCAATGGCCATGATATGCACCCCGTCACAGATATTTTCGGAGTGAATCTGTTTGATCATGCGACCGGCAATTTCAATTCCCTTGGCTATTGCGCCACCCTTGGGCGCCTGTGATATTTCATCAATCAAGGGCTGGGGAACATTGACGCCGGCTATGTTTTTATTCATGAATCTAGCCATCGGAGCAGATGTCAGCAAAATTATACCTGCCAGTATCTTGATTTGGAATTGTCGTGAATATTCCATAAAATCCTTCAGCTTCTCAATGTCATACACGGCCTGGGTCTGAATGAATTCGGCGCCGGCTTCTATTTTCTTCTCGAATTTTATAAGTTGCGGTTCAAGGGGATGTGCTTCAGGTGTGACAATGGCACCCGCACAAAAAGCTGGGGAGCCATCCAGATCGTTCCCGCCCAGATCTCTGCCTTTCTCGAGGGTTCTGACGGCAGCCACGAGCTGGCTGGAGTCAAGATCAAAAACACCTTTGGCAGTCTTGTGATCGCCCAGCATGACCGAATCACCGGTAAGACACAGGACGTTATTGACCCCCCGGCTGGCTGCGAAGAGAAGATCCGCCTGTAACGCCAGCCTGTTACGGTCCCTGCAGGTCATCTGCAGTATGGGTTCTCCCCCCATTTCCTTTACCATCAGAGCTCCGCCAATTGAGGGGAAACGCATAACGGAACTCTGATGATCCGTAAGATTCATGGCATCGACTTTGTCTTTCAATAAGTCGATATGGTGGGCAGTTTGCTCCAGGTTCATACCTTTCGGAGGAGCTACTTCGCAAGTCACGATAAACTTTCCTGAATCAAGTGCTTCTTTAAATGAGGAGATCATAGCCATTTGGTCCTTTTGGGAGCTTTGATTATTATGATTTCGACATTTCATATTTCCCAGGTGTCGGCTCACCCAGAAAATTTCTCGGGCCCTGAAGTTTTCGCATGGAAGCCAATTGGCCAAGCTCACTGAGCCTGTTGTATATAAGAGTCCATGCACAGTCCTTGTTGCTGTCTATTTCACACTTCCCCTGATTTGTTCCGCCGCACGGTCCGTTTATCAGCCCTTTATGACAGGTGGTTACCGGGCATATTCCCCCGGTTTCACCTATCACGCAGGTGCCGCATTGGGTACACACCTCATTGAACTGCCCGGAGGCGCTTTCTTTGCCAATAAAAAGCGTATCGAGAGCAGGGACCACCATTCTTTTCAGCTGGCCTGAAACTGTCTGGACCCCGTAAGCGCAGGTCATGATCAGAAGTGCATCCGCCTGCTCAATTCGGCCGAGTTCCTCCTGCAGGATTTCAGATGTCAGGTTGTCACAGGCCACAGGAACAACTATCTGTCCGGTAACGAGTTTGCCTGATTCGAGAAGGGTTTCCTTCATCGCCTCGACTTCAGGGGCACCACCGGTGTGGGTCAGGGTTACACACGTTCCGCAGCCGATGATGAAAATTCGATCTTGTCCTTCCAGCAGGCGGAAGATCTCTTCTTCTGTTTTTTGTTTAGTGATCGACCTGATCATGATTATCTCTCCTCCAGATCACATCTTAAGCAGCGTGCAGCTTCGATACGGGCCTGTTCTTCGCTGAACCCCTTTTCTACTTCACGAAAATCTCTCGACCTGAGTGCCGGATTTTCTATTTTGATTTGGATTCTCGGCATTTCCTCTGTCGATTCTGTCTCAAGAGCAAGTCCGGCAGTTTCTTCAAATTGTGTTTTCTCATCAACAATTTTGATCGGACCTTTTATGCCCGACAGGTAGTGATCGATGGCAATCGCCGCCCTTCTGCCTGAAGCAATGGCAGAAATAACCGTGGTGGGGCCGGTAATAAAATCGCCCCCCGCAAAGATTCCATCCACATTTGTCGTCAGGCTGTTATGGTCCACTTCAAGACTGCCCCACAGAGATCGCTCGAGCTGGCTCTCTTTTGATATGAACGAGGCATCCGGTGCCTGGCCGACGGCAATGATAATGGCGTCAGCATCCACCTTCAGAAGTTGCTCCGGGTCTTCCTTGACATATGAGCTGCCATCTTGTTCAAAGATGGTTTTGCTTCCTACAAATTCGATACCTGTCACCTTTTTATTATCGTGGAGGATTTTCCCGGGTGCCCAGAAGGGCTTGATGATGACGCCTTCTTCAATGGCTTCCTCGATATCTTTTTTCCAGGCGGGCATCTCTTCAACGCCCCGACGGTAATAGATATGAACATCCTGGGCACCAACTCTCAAAGCGGTTCTGGCGGTATCAAAGGCGACGTTTCCGCCTCCGATGACGATGACCCTGCCACGCAGTGCTATTTTTTCTCCACAGCGGATATCCGTCAAGAACGGGAGGCCGTAGTAGAGTCCGTCCAGGGCCAGTTCTTCGCCGGGAATTCCCATTTGCTTGCTGGCTTGAGCCCCGGCGGCAATAAATACGGCACTGAACCCCTCCTGCAGGAGTTCGTTGACCGTATGCGATGCATCAATGGGCGCGTTGTAATGAATATCAATGCCGCAGCTCTCGATATATCTAACTTCCTCTTCTATGATTTCCCGGGGCAATCGAAATTCGGGAACGGCGATGCCCAGCATGCCTCCGGCAATCTCCTGAGACTCGAAGACACTCGCCTGATATCCCATCCGGGAGAGAAAATAACCACAGGTCAGTCCTGCCGGTCCGGCACCGACAACGGCAACCTTATGAGAATTGGTGACCGGGAATGTTTGTGGGGCCATGCCGATATTTTCAAAATACCAGTCAGAGGCAAACCGCTTGAGCGTCCTGATGGCGATAGCTTCGTCAAGCTCCCCCCGCCGGCATTTGGTTTCGCAGGGATGGATGCAGATGCGACCGCACACAGCCGGGAATGGATTCCGTTCCCTTATGATATCAACGGCTTGCTTGTAGTTACCGCAGGCGATGGCGGCGACATAGTTGGGCACATCAATACCGGCAGGACAGGCATGCTGGCAAGCCGACATCACCATAGAATCGCACACCGCTCCGGAACAGCGATATTCATTGATATGGTCTTCGTATTCCTTGGTGAAATATTTCAATGTGGATATGGCGGGTTTGGCGCAGGTTTGACCGAGTCCGCACAGAGAAGTGGCAGTAATGGTCTCACCCAGATCTTTGATGGCCTGGATATCTTCCATCCTGCCTTTGCCATCGGTGATCTTGGTCAGTATTTTCAAAAGCTGGGTGGTGCCTAATCGGCAAGGCGCACATTTTCCACACGATTCCGACTGGGTGAAACTCAGGAAAAAACGGGCTATTTCAACCATGCAATTGTTTTCATCCATCACCACCATACCGCCGGAACCCATGATCGCTCCGATTTTCTGGAGCGTGTCATAATCGATTGGCAGATTCAGAAACTGTTTTGGCACACAGCCGCCCGACGGCCCTCCCATCTGGACTGCTTTAAATTCTCTGCCCTGCGGGATACCGCCTCCGATGTCATACACCACATCTTTTATGGTAACCCCTATGGGAACCTCAACCAGACCGGTATTATTAACCTTTCCTGCGAGAGAAAAAATCTTGGTACCCTTGCTTTTTTCGGTACCAATTTCACCATACCAGGCGGCTCCGTTACTGATGATCAGCGGGATATTGGCAAAGGTTTCCACGTTGTTGATATTGGAAGGTTTTCTGTCCAATCCCTGCTGAGCTGGAAAGGGCGGTCTCGCTGTTGGCATGCCGCGCTTTCCCTCAATGGATGCCATGAGGGCGGTTTCCTCCCCGCAGACAAAGGCGCCGGCCCCCATTTTCAGGGACAGGGAGAAATCAAAACCCATGCCCAGAATGTTCTCACCGAGAAGACCCAGCTCCTGGAGCTGGTCGATTGCAATGGTGAGATGTTCAACTGCGATCGGGTATTCTTCCCTCACATAGATGTATCCGTGGCAGGCTCCTATGGCATAGGCGCCAATCAACATTCCTTCCAGCACCGCATGGGGATCACCTTCCAGCATGGCCCGGTCCATAAAGGCGCCGGGATCCCCTTCGTCCGCGTTGCAGATGATATATTTCGGCTGGCCTTCTGCCTGGCGGGCAAACTTCCATTTGAGCCCTGTGGGAAACCCCGCTCCGCCACGTCCCCCTATTCCGGCAGCGAGCACCTCTTCGATCACCCGGTCGGGATTCATTTTTGTCAAAGCTTTGACAATGGCAAGATAGCCGCCAGCCGCGATATAGTCTTCCACTCTGGTCGGATCGATCCGACCGCACCGCTTCAGAACCCTTTTTTCCTGTTTTGCATAAAACGGGATCTGGTCGAGATAGTAGATAGGAACATTCGACTTTGGGTCCTTGTAGGCCAATCTTTCTATCAGCTGGTTGTTTTTCAGCGTCAGCGTCACGATATCTTCAGCATCTTCGGGTGCCACTTCCTGGTATTGTATGCCCAGGGGTTCGATTGCAATAACCGGGGCTTTTGCGCAGAAACCATGGCAGCCGGTTGAACGGATCTCAACGGTGTCCGATAAACCTTGTTTCTGGACTTCCTCCACAAGCGCATCTTTTACCGAGGCTGAGCCATAGGCCCGACATCCGGTCATACAGACGTCTACCACAGGTGTATCTCGGCTGGTTTTTGAGAGGATTCTGTTCCGCAGCCACTCAAATTGTCCTATGGATGAAAGCTTCTCCATGTCTTAGTCTTCTCCCTTTTGTTTTCGGTACTCACCGATAACACTGCCAACCTTGGTCGGGTTCAGTTTGCCGTAATATTCACGATCAACCATCATGGCCGGTGCCAGAAAACAGGCTCCCAGGCAGGCTGCAGTTTCAAGGGTGAACTGATAATCAGGGCTTGTTTCTCCCTCTTCCAGGTCGAGATCTTTCTGGATTACTCTTAAAATGCTTTTGCCTCCCTTGACGTGACAGGCGGTCCCCCGGCAGACCTTCAGAACGCATTTGCCTCTTGGTTCGGTTGAAAAACCTGCATAAAAAGTGATCACTCCCTGGACCTGGCTGGGATAGAGACCGAGGGCTGCGGCGATGGCTTCAATCGATTCTGGAGGAATATAGCCAATACGCTCCTGAACTTTCTGGAGCAGGGGGATCAAGCCCCATTTTTTCTGTGTATGTGTTTCTATGATGTCTGCTAATTTTTCCCAATCAATTTCAGTCGATTTCATATTGTATCCTTGGTTATTTATCCACCGCCGCAGTTTCAGCTTTCTCAATCGAGACCGGGCATGAATTCCAGCCGCTTGAGTCATTCTCAAGAAGGGGCTCCAGTCGAAGCAGATTACGCGCATCGTTGGAATTGAAAGCGGTGGGGATATAAATGTACCCGGCCTCGATAGTGCGGTTGACTCTGATGTCTCTTTCTATTTCTCCGGCTGCTGATCTGATTCTGATCCTGTCGCTGTCGACCAGGCTCATCTTCTCTGCATCAGTCGGTGAGACTTCAATTTCTCCTTTTACATCACAGTCACTGATTCGAGCGGATTGCTCCGTCCTGGTACCGCTTCCAAGATGAAACCGAAGCGAACCGAATAGGGCAATGAACGGGTACTGGTCACCACGTTCTGTGTCTTGACTCGAGGTTACCGGGGAAAACCGGATCTGTTCTTCAACCAGGCTTTCATCTGTCTGTGTTTCTTCTCTTATCCAGATCGGGTGTTTGCAAGCCGCGGCATCGGAGAAGCTGGTGATCGTACTGCTGATTTCCTTCCTGATTTCTTCGTTGTTGCTTTTATAGCCGGGCGCACCCAATTTTTCTGCAAGCAGTCCTAGAATTTCAAGATCCGATTTGGCTTGCCCGGGCGGTGGTACGGCGGCAGAGAAACACTGTATTTTTCCTTCCATATTGGTAAAGCTGCCAGCTTTTTCTGAAAAGGCAGCAGCAGGCAGCACCAGGTCTGCAATCTCAACCGTCTCGCCACACAGGATGTCCTGGGCGACAATTAATTCCAGAGATTTCAGCGAATTCAGGATAAAGTCTGGCTGAGGCAGGCTTCGCAATGGGTTCTCTCCCATGATATACAAGGCTTTGAGCCGCCCCTCTTCGGCGCTTTTTACCATCTGAATCAGATCCAACCCCCTGGACTTTGGAATCTCTGCCTCCCAGATCTCTTCCCATCTTCTACGATCGTTCTCGCTGTCAATCATCAGGCGGCCTGGAAGGGTTTCTGGAACTGTCCCCATATCCCATGCCCCGACAAGGTTATTTTCTTTTGACATGACATGAAATCCAGCCCCGTTATAGCCAATACTGCCGGTCATTAGAGCCAGGTTTAAGAGGGCCTCCATGGCCTCTTTGCCATATCGCTGCAGCATCAGCCCGTCACCGACCACAAAGGTAATTTTCTTTCCCGCCAGCAGGTCGATCGCCTTAGAAATTGTCTCACTGTTAAGATCTGCCTTCGTCATACAAGCCTCTTGATCCAGCGATAAAAGGTCTTCTTTGTAGTGTTCAAAACCGCTGGTAAAACGGGATATGAACGAGCTGTCAACCGCCTCTCCGGTAAGAAGCCGGGCTGAAATCAGATTGATGAGTTCAAGATAGAAGGTATCGATGGTGCGGTGTGCTGCTGCAGAGGAACCATGAGGGTGTATCCAGCTCGCAGCATCACGCGCCAGATCTGTTTCTCTATGGCTGGCAACAATCAGCGGTAGACCCTTTCTGGCACTTCGCTTGAGGTAATAGTCGAAAACCGGAGCAGTATGAGCAGGCTCAGCTCCCAAGACAAAAACCACCTCTGCCTGCTCAATACCGGCAAGGGGGCCGGCAAAAAAGTTGAAGCGACCGGCCTTGTCCGTTCTTTGATCCACCAGGTCAAGAAACAGTCTGCCAGATGTATACCCGCCATTGTCGACATTGTTTGTCTGTATGAGCGTGCGGGCGATTTTTTGAAAAAGGTAGTTTTCCTCATTCGAACATTTCGAGGACCCGAGAAACCCTATGCTGTCAGGGCCGTGCTGTTTTTTTATCTCCAAAATTCGGGTGGCTGCGGACTCAAGCGCATCGTCCCAGGTGGTTGGCACAAGTTCGTCTTCATGGCGAATAAGGGGGTGCGTCAGCCTTTTCTCTGAATTTAAAAAATCATGGGCAAAATGACCGCGTACACAAAGTGTGGCGTCATTGACGCTGTTTTTGAGATGGGAGGGATTGACATCCACAACCTTATTGCCGGCTACACCCAGATCCAGGCTGCAGCCAACTCCGCAAAATCCGCAGATCGAGGTGGACTCTTTTTCTGGTGTTCCCACAAAATCAACTTTTGCCGATAGAGCGCCGGTGGGGCAGATAGATACGCAGGTGCCGCAGAAGGTGCACGATGATTGTTCCAGAGGAAGTTCATGCAGTGTTACCGGGCGGGAGTTGAAACCCCTGGAATTGTAATCAATAGCTCCGGCACACACCAGTTCGTGATCCGCGCGAATACATTTGCCGCAGAGAATACACTTGGATAAGTCTCTCGTGATGAAAGGATTCGCCTGTTCCAGTGGGGCAAAATTGGGCATCGGATAAAGCGCGTTTTCGCCAATACCAAGTTCTGCTGCAATCAGTCGCAGATGACAGCGGTTGCCTTTGTTGCAGACGATACAGGATTCGGGATGTTCGGCCATCATCAGAAGGACGATGTTGCGTCTGTGCTTAATGATCTGGGGCGAATGAGTGTGAATCACCATATCCGGAGCTGCGGGGGTGACGCACGAGGCGTAAAGTTTCCCGGTTTTTTCGTCTTCTACGAGGCAGAGCCGGCAGGCACCAAAGGGTTTCAGACTATGGTGGTAACACAATTTGGGAATCTTTATATCATGCGCTTCCGCCGCCTCAAGGATGCTTTGCCCTTCAGGGCAGCTGATCTTGTTACCATTGATTGTTAGGCTGATGGTTTCCATGAGACAGGCTCCTCACCTCTAGCCATTTTAATGCAGCATGTTAGGTCCTTATCCGATTAACACCAATCAATATAAATCTGCCGCATCCAAATAGTGCCTCAGGTGTTCCTCACCCCCGATTGAGATGATATGAATACCCTGGCAGAGATCTTTGAGGCCGTTGGCGATATCGGCAAAGATTTCGATGCTTGCTTTTTTCTTCTCTGGAGCTCGCAGCAGTTTTTTTATGACCCAGTCCGGCACCATGCCCGGTTTCATGTGTCGATTGAGAAACTGGCCCATACTGGCATTTCTGATAATCAGGACTTCTGCGATGACAGGAACTCCGAAGGTGTTGACATTTTTAAGGAATTTTTCAAATGAATCCAAGTCAAAGACCGGGGTGGTGAGAAAATATCCGGTTCCTATTTTGGTCATTTCCTCCATTTCCACCATTTCCAGATCAGGGACGTTTTTTCCCCAGGAAGAATCCACACCGGAACCAAGCATAAATTCTGTTTTATCCGGAAGTGAGTCCCCCTCCACCGTATGCCCCTCTTTGAGGTGATCAAGAACCGAGGACAGCTTGCCGGCGTCGACGTGAAAAAACATCATTTCCTGGAGGCTGTCTCCGGTAAGGCGGTAGTCTTCAGTAAAGACAAGCAGGTTTTCGACCCCGGCCTGGTGGGCATGGATGAGATCTTTTTGCAGTTGCAGCCGGTTTTTCTGGCGGGTGGTGGTCTGATAAATCGGATCGAACTTGTTTTTTTTCAGCAGGTCGCAGGTCTTTATGGTATCTCCGACCACACCTTCAATTTCTATTTCCGACAGGGAAAATCCGTCAACCCGACCTCGAATGAGCTTCAATCTGTCTATGAATTCGTCCGGATCCGTTTCAATCGGCGGCTGGACTTCGGACGTAACCGCGAACTTGTTTTTTTTCAGTGCATCCTTGAGCTTCATAATACCTCCTCAACGTATCGAAGGTTCTGCCCGGCCCTGAAAAAAAATTATAATGAAGAAATGTTATTCGATTATCTCATCTCAGCCCCAAGAGGCGGGCCGCTTCATCCTTGAGCTGAGGCAACGGCAAGGGTTTTGAATAACAGGCATCGGCGCCATATTCCTTCATCTTCTTGAACTTCTCTTCATCCAGATATGCTGAAAGAACGATAATTCGAGTGTCTTTCGTTTCCGGATTCGACTTGACTCTTTTGCAGACCTCATAGCCTTTGATATCAGGCATCATGATATCGAGAATCAGCAGATTCGGTTTGAAGTGTTCTACCTGGAGCCCGGCTTCAAATCCATCGGAGGCCGAGATTACCTCGTAGTCGAACTCGTCTTCTTCAAAAGCAAGTACAATGGTTTCGACAATAATGGGGTCATCATCCACCACCAGTATCCTGATCCTCGCATCCTGTTGGTCATCTTTAGGTATAGGGATGCCTTGCTTTTTCATAAAAGCTTCAAGATTATTCTTTTTAATGCGGCGATGTCCGCCAACCGTTTTATAGGCCTCGATGTAGCCTGATTCGACCCAATTGATGATTGTTTTCGGAGAGACACCACAATATTCGCTGGCTTTGGCAACGGTAAATATATCTTCCATTATTGTTCCCTTGTGCGCACGTTTAAATTTATAGAATTTACAGAAATTACAGAATAATAGAAACTGTGGGAATTTACCGATTTGTTACACAACATTCTGTTATAGCACCATTTATTAAGGTTTTTAGCGTATTGCTCGTTGAGGCCAACGTGACCGATGGGTCCCCATAGTATAGTTATTGCAGAATTTGCAGAATAATTCAAGGTTTCATTTCTTTGGAGAGAGTCATAACAGAGCTACGGTTTGTGTAATCCTCTGTGAAAATCATCTCTGATTGGCAGGCAGCATTACCGGAGATGTGTGCAGCAGGCAGGTTGCAATCGGTGACCTATCCAGAGGTGCTAAAAATTAGAGCAGATGCAAATCGTGAGTCCGCAAAAGAAAGCCTCGGTCAATGAGAGTCACCGTAGACGGGAAGGGTTATCCTGAAACAGGTGCCGACTCCCTGTTCGCTGGTTACCTGTATGTCGCCACCATGCTCTATGATAAATCCGTAGCAGACAGAGAGCCCGAGTCCAACGCCTTTTATACTGTTTTTTGTAGTAAAAAATGCATCAAATATATTTTTGATATTTTCTTTTTTAATCCCGATGCCAGTGTCTGATACTTCAATACCAATTTCCCTGTCTTCAACAGCAGTCTCAACGGTTAAGGTTCCACCGTCAGGCATGGCGTCGCCAGCATTGTTAAACATATTGAGAAAAACCTGGCGCAACTGGTTTTTTGAGGCCAGAACAGAAGGCATCGCATCGGCCAAACGAGTCTCGATAATAATATTGTTCTCACGAAACTGTTTCTCATGCAAAAGAAGGATCTCATCAAGTATTGTGTTGATATCAACGGGTTGTTTTTCTTTTTGATCGGGTTTAGAGAAGGTCAACATTTTATGGAGCAGTTCACTGAGTCGGACCGTCTCAGACAGCGCCATTTCCAATATCTTTCTTCGATTGTTGCCAGGAGAGATTTCGGTTTTCATCAACTCAAGAGTGTTCATTATCCCATATAACGGATTATTCAACTCGTGGGCAATCTGTGAGGTAAGGCGACCCATTGCCGCGAGCTTTTCAGATTGAAGCAATTGTTCCTGGGTCGTTTTCAACCTCCTTTCCATCTCCAGTCTTTCTTTGAGGTCCATGAATATCCCAACCGTAGCCATCTCTTGACGGTTTTCGTCGTAAACTATGGAGGCTGAAAGGTTACCCTCGGCGATCTGTCCATCCTTTTTCAACAAAATCACAGGATAAAATTTAAGTCTGCCTTTACGCCTTACATTGCCCTCGCGAAGCTTTCCCATCACCTTCTTGGCCATACCTTCCGGATATACTTTGGTAATATTGAGCTTGCCCACGACATCATTTGTTTTGTATCCGAGGATCTCTTCAGCAGCCTGATTCCAGAGATTAATAGTCCCCTTCATGTCTGCTGCCATAATTGCGTTGGGTGAGTTGTGGATAATATTATTGAGGAAATCGTTTGTCTTTCTGATCTCCCGCTCCATCTGCTTGGTTT
>Ga0316197_10002886_pt1 | contig 12229 bp, 10 predicted proteins | sample OudBiesiAoxic_MG_FD_204939 | JGI IMG/M metagenome (GOLD analysis project Ga0316197, IMG submission 204939) | Coastal sediment microbial communities from Oude Bieten Haven, Netherlands - site A oxic | ecosystem: Environmental > Aquatic > Marine > Coastal > Sediment | place: Netherlands...
TCCTTCAACGATGATGATTTTGTCACCGGTCAACTGGCCGACACGCACGGCATGACGCTGCGTCCGCATCGTGGCCTCATCAATCAGCCAGACATGACGGTAATCCGCATCCAGTGGCTCATCTTCGGCGCTGAAGACGGCCTCGATCGGGACAAGAGTGGTTTTCTTGATCTCGTCTGCGAAGAGGCGGGACAGGTCGGCGATCACGGTTGCGCTCATCCCGGGTAATATGTTCAGGCCATCGGGAACAGGCAATGAAAACGTGACTTTATAGGTCAAAGTGGCCGGGTCCGCGTTGGTCTCATGTTCTTTGTAGACGGCGGTGTGGGTCTGCTCGCCCAATGAACCGAAACGTACCTGGACCGGTTGCGGGTCGCGGTCAGCGCGGGTCCGCTCGACCCGTCCAATGATCGACTCCGGAACATCCACTGTGACATCGATCATTTTCGCGGTTTGCAGAATCATGATGACCTGCCCGGCCTGCACACTCTCGTAGTTTTCCGCCAGGCGCCGGGCGATCACGCCTTCGAATGGCGCGAAAAGCTGAGTGTAGTCGAGGTTATTCCTTGCGCGCGTCAGGTTGGACTGTCTTACACGCATCCACGACAGGCGTTGGTCGTAATCTGCCTTGGATATCAATTGGCGGTCGATCAGTTCGGCAGAACGGTTGAACTGGGCGGTGGCAAGGTCAAATTCTGCCTGGGCCTGGTCCAGGGCTGCCTGGTAGTCGGCCGGGTCGAGGCGTGCCAAAAGTTCTCCCTGTTTCACATCCATGCCACGATGCGCTGGAAAATCGATCAATTTTCCACTGACCCGAAAAGCGAGGTCGGCCTCGTTGGAAGCACGGACTTCGCCGGGAAAGGAGCGGATCAGCAAGGCGTCCGGCCCTTCGACCGTAAAAATCTTGGCCGGACGGGCAACTTCCGGTTGTGGTGCCGGTTCCTGTTTCGAACAGGCTGATGCCAGCACCAGGAAAAAGGGAGCGATCAGGTACACATAATTTTTCACAGAAGAGGCCCTCCGGCGGCAGGCCCATTTTACACAGGTAAGCCCCTGGGGCGTCGCCAATTGAAACTTAATGGGGCCTTAATGACGACTTCATGAAGGGTTAAGTTGCAAAGGGATACGTTAAAAAGGAGCCCATGTATTTTTTGCCAAGGCGCCGGAATCAGAACCGTCATTTTTCGATTTAAGGCGGAGTTTCGGAACGAGATGGGCCAATGGAGGAAACTATGAGAGTCAAATTTGAAAGGCACCTGGCTGTGGGTTCAACCAGCCTTGTATTCCCTGTACTTCTACTTCTATCTTTCATTCTCGCCTCGTCTGCTTACGCAGCCCAGGGCGGAAATGGTAACGGCGGCAACGGTGGTCCAAGTAATGGTGATCTCTACGGAGATGCTGTATATCTTTACCGGGACGTCAACGGCGTTCCAATTGTTCTTAATGACTGCATCCGGCCGTTAGGCGCAGATGGTCGGATCCTTGCCCTGAACGCTGACTATGATGCGGACATCGGTGATGTCATTTCGCCTGAGGCCATTGATGACAGTCACTATGATGCAGTTTGTGACGATAGTGTCCTGGCTCTGAGGTCCTCAGCAACCAGAAAGATCACGGGTCAAAAAATTGTTCCGCTGGCTGATGACGGAGACGATGATGAGCTGGAAGCCTGCGATCCGATTAAAAATTGCACCGACTGGATGGTTGAAGTCGACCTCGGGCGTTTGAGCCTGCTTAAATCCCCGGACCGGGTTCTTGACCGCCAGCAGGCGGAAGCGGTTAAAAACCTGACCTCTGGTGGTCCAATTACGCTTGACGAAGGCGGACGCTTTGTCGTTGGCGGTTCAACATTCGATTCACCCCTGATTAACCTCGCTTTGTACCGTGAATATCACCTGTGGGGCGAATTGCGCGATCCTGAAACAGGAGTCGTCATTTTTAACCCGGATGTTTGGGCAGCAGATAATGGTTATGAATTCTACGATTTCCTGACCGCTGCGGCGTTTGCCATAGGCGCCGGCGACGACAAAGAAGGAGCCGGGGTTGATTCAGAAGTTGCTACCCGCGCAGCGGGCATTCTTGCGCTTGCCGAAGGGACACTGGTCATGGACACCTGGCCTTTTCACTACCAGGGTAATAACCTGGAGTTTCTTAACTACAGTACCTTTACCTACCTTCGCTCGGATATTTACACCGGCAATATTTGCTTTGACTACTTTGATGAGGATGAAGGTGATTATGTGAGGGATAGCATGTCGGTCATTGAAGCTGTTTTCGGTTTAGGTGATCTGGACAATGGTGTCATATTTGAAAACCTCGAAGGGTTTGCCAGAGCTGCAAACGATGCGCGCCTGGTGATGCTATTTACCCACGATAACCTCGTTCAATTTGTTGACGGAGTGTTCCAGACGACAGAGATTACGGAAGACAATTGTCCGCCGCTGAATTGAAGAGACAAGGAAAATTTGAAATTTGAACACTATTCCGGGGAACGGAGTCGTTCCCCGGGTTTTCTGACTAAACCGTCAGAACGATCTTCTGATACAGCCCGCCAAAATAGAATTCGGAGTCAATTTGTTCAGGTTTGATGCGCTCCGGCATGAATGCCGGTAGTTCGTTCCGCCACAAATCCAGTGCGAAGGGCTCGAGTGTCGAAAGGATCGGCTTCATCACGTAGCGCATCGGGTTTTTACGTTTCGGCCCGTGGTAATCAACGAAGATGACCTTGCCGCCCGGGCGGGTTACACGGATCGCTTCTTCGACCGTTTTGCGGCGTGCATACTCCGGCTGCTCATGCAGCAGGAAGAACACCACGGTCTCATCGAAACTGGCATCAGGAAAAGCCATTGCAGTGGAGTCCTGCAAGTGTGCTTTCACATTGTCGTGGGCGCTGACTTTTTTCCTGACGTTATCTATCTGGATCGGCGCTACATCGACAATGTCGAGCCTTGAACCGGTTTTCTGGAGGTGGCTGGCAACCCGGTTGGAAAAATCCCCGTAAACACAGGCGACCTGCAAAATCCGGCTCTCAGGCTCAGCCGTCATCTCAGTGAGCACGGCTTCGGTCAGCCGCTTCATATTGCCCCACAAAATCAGGTTGACGACCCACTCACGCTCAAAGAAATAGAACGATTTTGGGTGCAGATACGCCCACCAGTAAGTGTCCTGCAGGTATTCAGGTATTTCCGGGACAGGCGCAACTACCGCCGGTTTTGATTCCGTGGAGGAATATCCGCTGTCCGAGTACTCAAAATTTTCAACTACTGATCTTAGATCGTCATTCATCGCATTAGATTTTAATTAAATAAAAGGCCGTCAGCACGGTGCCAACAAGGGCAACCAGGTAAACGGCATTGGCAACCAACTTGTCCAATCGAACCCCAAAATCGTGGAACACTACCCTCAGGCGATGTGCAGCATGCCACAAAGACAGGAAAATTACGATGAATAGCGCTAAACCACCGATAAAACTCGACGCAAATGCCTGGATATTTTCAAACTCCAGGCCGGTCGGAACCTTGCCTAACGAGACCATCAGGAACAACGCGATCAATACCGGGAAAACAAAAGCGGAGACGGTGCCGCCGGCAGCAAAGAGACCCCAGACGACAGATTTCTTGGCAATGGTCATATCAAATTACTCCCGCCAGCCAGAACACAAACAGGGAAACAACGGCCCAGGCTGCATAGTGGCCGATTACGATGAAGTGATCGGGCAGTTTTTTCTCTCCCAATTGCACCGGCAAGGCCTTGGGCGCCAGTTTGAACCAGTCGAAGGTCATGTATATGAGGAAGTAAATCAAAGCCAGCGCGTGAAAAGCGACCATGAAGGGGTTCTGTTGTGACTGGAGAAAGGCATTCCATTGATCGGCAGAACCGGTTGCCAGTGCCCCAAAGGCCCAGATGGTGAGAAAACAATAAAGCCCTACCAGCAGGCAGGTGACTTCTCTGAGCATATAACGTTTGTAACGCCCGTTTTTCATGTACCAGGTGGTTTTGGAAATGGGTCTTACGTAAGGTTGGCGACTCATGATTTGCCCCCCGGTAGTTTTTGCTTCCACCATTCTATTGCGCCCTCTACCTTCATCTGCTGAATGGCGGCAGCGGGGTCAACGCTCTTCGGGCAAACCTCCGAACAGGCGCCGACGAAGGAGCAATCCCAGACCCCGTCATGGTCTGCGAGGATATCCAGTCGGTCTGATTTACCCTGGTCGCGGGAATCAAGGTTGTAGCGGTGTGCAAGCGCCAGCACGGCCGGACCAACAAATGAGGAGTCCAGTGCGTATTGCGGGCAGGCTGCATAGCAACACATGCAATTCACGCACATGGTGTATTGCTTGAATTTATAGAGCGCCGCGCGCGACTGCGTGTACTCTTTATCCGGCGGTGGTGGATCGTCTTTGCGAATGATCTGCAACTGGGCTTTCTGCATTTTTCCGATCACGTCGTCCAGTACGACAACCAGATCCCTTTCAATCGGAAAGTTCTCCAGTGGTTCGATGCGTACCTTGTCCGGAAGGTCACGGACAAAAACCTTGCAGGTAAGGCTGGGTTCGCCGTTCACCATCATGCCGCAACTGCCGCAAACCATCATATGGCACGACCAGCGGTAGGCGAGAGTGGTGTCGATATGGTCTTTGACATAATTCAGTGCGTCCAGGATCGCCCAGTCTTCTTCGCAGGGAACCGAATATTTTTGAAAGCGGGGTTCCTTGTCCTGCTCCGGGTCGTAGCGCATCACTTCCAGTTCTAACGTCCTGATGCTCATTTGTCTTTGTCCCCTGAATAGTCACGAACGCCGGGTTGGGAGCGGGTAATGGTCACATCTGACCACTGAATATCGGGTCGTCCATCCGGTTGCCGGTAAGCCAGCGAGTGCTTGAGGAAATTTTCATCATCACGCTCGGTGTAATCGAGTCTCTGATGCGCACCCCTGGATTCGCGGCGCTCAAGCGATGCTTCCGCCACGGTCTCGGCAACGTCCAACAGGTTGCGAAGCTCCAGTGCTGACTGCAAGTCCGTGTTGAAGACATTGCTCTTGTCATTGATTTCGATGCCGGCATAGCGTTCGCGCAGTTGTGCGATTTTTTGGCAGGTAGCCGATGCACCCTCTTCGTCGCGGTAGATTCCGGCACCTTCTTCCAGTGTCGATCTCATTTCATTCCGAATGCCGGAAATCGATTCAGTACTGTCGCTTTGCAACAGCAGTTCACGAACGCCCTTAACGATCTCTTCCGCCTGGCGCGTAAGCTCGGGGTCACTTTCAAGCTTTCCGGCTTCACTGGCGTAAGTAGCGGCGCAGTCGGCTGAACGTTTGCCCGATACCAGCAAGTCAGTCAGTGAGTTAGAGCCCAGCCGGTTGGCACCATGCAGGCCCGAACAGGCGGTTTCGCCGATGGCGTAAAGGCCCGGCATCGGGGTTTCACCGTTGATGTTGCTGTCGATCCCACCCATCATGAAGTGAATGACGGGGCGCACCGGAACCGGTGAGGACACCGGGTCGTGGCCGACATAGGATGACGCCAGCTCACGAACCAGCGGCAGGCGTTCGTCGATCTTTTTCTCGCCCAGATGCCGCATATCAAGCATCACGCAGTCACCCCATGGCGTCTCTACCGTGTTGCCTTTTTTCTGCTCATGCCAGAACGCCTGGCTTAGGCGGTCACGCGGTCCCAGTTCCATGGTTTTAAGAGCCGGTTGACCGATCGGCGTTTCAGGACCCATACCGTAGTCCTGCAGGTATCGGTAGCCGTCCTTATTAACCAGGATGCCTCCTTCACCACGGCAGCCTTCTGTCAGCAGGATGCCGGTTCCGGGCAGACCGGTGGGGTGGTATTGAACAAATTCCATATCCTTCAGGGGCACACCGGCTCGATAGGCCATGGCCATGCCATCACCGGTCTTGATCGCGCCGTTGGTCGTAAACGGGAAGACCTGGCCCCCACCGCCGGAGGCCATGATGACGACCGGCGCTTCAAAACTGAAAAACCGGCCGCTGCGCATTTCCATGGCGACGACGCCGCGGCACTTGCCATCTTTGTGCAACAGGTCAAGCGCAAAAAACTCATCGTATCGTTTAATGGTCTCAAACTGCATCGAGGTTTGAAACAGCGTATGCAGGATATGGAATCCACTCTTGTCCGCTGCATACCAGGTGCGTTTTTTCTTCATGCCGCCAAACGGGCGTACAGCCACCGAGCCATCGTCCTCGCGGCTCCAGGGGCAACCCCAGTGCTCCAGTTGAACCAGTTCAAGTGGCGCCTGGTTGACAAAATACTCAACGACTTCCTGGTCGCAAAGCCAGTCACCGCCGCTGACGGTGTCGTTGAAATGCATTTCCAGAGAGTCGTCTGCACCTTTTACTCCGGCAGCTCCACCCTCGGCAGCGCAGGTGTGGCTGCGCATCGGATAGACCTTGGAGATGAGTGCGACCTCGAGGGAAGGGTTGGACTCTGCGATCGCGATGGCGGCACGTAATCCTGCACCTCCAGCGCCAACGATCACGATATCAGCGGATTTTTTTTCCATTTATTTAAAGCCTGTATGTCCTGGAGCTGAAGCTAAGTGAAATCAAATGCCACTTCCCAGCTTCTGGAAAGTGGCATTCGGGGGGTCGAGCCTTCTAATTGTTCTTCGCGCCCTGATCGACCCAGAGGCGTATGGTTTCGATATCTGACTTTTTAACAGGGTCCATCGAGCCGTGTGGCATGCTTATCGAGGGGTCTGCGCGACCTTCCATCAGGACAATCAGGTTGCTCCCGGCGCTGTCTCCGCCGATGATCATCGGGCCGAACTGGGTTCCCTTCATGAGGTCTTCGTAGTTGACCATACTGAACCCGCTGGATTCATAGCCAGCGCCACCTTCCTGGTGGCAGACAAGGCAGTTTTGATCAATGATCGGTTTCACATCCTGGGAAAAGCTGACCGCTTCTTCACGGGCACAGCCTGTTAATCCGAGGAAGAGAGCCACCAGGGCAAGGCCCCATTTTCCTGCGTTTCCGGTCTTGATCATCATTCAGTCTCCAAGTTCTTAAATTAATTTTAAAAATTACGCCCGTGGCAGGGGAACGCTCATGATGCATGTCAACTAAACAAAAATATTAAAAGGCATGTATTCGAAAAAAGGTAATATTTGGAATCAATATTATCATTGGCGGCATGACAATTGAAAACAGGTATCGTAGGCGCCGGAATTTCCGGTTTGGCGACAGCCCAGGCAATCCTCAGGAATGATCCACAAGCGGAAGTCGTGATATACGAGTCCGCTCCGCATACCGGTGGCAAAGTGCATTCGGAGCTGACGCCCGAAGGCTATTTGTGCGAATGGGGTGTCAACGGTTTTCTGGACAAAGTGCCCAGGACCCTGGAACTCTGCGAAGAAGTCGGGCTTTCTCCATTGCCGGCGGATTCATCCGCTAAAAAACGTTATGTTTTCAGCGAAGGAGCGCTTCACCAACTGCCTGAAAAGCCACCCCAGTTTCTGACCTCGAAGCTACTGAGTGTTGGTGGCCGCTTGCGCGTCATCGGTGAGGTGTTTACCGGTGGTTCAGGCAAAGACGATGAGACTCTTGCCGAGTTCGGGATAAGGCACCTGGGGCGCGAAGCCTTTGAGAAGCTGATTGACCCGATGGCATCCGGTGTTTTCGCCGGTGACGCCAGGAACATGAGTCTGAAAAGCTGTTTTCCCCGTATCCACGAGGTTGAAGGAGAGTATGGCAGCCTGATCCGGGGTTTGATCAAGCTGCAGAAAGAAGCACGTCGCTCGGGTAAGAAAGATACCCCCGGGCCGGGCCCCGGCGGTACCCTGACTTCTTTTAAGGGCGGAATGAGCATCTTGACGGATGCATTGACCGTCGGATTGGGTTCACGTGTTCATCTCAGCACAGCGGTTTCAGGTATCAGTCGCAGTGGTAAGCAGTACACCCTGCACATGGATAACGGGTCGAGTGAGGAGTTTGACCACGTCATCCTGGCAACACCGGCATTCGCCCAGGCTCGAATCCTGCAGGACCTGGCGCCGGGCATTGCTGATCTGGTCAACGAAATCCAGTACCCGGCGGTGACTGTGGTCTGCCTGGGTTACAGTAAGGAAAAAATTGGCGACAGGATGGACGGGTTCGGTTTCCTGGTTCCCTCGCGGGAACAACGCGGCATTTTGGGAACCGTGGCCGACTCAAATGTATTTTCCGGCCGTGCTCCGGAAGGTTCGGTGCTGTTGAGAACACTGGTAGGCGGCGCCCGGGTTCCGCACTTGGCGGAGTTACCCGATGAACAGTTGCTGGACCGTGTCCGTTCGGACCTCCGGGACATCATGGGGCTCTCGGATGACCCGGATTTTGCGAAGATCTATCGGCATGATAAAGCCATTCCGCAGTATCTTGTCGGCCATGCACAGAGGTTGGAGAAAATCAACGGTCAATTGGAAGATTTTCCCGGATTGATTCTGACCGGAAATGCCTACCGGGGGGTCAGCCTGAATGATTGTGTGCTGAACGCAAGCAAAACCGCCGGGCGATTGATACCGGCGGCTTAGGAGGTTTACTGACGCGGTTTATTCAGGAACGGCGTCGTGGCAGTTGGTGCAGTCTACAGTCCGTTCAACACCTTCTGCGTGGGGGATTTCAGCGATATCGGTATGACAGTCTGTGCACGACCACATTTCGTGGTCTTCAACGATAAAGCTGCCATCATCGTTATGTACGGTTGCACCTGGAACATCCAGGTTGCCGGAAGGTCTTTCATCCGCGTGACATTCTAAGCAGGTTTCGTTGTCGCTCAAATCTTCTGCGTATACAAATCCGGTTGATGCAAATAAAACGGCGCAGCAATAAAGTGAGATTTTCAGTGCTCGACGGATTGATTTCATGACTTTTCCTCTTGGTTCTTTGCGTTGTTTGATTACTAAAAGATTTGACCGGGAATGAGTTTAACAGTTCTCGAGTTTGTCCCGCCATTCAATTTATAGGGTTAGAATAACGGTGAGTTGCCGCATCAATTCTGATCTGGGTCATCGTCAATACAGGAGGCGCAAGATAGGGTGGGCCGTGAAAATAAGAAACCAGGACTCCTGATGGACTCGGAAATCATAGTGCTCCGCCAACCGCTGATTAGACGGTTGGCGCGATTTAACTCTTGGCCCATAGCGTTTGCGGCCTGTCTGATTTTTTTGACAGCAATGACGGCCTTCCTGCCACAATCGCTGTTTGCTGCAGATCTATCAATTTCCAAAGTAGACAAGAAATGCGTGACCTGTCACCGCAGAGTCGGTTTCAAAGATCCACCACCCGCAGGCGAAGAGCGCATCGTCCACATCAAGGCCAACGAGTTCATCCAGGCGCCACATGCCGAACTCAGTTGTAAAAACTGCCATCAGGATATTCAGAAAACCCCTCACCGAAAGAACATCGAGAGAAATGTTGATTGCGTTTCCTGTCACCGCAGACACCCTGAGTTTGTCCTGAGGGATGCCGCTGGGGCATCAGTTCTTGATAGTGGTCAGCCCTTATCGACCATCAATACTTGCGGCCATTGCCATGACACGGCGTTCATTGAGTCCTCCAGTGATCACGCGGATGCCGGTTCCTCGCAGCTCTACGAGGAGAATCGGCCTGCTCCATGGGAAGCCGGTCCGGGATTCTTTGGTGGTTGGGATCCCATACGCTATGACGCTCATGTACTGGATGAAGAGGGAAACGTTGACCTTGATGCCTGGTTGCATTTTTATGGCAAACGGCATGTAGGCGGTGGCCCGGTTGGCGATAAGATGGAAATGAACTGTCTGATGTGCCATTCCAGCATCGTGGATCACTCAGCCCGTTCAGAAGCCATTGCAGCGGGTGATTTCGCATGGGCGAACTCGGTGCCCTTGCAGGAACACGGAATTCTCGAATCGGGTGACGGTCAGTGGCAATGGAACCCGAATGCATTCCTTGAAGATGGCAGTTTGAGGATTGGTTTGATAGACATCGGAAATCCGGATGCCCATAAGTGCGGCGAATGTCACGGGCAGACTGGTGGCGATGCTGAAACGCCCATGGTGTTTGAGCGAAATCGCGAAAATCGGAATATGACCGAGCGAACCGGGCATATTATCGCCCCACACCTGATTTCCGAAAGTGGCCTGAATATTATTCCGCAGACGGATGAGGAGCACCCGCTTGATGTGCATGCCGCTTTTGGCATGGAGTGCATCAACTGCCATTATTCGCTCAACAACCCGGTTTACTACACTGACCAGGCGACTGAAAAACCGATTCACGTTGTATTTGATCCGCGGCGTCCGGATATGGATGACTACCTGGATAAGCCGACTCACCAGTTTGCCAAGGGACGTGCGATTCACGGTCTGGCGGCAGAGGATAGCATTGGAAGCCTGAGGCGCTGCGAGTCTTGTCATGATGCCAGTAACGTGCATGAGTGGCTGCCGTACAAAGCCAGGCATTTCGCAGCATTGGCTTGTGAAGCCTGTCACATACCGAGAGTTTATGGACCCGCACTGCAAACCATCGACTGGACCATGCTGGACCCGGCTGGTGAGCCATTGCGCCAGTACCGCGGAGTAGAGGGTAGCCCCGATGACGAGAGTTTTGAGATTCACGGGTATAAACCGGCGATTCTGCCCCGGCTCACCGATACCGGAGATTACAAACTGGCGCCATTCAATGCGGTCGCGTCCTGGTTCTGGCTGGCGGGTGACCCACCCATGCCTGTCAGTCGTGAGGACCTCGCAGCAGCCTTATTGACCGATGCAGGCTATCACCCGGATATCGTCAAAGGACTTGACCGCAATGGCGACGGTCAACTGGAAGGCGATGAACTGCATCTTGAAACTTCAGAGCGGCAAGGTATTGTCCGGCGTCGCCTTGAGGAAACAGGGTTATTCCCGCTTTCTGTGGAGACTGAGATCACGCCCTATCCGCTGAACCATAATGTGGTTAGTGGTTATTGGGCAACCTGGAATTGCAGGGATTGTCACGAGGAAGAGTCCTTCCTGGAAACGCCTGTTGTATTGTCCGACTATATGCCCGGTGGCCAGGCGCCATCCAGTGCCGGCTATGATGGGGTTGAATTTGACGGTAGCCTGTTTACAACAGAGGACGGCGGAATCTACGGACTGGCGGATCATACCCAAGCCGGATTCTACATATTGGGCATCGACGCGGTCGAGTGGATCGATTGGATGGGGCTGTTGCTTTTCTTCGGCGTGCTCCTCGGGGTGTCAGGTCATGGCCTGATGCGGTATTTCTCAGCGACCAAACAGGAGGAATTCCAGTCCCACCTGAAGAAAGTCTATATGTACGATGTTTATGAGCGCATATGGCACTGGCTGCAGGCGATCATGATCATTTACTTGCTGTTCACGGGCATGGTGATCCACAAACCACACCTGTTTTCCCAGTTCAACTTCCCGTGGATGGTTGAGAGCCATAATATTTTCGGATTCGTATTGCTGGCTAACGCATTGCTGGCGCTTTTCTACAGTGTGGTGAGCGGAAGGTTCCAGGAATACCTGCCGGAGCCGAAAGACTTTTTCGCCAATTCGATCAAGCAGGCGTTGTACTACGCGAGCGGGATTTTCAAAGGGCACAGCCACCCGTTCGAGAAGACACGCCGCAAGAAACTGAACCCCTTGCAGCAGATCACTTACCTGGCGATCCTGAACGTGCTGCTGCCCGCACAGGTCATCACCGGCCTGATGATCTATTGGGGTCAGCAGAACTGGCCGATACTGTTTACATCGCTGGGTGGTCTTCCGGTGCTGGCGCCGGTACACACGGCGGTCGCATGGCTATTTGCATCCTTTATCCTGATGCATGTGTACCTGGTCACCGCGTCCGGCCATACGCCGCTGGCGGCGACCAAGTCGATGATCACGGGTTGGGAGCATGTAGAACGGCGGCCTAATCGCTGAAGTAACGAGCGGGGCCCGGCTGAGTCAGGCCGGGTCCCGCGGTAAGTAACGAACCAGCAGAGCGAACTGGTCGATCATCTCTCCGGAGGCCTGCCCGGGAATTGGAATTTTAACCACGTGTCCGGAACCCGGCGCCACGTTTGTTGCGTGACCATCGCGGCCGATCAATTCTTCGAGGTCGAATGACACGTTGCCTGCGGGCGTGACCAATTCCATGCGGTCACCGGTTTCAAAGCGGTTTTTGACTTCGATTGTCAGCCAGCCATCGTTGACGTCAATGATGTCACCCACAAATTGCTGGCGGTCGCTGTGTGATAC
>Ga0316197_10002887_pt1 | contig 12225 bp, 12 predicted proteins | sample OudBiesiAoxic_MG_FD_204939 | JGI IMG/M metagenome (GOLD analysis project Ga0316197, IMG submission 204939) | Coastal sediment microbial communities from Oude Bieten Haven, Netherlands - site A oxic | ecosystem: Environmental > Aquatic > Marine > Coastal > Sediment | place: Netherlands...
ATATAACTTGTACTTAGTTGATGGGAAAAGCTGTAAGTTGAGAAAATACACAGCATTAAAGTGAGTATAAATAGATAAGGCGTTTTCATAGTGTATCTCGTTGCATCGCTTTTGCTTTAATAAGTAATTGCTCATCTGTGCTCATTTTAGCCTGTTGCCAATTAATATGAGCCCAGTAAAGTGCTTTTTCACGATTTGGTTGTACATCAAGGTAATATTTAGCTAAGTCACTCGCATGAAAAGAATCTTTACGAAGCTCTCTAAGTGTAACTCTTTTCGCCATTGTATTTTGCCATTTTTTATCGCGTTTATTTAGTTTTTTTTCTGCGATTGAAAGCCTTAGCAAAATAGCATCTTCTAAATTACTTTTATCTGGAAGCAGTACGCTTAATGTATTTAATACTTGTTGAGGTTGATTTAGCGCAATTTGAATATCGGCCCATAACACAATGAGGCTCACAGGAGCTTGAACTAAATCTACGCTTTGTAAGTGAGACAAAGCTTGCTTGTAGTTACTTAGACGGTAGCTCATTTCACTTAAAACATGGTTTGTAGCTAAACTAGTTTGGTTATTGTTTATAATTTTAACTAATGTTTGGTAGCTGTCTAAAACACTTTCATGCTGGCTTTGTACGTCTAGCACACAAGTGCTAGCAGTAATGGTGCTTACTTGACCAATCAAGGCAACACAGTGTTGTTTTGCTTTTGTAAATTCACCTTGGGTCATCAATATATTGGCCAGCAACAAATGGCTATTACTGTGCTTTGGTTCGGTAATCAAAACGTTGTTGGCAACGTTAATTGCTTCGTCAAAAAGGTGCTCTTTTTGTAAAACACGAGCATATAAGTAACCAATTTGAGACGTGGGTGTTTGGTTATATAACTGAGCTAAGCGGGTTTTAAGTAGCCCTTGTAAGCGCTCTGTTTGGCCTGCATATTGGCTATTAGTCACTAAAGTATTTATTTCGTCAACAGAGAGAGAGGCACTAAATGTTGAATTGCTTGAGGCAATAACTGCGTCATCTTTTGGAGTATAAGGAGCCGCACTCACCGCGAAAGAGGTTAAGCAAATAGCAATAATAGTGAGGGGTTTAAGTACTGATAAATGCATTATAAATATCCTTTGAAAAAAGCCATCCGTGGCCTGTCAGCTTAATGACTTGGTTAGTTACCGCTTGTAGAAATTAATCCATCAACATCGGTATCAGTGTTTGTAAACACCCGACCATTAACAGTTAACGGCTCTGCATTTGGCGCTTGATTAAATGCATCGGTTGCAAATTGAGCAAAGTCAACTTGCAGCGCCTCAATTGTAATACTTACTGTTGCAGTAACTTGCGAATTAACGCCATCACTTACACCAAACATAAAGCTATCTGAACCTGTTGCTTCTTTATTAGGTGTATAAGTAAAGTTACCATCACTGTCAACATTAACAGTACCGAGCATTGGCTCGCTTGTTAACGAGTAAGTAAGTGAGTCGCCATCATTATCGCTTGCGCTGAGCATATCGGTAATGCTTACTTCAGTTTGTGTTGTTAGCATTGCATCGCTTGCTGTAGGTGCGGTGTTTACAACCGGTGTAGGTTGTTTTTTATCGTCATCGCTACTACATGCACCCAATGTTAATGCACTGAGGAGAACACAAATATGGGTAGTTTTTAAATTACGCATCAGTTAACTCCTTATTTAGATCCTGCAATAGGTGTTGCAAGGTATGGGAATGTTGAGTCCATCATTGTTGCATCAATAGGTGCGCCATCAGTAAATGGAACTGTACCCGTATTAGCATCCTCTGGTGTACAAAGACCTAAGTCAGTGTCTTCGCCATTTACAGGAATAGGGTGACATAAGCGACCCATCACAACGCGCAGTGCAATATCAACTACATCATCACCCGGGCGACGACCATTTGGGAAACCAGCTAAGTCATTGCCAGCTACACCAAATGCAGATTGATCAGCTTGTGCTGTTGCTGCAATGGCAGTGTTTAAACGCAGCATTTCTGAAGGTGTGACCGTTGCTTGTTGATTAACGCCTGCAAAACCCGTTAAAAATGCAGTGATTAAATCAGTACGCGGGAAGTTAGTGGGTGCCAAAGTTTCTAAGTTTGCGCCAAGAGTGGTATTAACAGCATCTTTAAACAAAATATTTAATAACTCTGGTAGTGCTGGGTGAGATACATAATCTAAAAATTGTGCATCGTCTTTAGGGTGCGCAGTAGAAAATGTGTCCTTGTCTTTAATGCCAATTACAAGCTCATTTACAAGCGGGCTACCTAGGCGTGAAACCTGAGTTAATGCACCCCCGTTTACCGCATTATTAGCAAATTTAGCATTGGGGTTTAATACACGTGCTTGCGGTAAGCTTGCTGTTGTCCACGAACCTATTACGCCGTTACCATCACCGACAATACAGCTTTTAGGTATTTCGATAGCGATTGATGTTACGTTTTTATCTGCAAGGTCGTCATTATCAGCTGATTGCGTTATACCACCTGGAAAACCACCGCCGTCACCAGCACCAGGGGCGCTATCACCTTCTACAGGTACATAGTTAACTAAATCAAATGTTTTACCTAGGTTAACTACAAACGGGTCTTTACGCTGTCCTACAAAAACTTGTGCCATGCTCTCACAGTTAGGAATTGAAACCTGATAAACAAATTGATCTGCATAAGTTTGATAATCACTCATCGATCCAAATGTTTTATCACCTACATAATCAAGCGGTTTAGAAAATGAGCTTGAGTTTGATGCAGTGTTATTTAATACCGTTGTTTCGCCAGTACGCTGCGCGCCGCTAATCATGGTCATTGTGTATGATTCACTAAAATTTGCTGCGCTGTCATCACCTGCAGCCACGCCGCCAACATTTTTAAGTGGTACCGAAACTGTTCGTTGATTACCTTCAGGTCCAACTGTTAATTGCACGCCTTGATTGTCGTTAGGGAGCATGCTTTTAAAGTTAAACGCAAATGTAATATCTTCAACAGCATCGCCGTCGTTATCTATATGAATGCTGTAGGTAGCATCTGGGTCCATTGCAAAGTAATTAGGACCGCCGTATGCATCTTGCAGCGGGATATAGTTAGCAATTAATGTTACAAAATCATCACGACCTTGCTCGTAACTATTAAATACATAAAAATCGGTTGAATCTAAAGTCGGGAAACGGCTTATATTTGGCGCTTCTCTGTGGCTTGATGCTTCACTTGGTGCACTTACAAACGTACTACATATTACTACTGCGAGTATTGATGGAGTTAAAGCTTTCATGACTTTGTCCTTTAGTTTTGATTGAAGTCATAGCTAATAACGGGGCAGGATTTAAATTGGATGCAAAAAAGTTAAATTAAATTTATATTTTGTTAAAAAACTTGAATTGAGGGTTGGCTACTTTATACAAGCAGCCAACATTGGTCATAATAGCAAGGTTATAAAAGTACCAGCTCTGTGGTGTATAACACCTCAGTCGGTAATCCATTTGGCGAGCCACCAATAGGCTCTAAACTTACTGCAAGCAACGCTATGTCGGTTGCTTTAAAGCGGCTATCTTTGAAAAGTATTTTATTGCCTTGTTTAGGAAGTAAACCCAATGAAATAGGCGTATCTTGCCCCTTTAAAATCATCCACAGCTCGTAATCTTTATTTGATTGAGCAACCAATTTGCTACTGGCTTTAATTGAAAGCCCTTGCTCGTTAACATCAATAAACCACAATGATTGTTTGTCTTGGTTTTGAACCAAGGCAATTTGTTGCGTTTGAACAACATTAGTAGAAGGTTGAATAACCAAAAAGGCTAAAACAATACATGCGGCAGTTGCCACAAAAGACCATGTACGCCAAATAGAGGGCTTAGTATGTATCACCGTTTTGGTGGGTTGCTGGTTTTCAATTCGCTGAAGTATATTTATCCATACATCGTCACGTGGCGTTTGTGGTGTAATAGCACTGGCCAAGTTATTTAGGTTTTGCTCCCATAGACTTGTTGCTTCACGTGCTTGGTTTGAACTAAGCAACAGACGTTGAAAGCGCTTACGGGCAAGCCCTCTAAGTGTGCCAAGCACATACTGCCCAGCAAGTGCGTCTAATAGTTCGGGTTTATTATAATTCATAATGTTAAACACCTTTGTAGCTGCATAAGCCCACGCCTGATCCAGCTTTTAACTGTGCCTAATGGCGTTTCTATATGATCCACTAATTCGCTATGACTCAGCCCTTTGTAATAAGCTAAGTGAATAGCCTGCTTTTGTTGCGGCTCAAGCTGTTCGATACAATTAACTAGTTTTGTTTCTTCATCGTAATTAATGTCAATGCTTTCATTCTCATATTCATCATTGCCTAGCGACTGCTCTTTTCGTACCTTGTGATAGCGCAGCGAATCAAGACTTCTATACCTAACTATACTTATCATCCAACTAATAACAGTGCCTTTAGAGGCGTTATACTCAGATGCGTTATGCCAAATTTTTATAAAAGCGTCTTGTAGTGCCTCTTCTGCATAAGCTCTGTTAGTGAGCATATTTAAACTAATAGCAAAAAGTTTGCCGCTAGTTTGTTGATATAAACTTGAGAAAGCATTTTTGTCTCCTTGTGCTGTTGCGCACAAAAGAGGGAGTAAATCATCGTTATCCATAGGGATCCTGTTTTTCTTATTATCATTGAGTAAACGGTTGAGGGCGTGATTTGGATGCAAAAAGTTTAATTGATTTTTAGATTAGCTGCTTTATACGTTAGTACAAGCAATAACCGATCAGTGTTTGAAATATAAACGTATAGGTATAATTTATTCACATGTTTGTAAAAAATGCACAAAGAGCAGATTGCACTTAAATTTATTTTATTATTAATATTATATATCAATAGCTTATGATTTTGATTTGAATTTAAAATGCCATTTATATGGCGTGATATTTGCAAAAGAGTACATAAAGCCGTTTAAATTAAAATTAGAAAATCGGAATTATTTACACAAAGGAGAGACTATGTGGGCTGCAATTGGTTATTCACTTTTAGCATTACTACTTATTTTTATTGGTTGGGAAGTAAACTCTGTTTACTTTGCTATTGTTTTTTATTGGACAGCGCTTTCTCTTTTACTTGTAAGCGCGGCCTATATTTTTAATGCTGCAAAAATATTCAGAAAACGAGAAAATGGCGTGATCCCATTTTATATACGTTGGGCGTTTGTGCCATTTTTATTTGGTGTGCAAATTTATAATGCCTGGTCGCGTAAGCACGATAAAGTGCCACCAATTCAACAAATAAACGATAACCTATTTTTAGCTTGCCGATTATTCCCCTCAGACATAGACACATTAAAAGATAACGGAATTACGGCAATTTTAGACGTAACGTGTGAGTTTGACGGCCTTGAGTGGAGTTCAACACAAGAGAATATTAATTACTTAAACATTCCGGTGCTCGATCATAGTATTCCTACCCATTCTCAGTTAAATCAGGCTATTAATTGGATACATCATCATATTAAAGAAAACCGCCGTGTGGTTGTTCATTGTGCATTAGGGCGTGGACGCTCGGTATTTGTAATGGCAGCTTACTTATTGAGTCAAAATAAAGATGCTGATGTACATCAAATTCTTGCACAAATAAAAGAAACTCGAGAAACCGCAAACTTAAATAAGCACCAGCTTAGGCATTTAGCTAAACGACATAAAAAGGGCGAGCTGCTGATTAAAAACAAAGCCGTTTTAATTGCAAATCCAGTATCGGGTACACGATTATGGCAAGAAAAAGAGCACTTAATTGTTGCGCGGTTATCGGCCTATTACGATTTAAAAGTACTTACTACTTCACAAGACGTAAACGGTATTGAGCTTGCTAAACAAGCGATTACGCAAAAACCAGACATGATAATAGCGTGTGGAGGCGATGGTACAGTGGCCGAAGTTGCAAGCGTACTTGTAAATACACAATGTAAGCTAGGTATTATACCAATGGGGACTGCAAACGCACTTGCGCATGTATTGATGGGGATTAGCTCTAAATTTATTCCTGTAGAGCAAGCTTGTGACTTAATTATAGATGGTCAAACAAGCACAATAGATACAGCTTACTGTAATAACGAATTAGTACTACTACTCGCGGGTATTGGTTTTGAGCAATCAATGATTGAAAAAGCAGATAGAGAGTCTAAAAATAAATCAGGGCAACTTGCCTATTTAAATGGCTTTTTTGAAGCCTTTGGCGAGCAAAAATCACAGTTACTTAGGGTAAAACTCGATGATAATGAGCCACAAGAAATATGTACAAATAGCTTTATTGTGGCTAATGCTGCGCCTTTTACAACGTTATTGGCTCAAGGTGGTGGGCAGCCAGATCATAGTGACGGGCTTCTGGATGTAAATTGGCTAACACCAAACAGTGAAAATTCTACGACAATATTGAGTATCGCGGAGCTGATGTTTAGTAGCTTAACGCAAACACATTTAGCTATAAATTCGCATCATACAAATGCTAAAAGAGTTGAGGTTACAGGCGAAGGAGAGCTTAAGTACGTACTTGATGGGGAAGTTAAAACAGCCCACAAACTAGTAATTACTATTGAGCCGGCCTCATTAAATGTGATTTGCAAAGTGCAGTAACATCGCACTTTTTACAATCAAAAAAGGAGCTAAATTAGCTCCTTTTTCACATCATTTTTTAATTGATGGCCAAACAAACCCTGTTGTATCCGGTGCTTGATAAGATGTTTCTCTCGGTGCGCTTTTTGGTCTACGAATAGGTTTGTTATTTATAGTGTGAATATAAAGTGCTTCCACTTTATCGCGAGCCCAAGGCGTTTTACGCAAAAACTTTAAACTCGATTTAATGCTCGGTTGATCAGTAAAGCATTTGATTTTTACTTGCTCGCCAAGTGTTCTCCAGCCAAGTCGCTGTTCTAACTCAACAAGTATTTGTTCTAACGTTACCCCATGTAAAGGGTTTTTAGGTTGATTATCCATAGCCATACTACTTATTTAAACTGCGTGCATTGTAGCTCAAATCAGCTTTTAGCGCTAATTCACAGTGATTGTTTTAGGAGCTGTTGGGTAAATAGCATTACCCTGTTTATCTATTTTAAGCCAAATGAGTTGGCTGTTACTGTGTTGGGGTGTTTTAGCACCGCACAAAAGTGTAAATGAGTGAATTTGTATTAATGCGCCTTCGCTATAGCGTTTGTTGTCGTACCAACAGTTTGATTCTTCATTTACAAACTGGTTTGCATCAATAATTGAATGGGTTTTAAGGGTTGTTGCTTCACTAAGTATTGAATACGATAAGCTGCTAAAACAAAAGCATAGAATTAAAAAGTTACGCATTAGAGGCCTTTAAATAGGGAGGGTTAAAAATAATACATTAAGCTAAAAAACGTGCTAGTGTAAAGTACACAAAGTGATTTTAATTATAAACTTAGTTACTCACAGAACAACTTAGATTCAAATAAAAAGGTGCACACAATGCAATTTAATCAAACAATGATCGAAGAATTCACACTATTAGCAAAGTTTCCTCGCGACAGCAAAATGCAGGGTATTAAATTACACTCAGACGCAGAGCCAAGCTTACTTAGTGCAGCGCAACGCTTATTTGAAAAAGGGATTATAGATAGCCCAGATGGTGGGTATTTAACTGATCTGGGCTTAGATTTAATTGAGCACATTACGGTTATTCATAGTGCGCTACAAAGTTAGTTTTAAGTTAGCTTAATTTGCATCGGGTTGATTTTGCGGTGCAGCATCATTAAATGCAGCTAATTTATTACAGTGTTCGTAAATAGCTGCAATTTTTGGGTAAGCGCTCATATCTACGTTAAAACGAATTGCATTAAATACTTGCGGCACTAAACAAATGTCAGCAAGTGTTGGTTGGTTACCAAAACAGTAGTCATCATTTTTGTTTAGCATCAGTTCTATTTTTTCAAAACTCACTTCTATCCAATGTCGATACCATTTATTTTTAGCCTCGTCATCAACACCTAATTCGTTTGATAAATACTTCAGCACGCGTAAATTATTAACAGGGTGAATATCGCAGGCAATGGCAAAGCTTAAATTTCTTATTTGTGCTTTTTGCCATGCAGTTCCTGTAATTAATGGCGATTGCGGATAAGTTTCATCAAGCCATTCCAGTATTGCAAGCGATTGTGCTAATACACCATTATCGGTTTCAAGTGCAGGGAGTAAGCCTTGTGGATTAGTAGCTAGATATTCTTCTCCAAGTTGCTCCGATTTTAAAAGGTTAACAATAGCAAGTTCATGATCGATTGCTTTTAAGTTAAGCGCTATACGCACTCTATAAGCCGCTGATGAGCGAAAGTAGCTGTATAATTTCATAATTAATCCTGTGAACCTGTAAATTGTTTTTTAATAGTACGCCAGCAATCGGTATAGTTTGGTTGGCGCTCTTTGCCTTCTAGTGCATATTTTGTTGGTGAAATTATATAGCGCGACTCAAACATAAACGCCAATGTGTTTTCGTATTTTTGTGGTGTAAGCTCAGCATTTGAGGCTTTTTCAAACACGTCGGCTTCAGGTCCATGTGGCGACATACAATTGTGTAAACTTGCGCCACCAGGTACAAAGCCGTGCTCTTTTGCATCATACACACCCTCAATCAAGCCCATAAATTCACTCATAATATTGCGGTGATAATAAGGCGGGCGAAATGTATTTTCAGCTACCATCCAACGCGGTGGAAATATCACAAAATCGACATTAGCCATACCCTCTGTAGCAGAAGGGGAGGTTAGCACAGTAAATATGGAAGGGTCGGGGTGATCAAAACTCACTGTATTCATCACATTAAAACGCGATAAGTCGTATTTATAGGGGGAGCTATTACCTGTCCATGCAACTACATCAAAAGGTGAGTGCTTTATTTCACAGCTAAATAAATTACCGTTGAATTTAGAGACAAGCTCAAAGTCACCCTCTTTATCTTCAAAGGCAGCAACGGGGTATTGAAAGTCTCTGTCGTTGGCATAACCGTTGGCACCAACAGGCCCTCGCTCTGCAAGCTCTAACGCATGGCCATAATTTTCACAAATGTAACCACGGGCTGTATCGTCAATTAAATCAACAGAGAACTTAATTCCTCTAGGTATAACCGCAATTTCACCAGGTTTAATACTTAACTTCCCGCACTCGGTGTGAATTAATAATTCACCTTGCTGAGGAACAAACAACATTTCGCCATCGGCATTGCAAAAGTAACGCCCTTGCATTGACTGATTAGCGACATATACATGAATGCCAATACCCGATTGCCCATTAGCACTGCCATTAGCTGCCATTGTTACTAACCCATCAATAAAGTCAGTAGGTTGTGAAGGCATATCAATAGGGTTCCAACGTAGCATTGTTGGAGGCGTTACGGCTTCAGTGATTGGGGCTGTTCTTATTAGGCCGTTATCAATTGCTTGGTAATCACCTTGCACTACCGAAGGACGAAGGCGGTAAAACCAAGTGCGACGATTTGAAGCGCGAGGAGCCGTAAATGCAGTCGAACTAAATTGCTCAGTGTATAAATCGTATTTAACCTTTTGTGGGCTAAATTGTCCTATTGGCAATGCACCGGGTAGCGCTTGTGTTTCAAATTCATTACCAAAACCTGTCATATAACTTAATTGTGTCGTCATTACTGACTCCTGTGAGAGGGGGGTTGGTTTAATATTATTTTTATTTCAGTTAAGATACTCTCAAGTGAGACTAATATCAAATGTGCAACTACGCACTTGTGTAAATATTAATGAACACCAAAGTAAAGCTTACAAAGCTGGGATAACCAAAATGAAAATTGATTTAGCAACGTTCTTACCTTATCAATTAACGAATGTAGCAACACGTGTAAGTAACGACTTTGCCGAGGTTTATCAAACTAAATACGGTTTAAATATTCCCCAGTGGCGAATACTTGCTAACTTAGCGCAGTATGGGCAAAGCAACGCAAAGGATTTATGCACGCAAGCAAACATGGATAAGTCGACCGTTTCACGCGCGGTAAAAGTTTTAATAGATAAAGGTTTAGTAAGAAGTGAGTTAAATGAGCAAGATAAGCGCGCAGCATTACTTGTCCTGAGCCAAGCAGGCCAAAGCTTATATGAAAAAATAGCGCCCGATGCACTAAATTGGGAAAAGAATTTACTAAGCGCATTAAGTAATAATGAGTATGTGATATTGATGGGTGTTATCGACAAGTTAAATAACAAATTAAAGGCATAAAAAAGCCCACCAAAGTGGGCTTTTAAATATTAACTAATTTAATAAGCTAAATTAGAAAGTGTAACGGACACCTACACGCATTTGCCATACAGATGCATCAGTTTGTACTGATGTATTTGCATTATTTCCGTTAAAGCCTGAGTAAACGTAACGGCCTTGATCATCAATTGATGTTTCGATCATGCTAGCGCCTACGAAAGGACCTTTCTTAAGTACGCCCCAATCATCGTTCAATAGATTTGTAAGGTTATCAATTACGAAGAATGCTTCACCTTTGTGACCTTCCATAAAGCCTGGAAGCTCTTGTGTTAACTTAAAGTTAAACTTAACAAACCAATCTGAGTTTTCAGCGTTACGGCTAGTAGTTTGACCACGTTCTAAACCATTTGATGCGATAAAATCATTGAATTCATTGATATCAGCAGCGCTCATGTCGTAAACAACGTTAGGATCGTTTTCAAGTGGAACGTAAAGTAGTTGGCGGTTACCATTCCAGTTTGCATCGCCCCATACATTTTCGTCACTGCCATCAAATGTGTAGCTGTATGGTAAGCCTTTATATGCTTCACCGAATAGGTTAAAGCGAGTAGCAAACCCGTCAACAAACTCATGAGTATAACCAAGAGTCATAGTAAAACGATGTGGAATTTCGTAATCAGATGAAGCAACACCTGGGTTACCTGGATCTGTAAGAGCGATATTACCGTAGTTTGAACCAGCTACAGAGCTTGTCATTGGGTTAACGTCATCAGAATCTGTGTATGCATAACCAAAGTTAACGCTCACACCATTATCAAACATCTTGCTAACCGCTAATGAGATAACAGATGAATCACCGCTATCACCGCTCACATTTGTTAGTAAGTATTCGTTTTCACGACCTTCAATTGATTCGTATATAGGACGGCCATCAAATGTAGTTTCGCCAGAATCTTGAAGTGCGATGTCACGCATTAATGCAGCATCTTTTTTCTTCGAATATAAGTAATCAAGAGAGATTACGTACTCGTTTTCAGTTGTGTACGTTGCACCAAGTGAATACTTCCACTCTGAAGGAATTTCGAAGTCTGGGTCAACAGCGTTTGTTTGTGAATCACCTGAACCGATTACGGTGTTAGCAACTTCATCAAACATGTCTTGTGGTACTTCAAAACCAGGCGTGCCGCCATTTACGTTTGGCGTATTGAATAAATCAACCGAGCTGCGGTAAGTACCGATGTTTGTAATACCATCGTTAGAGTACGAGTTAGATAACCAAACATTTGGATTACCACCAGAGAATAAGCCGACACCTGCGCGTACTTCTAGCTCGTCTGTTGCATACCACTGGAAGCCAACACGTGGTTGAATTAAATCAATACCATCAAATGTACTTTGGTTACTGTAGCCATAGCGGTCAGTAAAGTTTTGGTTGAAGTTAGGTACGTCATCACTTGTATATTTGTCATAACGTAAACCAAACGTAATGTTTGCATCTAGGTCTGTAAATGCGTATTCGTCTTGAACATAAAACGTATGCTGAGCGTACGAAAAGCTTGCAGCTGCATCGTTAGGATCATTAGTACCGGCAGCATTGTTGTAGTAAACAGCATTTGCGATACCTTGTTCAAATAAATCTATACCAGTTATGCCTGCATCTCTATCGTTGTAAAAACGGTATTCGCCTTCAGTATGTTGAACGAATAAGTTAAATACATCTAATTCTTCGAACTCATAACCAGCAGTAATTGTGTGCTGATCTAAGTAGTAAGTACCTGCAACTTTAAATGTAGTTGTATCGTAATCTAAGTCATTTGATTGACGTGAGTCATCTGGACCAATATAAACTGTACCACCGTTATCAGTACTAATTTGCATTTCACCAAAGCTGCTTGCTGCATCTAGTGATTGTACTGTTGCATCTAGCTCAGACTTACCAATACGAACTTCAGTTGAGAAGTCATCTGACCAATCAGAGTAAACAGATGCAATGATTGAAGTGAATTCTGCACTTTGGTCAT
>Ga0316197_10002888_pt1 | contig 12224 bp, 20 predicted proteins | sample OudBiesiAoxic_MG_FD_204939 | JGI IMG/M metagenome (GOLD analysis project Ga0316197, IMG submission 204939) | Coastal sediment microbial communities from Oude Bieten Haven, Netherlands - site A oxic | ecosystem: Environmental > Aquatic > Marine > Coastal > Sediment | place: Netherlands...
CAATTCTTGATAAAGTGAACGATCTCAACTGCTCGGGAAACCGACACTTTTCTGGATTTCGGCACAGAGAAGCGCTGCGTTGTGGTCTTCACGGTCTGCGATTGCGTAGCTGCTGCTGGTCACAAACCAGTCCTCGTCGTCATAGTGCAGAGCAGACAGCATGGGGCAGAGATCTTGTGTGATGACGTTCCTGTTGACCAATCGCGTCTCATGGGGAATGACGTGATGCGGATCGGTGAATTCTGCCTCGACGCAAAGGCGGACGATTTCCGGCACGCCGGTTCTGGCGAAATGCGTGCGCACAGCATCAAAAACGACCTTCAAACCTGATAACTCGGAAATCACGGATTGTCCTGTAATCGTCTGGATTTTTACCGGGTACTTGCAACAAGTCTGGAATGCCTCAAAATCGCGATTTTCCAAAGCACGACCTGTCCGGATGAGTAGGTATTCAGATACTTCGCGGGCGGCCTAAAACGGCTGTTTCATGGGATATTTGCGAAACTACTGACATGATTACATCCGGAAATTGGTAAGCCAGACGGAAAATTATTGTATATCAGTGTTTTAGGAGGGGCGCTGATTGGCGAAAAAGCGCCCGGTTTCCGGCTGGTGACGCAGCTTCCGCGTTGGTGCTATTTCCAGCTGTAATTAAAGCTGACACTGATCCGTTCGTCCTCTGACATGTTTACCGGCACCTCATGGCGCAGCCAGCTTTCCCATAACAACACATCACCCGGTGCGGGCTGTTCGTAGTGAAAGCTGCGCAGGTCAGCGCGGGCATCCTTGCGGCGGGCAGGGGCGGCCATCATCATTTGCAGGCGCGGGTCTTCGAATTTGATTGCACTGGCGCCTTCAGGAATTGTCACATAGGTTGTACCGCTGACAACGGAGTGCGGGTGGATGTGAGAGGTATGCACGCCACCTTGCGGCAGTATGTTGATCCATAGATCCTCTAGCTCAAGCACGCGGCCATCCAGATCGAATTCGAGATCCTCAACAAAGGCCGCCACGTGGAGATCAAGGACCTCTTCCAGCCGTTTGAAAATCTCGAACCGCCACCCCAGATCCGTGAGCGATGCGTAACTAGTGTAGCCCGGATAACCGTTTTCCTCGCACCAGTTTTGGCCCGCTTCATCATCTTCCGCGATGGACCAGCATGACGCCTCAAGTTCGCTTGTGTCCAGGGCCGTGCCCTGTTCAGCAAGTTTGGCGTGATAAAGACGTGTGACAAAGAGGGAATCTATTCTGCTCATGTGCGCCTTCTAGCGGATGCACCGGGTTCTGTTAAGGGACCGCAGGCACCTTGATTGAATACTCCGGGGTGGGTGACAAGAATGGCGGCTGTGCGGAAAAAGCCGCCTGATGCACTTGCAGCATGTTTTGCCGCTGCCGTTCGGTCAGAGCAGTGCCAACGTCGCGAAACTGCGGCACGACTTCCCCATAGCGGCCGTTCACAGTGGGCTGAAGGACCGCAATCCAAACCGGACGTTCGCTGCGCACGTTTAGGATGTCTCAGTTGCGTACCAAGCAGTCATTTTCTGTGTCCAGAGCATAAACGGATAATATGTAACTCGAGTGCATCTGTCGGTGACTGTGATAACACTTGATCTGGTGTTTTAAAGTAGGCATTCCTACCCTTAGGAAAGGGCTTCGGCGCTCTTCAGATAGCCGTCGCAGGCTTCCACGTCTTCTAGAATATCCCCAGCATTTGCTACACAATCTTGATACTGTTTAACGAATTCCAGACGCTGCTCAGCAACAGCGCCTTCCGCTTTATATGCGTTTTTTTGCGCTCGTGCTGCATTCCTTTGCGAAACTCCGGTGCAGGCAGATGTGGAGATGATTGCGAAGACGCAAATAATAGCCGGCAGTCTTTTATACATCGAGTAGCCCTATGGTCTGAATTTTTTGCAGAAGGACTTTTTTCAAACCTGTTGTCAAGAGCACGCAATTCATGAACGGTTCCTCTCTTAGGCAGGAGCCTGTCAGCGCAAGCTTTTAGACAATAAACATTTGAGGCCTGCATTGAAGCTACTTTGTATCGGCTATTGCGCGTTGTCTCTTCAGTTTGCTTCAGGCTCAAAGCCGCCATTTGCTTTGCACATATCATCAAGTTGGCGGCTACGCGGGACGGTCGTAAGGTGGAGTCCCAAACTGTGCGCGGTAAAAGGGGTTGCCATAGGCTGGCAGGAACCCTATACGGCGCTTTCATCATGTACTCCACGAGAATCAGGGTGACGCTTTTATGGCGGCCTGCTCGTGATGTTGAAAGGATAAGGCGATGAACGCCAAGGAACTACACGATAAAACGCCAGACCAGCTGCGTGAAGAGCTGGCCAACCTGAAAAAAGAGCAGTTCAACCTGCGTTTCCAGCAAGCCACGGGCCAGTTGGAAAATGCAGCGCAACTGCGCACAGCGCGCCGCAATGCGGCCCGTGTCAAAACCATTCTGAACCAAAAAGCTGCTGCTGCAGCTGCGACTGAGTAAGGAGAGCACACATGCCAAAGCGTATTCTGTCCGGCGTCGTGACCTCCGACGCGAACGCACAAACAGTTACCGTATCCGTAGAGCGCCGCTTTACGCACCCGGTTCTGAAGAAGACCATCCGTAAGTCCAAGAAATACCGGGCCCACGATGAGAACAACACATTCAAAACGGGCGACAGCGTCCGCATCATTGAATGTGCGCCAAAGTCTAAGACCAAACGTTGGGAAGTGTTGGAAGCCGCTGAGGCCTAAACCACTCTCTGATTAAATCGAAACCCTGGGGACTTGGCCATGCATCGGCCCCCCAAAGGTCGGGAGAAACCAAATGATCCAGATGCAAACAAACCTGGATGTTGCTGACAACAGCGGCGCGCGCCGTGTTCAGTGCATTAAGGTTCTGGGTGGTTCCAAGCGTAAATACGCATCCGTTGGCGACATCATTGTCGTCTCGGTTAAGGAAGCCATCCCACGCGGTCGTGTGAAAAAAGGTGATGTGCGTAAAGCCGTCGTCGTTCGCACCGCCAAAGAAGTCCGCCGCGAAGACGGTACAGCGATCCGCTTTGATCGCAATGCCGCCGTGATCCTCAACAACAACAATGAGCCGATCGGTACACGTATCTTTGGCCCGGTTGTGCGTGAGTTGCGGGCAAAGAACTTCATGAAAATCATCTCACTCGCTCCGGAGGTGCTGTAACCATGGCTGCTAAACTGAAAAAAGGTGACAAGGTCATCGTTCTGGCAGGCAAGGACAAGGGTAAGACAGGCAACATCACGTCTGTTGATCCAAAGTCCGGCAAGGCCATCGTAGACGGCATCAACATTTCGATCCGTGCGACACGACAGTCCCAAACAACACAGGGCGGCCGTATCCCCAAGGCGATGCCGATCGACCTGAGCAACCTCGCGATTGTGGATGCCAACGGCAAAGCGACCCGCGTGGGCTTCAAAATGGAAGGCGACAAGAAGGTGCGCTTTGCAAAGACAACAGGGGACGTGATCGATGCTTGATTCTGCTAACTACACACCCCGCCTGAAGGCTGCATACAAGGACACGATCCGCGCTGCCCTCAAAGAAGAGTTCGGCTACAAGAACGACATGCAGATCCCGCGTTTGGACAAGATTGTTCTGAACATTGGTTGCGGTGCTGCTGCCGTTCGTGACAGCAAGAAAGCCAAGTCCGCGCAAGCTGACCTGACGTTGATTGCTGGCCAGAAAGCTCTGACAACAACGGCCAAGAAGTCCATTGCGGGTTTCCGCGTGCGTGAGGAAATGCCACTGGGTGCAAAAGTAACCCTGCGCGGCGACCGCATGTACGAATTCTTGGATCGTCTTATCACGATTGCAATGCCTCGTATCCGCGACTTCCGCGGCGTATCCGGCAAATCTTTCGATGGTCGTGGCAACTATGCCATGGGCCTCAAAGAGCACCTCGTGTTCCCCGAAATCGACTTCGACAAGATCGATGAAAACTGGGGAATGGATATCGTGATCGCCACAACGGCGGGAACCGACGCTGAAGCAAAGAGCCTGTTGAAAGCTTTCAACATGCCTTTCAATTCATAAGCGCGGGAAGGAATTAGATATGGCTAAGAAATCCATGATCGCACGCGAAAAGAAGCGTGAAGCACTGGTCGCCAAATACGCCGCAAAACGCGCGGAGTTGAAAGCGATTGTAAACGACCAAGAAAAGCCGATGGAAGAGCGTTTCCGCGCCTCCCTGAAGCTGGCGAAACTGCCTCGCAACTCTTCGGCTGTGCGTTTGCACAACCGTTGCCAATTGACAGGCCGTCCACACGCCTACTACCGCAAACTGAAAATCTCACGGATCGCGCTGCGTGATCTTGGCTCGCAAGGCCAGATCCCCGGCATGGTCAAGTCCAGCTGGTAAGGAGGGCATAAAATGAACGATCCTATCGCAGACATGCTCACCCGTATCCGTAACTCTCAGTTGCGCGGTAAATCCACTGTCATGACACCGGCGTCAAAGCTGCGTGCATGGGTTTTGGATGTGCTGGCGGACGAAGGTTACATTCGCGGCTATGAGAAAACGACTGGTGCAGATGGCCACCCGGCTATCGAAATCAGCCTCAAGTATTACGAAGGCGAACCTGTTATTCGCGAACTGAAGCGGGTTTCCAAACCTGGTCGTCGCGTCTACATGGGCGTCAATGACATCCCGGTTGTCCGTCAGGGCCTCGGCGTGTCGATTGTCTCCACCCCCAAGGGTGTGATGTCGGACCAAGCAGCACGCAGCGCCAATGTTGGTGGCGAAGTGCTCTGCACTGTCTTCTAAGGAGTGAGCTATGTCTCGTATTGGTAAAAAACCGGTCGACCTGCCCTCTGGCGTTACAGCGACAGTGTCCGGTCAGACGATTGAAGTCAAAGGCCCTAAGGGTGTGCGTTCGTTCAATGCAACAGACGACGTGGACCTTAAGGTTGAAGACAATGTGATCACCATCACGCCGCGCGGCAAATCCAAGCGCGCGCGTCAGCAGTGGGGCATGTCCCGTACACAGGTACAAAACTGCGTCACGGGTGTCACTGAAGGCTTCAAGAAAGAGCTTGAGATTCAAGGTGTGGGCTACAGGGCGCAGATGCAGGGCAACACCCTGAAGCTGAACCTCGGCCTTAGCCATGACGTGGATTACACCGCACCAGACGGCGTGACTGTAACCGCGCCCAAGCAAACCGAAATCATTGTGGAAGGCATTGACGAACAGCTTGTTGGTCAGGTTGCCGCGAACATCCGCCAATGGCGTAAGCCTGAGCCCTATAAGGGCAAAGGTATCCGCTACAAAGGCGAGTTCATCTTCCGCAAAGAAGGCAAGAAGAAGTAAGGAACGCACAAGATGGCAAACAGCAAAAGACAACTGTTCATCAAACGCCGCCTGCGCGTTCGGAACAAGCTTCGTCGCACGAACTCTGGCCGTATGCGCCTGTCCGTGCACCGCTCAAACAAGAACATTTCTGTTCAGCTGATTGATGATGTGGCGGGTAAAACCATCGCTTCAGCCTCCACGCTGGAAAAAGATCTGGGTGTTACTGGCCAAAACAACGTCGAAGCGGCGGCAAAAGTGGGCGCTGCAATTGCAGAGCGCGCTAAAAAAGCTGGCGTTGAAGAGGCGTATTTTGACCGTGGCGGTTTCCTCTTCCACGGCAAAGTAAAAGCAGTTGCAGATGCGGCCCGCGAAGGCGGTCTGAAAATTTAAGACTTGTAAGGCGCCTCGGAAATGGGGCGCCTTCGATGATCCGGGGGCGTGCTGCTCACCAGGATTGATGTGACAGGGCGCCTGACTTTCAAAAGCGACCCACCAATTGAAGGAAGTTCTCATGGCAGAACGTGAAAATCGTCGCGGCCCCCGCCGCGATCGTGACGAAGCACCGGAATTCGCAGACCGTCTGGTCGCGATCAACCGCGTGTCCAAAACAGTTAAAGGTGGTAAGCGCTTTGGGTTTGCCGCACTTGTTGTTGTAGGCGACCAAAAAGGCCGCGTCGGTTTCGGCAAAGGTAAAGCGAAAGAGGTGCCTGAGGCGATCCGTAAAGCCACAGAGCAAGCCAAGCGCCAGATGATCCGCGTGCAACTGCGCGAAGGTCGGACGCTGCACCACGACATGGAAGGGCGTCACGGCGCCGGTAAAGTGGTGATGCGTACCGCACCAGAAGGTACTGGTATCATCGCGGGTGGTCCAATGCGCGCCGTATTCGAAATGCTGGGCGTTAAGGATGTTGTGTCCAAGTCCATCGGTTCGCAGAACCCCTACAACATGATCCGCGCCACAATGGACGGTCTGCGTAAAGAAAGCAGCCCACGGTCCGTTGCGCAGCGTCGCGGCAAGAAAGTTGCAGACATTCTGCCAAAACAGGACGCGGCACCTGCTGCCGAAGCGCCTGCTGAAGCAGCAGAAGCTTAAGGAGCTTGATCCATGGCTAAAACAATCGTCATCAAACAAATCGGCTCCCCGATCCGTCGCCCCGCAAAACAGCGCGCGACACTGATCGGCCTGGGTCTGAACAAAATGCATAAAACCCGCGAACTGGAAGACACACCTTCAGTCCGCGGCATGATTAACTCGATTCCACATATGGTCGAGATTGTGGAAGAAAAGGGCTAAGCCCAAGCTTCGTCCATGCAGACAAAAAACGCTCCTGGGCTATGTCCTCGGGGCGTTTTTTATGCGGTGAGGGAGAGTGCGCCTCTGCGCCCTACAGCGGCAGACGACCGAGGAGGCGCATACGATTGGTATGCACTTGGGTAGTCTGCCCCAAGGGATACCTATAGTAGTCGGGTCCGGAATTCCGTCCAAAAGCGCACAGCTATTTATTGTTGGTTAACTACTTTAAACGATAAAATATTCATCAAAGTGTTATTAGCCAATTTTTGGGGAAATGGGTGGGCTAAAGGATGATGAATGGTAGCCTACGCCAGTACCGCAACTGTAACCGACACGACGGGTTTTCCAATCGAAACGATGCGGTCCCTCGCCGTGATCTTGCTTGTCAGCTACCATGTTATTGGGCCCGGTGAAAATCAAGGACTGGACATCCAGTCCCCACACTTTCTACGCCTTTATGCGGACTTTTTTATTGACGTGCGGATGCCGTTTTTCGCGTTTATTGCAGGGTATCTATACGCCCTTCGACCGCCGTCACTAGCTGGGTTCCCGGAATTCCTCATTGGAAAGGCAAGACGATTGGTTGTGCCCGGCGCGGTTGCGGTCATTGCATTTGCAATAGTGGCTAACATTATGGGGACACGTTTTGCCGCACCTATCTCCCAAGTATGGTATCTGCTGTCACATTCATACGCGCATTTTTGGTTTCTGCAGGCCGTGTTGGTACTGTTTGTCTTCTTTGGGCTTTTGGATGTTTTACTGCAGCGACGAGGTGCCGTCCTTTTGATTGTACTGAGTGCTGGCGTCTATCTTTCCGGCTTTCGTTTCGAGACGAGCCTGTTTTCAGTGAATGGCACGCTCTACCTGTTGCCTTATTTCGTTTTGGGCGTAGCCTTTTTCCGCCACGCGAAGGATATCTCGGAGCAGACCGATAAGTTGACGCTGGTATTGCTGGTTATTGCCATTGCCTGCGCATTTTGGAACATGAGGGTACTGCATGATACAGGCACCTTCTCCGTCGTTCGGCATGATCTGCAAAGCCTTGGGTTTGGCATGTCATTGTGCATCCTAGCGATGCTATGGTTTCCCCAGGTGCCGCTGTTGGAGAAAATCTCGCCCTATGCTTTCACGATTTATCTGTACCATATCTTTGGCACGGTATCCGCGCGTATGGCGTGCAATGCCTTTGAGATCAGCCATTTAGATATCCGTTTCGCGTTTGGCTTGGTCGGTGGATTAATGATTCCAGTTATCATGCATGAAACGGTGCAACGAATACCTTGGATCAGCGCGATTGTTCTGGGCAACAGAGTTCGCGCCAAGGGAGATTTAGGAGCGCCTTGACGCCTGTACCTTGCGCGTTTAAAGAGCGCTGTCCGCAGGGCGTTCCTGCGACTCATTTGAAAATGCCGCGTTCGGCCGCTCCCGTCGCTGGGGGTCGCATCCGGCAAAAGGAGAAGCGACAATGAAACTGCATGAACTTTCCGACAATGATGGCGCCACTAAAAAACGCAAGCGCGTTGGCCGTGGCCCAGGCTCTGGCACCGGTAAGATGGGTGGCCGGGGTATCAAAGGTCAGAAATCCCGCTCGGGTGTGGCGATTAATGGCTACGAAGGTGGCCAGATGCCGCTCTACCAACGTCTGCCAAAGCGTGGCTTCAACAAGCCGAACCGCAAGGCCTTCGCCGTTGTTAACCTTGGTTTGATCCAGAAATTTGTGGACGCCGGAAAAATCGACGCAAAAGCTGCGATCACTGAAGATGCGCTAGTCGCGTCAGGTCTCGTCCGCCGCAAGAAAGACGGTGTTCGTGTGCTGGCGAAGGGTGATGTAACTGCCAAGCTCAACATTGAGGTGACAGGCGCATCCAAATCTGCAGTTGAGGCGGTCGAAAAAGCCGGTGGGTCTTTGACCATCGCGGCGCCCGTCGCGGAAACGTCAGAGGCGTAAGCCCAAGTTCAGGCTTGTGGGCGGCGTCCCAGCCGCTTACATAGTCCTTCAAGTTTTCCATGACGCCGCCCCGCCGGAAAACGGCCAGGGCGGCGCATTTGTTACGAAAGAGAGCCCTAATGGTTTCTGCTGTCGAGAACATGGCCGCCAACACCAGCTGGTCCGCGCTGGGTAAAGCGACTGATCTGCGCAACCGCATCCTTTTTACCCTCGGTCTGCTGATCGTTTACAGATTGGGGACATTTATCCCCGTGCCGGGTATTGACGGCGTCGCACTGCGCGAATTCATGGAGCAGGCGGGACAGGGCATCGGCGGCATGGTTTCTATGTTCACCGGCGGCGCCTTGGGGCGCATGGGCATCTTCGCGCTAGGGATCATGCCTTATATCTCGGCCTCGATCATCGTTCAGCTTTTGACGGCCATGGTGCCCAAGCTAGAGCAGTTGAAAAAAGAAGGCGAGCAAGGCCGCAAAAAGATAAACCAGTATACCCGTTACGGTACCGTTTTTCTGGCCACAGTTCAGGCTTATGGTCTGGCCGTGAGCCTTGAGGCGGGCGACATCGTCACCGACCCTGGCTTTTTCTTCCGTGCATCCTGCGTCATCACGCTGGTTGGCGGCACGATGTTCCTGATGTGGCTGGGGGAGCAGATCACGGCGCGCGGCGTCGGCAACGGTATTTCGCTTATCATCTTTGTCGGCATTATCGCCGAGGTTCCAGCGGCAATGGCGCAGTTCTTCGCCTCCGGTCGCTCTGGTGCAATCAGCCCGGCAGTTATCATTGGCGTCATTGTGATGGTCATTGTGACGATTATGTTTGTGGTGTTCATGGAACGCGCATTGCGAAAGATACACATCCAGTATCCGCGCCGTCAGGTCGGTATGAAGGTTTATGATGGTGGTTCCAGCCACCTGCCCGTAAAAGTAAACCCAGCGGGCGTTATTCCTGCGATCTTCGCATCGTCCCTACTGCTGCTACCAGTCACGATCAGCACCTTTTCCGGCAATTCGACAAACCCCATCATGTCGTGGCTGTTGGCGAACTTTGGTCCGGGGCAGCCTCTCTATCTGGCCTTCTTTACGACGATGATCGTGTTCTTTACATATTTTTACACGTTCAACGTCAGCTTCAAACCTGATGATGTGGCTGACAATCTTAAGAACCAGAACGGTTTCATCCCCGGTATCCGCCCCGGCAAGAAAACGGCGGATTATCTGGAATACGTCGTGAATCGCGTGCTTGTTTTGGGCTCGGCCTATCTGGCTGCGGTCTGTTTGCTTCCTGAAATTTTGCGCGGTGAATTTGCGATACCGTTCTATTTTGGCGGTACGTCCGTGCTCATCGTTGTTTCTGTGACGATGGACACCATTCAGCAGGTGCAAAGCCATCTGTTGGCTCATCAATATGAAGGCCTGCTTGAAAAGTCGCAGTTGCGCGGAAAGAGTGGTAAAGGTCGTAAGAAACGGAGCCCCGTGCGCAGATGAATATTATACTCTTAGGGCCGCCTGGTGCTGGCAAAGGTACACAAGCACGCATGCTGGTTGAAGAACGTGGCATGGTTCAGCTGAGCACCGGCGATATGCTGCGCGAAGCAAAAGACAGCGGCACCGAAATGGGCAAGGTGGTGGCAGATGTCATGGCGCGTGGCGCATTGGTCACTGACGAGATCGTCATTGGCCTCATTAAGGAAAAGCTTGAGACTGTCAAAGCGAACGGTTTTATTTTTGACGGGTTTCCGCGCACTCTGGCGCAGGCAGATGCCTTGGGCACTTTGCTGGTTGCTGTCGGAGAAACGCTGGATGCTGTGATCGAAATGCGCGTCGATGATGACGCGTTGGTCGCGCGCATCACAGCGCGATCCACATGCGGTGGCTGCGGCGAAGTCTACAACGACAACACCAAACCCATCCCTGCAGATGGCGCTTGCACCAACTGCGGTAAAAAAGACGATTTCAAACGCCGTGCGGACGACAATGAAGAGAGCCTCAAGACCCGGCTGATGGAATATTACAAACAGACGTCACCGCTGATTGGTTACTACTACGCCAAGGACAAGTTGAGCCGCGTAAACGGGCTGGGTGCGATCGATGCCGTTCAGGACGAGATCAAGAGCGTTCTGGACGCTTAAAGCCACCTTTGCAAACTATGATGAACGGAGGCACTTCGGTCGCCTCCGTTTGCGTTTCTAGGGTACGAACACCATCGGTCCTGTGCTTTCGCAGTTTGGTTGTGCCTCTGGCGCACTGACAGTTGGAGAAAGCTCTAACACCATTGCTGGGATAATCTGCGCCGTGGCGATTTGGGGTCCATTGTTCCACGCGGCCGCCATTCGGGTTTTCTGCTCGGCGGGCAGTTCGGCCATTTCAAGCATGAGCTTCATAATCAGGGTTTCGCGGATGTCTTGGAAACCGCGGGCGACCAGATGAAAAGAGCCGGGCCCACCAATCACGCAATCTGCATAGAACCGGCTGACCCTTTCGACGGTCGTAAGATCCTGCCGATGTTGTGGGGTTGCGGTTAACTCGATGGGTAACCCGTTCACCGTGAGGCCTTGAGCTAGCACATGCGCGCGCGCTGATTGAACAGCCGACCCATCGTTCCAAACGCCATCTCCAGAGATGTCGATGACATAGTCGCGCGCAGATAACCTGAGTTCTGACATCGCGACCTCGGCGGCGAGCAAGGCATCACCGACGGCCGTTGCCTGAAAATACATCGGGTCACCTGGGTCGTCCTCAATCGCGAGGATTGCTCGCGCAAAAGACGCCAATTCTTTTTGAGAGGACATGATACGCATTGGCACGTGAACGCGTTGATAGCTGCGCCCGCTCCATTCCATGTAAGCGATTGCCACACTGCCGGATCGTCCGCCAAGCGCCATTTGTGCAACGCGGGTGTCCTGCAATGCAGCGGCGTATGCTTCGCGTTGGAAACGTCTCTCGCTGCTGTCGATTGAGGAGGAAACATCCACGGCCAGAACAAGAGCTATATCGACTTGATGCTTTTGAGCGACGACTTGGGTAAGGGTGTCAGCGTATGAAGGGGAAGGCGGCGTAATCAGAGCTGCAACGAGCAGAATGATTGCCTGCCAGATAGGAACTTTTCGGGTGAACATTTGCGGTCTCCTTTCTAGGGCGGCGACCTCCCACGCCGTGTGATATCCTAAAACCGTAACCGAAACTGGTTAACATCCATCTGGTTCTGCGGTCTGTATGATGCTGCGCCGCAGCATTTTTCTGGTATGCGCTCAAAATATGAGCACAAACACCTTGGTCGCGATCCCAGGGCCGGGGGCTGAGCGAGTGCTGCTGCTATGGGTTGACGCCCCCGACAAAAGCACATACGCAGCGTCATCTCGAACGAGAATCAATTTGTAGATGAGGTCGCACCTCTGACGCAAGATCACCTGATCAGCCGAGGCCCGATGTCGTAAAACGCTTCGGGCTTACGTTGTGAAAAAAGGGTCTGGTATTACGGACCCGCAACGAAAAGGAAAAGACACGTGGCACGTATCGCCGGCGTAAATATCCCGACTGCAAAGCGGGTCCCGATCGCCCTCACATATATCACCGGTATCGGTAACACATCCGCAAAGGCAATTTGCGAATCTGTCGGTATCGACCCGACCCGCCGGGTCAACGAACTCTCTGACGCAGAAGTACTGGCTGTGCG
>Ga0316197_10002889_pt1 | contig 12220 bp, 8 predicted proteins | sample OudBiesiAoxic_MG_FD_204939 | JGI IMG/M metagenome (GOLD analysis project Ga0316197, IMG submission 204939) | Coastal sediment microbial communities from Oude Bieten Haven, Netherlands - site A oxic | ecosystem: Environmental > Aquatic > Marine > Coastal > Sediment | place: Netherlands...
TCGGGGCGGGGAACATTCACGAGACCGGGGCGATCCTCGCCCGGGATCTGGAGATCTTGGACAAGCTGCGGGCGGAGATCAAGGATGCGGAGACCGAATGCCGGCTCTACGAACCGATGCGCAGGCACACGACGATGAAGGTTGGAGGTCCTTGCCAGTTCTGGGTCAAACCGACCATGGTCGAGAGTTTTGGCAGGGCGGTAAAATTCTTTCGTGAGGCGGGGATCCCGATCCGGGTGATCGGCCGCGGGTCGAACCTGCTGATCCGCGACGGCGGAATTGCCGGGGCTGTGATTCGCCCTGGCGGCGGCGAGTTCGAGGAGGTGCGGGCCTCTGGGGCCGACCAGATTGTCGCTGGGGTCGGCGCCCGTTTCAAAAAGTTGACAGCGGTCGCGAAGAGCGCGGGCATCGGTGGGTTCGAGTGGATGGAGGGGATCCCGGGCAATGTTGGAGGTGGATTGCGGATGAATGCCGGCGCGATGGGCGCGCAGACTTTCGACCAGGTCGTCAGCGTCCGCTACTTGGACCGTGAGGGCAACTTTGTGGTGAAGACCTCAGAGGAGATCATCGCCCACTACCGGAATGTCCCGGAGCTGGAGGAGAACTACGCGGTCTCGGCGGTCTTCCAAGGCTCTCCGGCAGAGGCCGATGAGATCGCGGCGAAGATCCAGGCCTCGGCTGGCAAGAGACGGGGCTCGCAGCCCGTCGCGGCCAGTGCCGGTTGCATCTTCAAGAACCCGCGGGCCGACCTGCCAGCTGGGAAACTTGTCGACGAACTCGGCTTCAAGGGGCGCGGTGTCGGGGCGGCTAAGGTGTCAGAAGTCCATGGAAATTTCATCGTCAACAGTGGGGATGCCACCGCGAGCGATGTCCTCGGCCTGATCGAGGAGATCCGCTCTGCCGCGCGCTCGAACCGCGGGATCGAGCTGGATACCGAGGTGCAGATCGTCGGCCAGGACAAGCCGATCAACTAACAGAACTATCAAATGAGTATTGCAGGAAAAAAGATCGCCGTTGTCATGGGCGGACCCGGATCGGAGCGTGAGGTCTCGCTGGCGTCTGGGCGCGGGGTCCACGAGGCGCTGGTGTCCGCTGGCGCCGAGGTCGTGGATATCGATGTCCGTGGCGAGGACTTCGACGTGCCGGAGGGGGTCGAACTCTGCTTCAACGTCGTCCACGGCACCTTTGGCGAGGATGGGGGGCTGCAGAGGCTCCTCAACGCCCGCCGCATCCCCTACACTGGAGCCGGTGCGAGCAGCAGCGAGCTGGCCTTCGACAAGGTCTTGAGCAAGAAGGCATTCATCGAGAACGGGGTGCCCACACCTGCCTTCGAACTCATCGCCACCTCCGACCTTGCGCCGGCCTTGCAGCTGCCACTCCCGGTGGTCATCAAGCCCCCTCGAGAGGGGTCGAGCGTCGGTGTGCACATCATCCGCGAGCCCTCTGAGATCGCCGCTGCGATCGAGGACTGCGCGAAGTATGATGTCGTCGCCCTGGTCGAGCAGTTCGTGCAGGGCAAAGAGCTCACTGTCGGCGTCCTCGATGGCCGGGCGCTGCCGGTTGTCCACATCTGCCCACGCTCGGGTTTCTATGACATGAAGAACAAGTATCCCTGGCTTGCGGACGGGGGGGGGACGGACTACTTTTGCCCGGCGGATCTTCCTGACGATATCACCCAGGCGGTGCAGGATGCCGCCGTCGCGGCCCACCGCGCGCTCGGCATCGAGATCTACTCGCGAGTCGACATCCTCCTCTCGGAGGAGGGACAAGCGCATGTGCTCGAGGTGAATACCATCCCGGGGATGACGGAATCGAGCTTGCTGCCGAAGGGCGCGCGGGCGGCCGGGATCGAATACCCACAGTTGTGCGAACAGATTGCGCAGCTCTCGTTGAAACTCCGAAATAAGAAACCACCCGAGCAGTAGAGCAGGCTCCACGACGAAGTATGAATCGGAAACGAAAGCCCCAACAGCGCCAGCGCGGCAACCGGAAGATCGTCCGCAAGAGCCGTGGTAAACGACTCAGCCAGCACCAGCTCGATGTTCGGGTGAAACGGCGCGACGGGCAGGGGATCCGCCGACACTTCCGGCTCCCGCTGATCGCAAAAATCCTCGGCTGCGCAGCGATCCTTGGCATCGCGGGTTTCGTCACGAGCAATGCGCTCGGCAGGTTCTTGTGGAACAACCCAGCCTACACACTGACCACCATCGAGTTCGAGACCGATGGCTGTCTGACGCGTCCGATCGCGGTGGAGACGGCTGACGTCACCACAGGCGTCAACGTCTTGAGCCTCGACCTCGAAGATGTCCGTGACCGCCTGATCGCACTCCCGCAGGTGAAAGATGCGACGGTCGTCCGCGTCCTACCTGACAAACTTGAAATAGCGATCAAGGAGCGCCACCCGATCGCCTGGCTCGATTGCCCCGAACAAAACATCTTTCCCAAGGTGAAGGCGAACGGGATTCTGCTCGATGACGAGGCCGTCGCCTTGCCCTGCACCCAGATGCGCCCGGAGTATGTCTACTATCCGACTATCTCGGCACGCGGGCTCGCTGCGGTGAAAGCGGGCAGGGCAATCGACTCCGATCAGATGATCAACGCCCTGGAACTGATCAATGTCACCAACGCAGTATTCTGCGATCACGGGCTGGAAATCGTTGAAATCAAGCTGGTAAACGACTATTCCCTGCTTGCGCGGTTCAATAATCAAACCAAAGTTACCTTCAAGCCGTCGGATATCGGGCGCCAGGTCGATGACCTGCGCGCGATCTTCGAAGATTCCTTGCGAAAAAATCGGTTTCTAGAAACTGTGAATCTCCTTCCCGAAAGAAATATCGCGATCACCTACGCGAAGAAACTCCCTGTCCCTGCCAAGGTAGAAGCGATCCCGAAAGCGATTCCAGTCGAACAGTTGGAGCCACTCGAATCACTAGAGAGCGCAGTGGTACCCCAACGCCGTGTGCTTCGTGCCCGTCGCTCGATTCCGACCGTGAACGCCGCCGCGCGGTCGCCTTCAGGTGATGCGGACCTCGACTCGATCCTGTATCGGTAGTAAGTAGGCGAGCATTCCACCCCACCCACTTCTATCTATCTAGGACACCATGGCTAAGAGCACTTTTTATGTCGGCTTGGAGATCGGCACTTCCAAAATCTGTGTGGTTGTTGGAGAAGCGAAACCCGATGGCGCAATCAAGATCCTCGGCGTTGGTCAGGCGCCCTCGCGCGGGATTCGCAAGGGGGAGATCATCGACTTCGAGACGGCGCAGACCTGTCTCCATGATGCACTAGTGCGGGCCGAGGACCGCAGCGACGTCATGATCCAAAACGTCTTTCTCGCCGTCACCGGTTCCCATGTCGAGAGTCTGAACAATCGCGGAACCATCACGCTGCCAGACGACCAGGGCGAGATCACCGAGGAGGATCTGGAGGAGGTCAAAGAGATCGCCCGCGATGTTACCATCCCGCAGCAGAACGTCTTCCTGCACAGCATCATTCGCCACTATTTCGTCGATGGGCAGGAGAAGGTGCTCAATCCGGTCGGCATGTTCGGCAAGCGCCTCGAAGCGGATTACCACATCATCCACGGGGTGCGCACGCGGATCCAGAATACCATCCGATGTGTCCGCGAGATCGATCTTGAGGTCGAAGATGTCGTCTTCAGCGCCATCGCGTCCGCCCAGGTCGTCCTCAACGCCGAGGCGAAGAAGCGCGGTGCGCTGGTGATCGACATCGGTGGTGGAACCTCCGATTATGTATTGTATGCCGATGGTGCAGTCGCCCAGAGCGGCAGCGTCGGAGTGGGCGGCGACCACATCACGAATGATATTTCACTCGTCTTGAAGATCCCGCTATCTAAAGCGGAGAAGCTCAAGGTCGAAGAGGGCAGCGCGATCTATCGCGAGGAGCAAGACGGGGACTTTGTGAAGATGGAGGACGACCCCCAGTTTGCTGGCCGGCAGGTTGATCGCGGACTGCTCAACCAGATCATCCATTCTCGAGTGAGGGAGAATTTCGAGTTTATTCAGGCCAAACTCGCCCGCACTGGCGACCTTGACCGGGTCGGCTCTGGGCTGTATCTGACAGGTGGTTGCAGCCGTCTCGACGGCATCGACACCCTGGCAGAAGAAATCTTTGAAATGCCGGTCCACCGATCTAATGTCACCGCCATGAGCGGCAGGCCCGCGACCTTCGAAAATCCGCAATATGCAACCCCAATCGGCCTGATCCGTTACGCCCAGATCCTTGAGAGCGAGCGGCCGAAAGGCGGCAAGATTGCCAAGTTCGGCCGGAAGCTGGGGGGGCTATTCGGAAGTTCCAACCTCTTCACATAACCAGAACCACAAGCCAAATGCTCGAATATACGAATCCGGACCAGGAGAAAGACTCTCCCGATGCGGCTTATAACAAGGTCAAGGTCATCGGGATCGGTGGCGCTGGCGCAAACGTTCTCGATCGCATTGCGCTCGAAGGCATGGAGGATGCAGAATTGCTCTCCCTCAACACGGACATCCGCGCGCTCAACACCTCGGTTGCCAACGAGAAGATCCAGCTCGGCAAGGAGCGTCTGCACGGACTCGGCGCGGGCGGTGATCCGGACGAAGGGCGGCAGGCGGCACTGGAGGCGTCCGGCGAGATCAACGAGGCTCTCCGTGGTCGCAAGCTTGTCTTCATCTGTGCAGGTCTCGGTGGCGGCACCGGTTCCGGCGCGACCCCCGAGATCGCGCGCATTGCCCAGGAGCAGGGCGCTTTCGTCGTGGTCTTCGTCAACATGCCGTTTTCGTTTGAGGGTAAGCGCCGCCAGGGTCAGGCCAATGCGGCGCTCTCGAAACTCCAGGGGGTCTCGAACGCCCTGATCACCTTCGACAACGACCGGATGGGATCGCTGGTCCTGCCGAAAGAGGGGATCCAGCAAGCGTTTGCGGCTGCCGACCAGATCATCTCGCAGAGCGTCCGCGCGGTCACCACCCTGGTCGCCCAGCCGGGGCTGATCCGCATTGGGATGGACGAGCTTCTCACCGCACTCAAAAATCACAACTCCCGCTGCCTGTTCGGATTTGGTCAGGCAAAGGGCGAGAACCGTGCCATCGAAGCGCTCAACCGCGCCATGAAGAGCCCGCTCCTCGACAAGGGCGCCCTGCTCGAGCGTGCGACCAACCTGATCGTGCACGTCGCTGGAGGTGACAACATGACCCTCTTCGAAGTCGAGCTCCTGATGAAGGAGCTCAGCAAGCACGTCGAAGATGACGTTCAGATCTTGTTTGGCACAGGCTCTGACAAGAGCCTGGGCGATCAGTTGGCAGTGACCATTATCAGCTCGATGGGAGGTCCGATCGTCCCGGGTTCAGGGGATGATGGTAGCGAAGGCGATGGCGATGGTGGTGGCGGTGAACACGGGGGGGCTCCGAGTTCGACCACTCCGAGTGCCGCCCAATCGACCCCGGTGGTGACGCCAGCGGCTGCAGCCATTCCAGCTGCGGTTGAAGTCTCGTCGCATGTGATCGTCGAGGATCCTCCAGCCGTCGAAGCTAGTCCAGAACCGCATGCCGCCGTCCTCGAGCCGGAACTAAAGCTGGAGCCGGAGCCAGAGCCGGAGCCAGAGCCGGAGCCGGAGCCAGAGCCAGAGCCAGAGCCAGAGCCAGAGCCAGAGCCAGGGCCGGAGCCAGAGCCAGAGCCAGAGCCAGAGCCGGAGCCGGAGCCGGAGCCGGAACCAGTGGTTAGCGAAGGTGGATCGAGCGGGGAAGAGAGCGCGACTCCAGAGACTGAGGAGGTGTCAACGTTTGTGCCCCGCCCCGCCGAGCCCCATCCGGAGCCGGTCGTCGAACCTGATCTAGAGGAAGCCGGGAGTTCGTTGTCGGAGGCTGCTGCCGAGGCGGAACCCGCTGCTGTCTCGCCGATCTTGGAGGCGGTGCCTTTGGCGCCTAGCCCTGCCAGCCCAGCGGCACCGATTGCCGAAGGTCCGCCCTCACCGAACGACGAACTTGTGGTGGCGCTCGATGGCGAGGATGAGGAGCCGGTGCCGCTTCGGAAGTGGAAGCGTTCGGGGGATCGGAGTGGCCCAGCGCGCAACGTGCGGCGCAAGCCATCCAAAAGAAGGGGGAAGAAATCGGAATGATCGAGGCGGGATTTTCAGAGCGAGTGCGGCGCGACCACCTCGAGGGGCAGACGGTGTTCGTCGATGACCAGTTGCCCCGCCAGGGCACTTTGGAGACATTGCTCGTGACCTCTCCCTACGCGCGGGCTGCGGTCACACACCGTGAATTTGCCCGGGCTCTCGAAGTGCCAGGGGTGCGTCGCGTGATCCTTGCCGAAGACATCCCGGGTTCGAACAACCTGGCACCGGAAGCCAGCGACGAACCCTTGCTGGCAGCGCACGACGTCGCATTCTTCGGGCAGGTGGTCGCGGTGGTGGTGGCGGAATCGGTCGAGGCGTGCCAGGCCGGGGCGGCTGTGCTGGATATTGGCTACCAGCCCTTGCCGCCGGTGATGGGGATGGAGGAGGCGATCGCCGTGCAGAGCTTCCATAGCGAGGCGCGGACGATCGAGCGTGGCGATTGCTCTGCCGCAATCAGCGCCAGCCCACAGCGCCTGCAGAGTTCGTTCCACTGTGGCGGACAGGAACATTTCTATCTGGAACCACAGGTGGCGCTGGCGGAACCTGACGGGCGCGGCGGGTGGCGAATCGCGTGTTCCAACGAAGATCTGTCTGGGGTGCAAGCCCATGTAGCGCGTGTGCTCGATTGCCCGATGAACCGGATCGAGGTCGAATGCCCGCGTGTTGGTGGCGGGTTCGCCGGCAGGCAGTCGCAGTCCCCTGGCTGTGCCTCGCTGGCGGCATTGGCCTCCGTGTTGACCGGACGACCGGTGCGGGTGCGCTACACGCGCGAGCAGGACATGATGCTGACGGGGAAACGCCACCCGCTGTATGCCGAGTTCGAGCTCGGCTATGACGACACTGGGCACCTGCTCGCAGCGGACGTGTTCGTCTACCTCGACGGCGGCTGCTCGGTCGAGAATTCGCAAGTCGTGTTAGAGAACCTACTGCTGCACCTGGACAATGCGTATTTTATTCCGCACCTGAAGGTCGCTGGCAGGATCTGCAAGACGCACACGGTTTCGAACACGCTGTGTGTCGGGGCGGGTGCCCCACAGGCGGTGGCTCTTGCGGAGGAGATGATCAGCCGCGTCGCGCGAAAGTTGGGATTGGTGCCAGAGGTGCTGCGGCAACGGAACCTCTACCAGCTTGTTCCCGAAGGGGGAGACGTGGAGCTGGGGAGGAGCCACTTTGGCCAAGATCTGCCAGTGCAACGCCTGCAGAAGGCCTGGCGCCAGGCGGTTACTGGTGCCGAGTTCCCGGCGCGCCGCAAGGGGATCGATCTGTGGAATTCCAAGAATCAATACCGACGGAGGGGGCTGGCAGTTGTCCCGGTGAAATTCGGGGTCGGATCGCTCGACTCATCGCGGGCCCAGGCGACCAGCCTGATCCAGGCGTTCACCGACGGGAGCCTGCGCGTGAGTTTCGGCGGCGTCGATGCCGGCCAGGGCACTTCGATCGCCGTGGCGGCGGCCGTGGCCGACGAACTCGGCGTGGCCGCGGAGAAGATTCGCGCCAGCGGAGGGGACACCGTGCTCGCTCCAAATTCCCCGATCGGCAGCGGGATCGAGGCCGACCTCGCGGCGGAGGCAGCGCGGGTCGCCTGCAAGCAGCTCAAGGCGCGCCTTACCGTCCTGGCGGCGCAGATCTTACAGGTGCGCGGGGCGCAGGTCACGGTGATGGACGATGTGAGCTTCTCTGACGGCGGAGCCTTCTCGACCGAGAGCCCGGAGATTCGGGTCAAGTTCACGGATCTCATCACCGCTGCCTACGCCAGCCGCGTCAGCCTGATGGCCACTGGATTCGCCCGCTCGCAGTCGGTAAAATACGACGCCTCGACAGGGAAGGGCGCCCCCTTCCGCGAGTTCACCTTTGGGGCGGCGGTCTCGGAGGTGCAGGTCGATCGGCTCACCGGCGAGACGAGGATCCTCCGGTCGGACCTGGTGGTGGATGCAGGGGCAGTGGCGGATGCACAGGGAACTGCCTCGGCGATCCGCGGCGCTTTCCTGCAGGGAACCGGCTGGTTGACCTCGGAGGAATTGCTGTGGGGGGCAGACGGCGAGCTGCTGACCGTGTCTCCCGATACCTACAAGATCCCCACCATCGGTGAGATGCCGCTGGATTTCCGCGTGAGTCTGGTGGGCGACGATGGCGGCGGCCCCAGTGGCCAGACGCGGCCGACGGATCTGACCGCCTGTTCGTTCATGTTGGCGCTCAGTGTGCGCGAGGCGATCAAAGACGCTGTTCTCTCGTTCGGTCCGCCGGAGCAGGCCTTCGCCGCGATCCTCCCATCACCGTCGACACCGGAGGCGATCTGCCTGCTGATCGAACGCCTCCGCACCAGGATCTAGCGGCCTGCTAGAGAAAGTAGCGGCGCTGTCTGGGGGAGATCGGGATGCCCAGTTGCTCCATCACTAGCAGCAGGTCCTCCCAGACCTTGCGCTTCTCGCTATTCTCTCCGCTGCGCAGCAGATACGACGGGTGGTAGGTGACCATCACTGGCACGCCGCGGAGTGTGTAAAACTTGGAGCGGTGGCTTCCCACGCCCCCCTCGAGCCCCAGGAGCCCCTCCATCGCCGTGCCTCCGAGCGCGACGATCACCTTGGGCTCCACCACTTCGATCTCCTCGTGAACGTACCCGACCGAGGTCGCCATCTCCTCCGCGGTAGGCTTCCGGTTCCGGGTCCCCTGGTCGCCATCTCCAGTCGATGGGCGGAATTTAACAATGTTAGAAATGTAGATCTGCTCCCGCTCGAACCCCATGGCTCCGACGATCTTGTCGAGCAGTTTTCCGGCAGGGCCGACGAAGGGCTCGTGCTTTTGCTCCTCGGCCGCACCGGGCGCCTCGCCGATCAGCATCAGGTCGGCGTCGGGGTTGCCGATGGCGAAGACGAACTGGTCGCGCAGCGAGCCGAGCGCACGAGTCTCGGCGCAGCGCTTGGCGCGGATGGCGATCTCCCGCAGTCGTGCGCGCTTGGTGTCCGGGTCGGGCTTCGCTGCCGGGGCTGGCCGGGAAGGTTGTGTCGGGTGGGGCTCGTTAGCAACCGGAGCTGGCCGGGAGGGCTGGCGGGCTGCTTCCCCGGCGGGTGCCACGGGTGCCGCCGGGACCGTTGTTGGCCGTGGCTCGGCCGGTTTCGGACTGGCCGCTGCGACCGCTGCCGGCAGGGCCTGGAGATTGGCAATCGCCTCGTCGGAGAGAAATACGCGGTCGACACCGTGCTCCCGCTGCTCCACAAGGTGTCGCTCGAGAGCCTGCAGTGCCTGGATTGGATTGGGCATGGGATGCTTGGAGGGGGATGCTGATCAGGTGAGGTTCGCGCGCCTGCCGTCGCGGCGCTGGTCACTGCGCCGGGTGCAAGATGCCTTGCAGAGCCCCTCGAAAGTGCCCCTTGGGGGTGACGATAGCTTGCTCATTCTGATTATAGACTTGTGTGTGGGCAGTTCTGTTAGATATATTGCGCAGGTCCCTGATCGGCATCGTGAGGGGGAAGTGCCAATTAAACTAGAAAAAATAGTCTCATGTTCAAACGTTTAGGGAATTTAGTCCGCGGATTTTTTGGTCTTTTTATCGGGGGCTTGGAGAAGAAGAACCCGGAGGCGCTGCTCGAGGTCGAGAAGGAGAACCTCCGCAGGCAGATCGCGAAATACAACAAAGGCCTCGCGACCCACGCAGGGCTCTGCGAGCGCCTCGTAGCCCAGGTGCGCAAGGAGGAGAAAGAGGAAAGAGAACTGCGGGCGAAGGCTGCCGCCAATCTCAAGGCGGGCAACAAGAAGCTGGCTGGGCAATACGCGCTGCGTCTGCAGACCGTGCGCGTCGAACTCGAGGAAAACCGGGCGCAGGCGAAAGAGGCCGAGACTACCTATAAGGAGTTGCTGCACGCACGGGACGTTTCGGTGAAGGAAGCGCGAAAGAAAATCGAGGAGATCTCCAGGGGGATCAACGATGTCAAAGTGAAGAAGGCGATGGCCGATCTCAACGAGATGGCGTCCGGAATGATCAACGAGATCGGGGGATCGGGAGATACCCTGAACCGGCTCGAGGAGATCATCGAGGAGGAGCGCACCGAGGCTGCCGGCCGGGCACGTGTGGCGAGGGACAACCTCGACACCTCGGAGATCACCGCCATGGCGGTGGAGCAGGAAGCTCTCGAGGATCTTGCCCTGGCAGACTTCGCTGCATCAGAGGGGCTTGCCCTCGAGACCGAGGGCGGATCTTCGGGCGACGCTGGAGGGGGCGAAGAGGAGACGACGAAGTCGATGGGGCCAAGCGCCGAGACCCAGTAGTGTCGATGCTGGCGCCCGCCAGCCGACCCTCATCAACGCCCAGTCCTGATCCAGTATGTCTACCCTGCCGGAGTGGTCGCGCGAATTGGTCGATCTCTATGAGAGCAATGCGACGACGCAGTTCATCCTGCACGGCAACGTCAACGACCGTATCCTCTTGCCATCGGCAGCTGGTTCACGGCTGGGTGGACTGGCGGATTTCCTCGAGGACATCCTGCTCCCGGGCTTCGACATCATCCTGAGCTACGACCTGGGGAACGGCCTGCGCGTCGAGCGGGGAGGGGAGTTCTTCTCGCAATGGCCGACCTTCAAGGAGCGCGGCTCGATGCCGAGGAAGCCGCGCGAAGCGATCGAGATGTTGACGCGCTTCCTCCGATACTGCGGGAACCTGAAACGCCTCGGTAAGGCGAATCCGCAGGTGGCCGTCATCATCAAGGCTGCCCACCTCGTCATCCCCTCTCTGCAGGGGGGACTGAACTACGACCTCAACGCAATGGCGCTCCTCATCAGGGATTGGACGAGCGAGGCGCTGATCGACGAGGTCAACCAGGCCTCGTTCCTGATCAGCGAGAACCTCAATGACCTGCACCCGCTCATCGTCACCAACCCGGGGACATCGTCGCTCGACGTGCCTCTGCCGGCAGCCAGAGAACTCGAAGAGGCAATGCGATCGATGCTGGCTGGTCACGGGGTGGCCCTAGCGGAATACAAGGACTCGCTCGACGTCCCGGCCGCGCAATTGACCGGCGCCACCCTCAGCGCATTGGAGGGCTTGTTGAAGCGCAAGGAGCATCGCAAAGAGACGCTGCGCCCGGATGACCTGTCTGACCTCAAAAAGGAACTCGTCGAGAGAGATACCAACGGCCTGATCGAATTCATCGAGTCGGAGCGCACGCTCGACGACGTCTATGGTCAGGAGGCGGTCAAGGAATGGATCCGGCAGGACGTCGTCCTCTGGCAGCAGGGCGACATTTCTGCCATGCCGATGGGCTACCTGCTCTGTGGCCCGGTCGGCACCGGCAAGACCTACATGGTCGAATGCCTGGCCGGCGAGGCGGGTGTGCCGGTGGTGAAGCTAAAAAACTTCCGCGACAAATGGGTCGGCAGTACCGAGGGAAACCTCGAGAAAATCTTCAGCCTGCTCCATGCCCTCGGCCGCTGCGTCGTCTTCATCGACGAGGCAGACCAGGCGCTCGGTAAGCGCGATTCCGGATCCGGCGACTCCGGCGTGTCGGGGCGGGTCTATTCGATGATGGCCAAAGAGATGAGCCGCCGTGAGAACCGCGGGCGGATCCTCTGGATCCTCGCTTCGAGCCGCCCGGACCTGATCGAGGTCGATCTAAAACGTCCCGGTCGCGTCGATGTCAAAATCCCGCTTTTCCCGAGCACCACCCCGGAGGAGGGCTTCTTCCTGATCCGGGCGCTGTGCAAAAAGCAGAAGGTCGATCTGCCCAAATCGGCGCTGGAAGAGCTACGTGAACTGATCCCTGAACTAGTCACCCCCGGGGCGGCGGAATCATTGGCCATCAAAGTCTACCGGCTGATGAAGACGCGCGGACTGGAGCCCGTGCCCGCACTCAAAGATTGCCTCGATGAATACCAGAACCCAGTTCCCGCAGAGATCATCCAGGCGCAGATCCGCATGGCTGTCGACGAGGCCTCAGATCTCAGCTTCGTCCCCGAAATGTTCCGCCACCTCTAGTCGCCCTGCCAGGGATTCGAAAATCACTTTTTGTGAGAGACAAGCTTGCGAAAAGGTGATAAAACTGCGGTCTCTTTTACCCGTGAATCCGCTTTACAAGCCGAATACAGCAAGCTAGGTTTGTTCACTCCACTTAATATTTT